>Ga0302229_10002293_pt1 | contig 13915 bp, 11 predicted proteins | sample II_Palsa_N1_3_FD_193518 | JGI IMG/M metagenome (GOLD analysis project Ga0302229, IMG submission 193518) | Peat permafrost microbial communities from Stordalen Mire near Abisko, Sweden - II_Palsa_N1_3 | ecosystem: Environmental > Terrestrial > Soil > Palsa > Peat permafrost | place: Sweden...
CGGCCGCTCGCCCCCGGCCCGCAGCGACGCTCCCTCGGCCAGCCCGAGCGCGATGTACCGCTCCACCTTGGCCCGGTGCGCCGCGGAGATCAGCGGTCCGCACTCGGTGTCCGGGTCCAGGCCGTTGCCCAGCCGGATCCGGTCCGCGCGGGCGGCCAGCTCGGCGACGAAGCTGTCGTGCAGGCGGTCCTGCACGATCAGCCGGGCGCCGGCCGAGCACACCTGCCCGGAGTGCAGGAACGCCGCGGTCAGCGCGTTGTCGACCACGGTGTCGAAGTCGGTGTCGTCGAAGACGATGTTCGGGTTCTTGCCGCCCAGCTCGAGCGCCACCCGCCGCACCCCGTGCGCCGCCGAGGCCATGATCTTCTCGCCGGTGCCGAGCCCGCCGGTGAACGAGATCAGGTCGACGCCCGGGTGCGCGACCAGCGCCTGGCCCACCGTCCCGCCCTGGCCGAGCAGCAGGTTCAGCACGCCCGGCGGGATCCCGGCCTCCTCGAACAGCCCGACCAGCGCGACCGTGGACAGCGGGGTCAGCTCGCTGGGCTTGACCACCGTCGTGTTGCCCGCGGCCAGCGCGGGCGCCAGCTTCCAGGAGATCTGCAGCAGCGGGTAGTTCCACGGCGCGATGAGCGCGCACACGCCGACCGGCTCGTGCGTGATCCGGCTGACCACGCCGGTCCGGCCCGGATCGACCACCCGTCCCGCGTGCGAGCCCGCCAGCCCCGCGTAGTACCGGAACACCGCGGTCGTGTCGTCCACGTCGGCCCGCGCCTCGTTCAGCGTCTTGCCGGTGTCCAGGCTCTCGGTGTGGGCCAGCTGCTCGCGGTCCCGCTGCAAGAACTCCGCGATACGGCTGAGCAGCGCGGTGCGCTCGGTGATCGTCGACCGGCGCCATGGGCCCTCGTCGAACGCCTCCCGGGCCGCCGCCACGGCCGCGTCGACGTCCGCCGCCGACGCCTCGGCCAGATTCTCCAGCGGGGTCGCGTCGAACGGGTTGATGGTCTGGGACGTGCCCTCATCCGCGGCCGGTGTCCACTTGCCCGCGATGTACAGATACTTCACCGTGATTCTCCCCTCGCCTCCCGGCACTTACCGCACGGTAGCGGATCAACTAGTTTTGCAGCGTGAGCGGCTCGCGGACCACGCTGGCCGGGCGGCTGGCCCGGCTGGGTTTCGCGGACGCCGCGCGGGCCGAGCGCCTGCTGCTCACCGACCTCGGCGTCGACCCGGACGGCACCGGGAGCGAGCCGGACGCCGACCCGTTGCTGATCGCGCTGGCCGCCGCGGCCGATCCCGACCTGGCCCTGATCGGGCTGGCCCGGATGTTCGGCGCCACGGACGACCGGACCGCGTTGCGCCAGGCGCTACGCGACGAACCCGAGTTCCGCGACCGGCTGACCGCGGTCCTGGGCGTCAGCGCCGGCCTGGCCGACCACCTGACCCGGCACCCCGAAGACGCCCAGCTGCTCCGCGGCGACCTCGGCCGCCCCAGCCCGGCCGAGCTGCGCGAGCAGATGCTGCTGGCGGTCGGGGCCAGCCCGCGTCTGGCCGAGCCGGTCGCGGGCCAAGACGCCAAGGAAGAGCCGGTAGCGGCGCTGGCCGCGGCGTACCGGCGCCGCCTGCTGCACCTAGCCGCGCGCGACATGACCGCGGTGGTCAGCGTGGAGGAGGTGGTCGAGGAGCTGGCTGACATCGCCGCCGCGGTCCTCGAGGCGGCGCTGGCCGTGGCCCGGTCCGAGCTGGCTCCGGGGTCCGTGCCGTGCCGGCTGGCCGTGGTGGCCATGGGTAAGTGCGGCGCCCGCGAGCTGAACTACGCCAGCGACGTCGACGTGATCTTCGTCGCCGAACCGACCGGAAACGGAGCCGGGGACGAGACCGCGGCGCTGGCCACCGCCAGCCGCCTGGCCGCGGGCCTGATCGGCGTCTGCGCCCGGTCCACCCCCGAGGGCAGCATCTTCCCCGTCGACCCGAACCTCCGGCCCGAGGGCCGTCAGGGCCCGCTGGTCCGCACCCTGGCCAGCCACCGGGCTTACTACGAGCGCTGGGCGAAGACCTGGGAGTTCCAGGCGTTGCTCAAGGCCCGGCCGGTGGCGGGCGATATGGCCCTCGGCCAGGCCTACGCCGATACGTTCGCCCCGCTGGTCTGGCAGGCGGCGCGCCGCGAGCACTTCGTCGAGGACACCCAGGCCATGCGCCGCCGGGTGGAGCAGTCGCTGCCCGCCCGGCAGGCCGGGCGCGAGCTGAAGCTCGGCCCCGGTGGGCTGCGGGACATCGAGTTCGCCGTCCAGCTCCTGCAGCTGGTGCACGGGCGCACCGACGAGACGCTGCGCGCGCCCGCGACGTTGCCGGCGCTGGCGGCGCTGGCTGCGGGCGGGTACGTCGGCCGCGCCGACGCGGACGAACTGGCCGCCGCCTACCGGTTCCTGCGCCGCACCGAACACCTGCTGCAGCTGTACCGCCTCAGCCGGACCCACACCCTGCCCGAGGATCCCGCCGTACTGCGCAGGCTCGGCCGCGCGATGCGATCCTTTGATCTGCCGAACGGGCCGTGGTATCCGCCCTCGGGCACCATGAACCGCGCCGACCCCGCGTTCGAGTTCGACGCGATGTGGCGGCTGCACGCCCGGCAGGTCCGTCGGCTGCACGAGAAGCTGTTCTACCGGCCGCTGCTGGACGCGGTGGCCCGGCTCCCGTCGGACGCGGCCCGGCTGACCCCGGCCGAGGCCCGGGCCCGGCTCGAGGCGCTCGGCTACGTCGACCCGGCGGGTGCGCTGCACCACATCGACGCGATGACCACGGGCGTGTCCCGGCGGGCGGCGATCCAGCGCACGCTGCTGCCGGTCCTGCTCGGCTGGTTCGCCGACGCCGCCGAGCCCGACGCGGGCCTGCTGGCCTTCCGCCAGGTCAGCGAGGCACTGGGGGAGAGCCCGTGGTACCTGAGGCTGCTGCGGGACGAAACCAAGGCGGCCGAGCGGATGGCTCGCGTGCTGGCGTCCAGCCGGTACGCCACCGGCCTGCTGCTGCGGGCGCCGGACGCGGTCGCGATGTTCGCCGACGACGCCGAGCTCGCGCCGCGCAGCCGGGCCGCGCTGCGCTCGGAGATGATGGCGGCGGCTTTGCGGTACGACGACGACGCCGAGGCCGCGGTGTCGGCGGTCCGGTCGGTCCGTCGCCGCGAGCTGCTCCGCATCTCCGCCGCCGACGTCCTGGGCGTCACCGAGGGCCTCGATGCCACCGGGGAGGCGCTGACCGGCGTCACCTGGGCCACGGTGCAGGTCGCGCTGGACGTGGCCCTCCGGAAGGTCTCCACCGAGCTGCGGCGGCCGCTGCCGACCAGGGTCGCCGTGATCGCGATGGGCCGGTTCGGCGGTCACGAGTCCGGCTACGGCAGCGACGCGGACGTGCTGTTCGTACACTGTCCAATCCCCGGCCAGCCGGAACGGGAGGCGGCGGACGCCGCGCACGCGGTGGCCGCCGAGCTGCGCCGGCTGCTCGCCCTGCCGGTGCCCGACCCGGCCCTGGTGGTGGACGCCGACCTGCGGCCGGACGGTCGGCAGGGCCCGCTGGTGCGCACGCTGGCCGCCTACCGGGCCTACTACCGGGGGCGGTCCGCGCCGTGGGAGGCACAGGCTCTGCTGCGCGCCGAGGCGGCCGCGGGGGATACCGAGCTCGGCGACCGCTTCATCCGGATGATTGCCGAGTTCCGCTATCCCCTGTACGGGATCGATCCGGCCGCCGCGCGCGAGATCCGCCGCATCAAGGCCCGGATGGAGGCCGAGCGGATCCCGCGCGGCGCGGACCGGGCGCTGCACGTCAAGCTGGGCCCGGGCGGGCTGTCCGACGTGGAATGGACGATCCAGCTGCTCCAGCTGCAGCACGCCCACGCGGTGCCCGCGCTGCGCACCACCCGGACCGGCGAGGCGATGGCGGCCGCGGTGCAGGACGGCCTGCTGCCCGCCGACGACGCGGCCGCGCTCATGACCGCCTGGCACCTGGCCGCGCGGATCAGGAACGCGATCGTGCTGGTCCGCGGACGGCCTAGCGACACGTTGCCGACCCGGCACGGCGAGCTGACCGCGGTGGCTCGCCTGCTCGGCTACCCGCCAGGCGACGCCGCGCAGGCCCTGGAGCAGGACTACCGCCGCGCCGCCCGCCGGGCCCGCACGGTCATGGAGTCCCGTTTCTACGGGTAGGCCAGGTAGCCATTGGCCCGCAGCAGCCGCAGCGCATCGACGGTCAGGAAGCCGCGCCATTCGGTTTCCGCGGCCGGGGACCAGGCCAGCCAGTTGAACGTCCAGCCGCCGTCCTCGCGCTGCGCCTGGGCCAGATGGTCCAGGTGCGCCTTGATCGTGGCCTGGTCGAACAGCTCGCGCGCCAGCGAATCAGGCTGGGGCGCGAAGGCCAGCGGGGAGTGCACCTCACCGGGTGCCTCGGGATCGAGCGCCACCAGGTCCCGGTCGATGATCAGCGGCCCGATCCGGCCGAAGGCCTGGCGGGCCCGGTCCCGGTCCGGCACGTGTTGCAGGAACGCCAGCAGGCCGAACATCTCGTAGCCGCCGCCCGGCCCGCTTTGCAGCTCGTTCCCGCCCTGCTCGGCCAGCGCGCCGATCCGGGCCCACATCAGGTCGTCGGCCCGGTCGAGCCAGGGGTCGCTGACCCCGCGGGCGTGCAGCGTGCCCGCGATCAGGCCGGTCGCGATGACCGAGGCGGGATGACCCGTCTCGGGGACCCACCACGGCGCGTGCGGCCAGCCGGACAGCGTCCCCTCGACGAAGGCCGCGCCGCCCTCGGCGGGCGCGACCGCCGCGAGCCAGTCGCAGGCGCCGCGGACCAGTGCGTCGTCCCACGCGTCAGCCTCGTCCAAGATCCGCAGGGCCATGTCGACCGCCAGCGGCTGGCTGCCCGGGGCGCGGCAGTCGGGTTCGAGGGCCTGCCCGAACCCGCCGTCCTCGTTGCGGTAGGCGGCCACCGCGTCCCGTACCGGCTGGGCGTCGTCGTCGCCGAACAGCCGCTGGCACCGCCGCCGGTCGATAATCCTCGCGCTGGCGGCGATAAACGTAGCGGCAGCATCGAAGTCAGGAGCGTTCATCCGCCCATCACAGCACGGCCGGGGCGTCCCGTATTGAACGAAACGGCCACCGCCGTGGCATGCTAGCTGGGTGGCACTGCAGGCCGTCCGCGTGCGTGACCTGCCGCCCGGCTACACGGAATGGCCGGCCCCGGCCGGGCTGCGGCACGCCATCGCGTGCCTGTGGGCCCAGGTCATCCCGGATGGCGGCCTGGACCGTATCGTCCTGGTGCTGCCCGACGCGTGCAGCGACCTGATTTGGGAGCAGGGCCGGGGCGCATCCGTGGCCGGCCCGGATACCGGACCGGTCAGCACCGTGGTGAAGGCGGGCGCGGTGGTCCTCGGCGTCCGTTTCCGGCCTGAGGCGGGCGGCCCGGCACTCGGCGTTCCGCTGAGCGAACTCCGCGACCAGCGCGTCGACCTGGAGGACCTGCTCCGGCCCGGGGCGCGGCGGCTGCCGGGCACGCTGGACCCGGATGCCGCTGCGATCCAGGCCCTGGAACTGACCGCCGCCCTCGTCGCCGACGCCGACCCCGACCCGGCCGCGACCCAGGCCACGGTCCTGCTGGCCGACCCGCGAGCGCGAGCCGAAGACGTCGCGGCTGAGGTCGGGCTGAGCATCCGGCAGCTGCGCCGCCGCTGCCACGCGGTCGTCGGCTACGGCCCCAAGACCCTGCAGCGAGTGCTCCGTTTCCGCCGGTTCGTCTCCCGTATCGACGCCGGCCCCGGCGGACCAGGCGCCCTGGACCTAGCCGCCCTCGCGGCGCAAGCCGGCTACGCCGACCAGGCTCACCTGACCAGGGAATGCCACCAGCTGGCCGGCCTGACCCCCGCCGCCCTGGTCAGGCAGCGAGCAGCGAACCAGAACACCGGCTGACCTAAAGGGAATGTTCGTGGCCGATCAGCGCCCGTTCGCGCGGGCCAGGTTGCTTACCGGCTGGCTGTGCTGGTGGCTGGGATTCGTGGCGGCCGCGGCAGTCTTTGCCACGCTCGGCCTCGACTGGTTCCTCGTCGTCGTCATTCCGTGCATCCTCGTGACGCTCGCAGGCCTGCGTATGATCCAGCGCACACGTCCGTGGCTGGCGCGATCCGCGGAAGCAGTGCGGGCCGCTGACAAGCGCGCACCGGTGCTGTACCTCCGCTCCTTCCGTGATGACGAACTCATGCAGTACTACACGAACCAGATCAGCCAAGATCCGCAGAACCGTACCAACGAGCAGGCCCTTGCCAACGCATTCTGGCTGGTGGGGCCGGTCATTGGGTTGCCCCAGCCGGGGAGCGCGCCCAGGCTCGGGGTCGCTCGCACCCAGCGTGAAAACGTTCAGTGGCAGACGGACGTCATCGAGTTGATGCGGGAGGCGGCGCTCGTCGTCACGCGGATCGGCGAGACCGACGGGCTCCGCTGGGAACTGGAACAAGCGCTGAAGCTGGTGCCGCCGGAGCGCCTCGTCTTCATGATTCCGGCCCAGGCCGACCGCTGGCGGCAGTTTCGCGACGTCCTCCAGCGGCAAGTTCCCGGCGTCGAATTGCCGGCCGACCTTGCTCAGTTGGCCGCCGTCAGGCACCCGCGGATAATGGCCGGCGCTCGAGGAGTGTTGTACTTCGACCAGGAGTGGACCGCGCACTTCTCGCTGTTCGCGTTCCGGTGGGGCACTCTGCTCCGAGCCTCACGGAGGCAGAACCCCGTCCTGCTCGAGGCGCTCCAGCCCGTCTTCCAGCGAGCGGGAGTGCCGCCTCGATCGCCAGTCACCTTCGTGGTCGTCATTGTCTCGACCGGATACGCGGGATTGGCCGCCCTGATCATCTGGGGTCCGACGCACCTCAAGATCGATGCCAGCCTCGGGTTCGCCCTGGCGCTGGTGGTCGTCCTGGCCAGGACCATTCGCAGGAAGCTGATCCGCGTGGCGAGGCGGCGTTGAGCTCAGCTCATGGTGTCCCAGACGATCGCGGCTAGCTCGTCGATCGTGTCGATGCCGTACTGTTCGGTCGGATTTCCGGTGGTCAGCACGGCGATCAGGTAGTCTCGCCCGCTGCCCGAGATCCAGCCCACGCTGTTGATCTGCCAGTCGTTGTTCGCGCTGTTCAGCGGGAGCCAGCCATTCTTGAGCGCCACGGTGGCCTGGGCCGGGACGCCGCCGGAGACCCCCCACCGCTGGTCCGGCGTCACGTTTTCCATCAGCGACAGCGCGTAGCGGCGCGCCGCGTTGGTCAACAGCGGGTTCGGCTCCACCAGCGCCCGCAGCAGGGTCAGCTGATCGCCCGGGATCGTCGTGCTCAGCCCCCATCCGGGCCAGGGGAATCCGGGACAGTTCACGCACGTCGACGGCACCGTGTCGGCCAGGCGGGCCGAGGCGTTGAACGACCGGATGCCGCTGGCCCCGCCGACCTCGTCCCACAGGCTGGTCGCCGCGTCGTTGTCGCTGTCCTCGATCATCTGCTCGGCCAGAGTCTGATCACTGGCCGAGAGGCCGGTACCGCTGCGACCCCGCTCGGCAAGCAAGGTCTCGAGCACGTCGAGCTTGACCACGCTCGCCTCGTCCTGCGGCTGCCCCTGCCCGAGATGCCAGGTCTGGCCGGTGCGCAGGTCGTAGACCGCGGCCAGGACGACGCCGTCCCGGGTCGACACGTACGAGGCCGCTGCCGTTCCGAGCGGATTGCGGTGCGACGCCGCTGGCCGGGCGGCACGCGAACTCGCGGCGGCCGTCGCGGCCAACGGGTCGCTCGATGAGGCAGGGGCAGCTTCGGTTGCCACGGCGGCATCGTGCCCCGGCGGCCGGGCTCCCGATCCCCCCAGCGTGAAGACCGCGACGAGGCCAGCGGCGATCAGCAGGGCGACGCCTGCGACCGCTAGCACCACCCTGGTACTCGCGGGTACTCCCGAGGAGTGCCTGCCCCTTATGCCGATGACGACATCCTGTCGTGTGCTGCCCCGCGGGGCAGACCTGCTGGAATGGCTGGGTTCCAGGGTAGTCAGGCGGATTCGTCTCCGCGCACGGCGGCCTGGGTCTCCGGGGTGAGCACCTGCAGCAGCGGGGTTGAAGCGGCCCGGAGTCGCTGCACCGCGTCGTCGAGCCGGGCGTCCTTGGCCGCTGCCTGACCGGACGATTTGGCCGTCATTCCCACCGAGACCGCCATCAGCCCGCCCACGATCTGGGCCTGCTCCAGGAAATTCCTCGACACCTGCGCGTCGATCAGGACCGGCGCGCCGACCAGCAGCATCATCATGTACGTTCGCACCTCGCTGGAGGCGGCGTCACGGTCAGTGTCGTGCGCGCCCTTGGCCGTCGCCTGGGTTACCGCATTCAACGCGCGCCCGGCCTGGGTCATGATGATGGCCGCCTGGGCCGCCACGGCTTGGGCCCGGGAGTTAAGCTGCCGGAGCCTGACGACCTGGTCGACCACCAGCAGCGTGATCAGCAGCACGAGCAGCCCCGACACCGTGTCGGTGGTGAGCGCGTGACCGGCCCACCACCGGCGCATCGCCTCGTCGGTTATGTCCAGGATCACCAGCAGGCCGGTGAGCAGCGTGACGATAAGCGCGGCGAACCCGCCCTGCCAGCGTGACAGCACCAGACGACCATAGCGGCACGTCGCTAACGGGGTCGCCGCCCACTCCCGACTAGCGGGCGGGCTCGGCGATCATGGCGGTGCCGATCCGGCGGAATCCGATCCGGGCGTAGATGCGGGCGACCGCGTCGTCGCTGGCGGACAGGAAGACGGTCTGCACCCCGCGCTCCCGGGCGTCCGCCGCCAGCAGCGCGGTGACCGCCGCGCCCAGGCCCTGCCGGCGAACCGCCGGCAGTACGCCCACGCCGGTGATCTCGGCCACGCTGTCCACCGCCTGGCAGCTTCCCGCCGCGACCGGGCCGACCGGGCCGAACGCGGCGGCCAGCACCGAGTGCCCCGATCGCAGCCGCTCGCGCAGCATCGCGAGCGTGCCGCCATCGTGGTCCGCGGCGATCTTGTCCCGCTCCGCCGGCCCCGCGTCGCCGACGCTCGTGCCCGGATGGCTGAACGCCACGGTTGGCACGGCCCAGACCCGCTCGAGTTCGGCGTCTTCAGGCGCGACGATCCGCACCGTGACCCCCGGCGGCGGCGGCGGGACCTGCGCGGGCCCGGCGAGGACCATGAGTGGGTGAGCCCAGACCTCCAGGCCTGCCTCGGCGGCGGCCGCGGCCATTTCGGGCGCGGTCTGCTCGATCCACTCGAAGGACTCGGGAATGATCAGCTCTCGCTGCCGGGCGCGCACCGCGCGGATGTCAGCCGCGGTGACCGGCGGGCGGGAGCCGCGTTTCGGCCGCGCATAATACGGCCATCCCGAGCCGGTGGGAACGAAGAGCTCGAGCGGGCCGTGCTCGTCGGCCCGCGCCCGGCGACGTGGGACAACGTCGCAGAAGGCGTCAATCCGCTCAATGACCTCGTTGTCTCTCACAGCAGTACTTACCTTATGGCGCTCGGCCCGGTAGTCCAACCGCGTTTGCCGGCTCCCGTCGGTCCTCTCACCCTAGTTTGGGCGTCGGGCGATCACGTGCAGCAGGGCGGCTACCTGGCGGTACGGGTCGGTGCGCCCGGCCCGTTCTTCGCAGTCCAACAGGGATTCCAGGTCCGGCGGCGGTTCGGCGTCGCCGGGCGCGGTGTCGGTGAACACCCGCACGCCGTACCAGGCGGTGACGTCCAGCCCGTGGCCCGTCAGCCGGGCGGTCAGGTCGGCCAGCCGGTCGGCCCGGGCGGTGACCCCGATCCGGTTCGCGTAGGTGACCGATCCGAACGCCTCCGCGCACGCCGCCCAGTTGCCGAGCAGCCCGGGCCGCATGGCCAGCCCGTCCCCGTTGCGGACCAGCAAGGACGCCATCCCGCCCGGCTCCGTCAGCCCGGCGACGGCGCGCAGGACCGGATCGGGATCCGCCGCGTACATCAGCACCCCGTGGCACAGCACGGCCTCGGCGGGTGAAACCCCGGGCCGTTCGGCCCAATCCTCGATCAGACCACGCTCGACCCGCACCCGGGCGCGGACCTCGGCCGGCTCGGCGGCCAGATCCTGTTCGAAGCGGGCCAGCAGCTCGGCGGAGGTGTCCACCCCGGTCACCTCATGCCCGCGCCGCGCCAGCCTGACCGCCTGCGTCCCCTGACCGCAGCCAAGATCGATGATCCGAACGGGCCGTGGTCCCAGCTCGGCGGCCAACTGGCGCGCCACGAGTTCCTGGCGCACCACGTCCCGCAGCTTCCCCAGCCGGGCCTGCCAGCGCTCCTCGTGACCGGTGAACGGCGTACTCACCGGCCCCGCTCCAGGTCTCGCTGCATCAGTAGCGTGTCGATCCACCGCCCATGCTTGCGGCCCACTGGCATCGTCAGCGCCTAGTCCGTCCGCAGGCCGGGGAACATGTGTCCGAACACCTCGTCGATGAGCGCGATGGCGTCGGCGCGGCCGATGGCTTCGTCCTGGTCGAGGCCGGGGGCGGGCAGGCCCATGTCCTTCGCCAGCGCCAGGACCGGGAAACAAGCCGCCCTGCACAGGCCCTTCAGGCGGGCTTCGAGCGGCACCCGGGCCGGGCTGAACGCGGGCACCGGCAGCGGCGTGACCTCGGGCCAGTTCTCCGGATCCCGCGGGCGGTCGAGGGACAGGACCGGCGTGAGGTCCAGTGCGGCGGCGTCGCGGGCGGTCAGCGGCGCGCCGAGCTGCCAGCGTTCCCGGAGGGTCCGGATGACCGACGTGTGCCGGTACTGGTTGTTGATCACGGTCTGCTCCGGGATCCACGCCGAGACGGCGATGGCCGGCACGCGCAGGCCGGACCGGTCGAACCGGAAGCCCATCTGCCCGGCCGGGGCGGCCGGGTCCGGCGGCAGCACGGCCGGTGGCGGGACATGGTCGTAGGTTCCGCCGTGCTCGTCGAAGGTGACCATGAACAGCGTGTTGTACGCGTTCGACCCGTCGGGCGACGCCGAGGAGCGGATCGCGTCGTAGACCTTTGCGAGCAGCGCTTCACCTCCCAGCAGCGCCGACGGCGGATCCAGGTCCGCCCCGGGGAACAAGGCGTCGAACGCCGGGTGCATGTCGTTGTGGCCGTACAGCAGGTTGGGCTCGATGAACGAGTAGGCCGGCAGTTGCCCGCTCGCCGCGTCCTCCAGGAATCGGTCGGTGGTGGAGAAGTTCGTCGCCCACCGGTCGTGCAGCCGGGGCGCGTGGATGATGCCGGTCAGGGAGATGTGGCTCGGCGGGTCGCAGTAGACCCGCCAGGTCAGGCCGCGGGCCTCGAGCCGCTCGAAGATGGTCTCGGCGTCGTTGTGCAGCGGGAAGGACTCGGCGGGTTCCATGTTGATCACGTATCCCGACGAGGTGCCCGCGTGGAAGAACGACCGGTTCGGGAACGTCTGCGACGGCACCTCGCAGAACCAGTGGTCGAAGGTCGCGAACCCCCGGGCCAGCGCCGAGGTGACCGGCACCTGCAGCGGCGCGTAGCCCGTCATGATCTGCGCGTACTCCTCGAAGACCGGCGGCCGGCCCATCTCGGCCATGAACGCGCTGATGTAGTCGGTGACGAACCCGTCCATGGTCGGCAGCTGCCCGGGATTGGCCGGCGCGTTGTACGGGGAGGCGATGTGCTGGATCACCATCCCGCGGTTGGACGGCGGGTCGATGAGGCCGAACAGCTGGGTGTTGACGTGCGGGTATTCCTCTCCGGGATCGGAGGAGGGGGTGTTCATGCCGACCGCGGTCTCGTACGGCACCAGCCTGGGCGTCGTTTCCGGGTCGGCGCCCGCGGCCCAGTCCGGGACCGGGTTGGATAGGTCCAGGCCCGTCACGCCCGCGAAGGAGGCCACCTCACCCGGCTCGTACAAGCGGCCGAGCAGGTTGTCGAACGAGCGGTTCTCGAACATGATCACGACGACGTGATCGAGGGCATGACTGTGGTCAGGTCGCGGCATGAGATGACCATAACGCCCTTTGCGACGGCCTACACGCTGTGCCGTAACGCTCCCGGAACGGTGCCGCCATAGCCTGCGGAGTATGAGGTACATATTCCTGACCGGGCTGCTGACCTTGGTCTATGTCGCCCTGGTGGTGCTGGCCACCCAGGTGCTGCGGCTCCAGACTCCAGCCATCCTCGCCGCGGTGACGGTCGTCGCCGCGCTGCTGTTCAACCTGCCGCGCCGTTACCTGCAGCGGGCGATCGCCCGGCGGTATCACCGCCCGGCATGACCCGGGTCGTACCGGGCGGCCTGCTGGCGGTGCTGGCTGTGGCCGCGCTGGTGCTAGCCGGGCTGATTCATCAGCTCTCCTTCCGCCATGCCACGGTCGGCGTCGTCATCGTGCTGGCCTTCGCCGGGGTGGGCCTGCTGATCGCGCGGCGCCAGCCCGCCAACCCCATCGGCTGGCTCATGATTGCCTTCACCGCGCTGTATCTGCTCGGCGTGGTCGCCAGTTACTACGCCGTGCTGTACTACCGTCTCGACCATCGCGCGCTGCCGCTCGCTCCGCTCGTGCTCCTGGTGGGCTCGGTGTCGGCACCCTCGTTCGCAGTCTTTCCGGTCGTCATCCTGCTATTCCCGGATGGCCGGCTGCCGTCGCGCCGGTGGCGGCCGGTGCTGTGGACCTACGCCGTGCTGGTCGGGTTCGTGCTGGCCGTCATCGTGGCCGGGGCGGCGGCCGCGATCGCCGGCCACGACGTACGCCTGAACCCGGTCGGCAGCGTGACGACCAGCAGCGCCGGGTGGCTCGCAAATCCGCCGGGCTGGCTGGTAAGTCCGGTCGTCGCCGCGATCGTGATCATCGGCTTGTCGTTCGTGGGGCATCAGGCGCTCAGCTGGCGGCGGGCCGCAGGTGACCGCCGCCAGCAGCTGAAGTGGCTCGCCTCCGGCGCTGCGGTCGCCGCCGCGTCGCTGATCATGGCCGCCGGGCTCGGGACGGCCGAGCTGCTGGCCGGGCTGGCCGCCCTCCCGGCCGGCATCGGCGTCGGGATCCTGCGGTACCGGCTCTACGACATCGACCGCATCATCAGCCGCACCCTGGCCTACGCGCTGGTGACCGGGCTGCTCGCCGGGGTGTATACGGCGCTGGTCCTGGCCATCCAGGCGTTCGGGCTCCGCACGCCGGTGGCCGTGGCCGCGGCCACGCTCGCCGCGGCGGCGCTGTTCAATCCGCTGCGCCGGCGGGTCCAGCGCGGGGTAGACCGGCGGTTCAACCGGGCCCGGTACGACGCCGATCAGATCGTGACCGCGTTCGCGGCGCGGATCAAGGACGCGGTCGAGGTGGCCTCGGTGCGCGACGACCTGGCCGTTGTCGTGCACCAAGCCCTGGAGCCCACGCACGTCTCGGTGTGGATCAGCCCGGGGCGCTAAGCTGGCGTCGCCGCGGATCGTAGGCCGGTGAAGGAGACGTCATGGCCGATCTTCCGGCCCGCCCCCGGCTCAAGGCCGAGGTCGAGGCCCGCACCGCTGACCTGGCCCGGCAGGCCGACGCGTTCTGCGAAGCCAGCATCCGCGACACCACCGGCCGCGCGGTCCGGATGCTGGCCGCGAACCCCGAACTGGCCGGCTACAACTTCGCCACCGCGGTGATCCTGGGCGACGCCGACCGGGTCCGCGTCGAGCTCGCCCGGGACCCCGGCCTGGCCACCCGCGTCGATGCCCGGACCGGTTGGACGCCGCTGCACGCGGCCTGCGCCTCGAACTGGCACCGGCTCGACCCGGCCCGGGCCGCCGGCCTGCTGGCCGTGGTCCGGCTGCTGCTGGACGCGGGAGCCGATCCGGTTGGCCGGCCCGGCGGGCAGCGCGGTCGCGGCGGCTGGACCCCGCTGCGCTGCGCGGTGGCCGGCGCGACCAACCCGCCGGTCGTCGCGCTGCTGCTGG
>Ga0302229_10002314_pt1 | contig 13854 bp, 14 predicted proteins | sample II_Palsa_N1_3_FD_193518 | JGI IMG/M metagenome (GOLD analysis project Ga0302229, IMG submission 193518) | Peat permafrost microbial communities from Stordalen Mire near Abisko, Sweden - II_Palsa_N1_3 | ecosystem: Environmental > Terrestrial > Soil > Palsa > Peat permafrost | place: Sweden...
CACCGTGGTCGCCGGTTACGATGGCTACGAAGGGCTTCGGCAGCCGTTCGAACAAGCGGCCAAGGCGCGCGTCTGCGACTTCCAGTGCCCGGATCTGAGCGCGGTGCATGTATTTGAAGTCAGCAGAACTCAGGTCTACTTCAAGCTCGAAATCCCGGCGTCCGGCGAAGATGGGCTTACCTCGCCCTATAATGTTCGTGAGCCGTTCATCGATATCGTCGACGCCGTTGTTGTAGGGGGCGTGGGTTTCGATGCTGTTGACGAAGAGGAACCACGAGGAAGCCGCCTCTACCTGAGCGACGATCTCATCGACATGTTCCAGGGCAAAATCCTCTTGCGTACGTGGCTGGAACCAGTTGAGGTAATCTTTCGGGCCCCAGAACATGAACCGGTCGAATTCGTGGGTGAGGGTCTTCGTCAGAAACCAGCGCACCCCTCCTGAGCCCACTGTGCGGTAGCCGCGTCTGCGGAATCCTTCCAGGATGGTATCTCCCTGCAGCATGAGCCCGAAGGAGTCCCGCGGCTTGTTCTTCGCGCGGCTCAATCGCCACAGCTGGAATCGTTCCCGGGAGTAGTAATCCTGCAGCGGCAGGTCGGTGACGTTGGGCAGGTATCCCGAGAACATCGCCATGTGCGATGGCAGCGTAAAGGTGGCCGGCGCCCAAGCCTGCCGCAGCGTACCGAGACAATCGAGCACGGGAGTCCGGGCTCGCGCGGCCGTGTCGAATCGGCAGCAATCCAAGGTAATGAGCACGATGTTCTGCTCTTCCCCGGCGCGTATGGAATCCAGAGCACTGGTCACGTCCGCCTCGCATCCCCTATCCGTTCCGTATTTTCAGGGTCCTAGCAGTGCTCGCCGCCGCGAAGGCGACGATTCTGGCAACATTCTCGTGGGGCGGCTGCGCGCCATCAACGCAGCACAGGCTCCGGATTTTCATCATCCTGCGCTGGAGATCAGCAAGTTGCCTTGCATGGGAGTTAATTCTCGCGACGGCATCGTCGCTCGAATCATCGGGACGGCGGAAGATTTCTCCGCCGCATTCCAGGCAGCGCGCGGAAGTGTTAGTCCGCGGTGTCGGCCGTCCGCACTGCCGGCACGCGCGGCGCCACTCCAGGCGCTGGATAGCCAGGCGAATTTCCACCTCTACCCATACAAAGGCGAGACCGAGCCCGCCCGCCGGGTAGTGCGCGCCCAGCGCCAGGTACTGGCTCCAGGTGCGCGGGAACCCATCGACCACCACGGGTTCCCGTGGGCCGACATGCCGCAGTTTGTCACTCACAAGACCCGCGATCACATGCGGATCCGGCATCCGGCCACTGGTGAACTGCTCCATCTGCTGCCCGTATTGCTGCGACGCCCGCAACAGCGAGCTACTTGAGACGTAGCGGGCACCCGCCGTGGACTCCAGCATCCGCGCCAAAGTGGTCTTCCCGGCGCCCGGCAGGCCGAGCAGAAATATCCGGCTGCCGATCGGCGACCCGGCACCGCCAGCCGGGGCGGGTGCCGAACCGGCCTGCGGCGCCGGGACCGGGGAGGCCGCGGCGGAGCCCGCTTGCTCACTCATAGGACCGCCATGACGATGTGCTTCACCGCCCGGAAACCAGGAGCTTGACCCCGTGTCGGGCTGCCTGCCCCGCCACTTTGCTCACCGGCAGGTTCTTATCCACCACGTGGAGCACCGCCGCGTCGAACTCGGCGCGCTCAAGCGCCTCGGGCCCGTGAATCTGCAAAATGTGCGTCTGCCAGTGCCATCGCACCGGTGGAGGATCAAGGCCGCAATCAAGCGCCCCGACAGCGTAGAGCGTGTACTCTCCGAACTCCCTTTTGTGCCTGGCATCGGCCACTTTTCCCTCGAACATACGCGGCCAGGAAGCTCCCCAGCGGTCCCGGAGCCGCCCCAGCGTGGCCTCGAGGGTGGCCCGTTCAAAGCAGAAAAGATCAGCAATGAAGTCACCTAGGAGCCGGGCGCGGCGTGGTTCTACTCCGAGCAGCTGGCCTACAGCCATTACCCGGCTGCGTTCGTAGGCGAGGTGACGCGCCGGGTACCTGTACCGCGTGACGTACAGGTACGGGCGGTCCGAGGCGGGATCGACGAGTTCGTCACGGCGGATCCTGCGCAGAAGTAGCGCATCACCGCTGAGCACGACGTAGCTGGACCCAGCCAGCACGCGCCCGGCTCTGAGCTTTATCAGCTGCTGCCGGTACCACGGGTCGAGCAGCAACTCGGAAGACGACAGGAGCTCGTGATCGGCCATTTCTCCGACATCTGGGGTGGCCGCCCGCTCAATGGCGGCCCGCGCTGAAGCCCGGTCCTCCATGATGAGGAACGTCCGGCCGCGGAATCGCATCCGGGCGCCTAGATTCCGCAGCGCCGACGTGGCGATCTCACCGTCCCTCCGGCTCGCGACAACAAGTACGTCCAGCATGCCCTTCCCAGCTCTGATCAGAGAAAGCCGTTGCCTTGCGGGCGGTGCGACAGGTACTCGATGACCTGGTTGTACTTTGCGTAAGCATGACTGCAGAACTTGTCGCACTCGCGGCGTGAGGTGCGCGAGAATACTTCGGCACGGCGCTGGGACTGCCAGATATCTAGCAATGACGCTTCCCGGATATTGCCGAAGGAGTAACCAGGCTTGCCGCGCAGATCGCAACATCCGGCAACCTCTCCGGTGGCCATCACGATCATGGTCAGGGCAGGTGCTCGGCATTCGCCGGGATCATCCACGCTGAGACTGCCGTTCCTGATATTCCCGGTCCGCAACGACAGAGCGGGGTAGTCGGCCGACCGCTCGGCAAGGTCGCGTATCGTGGTCATCACTTGTTTACGGATCTCGATTAGTTCCCGCCGGGCCTCTGGTGTCGGCGCTATCTCGAAATAAGCGGGCCTGAATGCCGCGTAATCCACGCCCATCTCGTATGCGAACCTGAGCATCTCCTCAGGTTCCCGGGTATTGTACTGGTCTAGGCAGTTATTGATACCGATGAGGAGTTCAGAGCCTGACGTATTCCGGAGCCCGGTTAGGTTCCTGATGTTCTCGGCGACACGTTCGAAATCGCGAGTACGGTGCACCTGCTGGTAAACTTCCGCAGAGCCGGCATCAACCGAGAATCGTATCCAGGCTGCATTGGCAACAAGGCTGTTAATCAGGTCCTGACTCATCCTGGCGCCGTTGGTATTAATACCTACAGCGAGTCCGAGGGAGGAAGAATGCCTTATTGCATCAGCTAGGTACGGCTGGAGGGTCGGATCGCCACCACCCTTGAAAACCACGCTCTTAGCCCGCAGATCTGCGGCCTGAGAAATTACGCTATGCACTTCTTCTGCGGTGAGCCCGCCCGGGGAAGCGCGGCGCGTATTTGCCGTTGAACACCACCAGCAGTTGCTGTTGCAAACGTTGGTCGGGTCGATCTCCACAGTTACGGGTGGAACCTCTGAGACAGGTTTGCCGTCCGCTAGCTGTGCAATACTGTCAATATGATCAAGGAATTTGAAGCTGCTCAGGCGCAAGTCGGCAGTGTGCTGATCCATGGCTAGATTCTTTCGGCGAGATCGCCAGCATTAATGAAGACCCGGCCCTCGAAGTCGATCTGGGCCTGGTTGCACGTGTTGCAGGGACTTACTGTGTCGCCACGTCCGCCCCTTAGGGCGGCCCGGTAGCGGCGGATGGGCGCACCGTCCCAGATCTCCGCGAGCGAGCTTTCCAGAACGTTCCCCACAATCGCGCTCTTCGTCCAGTCGGCACAGCACAGGGCCACGTCACCATTTGGCCATACAGATAGTTGCTCTTCCGGACGCTTGCACCAATCCCGCGCATGCCGCGGCGAAGAGGTCATGATGTTCATCTGCTCGGCCGAGAAAAAGCCTCCCCTGTTCTCGAGGTTGATGACGTGCAATTGAAGCCGCCGCGAGCGCCAGAAATCCTTGATCTCGCGAAGGCTCCTCCTGGTTCCGGCAATAGGATATACGCAGTTTATGATCAAGTGCGGCTTTCCGTCACGTTCTTCGGCCCAATCGCGGACCGTGAGGATATTTTTCATTACGTTTGAGTGGCGCAGGCCCACCATGGCTGCTTCGTACTCATCCTGATCGATGGATGATACGCTCATCTTGATGAAATCTGGCGGCGCATCCATGAGGCGCTGAAGGCGTTTCCCGCGCAGCAGTGACGCATTAGTCACAATCCCAATATTAACATTCGGCAGGTAATCGCGCGCGGCCAGGATCCGGGCATCTAGCCGCGGGTCCATCAAAGGCTCATTCTGGAAGCTCAGCGTGACCGATTCGAGTTCAGCCCGGCCCTGGCATTGCTGGAGTATTGCCTGGTAAATGTCGTCGGGCATGTCTTCATGCCAAGAATTCTTGTCAAGGACGGGATGCGGGCAGAACGTGCACCGGGCATTGCAGGAGCCGACTGTCTCAATCGACACTCTGCATGGAAAAGGCGTTAGTGCTTTGCCGTCTTCTGGAGCCATACAAGCCTCAAGCCATGTTGCTAGACGGCTCGCGACCATTAGTGCGCAGAGCCTGGATTGTTGATCTTCCCGTCGGCGTGCCCATTGGAGCATTCTGGTCCATTGGAGCACTTCTGATGTGGTACGCGCCCCCCCGTTGGGGTACGTCTGATGCTATAGTGCAGTATGGCGAACTTTGCGTCGCCTGTCCAGCGCAACGGTGCGATGCTTGAGGCCTTGGGTGGCCTGCCTCAATACAACCGTGGAGAGTACGTGCGGGTATGTTGATTCGGAAGATACCCTTTGAGCTGGGACAATGGGATCCGCTGAAACAAGCGGCAAGATCATTTAAATGCGCAGCTGGCGAGCAGTCAGCAGTGTCTGTCCCGCTGAATGGGCGCGTGTCCGGTACTGACCGGGTGTGTTCGCCGGCAGCGCCTGATCCGGGCCGGGAAGCGGGTAACGGCCAATGGCGCGCCCTGGGTGCGGTATATGGCCGGCTCGGCGTATGCGGATCGGCCACGACACGCCAGCCGCTGGAGTTCACGATGCCTAGAATCTCGGCGCGGGAAGCCGTATGAGGCTGCTCCCGGGCCCGGTCAGGCCGTCGGCCATGCCGGCCGGGAGGCCGTGGTCATGCCCGTAGTGAAGCTCTCGTGCGTTATCGACGTACCCGCCGATGCGCTATGGACCGAGCTGCGCAGGCCTGAAGAGCTCGGTTCTGGTCTGCCGGAAGTGGGCGGCGCTCGGCTCCTGGGCGCTGACGGCAATGAGCGCAGGACGGAGTGGTCGCTGCTGCTGCGCGGATCCCCGCTGCGCTGGATTCAGAAAGAGCTGGCCGACCCGGGCGACCAGAAAGTCCGGGTCGAGCTGCTGGCCGGTGACTTGAAACATTTGAGCGGATACTGGCAGGTCGCGGAGACGGATGGCGGCTCCAGGACGGACCTGGAGCTTGAAATGGATTTCGGGTTCGCCCGCGTCGCGGCGGTTCTTGATCCCCTGCTGAAGGAGGCGGTAACCGCGGTGGCACGGGGCGTGCTAGCCAGGGCGGCCCGATGCGCTTCCGGGCGGGCTCACCTGTCGAGCCAGCCGGAGCCAGCACCATGAAATTGCTGCTGGGCATGGGGGTGCTGCCGACGACGCCGCTGGCTTACGCCGACGGGCTGGTCCGGGACGCCGAGGCGATGGGCCTGCACTCGGTCATGATCCCGGATCATCTGATGGCCTGGTTCGCCGAGGCCGGATGGGCCGAGGTCGGCAATATCGCTGACAGCCTGCCCAGCCCTCATGTCTTTATGGACCCGTTCCCGGCCATCGCCGCCTGGGCCGCCATGACGTCGGCGATCAGGTTCGCCACTGCGGTGACGGACCCGATCCGGCGGCCGCCAGCGCAGCTGGCGGTGTCGGCGCTCTCGCTGTCGCACATCACCCGCGGCCGTTTCATCCTTGGCATAGGAAGTGGTGAAGCGGAGAACTGCCTGCCCTATGGCATTCCGTTCGAGCAGCCGGTAGCCCGGCTCGATGAGGCGCTTACGATCATCCGCCGGATCTGGACAGAGGGCCGGGTCACGTTCTCCGGCCGGTTCTGGCAGCTACGCGACGCGGTTTGCAGGCTGGGTCCCTACCACGGCCGGTTCCCGGAGATCTGGATCGGGGCACACGGCCCCCGCATGCTAGAACTGGCCGGCCGGCACGGCGATGCGTGGCTTCCGTTCCTCCCGATGCGGCCGGAACGATATGCCGAACGCCTCGCCGCGGTCCGCGGGGCTGCCGAGCGATGCGGCCGGGATCCGTCGCAGCTGCTCGCCGGGCTCAACACCCCGGTGTTCCTGGCCGACAGCCACGAGCAGGCCCACGCGATGATAGCGTCACGGGCTGCCCGCCAGCTGACTCTGGCCTTGGACCAAGATTTCTACCGAGAGATCGATCGGCCGCACCCGCTCGGCTACCGGCACGGGGTCACCAGTTTCATCCCCGAGTGGCTGACTGAAGCCGAGCTGCTAGCCGCGCTCCAGCAGACGCCAGACCCGCTGCTGGCCCATGACCTGCTCATCCACGGGACACCGGCCGAGGTAGCCGAGCGGCTCGATGCCTACCGGCAGGCGGGCCTGCAGTATTTTGCGCCTCTCGACACATCGCCGTTCACGGATATCAGGCTGATGCCAAAGGCTGCCAGTCGCATCTGCGCCCTCAGGTCCTGCCTCCAGACCTCGCCGGACGAGACATGTCACGCATAGCTATAACAGGTGCGAGCGGGGCCATTGGGCGTTCCGTCTGCCAGGAGCTTCTTGAGCACGGCCACACCACCGTGACGCTCGGCCACCAGGCTGATATCCGGTGGGATCTCAACGACCGGCTGCCCAGGGAGGCAGCGGCCGCGATCGAGTCGGCCGACGTGGTCCTGCACGCCGCGGCTGATATCCGCCTATCGGCGACGTACGAGAACCTTTACCGGGTGAACGTCGCCGCCGTCGCGGACATGGTCGAACTCATCTCAGAACTGGATCGTCGGCCGCGGCTGCTCTATATGTCATCGGCGTTCGCCGAGCCTGGCCCGGACGGCGGTCACAATAACGGCTACGAGCGGACGAAGGCAGAGGCCGAGTCGCTGATCGCGGCTTCCGGCCTCGAGGCAACCGTCATGCGGCCGTCGCTGGTCATGGGCAGCCGTGCCGACGGGTCCATTCGCCGGTTCTCCGGCATCTATATCTTTATCCGGATGCTGCGGCTGGGCCTCGTCCCCGCCATCCCCGGCTTCAGCCAGGTCGGTGTCGATCTCATCCCGGTGGATGTTGTCGCCCGGGAGACCGTCGCGGAAATCGAGAAACCCTCCGGTCGGCCGGTGGTGGGCATCACCTCGGGCCCGGCAGCGCCGTCGCTGGAAGAACTCGTGTCGACCGCCTGTGACATCTTCGAGGCACACGGAGAGGCGGTGGACCGGCCGAAGTTCGTCACCCCGGACTCGTACCACCGGCTATTCCGGCCCCTGGTCGAGTCACGGCTGTCGCCGGCGCAGCGGGTGATGCTCGAGACCGTCGAGATCTTCCTGCCCTATTTCGAGCAGGACCACGTCTTCGCCTCTGACATGCAATTCAGCAGGGCCGAGATCATGGATGTCTGGAAGAAGAGCGTCGAGTGGTGGCTCGGCGAGACCAGCAGCACCGCGACAAGGGGACGAGTGGTATGGGCCAGGAAAAACTAGAGCTGGACGAGATTGTCCCGGCGGTAGTCGAGTCCATCCGGCGGGTCGTGCCGAGCGATATCGAAATCACTGCGGCCACGCCACTGAACAAGACCACTCTCGATTCCCTTGGGCTGATCGAGATGATGGTTCACCTTGAGGACCTGCTCGGAGTGACCCTCGATGAGGCTCAGGTCCGGCAGGCGCTGCTTGAGCCGGATTTCGACCCGATGATGACCGTGGCGGTGTTCGCGCAGCGCCTCCGGCAGCTGGCCAGCGGACCCCGCATCGGGGCCTCGTGACCGCCCGGCCTGCTCCGGGGCAGGAGCCCGCGGCGCTCGGGAACCCCCTTGAAATCCAGAACCGCCACCAGCTGGCCGGGTTCCTCGCCGGCCGGACGGACGACGAGATAGCCGCCATCGTGGCGGAGCTCGGGTTCGGGCGCGTGCTGGAGACGATATTCCACCGGATGGTAGATGAGTACCTGCCCGCCGAGGGCCCGCGGGACCGCAGCGTTATCCAGTGGGATGTCGAAGGACCCGACGGCAAGTATCTTACCTGGCAGAATTTCGCGTCCCGCGAGGGCTTGACGGTCGCGCCGGGAGACGCGGAGGAACCGGATGTGACGCTGCGCATCGAGATGCTGCCCTTCCTCGGCCTGATGGCCGGGACGCTACGCGGAATTGAGGTGCTGTCCGCTGGGACGCTACGGCTCAAGGGCAGCCTGCAGCTTGCCATGGAGATGGAAGCATGGTTCGCGGTGGACTGAGCCGGTAGCGCGGCGTCAGGGAGGATGCGACTAGTGAGCACAGACACTCCCGCGGCCGCCGGTCCGCTGGCTGGTGGTCAGGAGTTGCTGCCGGACCAGGTAGCCGCGAGCTACCAGCGCAGCATCAACCGCGGTCAGGGGCGGATGGCCAAGCTGCTCGGGCTGCCGGTCGAGGTGGCGGCGAGCGGCTGTCACGTCTTCGACCAGGAGGGCCGGTGCTACCTGGACTGCGGCGGTTACGGGGTTTTCACGATCGGCCACCGGCATCCCAACGTAGTGGCGGCGGTCCATGACCAGCTGGACCGCCAGCCGCTGAGCACGCGGTTGTTCCTCAATCCTGTACAGGCAGCCGCGGCCGACGCGCTGATCAGCGTGACCCCGGCCGAGCTGGAGCGGGTGACCTTCGTGAACTCCGGGGCGGAGGCGGTCGAACTGGCTCTTAAGCTCGGCCGGTCACTCGGCTTGCGCCGTGTCGTCGCCATGGAGGGCGGCTTTCACGGTAAGACCCTGGGTGCACTCAGCGCGACCGGCCGGGATCGTTACCGTGCGCCGTTCGAGCCGCTGCTGCCAGGAGTCGAGCACGTGCCGTTCGGTGATCCCGGCGCGCTGGGCGCCGCGCTGCGGCGGCCGGGGGGCGCGCTGGTCATCCTGGAGCCGGTGCAGGCGGAGGGCGGGGTGCGGATTCCCCCGCCCGGCTTCCTGGCCGCGGTCCGGGACCTGTGCACGCGGCATGGCGCCTTGCTCGTGGTGGATGAGATCCAGACCGGACTCGGCCGGCTCGGTGCCTGGTGGGGCTGCGGCCAGGACGGGATCGTCCCGGATGTGCTGCTGGCCGGCAAGGCGCTCGGCGGCGGGGTGATGCCTGTCGCCGCGGTGCTGAGCACCCTAGCGGCGTATCGTCAGCTGGACGCGGAGCCTTTACTGCACAGCTCGACGTTCGCCGGAGGTCAGCTGGCTATGGCCGCCGTCGTGGCGACCCTGGACGTCATGCACCGGGAGGACGTGCCCGCCCGGGCGGCCCGGCTCGGCAGGACCCTGCTGGCGGGACTGCGTGCGGCGCTTGGTGACGCAGGGGAGCTAATCGCTGACGTCCGCGGTCGCGGCCTGATGATCGGCATCGAGTTCCGTGCCGAGCACCACGGTGCGCGTTTCCTGGAGAACATGCTCGACGAGCGGGTCATTGTCTGCTACTCGCTGAACTCCGACCGCGTTGCGCGCCTGACTCCCTCGTGTGCCCTGACCGAAGACGACTGCGCATGGCTGATCAAGGCCACCATTTCGGCCGTCCGGCGGCTCAGCCGGACGTCGGCGTTTCACTGAGAGGTGGGTTGATGGGAAAGATAACGATACGTGGAACCATCCGCGGGCTACCGGCGGACGAGGTCTTCCGGCGGATAGCGGCGTTTCCCGATTATCCCGGGATGTGCGAGGCCGTCCGCAGGGTGGACCTGATCGAGGCGGATGATCAGCACATGGTGACCGACTGGGAGGTGAACTTCCATCGCGGCATACTGCGCTGGAAGGAACGGGCGGAATTTCGGCCCGAGGAAGGCCTGATCCCGTTCACCGAAGTGGACGGCGATGTGGACGAGTTCACCGGCTACTGGAAGGTCGAAGAGCGGCCCGACGGGCACGTGACGGTGGCGTTCTTCGTGTCGTTCGACATCGGGATCCCGACCCTGGAGCACATCCTGGACCCCATCGCCGAGGAGGCGCTTTACGACAACGTGGCGTCCATCCTGACCGGCTTGATGGGCGATGCGGTCACCGTGGAACCGCCCGAATACCAGTCCGGCGGCGCCGACCGTCCGCGGCTGGACTCGGTCATCATCAAGTAGCCGTCGTGAGTTTCCTGACGCCCGAACGCGGCCAGCTCGAGTCCTTGCTGCCCGGATTCGATGCCGTCCTGCAGGACATGGGCCTGGCCGCGCTGGAGCAGGACTCCGGTCCCGCTCTGGCCGCCTTCAAGCAGGCCGGCGGCCCGGGCCTGCTCATTCCCAGGGACCTTGGCGGCATCGGAGCCGACCCGGTCGCTGCGGTGCAGGTCCAGCGGGCCATCGGCAGCCGGTCGCCCTCACTCGCCGTCGCCACGACCATGCACCACTTCTCGGTCGCCACGATCGTCGAGATGACCGACCGGGGGCTGGAGTCCATTCTGCTGGAAGGCGTGGCCACCGGTTCGCTTCTGGTGGCTTCCGGCTTCGGTGAGGGAAAGCCCGGTCAGGGCGTCTTGTCGCCGGGCATGACCGCTAAGCGGTCCGGTAAGGGCATCGTGATCTCCGGGGTCAAGCGGCCCTGTAGTCTCGGGATGTCGATGGACTTGCTGACGGTGAGCGTCCGGGTCGACGGCCGGCTGGCAGTGGTCCTGGTCCCGCCGACGCTGCCCGGGGTGACCCGGCGCCCGTTCTGGCAAAGCCCCGCCCTGATGGGCGCGGAGAGCTGCGAGATCGTCCTCGATGAGGTCGAGGTGCCCGCGCGGCTGGTGTCCTATTCCGGTGCGGAAGATGTGCTCGACGCGACCCAGATCGGCGCCTTCTTGTGGTTCGAGGCGCTGATCTGCGCGTCCTATATCGGAGCCGCCAGCCGCCTGGCCGAGATGGCCCTCGGCCGGCCGGAAACCCTGTCGCCGCAGCTGACCAGTGCGCTTGCGCAACTGGAGATGGCGATGGCCGCGGTCGAGCGTTTCGCCGGGCGGCTGACCTCGGCCGAGCGGTGCGAACGGATGCTCGGCCAGGCCTTGCTGATCAGGTACGGCGTGCAAGATGCGATCTTCGCCGCCGCGGCCAGCGCGGCCGAACTGATCGGCGGCGTCGGCTTCGCTTCAGCCCCAGATGTCGCCCTGCTGATCGCCAGTGTCCGGGCGCTGGCCTACCACCCACCCTCCAGGGTCCGGATGGCCGCGCCGCTGGGGGACTGGCTGGCCGGCGCCCGGCTGCGGCTGGAATGAGCTGCAGCCATCCCTGCTTTGATCCCGAATGATGAGGTAGCCGACCATGCTTCTCGACTGGCTGGACAACCCGCGCGAGGGACACGCCCTCCACCTGGCCGGCCCTAAGGATCAATGGCGCCACGTGCCGTATTCCGAACTGGCGGATGACGTCTACCGGGTCGCGGCGCTGCTGCGTGAGGCCGGCGTCCCGCGCCACGGCGTCGTCATGCTGATGCTCGGCGAGCCACTGGATTTCGTGGCCGCCTTCATGGCCGTGCTGGCCATCGGCGCTACCCCGCTGCCGGTCGCCACGCCGCTGACCTTCCGTGGCCGTCAGCACTACGTGGCGCACGCCGCGGGCATCATGTCGGCGGCTGAACCGGCCGCGGTGCTGGCCGACTACGCGCTGGCCGAACTGGCCGAGGAGGCCGGGCGTGCCGCCCGGGTCTCCCGTCCGGTCCTGCGGTTCTCGTGGGAAAGCTGCCCGGACCCGGACCGCTCGGCCCGGCGCGCGCCCGGGGATCTGGCCCTGCTGCAGTTCACATCGGGGTCGACCGGGCGCCCCAAAGGGGTCCGTGTCTCCTGGGGCAATCTGGCCGGCAACATCTCCGACATCCGGCACTGGCTGAGCTGGTCCGACGAGGACTCGCTGGCCTCGTGGCTGCCGCTGTACCACGACATGGGACTGGTCGGGGCGTTCCTGACCCCGGTGACGGCGGGAAACGACCTATGGCTGATGCTGCCTGACCAGTTCATCCGCAATCCGCTGCGCTGGATCGAGTGCTATGGCCGGAGGGGCGTGACGGTGTCGACCGCGCCCAGCTTCGGCTACGCCTACGTGGCCCGCCGTGTCACCCCCGGGCAGCTGGCCGGCCTGGACTTCAGCACCTGGCGGGCGGCCATCCTCGGCGCCGAGCGTATCGATCCTATGGCGGCGGCCGGGTTTACCGCGCTTCTGGGGCCTCGCGGTTTCCGTGCCACCAGCCTGGCGCCGGCGTACGGACTAGCCGAATCCACCCTCGCCGTCTCGGGCGTCCGGCCGGGAACACGCTCCCGAGTCGTCCGGCTCAAGACGGGGACAGCAAAAGACGGGGCACCGGTGGTCGTCGAGGAAACCGCCGAGCTCGGCGCGGATGCTGTCCGTGGCGGTGGATGGGTGACCGGGTGCGGGCAGCCGATCAGGAATACCACGGTGCGGATCGCCGATGAGCACGGCGCGGTTCTCCCGGACGGGCACTTGGGCGAGATTGTGGTATCAGGGCCATCGGTCGCCCAGGGCTACCAGCCAGCGGACCCCAGTGACCTGGTCTTTACGCCGGGACAGGTCACCACGGGCGATACTGGTTTCGTCCTGGACGGAGAAGTCTTCGTCATCGGGCGCGTCGGGGACAGCCTGAAGGTGCGGGGAGCATTCCTGCATGCCGAGGAGATCGAGGCCGATCTAGCCGTCCTCCCCGGGCTGCCGGCCGGCCGGGCCGCCGCGATCTTCGGGACGATAAGCGGCCGGGACGTCGCCGCAGTCCTGATCGAGGATTCCGCCTCGTCCTGGCTGGACGACGTGGTCGCGCTGCTGCGCAGCCGCACGGCTGGCCAGGCCCGGCTTGCCATTCTGACCGGCCGTCGCGGCGCCATCCTGCGGACGTCCAGCGGGAAGCCGCGCCGCCGGGTGATGTGGCGGCAGCTCATGGCCGGGGAAACCAGCTTCAGGCAGGTGTACTCGACCTGGCAAGCCGCCGATGGGCCTTGTCCCTGGGCGCACGCGGCCCTCCTCCCGGACCGCTGATACGTCGCCGCGCTCGGCTTCGCCGGGAAGCAGGCGGTCGAGCCAGCCGGGGACCCACCAATTGCGCCGGCCGAGTAGGAACATCGTCGCGGGCACGATGAGCAGCCGGATCACTGAGGCGTCGATGAGGACGCTGATAGCCAGGCCGAGCGCTAGCATCTTCACCACGACATTGGTGGTCATGACGAAGGCAAAGAACACGCCAGCCATGATCAGCGCCGCGCAGCTTATGACCCGCCCGGTGACAGCGAGGCCGTGCGCCACGCTGGCGTGTGCGTCTCCGGTGCGCAGCCAGGCCTCGCGGACCCGGGTGAGCAGGAAGACCTCGTAGTCCATAGACAGACCGAACACGATGGCGAACATCATCATCGGAACGTAGGACTCGATCGGCACCTTTTCGCTCACGCCGAGCAGCGAACTTCCCCAGCCCCACTGGAACACCGCGACGATGACGCCGAAGGCGGCGCCGATCGACAGCAGGTTAAGCACGGCGGCCTTCAGGGCGAGCACCGGGCTGCGGAAGAACAGCAGCAGCAGCACGAAAGCAGCCCCGATGATCGCCGCGATTAGAACCGGCAGGCGCCCGCCGACCACATCCCGAAACTGGAGCTGTCCCGCCAGCGAACCGGTGACATAGCCGCGTGCGTGGTCCTTGGATAGCACGCCCGGCAGCACCTGGTCCTGCAAGACCGTCATCAGATGACTGGTGGCGGCGGCCTTAGGACTGGTACCGGGCAGA
>Ga0302229_10002320_pt1 | contig 13828 bp, 15 predicted proteins | sample II_Palsa_N1_3_FD_193518 | JGI IMG/M metagenome (GOLD analysis project Ga0302229, IMG submission 193518) | Peat permafrost microbial communities from Stordalen Mire near Abisko, Sweden - II_Palsa_N1_3 | ecosystem: Environmental > Terrestrial > Soil > Palsa > Peat permafrost | place: Sweden...
TTGTCCGGCGAATGCGTTGACCGGTGCCTGCGCCATGACTTACCAGCGAGTTGACCCATTATGTTCGAATTTCGTACGGTGCCAGAAGTTGTTGTCGGCGAGGCTGCTGCATTGCAACTGCCGGCTTTGATTCGGCAACGCTCCGGCGCGCGCAAAATCGCGATCGTTACGGATGCGGCGCTACGCGCCACGCATTTGCTCGATCCTATTTTCGCGGTGCTGAAAGACGATGGTATTGAGATCACATTATTCGATGGCGTGGTAGCCGATCCACCTGAATCGGTGGTCAAAAATGCAATTAACCGCGCGCGGGAAGCGGACGTCGAAGGTGTAATCGGCATCGGCGGCGGGTCGTCGATGGACGTTGCCAAACTGGTCGCGGCCTTTGCCAATTCGAGCCAGGAAATTATCCATGCTTATGGTATCGATAAAGTCGCCGGCCCAAGATTACCCCTGATTCAGATTCCGACTACCGCTGGAACAGGTTCGGAAGTGACGCCCATCGCTATCGTTACAACGGGCGAAACCACTAAATCCGGCATTGTTTCGGGCCAGCTTTATGCCGATCTGGCCGTGCTCGACCCCTCCTTGACACTGGGCTTGCCCGCAATGATTTCGGCCGCCACCGGTATCGACGCCATGGTTCACGCGATCGAAGCCTACACCAGCAAGATCAAGAAAAACCCAATTTCCGATGGCCTGGCTCGCGAAGCTTTACGTCTATTGACCGGGTCCCTGGTCCAGGTCTGCACCAACGGCCGTGACCTGAGCGCTCGCTCAAATATGCTGATTGGCGCCATGTTGGCGGGCCAGGCATTCGCCAATGCACCGGTAGGCGCCGTACATGCGTTAGCCTATCCGATTGGAGGCCTATTCCACGTGCCGCATGGTTTGTCCAACGCGCTGATGCTGTCGCCTGTGATCCGGTTCAACCTGCCGTTTGCGACTCACCTTTACGCAGAATTGGCACAAGTCGTGGTGCCTGGGATCACCGGTTCGGATGAAGCTCGCGCACTCGCGTTTATCGATTTCCTCGATAAACTGGCCGATCAGGTTGGAATTGCGCGACGCCTGACCCAGGTCGGAATCCAAGCCGCCGATGTGCCGATGCTCGCCGAAAACGCGATGCTGCAACAACGCCTGCTGGTGAACAACCCTCGCGAAGTCACCTTTGGCGACGCGCTGCGGCTGTATTCGCAGGCGCTCTGAGCACCCCACCGCATGGCCCGACGTCGTGACGCTTGGCCATGTCATGCAGTGTTAGGCGTGCCGAGATCCAGCTTATTCGTCATGATTGCGGGAATTTCATAGAAGACTAGCGTGGCTTCGAGAGCACCACACTCAATCGAGCAAGCTCAGTAGATCGTCGACCGCGGTAGATTCCGCCGGTTTCTCGGGCAGAACCTTTTTCTTGGCTCGTGTGCGTTTTGCCGCAGGCTTAGGTCCGCGCGGTTTGCTCTCTTCTTCGGGCCGCGCCGGCGCTTCCAGCCAGCGCAAGACATCGACCAGGGCCTGGTATTTTTCGAGTGGAATCAATACCGCGGCTTTTCCGCCGGCGCTAAAAACGGCAAGCTCCCCCGTTTCCACCAATTGCCGCAATGCATAACTGACTGCCAGGGGTTCTGTGGAAAGGCTGATCGCGCGCATCGTGACTCCCTGAGGTGCGTTCCGCTCGGCGGCTGCCGGCAAACTCCGCGCCGAGATTTTAGCGAATTGGGGCACTATCCGTCATCCCCCGAAGCCGCCCATATCGTAGCAAATCGTTGAATACAACCAGTACGCCAGGACATCACCCGGCCGCTCGATTTTGTGCTAGGGTTAACACCTAGACCAATTCCGGCTTATTCCCCATGAACACGCTAATCGAATCCTTGGAGCCATTTCATCATTTGCAAGGCGTGGCCGAGCTCGGGTTTTGGCGCCGGCATCAACGCGATGCAAAATTGCGGGCTATGGCGCGAATTTTTCTCGGCTGCGCACTACGTTGGAGCCTGATTGCCGCGCTCTTGCTTGCCACCGACGAATTACTCGGCAGCGGTTTATGGGCCGATATCCTCGCCGTTTTTGCCGCATTGGCCATGAGTTTCGTGTTGATTATCGCGACCACGGCCGCAGCTTTTCTGATCGGCTCAAGAATCCGCACTGCCTGAACCCGGCCGCGTGTTTTTGCTCCGGCATTCAGTTTGCGTCGACCCTTATCCGCGGTGCGCCAGTCTCCAATGTGCCGATGACGCCGGCGGCGGCAAAACCCTGTTGATGAAACAGGGCCAGCACCTGGTCCACCGACTCCGGCGCCACCGCACATAACAAGCCGCCGCTGGTCTGCGGGTCCGCCATCAGGAGTTTTTGCCATGGCAAGGCCGCGGCGGAAAAATCAACCTCGGTTTCGAAGCTGGCGAGATTGCGGGCGATCGCGCCCGGCCCCACTCCTTGTTGCGCGAACTGAACGGCTGCCGGCAAGTAAGGCAAGCGGGCGGCATCGATGCGCGCCGCAACCCCGGAGCCGCGGCATACTTCGAGTAGATGCCCAAGCAGGCCAAATCCGGTGACATCGGTTAGCGCATGGACCGCCTCAATATCGGCCAGTGCGCTACCCACCGTATTCAGCTGCGTCGCAGTGGCAATCAGTTCCTGATATCCCGCCGCATCGAGCAAGCCTTTTTTCAAGGCGGTGCCCAACACACCGATCCCGAGGGGTTTCCCCAAAATCAAGCTATCGCCGGCCTGGGCGCTGTTGTTGCGCCGCACTCGATCGGGATGAACCAGTCCCAGCACCACCAAGCCGTAAATGGGTTCGGGCGAATCGATCGAGTGTCCGCCTGCAACTGGAATACCGGCGCTGCCGCACACGCTGGCGCCGCCCGCGAGAATTTGCTGGATCACTTCCACCGGCATGAGATTCACCGGCATGCCGACAATAGCCAGAGCCATGATCGGTTTGCCGCCCATGGCATAGATATCGGAGATGGCGTTGGTTGCGGCGATCCGTCCGAAATCGAAGGGATCGTCGACAATCGGCATAAAAAAATCGGTGGTGGCGATCAAGGCTTGTTCGGCATTGAGCCAATATACCGCTGCGTCGTCGGAGGTTTCGGTACCGACCATTAAATGCTTGAAACTGGCTGCCGCCGGCATTTTTGCCAGTATTTCGGAGAGCATTGCCGGTGCGATTTTGCAGCCGCATCCGCCGCCGTGGGATAATTCGGTCAATCGCATACATTTTCTCCAAGATTTGCCGGGACATCGACCCGCACGAAAGTGTGCTCAGTGGCCCCATCAAGGCGCAGATCCAGCGCCATCCAGGAACATCCCAGCCATGATTATCACCCGTTCGGTTGATCTGTGAAGCACCAGCACATTGCATTTGCCCTGCGCGACGGCTTCGACGAAATTATCGATGTCCGCACACCGCTCGAATTTGCGGAAGACCACATCCCCGGTGCGATCAATGCGCCCGTGTTATCGAATGAAGAGCGTGTGATTATCGGCACGATGTTCAAGCAGGCAACGGCACACGAGGCAACCCGCCTGGGTGCTGCGATGGTCGCGCGCAATATCGCTCATCACCTCGACACCTTGTTTAGCGACAAGCCGGCGCATTGGAAACCGTTGATTTACTGCTGGCGCGGCGGCAAACGCTCCGCGTCGATGACCACCTGGTTCAACTTGATCGGCTGGAAAGCTCGTCAATTGGAAGGCGGTTATAAATCCTACCGGCGCTGGGCGTTGGACAACCTCGAAACGCAGCCGCCCGCTTTCAGCTATTTTGTCCTGACCGGCCCTACCGGCACGGGCAAGACACGTTTGCTGCAAGCTCTCGGCGCAGGGCGCGCAAATCCTCGATCTCGAAGCGCTGGCGCGACACCGCGGTTCTATTCTGGGCGCTGTGCCGCTGCACCCACAACCTTCGCAAAAAGCGTTCGATAGTGCTCTGCTCGAAGTGCTGACGACGTTCGATACCGGCAAGCCGGTGTTCGTCGAAGCAGAAAGCAAGCGCATTGGGCGTATTACCTTGCCTTTGTCGTTGCTGACGCGCATGCATGGCTCGCAATGCATACGCATCACCGCCGGGCTGGATGAGCGACTGGCTTTTTTGTTGCAAGACTATCGGAATCTATTCGATGACCGCGAGCAATTTAAGCAAAGACTGGCGTTATTGACTGGCTTGCATAGCAAAGCCGTGATTCAGCGCTGGCATGAAATGATCGATAGCGACGCCCGTGAGCCGCTGTTTCGCGAGTTGATCGAACTGCATTACGACCCCGCCTACGCGCGTAGCAGCGGGGGGCATTTCGCCTTGCTCGGGGCGGCACTTTGTTTTGAATTCAGGCCTGGCGCCGCCGATATGCGCAGCCAGGCCGACGCGCTGCTGCGACTGTTAAACGTATGCCCGGGGGACGCCGTCTAGAAGCCAAACAGCATCAAGGTCAAATGGTCGAGCACGCGCAATAAAATCTGCACGATAACGATCAGGATCAGCGGCGAAAAATCGATCCCGCTCGTCGCCGGCAGCATGCGGCGGATCGGGTTGAGAAAGGGTGCCGTCAGCAATTGCAAGACCCACATCGCCTCGGTACGCGGATTGACCCAGGACAGCACACCCAGCAGCACGGTCAGCCACATCACCAGATTAAGACCCCAGGTCAAGGTCAGCAATAAGGATGTCAGCAAGCCAAAGGGGAAAAACAACAGCGGGTTCGCGCCGCGAATCAGCAGGGTCAACAGCGAGGCCAGCACGGCGGTTAAATACGCGGCAATGATGCAGGCCCAATCGATGCCGCCGGTGCCGGGGATTATGCGGCGCATCGGCCGCACCAGCCAGTTCGTGCCTTGGAACACAGCTTGTGAAAATTGATTCTTGGGCGGCAAACGCACGGCCATGGCCCAGGCACGTAACAACAATGCCGCGCCAAACAGCGAAGAGACAATCTGGATCAGGTAGCTGGCAATCTCTTGAAGCATTGATGTTCCCGTTATTTTTTATCGTCGTGCTGCCGGCCTGCGGCAAAAGCTGCGAGGTATGAAGTCGCAGCGCGCACTCAGATTGTATCCTTGTTCGCGTCGCCTATTCCGCCCTGCTTGGCGGAGCGGGTCGGCTCCGGGAGTAACGGTCTCATGCAGGTCGATGGGGAGAAAGGGGCGGGTCGAAAGGGGCGATTGTTATTGTCGTCTTCCTTTCGCTGCAAGCCGAGGGGTCGATGGCGCGACACACATCGACGGAGCCGCGCCAGGCTGCGCGTCTTCCGGCCTCAAGCCATTTTCAGTATATAAATCAGCAGCAGGCTGATGACCGCAAGTGCCACGATAGACAATACAACCGCAGCCGTCACGCGAGGGCCGGCCTTGGCCACGGTTCTCACATCGACGCCCAGGCCCAGTGCCGCCATCGAAACAATGGTGAGCAGATTGGCGGTTTGACCGACCGGTTGCAACAGCGGCTGCGGAATCATACCGGCCGAACGTGCCGCCATCAGTGCGAGAAAGCCGACGATGAACCACGGCAATATTTTTTGCCAGGCAATACCGCGAGCTTTGGCAGCTGGCTTGCCGGAACCCGCTGGCATTTGCGCCGGGCTGTCGCTGCCGCGCATGGCGATAGACAGGATCAGAATGACTGGACCCAGCATCAAGACCCGCACCAGTTTGACCAAAGTGCCGAGATGGGCGCTCAGGGTTGAGACCGGTACGGTAGCTGCCAGTACCTGCGGCACGGCGTAGACCGTCAAACCGGCCAGCGTACCGTACTGCAAATCGCTAAGGTGGAACACGGGTATCAGCAGCGGTAGACCGAGCACCACCAGCACGCCCAGCACGGCGGTGAAAGCAATCGAAGCGGCGACATCGTCGCTGTGGGCATTGATCACGGGAGCCACTGCGGCAATCGCTGAATTGCCGCAAATTGAATTGCCGCAGGCGACCAGCATTGCCATGCGATGATGCAGGCCCAGGGCGCGACCGATGCCGTAACTGACGGAAATCGCGATAATCACCACGGCGACGATACCGGCCAACAAACCGAACCCGGCCGCCTTCAAGGCCGTGGCGCTCAGGGATGCACCGAGCAGCACCACGGCGATTTCGAGGAGGGTCTTGGCACTGAAATGGATACCATGTTCCCAATATAAACCCGGGGTCCATAAACTGCGTACCGCCGTGCCGAGCAGAATCGCGAGCACCAGCGATTCCAGCCAAACATGCCCAAACAGACGCGCCTCGGCAAATTGCAGACCCCATGCGGCGAGGGTAACCGCCAGACAGAGCAGCAACCCCGGTGCGATCCTGCCGGCCGAACTGAGCAAGCCGCTCTTGGAGGGAGTGGGTTTTACAGCGCTGGTGGTACTGATCGTTGCCATTGTCGAAGTGCTCGTTGGTAGCCTTCGACAAGCTTAGAACTCCAATAGGTATATTAAAAATACAAAATATTCCTATTTGCCATCTATAAAATAGATGGCAAAGATTGGAGCCGCAGGACAGAGAAGTGGTCTATTTCGCCAAAACGTCACCCATGTTTGATGGAGTGTGGTCAAATAATGGCCAATCTGAATTGGTTTTAAGCCGGTTGATTATTTGGGTGACAGTGTGAAGTTTTTGCTGGGAAAATAATGACTCTTCCGAAGCAACTGCGTTTTATGTGAAATTTTTATAAATCAGTCAAAAAATATAATTAAATTATAAATCACTGGGATTTAACATGACCGATGTAAATAAGCTGCAAGCTGGCATGGAAGATTTTAAATGCACAGGACAAGTCGTCATCGGAGACGGTGTTAATTTAAAAATCGTATCCAATAATTTGAAATCGGGAATTTGGAGCGTGACGCCAGCCAAGCTTTTCACTGGCCCGGGTGACAACGGATGGATGGCACAAGGGCGGCTCGGAGAAAGTTTGGGACCCAATGGAAGTATTATCTACAATGCTGCTGACAGAGCCAAATTCAAACTTGATTTTGACGTTCCCTACAATAAAAATAACACGGTAAGTATTACTTGTGAAGGTGAGGACTGCGAACTTTACGCTTATTCTGTTTCGCGGGTTCCGGAATCTGGTCGGATAACAACGCCGATTTACAAGATTTCTAGAAAATAATTATTTTGCGGACGGTAAAAATCAAGTTATATCACGCCACGAACCTGTAACGGTGTGGCGTAAATTACGCGCGCGGTGCGGTGCGTTGGCTCCAAGCTCCATCAATTGGGCCAACGTCAGGAAACGAGCGCCGCCCGCAACGCGCTATGTTCGCACCGGCCGTACAACGCAATGGATGCCGCCGGTTTTCCAGCAGGCTTATATCGGCAGGCTGCTGACCGCCCGGTTGCGGCCGCGGCTTTTCGCCAAATACAGGGCGCCGTCGGCTTGTTTGATCAGCATTTCGTATTGCTTGATGGCCGATGTCGTTTGAGCAACGCCGACACTCACACTGATTTTCACTTGTGAATCGCCGCATTGCACGGGTTCCCGTGTGACGGCCTGGCAAATCTGCTGGCCGATTTCCATCGCTTCATCAAGCAGTGTGGAGGGCAAAACGACGGCGAATTCCTCACCGCCGTAGCGGCCGAAAATCGCTGTCGGCGGCAATAACTCGCCGATGCGCGACGCCGACATGCGCAGCACGGCGTCACCGACCAGATGGCCGAATTCGTCGTTGATTTGTTTGAAGTGGTCGAGATCGATCATCAGCAGACTGAAGTCGCTGCCGCTGCGGGTCCATTGAGTGAACGCTTCGCTCAAACGCACTTCGAGATGATGCCGGTTGAATACCCCGGTCAGGCCGTCGCGCCGCGAACTCTCACTGAGTGCCGCCAACGCCGCCTCACGCTCGTAGCTGATCATCGCCGCCTGTGTTACATCGAACAAAATGACACAGACCGCCGTCACTTCACCGTTTTCAATCAGCGGCATGAACGTGCAGTCCTGACGCATATAGTCAATGCCGCCGGTAATCGGCCGGTCATGCTGGAACTGGAACAAGTAGGGGCGGTTCTGCCAAGAGGTGAACGCCGAATTTTTCAGCAGGAACACACTTTCGAATTTTTTACTCAGCCACGCCCGCGGCAATTCAGGGAAGACTTCGAACAGATTGCGGTTCAACACGTCGGCCGGGCTGCGCCCGCTGCGGTTTTGCATAAACCGGTTCCAGCGGATCACCTTGAATTGAGGGTCGACCACAAACACGCCAACACTCATGTTGTCGACGATAAGATCCGACAGCGCACCTTCCATACGAGTTGTCACATACACTCCAACAACTCGTCCAAGGCCATTTTTAATGTTTTCAGCGAGTCTTCGCCGGTAAACATTACCAGATGTGCGCAAAAGGTATGATTCTCAATCGAGAATTTCACTTCAACCAGCAAGCTGAGGTCCCAGGCCATCGCCTCGGGACGCAGCAACTGAGTCAGAGACACGCGGCGACCCATCAGGGTCGGAGGGGAGAACGTCAGCGAGCGGCCAAGTTGTTCGAACATGCAGGACAGGCATGCACCCGTAATCAGGTTCGACAGGTCGATCAGGACTTCCTGCTCGCTGGCGGCGTCGAGCGTATCCGACGCCGGGTCGTAACCCATCAGTTCCCATAATTCGGGGATGGCATCGTCGCCGAGCAGCACCAAAGCTTCACCGCGGACGTCGCAGGTAAACGCCTGGCGCACCACGGTAACAAATTCCTGGTCGCCGACGAATTTCCCCAGCACCGCGGGCAGGTCTTCGACCCGGACCGGGGTAATGCTGGGAATCGATAGTTGGATGAATTCGCCGAGCAGGGTGGCCAAACGCGCGCCCGCCAAGCCCATGCCAATATTGGCAATCTCCTGCAGCGCATCGCGCTGATCTTCACTCAGCATGTGCTCATGCGTCAAAGCCGTACTCCTTCAGCACTGGCAGCAACTTTTCAGGCGTCACCGGCTTTTGAATAAACGCAACAGCGCCGAGTTTCTTGACGCGTTCGACAGCACCTTGTTGTGCATCGGCAGAAACCACAATCACAAAGGTATCCAGCCCTTCGTGTTGCAACTCTTCAAGCACCTGATAGCCGGTCATGTCCGGCATGGTCAGATCGAGAAACATCACTGAAGCGCGGCCGGCGCGATATTGCACCAGGGCATCGCGGCCGTTCGAGGCTTGCGTGATCGTTACATCCCAACCCGCGGGAAGCGAGTTGATCAAAATTTTTCGCGCTAAAGCAGAGTCATCTACAACCAATACCGGGAGAGCCATAGGAATCTTGAGTGGGTCGCTACCGCAAACCGGGCAGATGTTGGATGGAGGCGCATTGTGAATCAGTTTGTGCGCAGCCCCTGGGCAACTTTTAGGATCAGCCAGGGGGATCGAGTTTTGTACTTTTTTTACTTTCAGCCGCGTGTTCCACAATCCTTTATTGTAGCTCGATTTGCCCCGCGATTGCCTCTGCTGCCTATGATTTTTCGACGGATTTCGGCGTCGACGTGCAATATTTGGGACAGATGCACCTCGCGCAATGATTACGGAATATTACTATTCTGGCAATCGAAGCACAGCGAACGATCCCAAGCGGGGCTCACGACATAAGTTTGTCGGGGCATTCGCCGTGGGAGAATGTGCGGCGAACGCCAGCAATGCCCGCGCTTTGCGCGAGGAATTCCACCGGGCCACGGCACGCCGCACCGAATCTGCGGTGCGGGATTCGGTCAGTCGCCTTCGACGCGGGACAGAATATATAACCCGGCACTCGGCAGATTGGGCGATCGAGCTTATAGTGAGTTCGATTAATAATCAATAGAGTCAATAATTCGAACTGTTGTTTCCTGGGGCGGCGAAATCTGAGGCGACGGTTCGTGCCGCCCGCGCCGCTCGGCGTCTGTGTGTCGCGTTATCGAAATGGCACCCGTACGAGCTTAATTGGAGCGAGCTCAGGGCGTTAAAATGGGATCGTTAAATTTCTGTCGAATCAGGTGGGCAAAAGAATTGTTTCCGGTATTAAATCCGGCAGGGTGCAAGACATTTTTTGCAAGCCGCCCGCGGCTTTATCGCGGTGTGCCCGCGCCGTCGTCGCCGGCGTTTTTGCCGGAGGTAAAAGACCTTGGGGCCGCTTTGGTCTTGCACTTAAAGAAACGGCGAAGCAAGGCAAAAAATAGACCGTTGTACACCCACACGGTTTTAATTTCGCGGGTTTACGTGGGCTAAACTACACTCACCGTGCATTCTCTGACCTTCTCCGGCCTTTACGCATTGCAAAAATGTGTCCGTATGCCTTACAGTAAATAAGAATCCCGCGACGGGGGCATTGGTGGCCCCGATTGGCCGCAAATGAACCCACCGACTTCACCAGAGGCAGCCGAAATAAATGTTTGTCATCATTGGTTGGGTCATTTTGATGGGCTGCGTAATGGGCAGCTACGTCCTGGGAGGCGGGCATATTGCCGCTTTACTGCAGCCGTTCGAATTGATGTGTATTTTCGGCGCGGCGACTGGGGCGTTTGTCGTGAGCAGCCCGATCAAAACCTTGAAGGCCACTGGCCGTGCGATACCTGCCTGTTTTAAAGGCGGCGGCGGTTATACCAAACAAAAATACCTGCAATTGATCGCGTTGTTGTTCGAATTGCTGCAGAAAGCCCGCAAAGACGGCTGGATGTCATTGGAAGCCGATGTCGAAGATCCGACGACCAGTCCGATTTTCGCCAAATATCCTGACACCATGCACGATCACCATCTGGTCGAATTTCTGGTCGACTATCTGCGCATGATGGTCGGCGGCAATATCAACGTCCACGAAATGCAGGATCTGATGGATGCCGAACTCGCCACGCATCATGCGGAGACGGGCATCCCGGCCAAAGCCATCCAGAATATTGCCGACGGCTTGCCGGCGTTCGGTATCGTCGCCGCCGTGATGGGCGTGGTGCACACCATGGGTTCAGTCGGCGCGCCTCCAGCGGTTTTGGGGGAAATGATTGCCGGCGCCCTGGTGGGCACCTTTCTCGGCATTTTGCTGGCCTATGGTTTTGTCGGTCCGCTCGCGACCTTGCTGACGTCCAAGGGTGAAGAAAATACCAAACCGTTCGAATGCGTTAAATCGGTCTTGCTGGCTTCGATGAACGGACACGCTCCCTCGGTGGCTATCGAATTCGGCCGCAAAGTATTATTTACTACCGACCGGCCGACTTTCGTCGAACTGGAAGACGCGGTTAAGGCAACCAAGCGCGCGGCTCCCGCCGCCGCGGGTTAGAGTGCCAGCCATCATACTGAAATGAGCGAAAAAGGTAGCCGGTCAGGGGATGATTCGTCCCCGATTATTATTAAACGTAAAAGCGGGGGTGGGCACGCGGCTCACCATGGCGGCGCGTGGAAAATCGCTTACGCCGACTTCGTTACGGCGATGATGGCGTTTTTCCTGCTGATGTGGTTGCTGGGGTCGACCACCAAAGGGGATTTGAACGGCATCGCCGAGTATTTCAACACTCCGCTAAGTACCGCACTCACGGGCGGCACCCGTTCCGGTTCGGCCACCAGCGTGCTTGAAGGCGGCGCGCTTGCCTTGCAAAATTCCAAGCCCGGTGAGGCAAACAGCGGCGCCGGTGCCAAATCGTCACGCGACAAAATTTCGATTCTGAGCACCTCGACCAAACGCAATGCGCAACTGGCTGACGATGCCAAGCGTTTGACCGAACTCAAAGCCAAAATCGAATCGCTGATCGAGCAAAACCCAAAGCTGAATGCGTTCAAGAGCCAAATCAAGCTCGATATTACCAGCGAAGGTTTGCGCATCCAGATCATCGATGCGCAGAACCGGCCCATGTTTACTTCGGGCAGCTCGGTGTTGGAGCCCTATACCAAAGACATTCTCGATCCGATCGGACTGGTGTTGAACGACGTGCCCAATCACGTTTCTATCGCCGGTCATACCGATTCGCAAACCTATTCCGCCGGAGAGGGCAGTTATTCCAACTGGGAACTCTCGGCCGAGCGCGCCAATGCCGCCCGGCGTGAATTGGTGAATGGCGGGATGATCGACAAAAAAGTCCTGGCGGTGCGCGGCCTGGCCGATGCGCTGCCGCTGATCGGCAACGATCCCGCGGCTCCAGGCAACCGCCGCATCAGTATTGTCGTGCTGAATAAAGAGACCGAAGAAGCCTTTTTCCGTGACGGCGGCCGCACCGATATCTCGGATGCCGACCAAAGCGCTTCGGCGGTGGCCGCAACGCCGGCGTCGGCTGCGGCGGCAGCGTTGAAAGCGTTCCTTCCTGCCGCCGCGCCCGCCAGTGCCGCCGTGTCGCCGAATAGCGCCAAATAGCGCGCTGACTAGAACGCCCAAGAGCCTCTCGCCGGGTAGCCGAGGCGCCAACTTTGGCTGCGCCTTGTCCTCGATGGGCGTCGAGCCCGCACGCTGATCCCGTCTTTTGCGCGGCCCGGAGTACCCGTACGCGCAGCGCACGCACACAAGGCGCGGACGGCCTTGTTATACTCTCGTCCGTTCCTGATATTCATCATCTGCCCCAGCCGGGCAGTTTGCACGCACAACGAGAGGGCCTGTGACGGTTTCTGAATCCACCTCCGCAGCCGAGGTCCAAAACGAGTCTGCGCTCCCCGCAGCCGGCAGTTCGTTTTACACGGCCATGCGCATCTTGCCCGCCTTGCAGCGGCAGGCCATGTTTGAAATCTATGCTTTTTGCCGCGCAGTCGATGACATCGCCGACGGTGACGCCCCTGCCGCGGAGCGCCGCGCCGGCCTGGAACAATGGCGGCGCGAGATCGATGCGTGTTACGCCGGTCGTGCGCCCAGCCGCCTGCATAGCCTGCACCGGCAAATTCTTGCCTTCGACCTGGAGCGCGACGATTTTCAAGCGGTGATAGACGGCATGATGATGGATGCCGACGCCGCTATTTGCGCACCCGATGCCAATACCCTGGATTTGTATTGCGATCGGGTTGCCAGTGCGGTCGGACGGCTCTCGGTCAAAGTATTCGGTTTGCCGCGCGACGACGGCATTGCGCTCTCGCATCATTTGGGACGCGCGCTGCAATTGACCAATATCCTGCGCGATATCGACGAAGATGCCGAGATCGGTCGCGTCTACCTGCCGCGCGAAGCGTTGCTCGCCGCCGGGGTCGAATTGGGCACGCCGGCTGAAATCGTGGCGCACCCGGCACTGCACCAGGTCTGCGCGCCGCTGGTGGCGCAAGCCGAAGCGCATTTTCAGGCCGCTGACGCCATCATGCGCCGCAATGCGCGCCGCGTGGTGCGTGCTCCGCGCATCATGAGCGCGGCTTACCACGCTATCCTGAAGCGCCTGACGGTACGCGGCTGGGCACGTCCGCGTCAAGCGGTGAAAGTCGCCAAGCTGCGGTTGATCGGCATCTTGCTGCGTTACGCTTTTATTTGATGGATAGCCTAACCCATATCATCGGTGCCGGCTTGGCCGGGCTTGCAGCGGCAATCAAATTGACCGAGGCCGGGCAACGGGTGGTGCTGCATGAGGCCGCCCCTCACGCCGGCGGCCGCTGCCGTTCGTATTTCGATCGCACCTTGAATGCGACCATCGACAATGGTAATCATCTGGTGTTATCCGGCAACCGCGATACGCTGGCTTATGTGCAGGCCATCGGCGCGCAGGATCAACTACAGGGTCCGGAGCACGCGAACTTTCCGTTTTTCGACCTGAGCAGTGGCGCGCGCTGGAATGTGAATCTGAGCATGGGCAAAATTCCGGCCTGGATTTTTGACGCCGCCCGCCGGCCGCCGGGTACCCGCCCCCAAGATTTTTTGGCCTTGCTGCGTCTATTGCGGGCTCGTCCGCATCAGACCTTCGCAGACTTGGAGTTATGTTCGGGACCGTTATGGGAACGGCTGGTTCG
>Ga0302229_10002329_pt1 | contig 13784 bp, 18 predicted proteins | sample II_Palsa_N1_3_FD_193518 | JGI IMG/M metagenome (GOLD analysis project Ga0302229, IMG submission 193518) | Peat permafrost microbial communities from Stordalen Mire near Abisko, Sweden - II_Palsa_N1_3 | ecosystem: Environmental > Terrestrial > Soil > Palsa > Peat permafrost | place: Sweden...
CGATCGCGGCGATTGAGCCGGCCGATATCTCGAACGCGATTCTGTACCTGGTCAGCGACGCCGGCCGGTACGTCACCGGCACCACGCACGTCGTGGACGCCGGCGGCCAGCTCTAAGCACGACAACCGAGAAAGGTGGCTGATCAGCCAGTAGGCGCTGGCGCGGCCAGCGGGGTGGGCGCGGTCAGCGGGCGACGGCCGGGTCGGCCGGCCGCCAGCCGAGCTCGGGGGCGATGAACTCGACGATGTTGTCGAGCAGCTCCTTGTTCTCGGCCAGGGTGAAGTTCGGCGGCAGCCAGATCATCAGCTCGTCCGCGAGCTGGAGGGCGTCGTCGGCCTGGGCCCGTTCCAGCACGTAGCCCGGGTCACCGTGGTAGATCGGGCACAGCTGCACGTTGCGGAGCTGGTCTTCCTCGCGCCGCAGCGTGCGCTGGAACAGGCCGGGCTCCTGGGCGCCCTTGGGGCGCGGGCCGGCCGGGCCTTCGGCCTGGCGGATGGCGTCGAAGGCGGCGTAGAGCTCGCGCTGGCGCTGGTTGACGGCGGGCATGAACAGCCGGCTGACGCATACCCGCGGCGGGCGCGGCCGCTGCCACGCGTCGAGGTACGCCTCGATGGTGTTGCGCTGCGCCTTCTCGAACGTGTCGGCCGTCGGGTTGAGGTTCAGCGTCGACTGGAGCAGGTCGAGGCCGATCTTCGCGGTCGTCACCGCGCTGGGGGCCGACCCGGCGCCGTACCAGAGCCGGTCGCCGAGCTCCGGCGCGCGCGGCCGGACGATGAGCTCCGGCGGGTCGCCCTTGATCAGCTCGGGCGACCGGAACTCGACCGGCCTGCCCGCGATGGCGTCGCGGAAGACCCGGATGCGGTGCTGCGTCTCATCCCGGTACTCGCGGTCCAGCGCCCCGAACACCGCCTCGAAGCCGGGCATCCCGCCCGCCAGGCCGAGCTCGAGCCTGCCGCCGGACAGCAGGTCGGCGGTGGAGGCGTCCTCGGCGAACCGGATCGGGTCCTCGTAGCGGATCGACACGATCCCCGTTCCCAGCCGGATCCGCTCGGTTCGCTGGGAGACGGCCGCCAGCAGCGTGATCGGCGAGGCCAGGTAGTTGTCGAAGTGACGCTGCCTCACCCAGCCGGTGTCGAAGCCGATCGACTCGGCGTACTCGAACGTCAAGATCGCCTCCTCCAGGCCCCGGCGGGCGCCGCCGGGCTCGGAGGTGAAGGGCACGTTGGTGAGGAAACCCAGCCTGAGCCGGCCCTCGCGTCGCAGGTGCGCATCGTCGTTCATAATGTCTATTAAATTAGTAGGAAAATGGCCGGGCGGTCCAACGACGATCTCGAATCGGAACCGATCACGGCTGCTGATCGGCGAGCCCCTTGGATCCTCCTCCCGCTTTTAGGTCATCTGACTGCTGCTGGGCGGTACCGCCGCGCGTAGGTTGGCCCCATGGAGACGATGAAAGCGGTTGTGCTGGAGGAGTTCGGCGCCGCGCCTGCGCTGCGCAGCGTCCCGCGCCCGGTGCCCGCTCCGGGCGAGGTGCTGGTGCGGGTGGCCTCGAGCGGCGTCAACCCGCTGGACGTCAAGATCAGCGCGGGCGCCGCCGCGCACGCCCGGGTGACGCCGCCGATGATCTTGGGCATCGACCTGGCCGGGGTGGTGGCCGGGGTCGGCGACGGAGTCACCAGGTTCGCCGTCGGCGACGAGGTCTACGGGATGACCGGCGGCGTCGGCGACCGGCCGGGCAGCCTGGCCGAGTACGCCGCGGTCGACCAGGACCTGCTGGCCCGCAAGCCCGGGCGGCTGTCGATGGCCGAGGCGGCGGCGCTGCCGCTGGCGGTGATCACCGCCTGGGAGGGCCTGGTCGACCGGGCCGGCACCCGCGAGGGACACCTGGTGCTGGTGCACGGCGGCGCGGGCGGCGTCGGCCACGTGGCGGTGCAGCTGGCGCTCGCCCGGGGCGCGACCGTGTTCGCGACCGGCACCGGGGCGAGCCTCGACACCATCGCCCAGCTGGGGGCCGAGCCGATCGACTACCGGGCCACGCCGACCGAGGACTACGTCGCGTCGGCGACCGGCGGCGAGGGCTTCGACGTCATCTTCGACGCCGTCGGCGGCGCGACCCTCGATGCCTCGTTCGCGGCCGTCCGCACCTACACCGGGCACGTGGTCAGCATCCTGGGCTGGGGCAGCCACAGCCTCGCCCCGCTGAGCTTCCGCGGCGCGACCTACTCGGGCGTGTTCACCCTGCTGCCGCTACTGACCGGGCGCGGCCGCGCGCACCACGGCGAGATCCTGGCCGAGGCGGCCGCGCTGGCCGAGGCCGGCCGGCTGAGCCCGATCGTGGACCCGGCCCGGTACGACCTGGAGACGGTCGGTGACGCGCACCGGGCGGTGGAATCCGGGAAGCGGCAGGGGAAGGTCGTCGTCCAGGTCAGCCGCGAGTGAACACGGCGTGCACCGCGATTGTGCTGTCCATCGCCGCGATGCCAATGAAGTTCCAGGTCAGGCCGTAGTCGGCCCGGTTGACCGGCAGCTCGCCGTCGAGCGCGAGCTCGCCGTCGGCGATGGTGACCCTGGCGTCGAACGACGCCGGGTTGGTGCGGCCGCGGACGGTGAGGGTGCCGGCCACCCGGACGCCGCCGTCGGTCGGGGTCACGCTCTCGGCGGTGAAGGTGAACTCCGGGTGCTTGGCGACGTCGAAGAAGTCGGCCGAGCGCAGGTGCTTGTCGCGCCGCGGGTTCTTGGTGTCGACCGACTCGGCCGCCACGGTGATGACGCCGCTCGCGTCCCCGGCTTCGGTGATCGTCCCGTGCCCGCTAACCTGGCCGAACGCTCCCCGCAGGGGAAGCAGCCCCCAGGTGTGCCTAGTGTGCAGCACGACCGCGGACCTGGCCGGGTCCAGCGTCCAGGACCCGGCCAGGCTGCCGTCACGCAGCTGCGCGGGCAGGGTCGGCTGTTCGGGCGATGTCATGCTGCCCCTCCTCGGATGATTTTATTTTGTAGTCAAAACTATTTTGCCTTGGGAACCATATTTACCGGACCGTGGTCGTGTCAACCAACGACGCCGCCGGGGACGCTCAGCGGTGGGCGTGGGCGCGGGCGTTGTGCACGGCCAACTGGGTGGTGGCGAGGTGGAAAAGCGGGGATTCGAGGCCGTGCGCCCGCCCCCGCTTCACCAGGTCGCCGACGATGTAGTCGGACTCGGTCGGATGCCCGTCGAGGACGTCCCGGTACATCGACGAGGCCAGGCCCGAGCCCGGCTGGGTGACGGCGGCGATGGTGTTCCTGACCTGCGCGTCCGGGATCGGGTAGCCGTTGGCCTGGGCGACCGCGGTGGCCTCGGCCAGGAACGCCGGGCCGAGCTTGTCGCCGCCGGGCTGGGCGACGATCTCGCCCACGGCGCCGCGCATCAGGCAGGTGAAGGCGCCGAGGGCGGCGATGAACACCCACTTCGACCACATATCAGCCAAAATGTTGTCGGAGATCGCGAAATCGAACCCCACGACATCGCCCAGCGCGGCGGCAACGCCGGTCGTGTCGGTCGGCGGGTTGCCCGGCTGGGCGCCGGTGGTGAGGCTGGCCTGCGGCGCGAGCCGCACGATGTCACCCTGCTGGTTGACGGTGGTAGCGACGATGACGACCCCGCCGAGCACGGCGCTGGCGCCGAAGCGCTGGTTGAGCCGGTCCAGGTGAGACATGCCGTTGAGGAAGGGCACGATCAGAGTGTCGGGGCCGACGGCGGGGGTCATGTCGTCCATGGCCGAGTCGAGGGCGCCGTTCTTCACGGTCACCAGCACCATGTCGTACGGGGCGTTGAGCTCGTCTGCGGTCACCACGGTGACCGGCACCACCTCGTCCGGGCCCTCGCCGGTCAACCTCAGCCCGTTGGCCCGCACCGCCGCCGCCCGGGCCGGCCGGAGCAGGAACGTGACGTCCCGGCCGGCCTGAGCCAGTCGCGCGCCGAAGTAGCCCCCGGTCGCACCCGCGCCGATCACCAGAATCCGCATCGTCTCCTCCTGAGCCCAGCGCGCCTACATCGCCGCTTCCGTACCGGGCTTACCCGCCTGCGCAGCGGCCGACCTTCAGGCAGCACCGCGACTGCCCGGATAAATTCGTCGACCGATCAAAAGGCCGCTTCGCCCGGGTACAGGTCCCCTATGGGGAAATCACCGTCTCGGGGGGTCTGAGGCTCTTGAAACCGCTGTCGCTCATCATCGCGTTCACGCCCCTGATCGTCTTCTCGCTGCTGTCACGGGTGCTCAAGGTCACGCATCACGAGCCGGCCGCTTGGGCTCACGCAGCACACTCCTAGCGTTCAGCATCAAGGCGGCGGGAGCCCACGTCCCCTGGTGGGGAATCGTGCTGGCCTGGGCGGCCGGCGCCGGCGGCGCCAGCCTGAACCTGACCCCAGGAGGCCTCGGCGTCGTCGAGGTGGCGCTGACGGGCGCACTGGTCGCCGTCGGGGTGCCGAGCACCTCGCGATTCCAGTCGCTCCAACGCTCGCGCAAGGTCATTCCGGCAAGGCGGGCCATGAGGTCAAGCTCGCTGGGCCAGACGTACCGGAACGGGGCCGAGAAGGTCTCGAGTTCGCCGCCGTCGACCCAGTAGTGGTGGGAGATGACGCCTTGGGTGGCGATGTCGTACTCGTCGAAGCCGAGGTGCCGCGGGGTGACGGTGAACGCTCGGACGGTCTCCCCGGGCGGGAGGCGCTGCAGTTCGGGACGATGACCTCGATCACGAAGCAGCCGCCAGGCTCCAGGTGCCTTGCGGAGTTGCCGAAGCACTCAACCTGGGCGTCCTGCGTGGTCAGGTTCATGATCGTGTTGCGGACGAGGTAGGCCAGCCCGAACGTCGCGCCGACCGTGGCGGTGGCGAAGTCCCCGATCGTCACGCCGATGCCGTCCGCATCCGGCTGTACCCGCAGGCGCGCGGCCATGGCGGGCGACAGCTCAATCCCGTGCACCCGGATGCCCCGCCGGCTGAGCGGCAGCGCCAGACGACCGGTGCCGATGCCCAGCTCAAGGGCGGTGCCCGACCGGGCCAGGTCCGCGAGGAAACTCACGGCCGGGTCAATCGCGGCCGGCTCGAACAGCTCCGGCCACTTGGCCTCGTAGGTCGCCGCTATGCGCTCATCGAAGTAGTTCTCCGCCACGGGGCCCACTGTCCCCGGTAATGCCGTCCGCCGCGACCTATTATCAGCGCATGACTGGCTCTCCAGCCGGGTCGGCGCTGCTGGCCGAGCTCCGTGACCGCCTCCTCGACCAGGTACTCGGACTGCTGGAAGCTGACCCTGAGGTCGCCGGGGTGGCCCTGGTCGGCTCGCTGGGCCGCGGCGAGGAGGATGACTGGAGCGATATCGACCTGTTCATCCTCGCGAGCGACCAGTTCATCAGGCAGTTAATGAACGAGCCGGCCGCCAGCCCACGGGCGCGGGCCGACCTGATCTCCGACGGCCGCCACAACTCGCCTGCGGGCGCGACGTCACTGGGAACAACGCACATCCGCTCGGGGCTGCCGCTCTAGGTTGACCTGCATGTCCACCCGGCCGACCGGACGCCCTGGCCGACGGACAGCCGCGTCGTCTTCGAGCGCCGACCAGTCAAGACCGGGGACGCTGCCATTCGGTGAGTTCAACGCCAGTGGCCCCCGCCAGCCCGCGACGGCCAAGACCCCGGACGGGGTCCGCCGCATACACCTCGGCTACGTCGCCAACGGGGGCAAGTATGTCGCCCGCCGGTTACCGCGGACCGGTGAAATGATCCGGTTCCTGGGGCGACGCGACTTCAACGACCCGGACCCGGCCGCCCAGTTACACGCGCTGCGCGGCATCGCGGACGACCTCTCATCGCCGTCGTGGGGTCGGCTCGGCAACGCGGTCGCCGCGCACTTGGACCTAGTCGAGGCAACCGTTCAGTTGGCGGCCGGGTAAGGCCTAACGGCTGCTCATTCTCGCTCCCCGGGTCGCCCGGAGCGTGGTCCGGTGCCGTCCTGGCGGCCAGGCGCTCGTAGCGCTGCCGGGCCGCCTGCGCGCTGCCCAGGCCCATCCAGAAGGCGAGCTGCTGCCAGGTCATGCCCTGTGCACGGGCGATGATCAGCAACGAGGCCTCGAGTTCGTCGACCTCCGCCCGAACCCGGGGCATCAGGGTCAGGGCGGCGGTCAGGTCAGCGGCGTCCACATCCTCTTCGCCGTCCTCTATCACTGACGAGCCTGCCGCCAGGCTCACCAGCAGCCGGACCGCCTCGCCGGGTCCGACCAGGGGCGGGGGCCCGGGGCGGGCGCGGCGAGCAGGGCTATCAGCGTGCCGCTCATGGATGCGGAAGAGCGCGGTGTACTCCCGTTCCACTCGCGCCTTGGGCGGGTCCGGCGGCGTCCAGGTCTCGGCCATGGCTGCGAGTATCGCAGCCGCACCAGCTGGGTGTCAACTATTCGTTTTCAACATTCTGTTTATATCGACGATTACGTCTTTTCCCGGCCTATCACCTCTCCCGTAGCGCCGACGCCGTTGACAATGTGTCGCCGCGGACCAGGCGTCCGAGTCGACGCCGGTCCGGCCTTCCTGCGACTGCGCATCTACCTGATGAAGACAGGCCAGTCGGTCAGTTGCTTTGACCTAAATCGCGTTGACGATCTGGTGGAGCCGCCAGCTCCTCATGTTGACACTCCGCACGGTTCGGCCGAGCCGCTCCGCGGCATCTTTCTGGGTCATTTGCATAACGACGGCGTCTTCCTCTGGTGTCCAACGCTTCGGAGCGCTGCGGGCTCGCATTCTTGCGGGTCGTTTCCACGAGGCGACGGCAAACGCAGCGGCGTGCTTGCGGGGGAGCGCGATGCAGGCGTCATCGTAAAGCCAGCGCGCGAAGGCTGCGGCGGGGTCGCTGGCGATCATGACGTTGAATACGCCGTCTCGCTTGTTCGGCCGGGGGTTGCGGTTCGCGCCGGTGACGCGCAGGATCTCGGCACAGACGAACTCAGCGATGGCCGGACTGGCAGTGACCAGGCTCAGGAATGGCATGCCATTGACGGCGAAGCCGACCGAGCCGTCGCCGTCCCACAGGCCGCGCAGGTAGTCTCGGTGGCTAAATGGTTCGGCAGGCGGTGCGACCGTGGTGCTTTTGCGTCCGGTCGGCAGGAGCTCTTGACTCTCGGCCGTGGAGCGTCAGCTGGTGACGGCGCTGGCTTTGGCGCCTGCGTAGAGCTGGGCGGCTCGCCAGCAGTACCAGGCGATGATGCTGCGGTACGGGCGGTACGGCTCGCCGAGCGCGTCGAGCTGCTTGGGCGTGGGGGTGGCGATGTCCCAGGCGAGGGCGAAGCCCTTGCGGATGACAAGGTCGCCGGTGGGCCAGACGTCGAGGCGGCGGAGCTGGAACAGCAGGAACATCTCGGCCGACCACCGCCCGATCCCGCGGACGGTGGTGAGGCGGGCCGCGATCTCGTCGTCGCTCTCGCGGGCGAGGCGCCGGGAGTCGAGCACCACGGTGCCGTCGAGGACCTTCGCGGCCAGGTCCTTGACCGAGAGCGCCTTGTTGCCCGACAGGCCCGCGGTCCGCAGGTCCTCGGTCGAGACCGCGAGGAGGGCCTCCGGCGTGATCTCCCCGCCGAGGGCGGTCACCATCCGGCCGTAGATGGCGCGGGCGGCCGGGCCTGCCAGCTGCTGGTAGATGATGGGGCGGACGAGGGCGGCGAAGTGAGTCTCGGTCGGCCGGGCGAACGACGGCAGGCCTATGTCGGCGAGCAGGCGGGCGACGACCGGATCGCGCTCGGCCAGGATCCTGGCCGCCTGGGCCGGGCTGACCTTGCGCGGCCGCCCGGCGACCTGATCGCCGGTCATCGCGGTTCCTGGCCGGCCGCCGGCGCGGGTGGCTCGGAGCCGGCGACCGCGCCGGCGACCCGGGCGAGGTCGAGCTTGGTCTCGTCTTCGCTGCCGGGCGCGGCCGTGTAGATCACGATCTTCAGGTCGGTGTCGCTGTCGTTGAGCACGTCGCAGTCGACCGTGATCTCGCCGATACCGGGATGCCTGATGACCTTGCGGTCCTCGGCGTGCCCGCCGACCGCTCCCTCGTGCCACAGCCGCGCGAAGAGCTCGTTGCCGTCCACCAGGCGGCGGATTAGCCCGGCCAGCCGGGCGTCATCGGGGTAGCGGCCGGAGGCCCGGCGCAGGTCGGCGACGAGCGCGCGGTCGGTGGCGACCCGGTTCTCCGACACGACCGGCCACCGGGCGAGGCCGCCGTGGTCGTCGCCGACCGGGAACCGGGACCGCACCAGGCTGCGCTCCTCGGGGGCGAGGGTGGACGGGTCGCCCAGCAGCGCCGTCCAGCTGCGATTCCACCAAATGAGGCGCCAGTCGGCGGCGAACACGGCGACCGGGGTTTCGCCCAGCCGGGTGAGCACGCGCTGCATGCCCGGCGGTATGTGGTCGGTGATCGCGGTGTCCCGGGGCGGCTGCAGGCCGGCCAGCCGGTATAGGTGGTCACGCTCGTCCCTGGTCAGCCGGAGCGCGCGGGCGAGCGCGCTGACGATCTGCGCGGACGGGGTGGCGGCGCGGCCCTGCTCGATCCTGACGATGTAGTCGACCGAGATTCCCGCGAGCTCCGACAGTTCCTCGCGCCGCAGCCCGACCGCGCGCCGGGCCCGGCCGGCCGGCAGGCCGACGTCGCCGGGCGTCAGCCGGTCGCGCCACGCGTGAATGGTGGCGCCCAGGCTTGTCTCGTCTGTGCTCACTGTTTGATTATCCGCCATCACTGGCTGGCTTGGGTGGTACGGGCTTTCCTACCGTTGACTCGTCCCTGGCTGCCGGCCGGGCGATCGGGCAGGCTGGGTTCATGACCACGATTACCTTCATCACCGGGGCCAACAAGGGCCTCGGCTACGAGACCGCCCGCCGCCTGATCGAGCTCGGCCAGACGGTGATCATCGGCGCCCGCGACCCCGGCCGCGGGCAGGCCGCCGCCGACCACCTCGGCGCCCGCTTCGTTCCCATCGACGTGACCGACGACGGATCGGTCAGCCGCGCGGCGGCCGACATCGAGGCGCACGAGGGCCGCATCGACCGGCTGGTCAACAACGCCGGGATCATCGGGGCCCACGTCGCCGCGTCCGAGCTCACCGGCGACGACGCGCTGCTGGTGTTCGAGACCAACGTGATCAGCGTCGTGCGCGTCACCACCGCGTTCCTGCCGCTGCTGAAGCGGTCGGACGCCCCGGCGGTGATCAACGTCAGCAGCGGCATGGGCTCGTTCGCGCTCACCCACGACCCGTCCCGGGTCGAGTCGACGATCGCCTCCCCGCTCTACACCGCGTCCAAGTCCGCCGTCACGATGATGACCGCCCAGTACGCGAAGGCGATCCCCGAGGTGCGGTTCAACGCCGCCGACCCGGGCTACACCGCCACCGACCTCAACGGCCACAGCGGCCATCAGACCGTGACCGAGGGGACCGACGCGATCGTCGCCCTGGCGACCGAGGACGCGACGGCCGGGACCGGCCGGTTCGTGGACCGCGTGGGACCCGTCGCCTGGTAGCGTCAACCGCTCAGCTGGCCCGCGAGCAGCTGCAGGAAACGCTCCATGGCCGCGTCGGTCTCGGCCGTGCGCCCTGTCGCCAGCACGTCGAGCAGCAGGCCGCGGGTCACGGCGACAGCCAGCCGGGCATCGACCCGAGCGGTCGCCGGGCTCTCCCCGAGCGCGGTGAACAGGGCCGCCAGCGGACCGATCCAGTCGTCGACGACACCTGGCAGCAGCGGCTTAGCCCACTCGCGGCCTTGCAGCGCTTGCCCGTAGACCTCGAAGAACAGCCGCTCCTGGGGCGCGAGGGCGGGATCTCGCAGGTGCTCCCAGAACGCCCGCCCGAGCTCCTCGAGCGGACTGTTCGGATCGACCCGCCACTCGGCGAACAGGGCCCGCTGGCGCGCCTCGACCGCCCGGATCACCTCCACCAGCAGGCCCTCCTTCGAACCGAAGTGGTGAATGAGCATCCGGTGGCTGGTCCCGGCCGTGGCGGCGATCGCACGGAGGCTCTTGTCCGCGATGCCGTCGGTCAGCGCCGACTCGACCACGGCGTTGAGCAGGAGCTCTCTCGGCGTTGAGGCAGTCATGTACCACATGGTACACTTGGGTCATGGAATACCGCGTAACCGCGACTGCGGGCGCACCGCCCGCACAGGTGTATCGGTTGTTCATCGACATCGAGCGGTGGCCGGAGCTGACGCAAAGCGTGCGTTCGGTCCGCCGACTGGACGACGGCCCGATCAGGGTGGGCAGCGAGGCGGTCCTGAAACAGCCGCGGCTGCCGTCGGCGCGCTGGCGGGTCACGGAGATGGAACCTGATCGCTCGTTCGTCTGGGAGACGAAGAGCGGCGGGGTCACCACCGTCGGCGACCATCGGGTGGAGCCGGACGGGCCGGGCTCGAAGATCACCATTACCCTGCGCACGCACGGGGCACTGGCCGGGGTGGCGGACCTGTTCGTGGCCGGTCTGGCCCGGCGACACGTGGCCATGGAGCTCGAGGGCTTCCGGGCGGCGGCCGCTGCCGCCGCGCCGCCTGCGCCCGCACCTCCCGCGCCGTCGGCCGGCTAGCGGGGCTGTCGTGATCGGCGACCGCTGGGGCGTCACCGACGCGGAGGTCGCCCGCCGCTACCCTTGCGACGACGTCGTCCAGGCGCCGACCCTTCAAGCCTGGCGCGGGGTGACGGTGCGGGCACCCGCCGACCGGCTCTGGCCGTGGGTAACGCAGATCCGGCTGGCGCCGTACTCCTACGATTGGATCGATAACCTCGGCCGCCGGTCGCCCCGCGAGCTGCGCGGTCTGCCGGAGCCCCGGGCGGGCGAGCACTTTACCGCCGCGTTCGGCGGGCGGCCGACCGGACGCATCCTCTCGGTCGAGCCTGGTGCGCAGTTCACCGGCATGCTCCTGGGCGCCGCGATGTCCTACGTCCTCGTCCCCGACAGCGACCTCACGACCCGGCTACTGCTGAAGGTCGCCGCCCGCGGTGGACCGGCGATGACCCGGCTGGTGTGCATCGGCGATCTGGTGATGACGCGGCGGCAGCTGCTTAACCTGGCGCGACTGGCCGAGGCGGCGCCGGGCGGCCCGACGCCTCGGCCAGGTCACGGCGACCGAGACCAGGGCGGGGAGCACTAGCGCCCATCCGGAGCAGGCGAGCATGACGGCCACCGCGGCCGAGGCGGGAACGGCCGCCCAGCGGGCCGGGCCGCGCAGGACCCGGACGGCAGCGAGCATGCAGCCCAGGTAGACCGCGAGGAACAGCGTCGTCGGTATCGCCACCAGTGCGGCCGGGCTCACCAGGCCGCAGCCGTAGAGGGTGATCAGCAGCAGCCCGGACGCCGCGACCGCGGCTAGGAAGCGCGGCGCGGGCGGCGCCTCGCCCGCGTTCCCGACCGCGCTTACGGCCGGGTGCGGGCGCGTCAGGTGCCCGGCCATCGCGGCACCGCCGTTGATGTAGGCGTTCACCGAGCCCAGCGTGAGCACGACCGCCGCGACCGCCGCGACCGCGGTGCCGGCCGGGCCGATCGCGCGCTGGAGCAGCTCGGCCAGCGGCACGATGGTGGCGGCGCCCGGGCCGAGCGCGCCGATGGTGACGATCGCCAGACCCAGGTAGAGGGCGCTGGTCACCGCCAGCGCGATCGCCACCACCCGGGTCAGCTGCCGGGCCGGGTCGGGGAACGCGGTGGTGAGCGGCGCGACCGCCTCCCAGCCGACGAAGGACAGCGTCAAGATCGCGGCCGCGTGCGCGACCGCGAGCCAGCCGTGCGGGGCGAACGGCGTCCAGTTGGCCGCGCGGACCGAGCCTGCCGTCCCGGCCACCGCCACCGCGACCACGCCGACCAGCAGGATCACCAGCAGCAACTGGGCGACCGCGCTGGCCCGCAGCCCGCGCCGGGCCAGGGCGAGCAAGACCAGCAGGAGCAGCGCGGCGACCCCGGCCCGGGCGAGGCGGCCGCCGCCGGTCAGCTCGGTGACGTAGCTGGCGCCGATCAGGCAGACGACCGGCGCCCCGGCGACGACCCCGGCCAGGAAGCACCAGCCCGCCGCCAGCCCGGCCCGCGGGCCGAGGCCGGCGGTCACGTAGCCGATCACGCCGCCCGCCGACGGGAGCCGGAGGCCGAAGGCGGCGAACACGACCGCGAACAGCGCTGACAGCGCAAGCAGGGCGACCCAGGCGAGCAGCGAGGCCGGGCCGGCCACGGTGACGGCGAGCCCGGGCAGCAGCAGCAGGCCCGGACCGAGCAGCGCGCCGATGTAAAGCGCGGCGCCGCGGCTGGTGGTCAGGTGCGGGGTCGCGGGCGGGCTGGCCCGGCGCGGGGCGGTCTCGATCACGCCTTAAGCCTGGCGAAAATCGGCCCGCACGCGATGGCAAATATCTCGCCGGTGACGCCATCATCCGGCAGTAAATTGCACGGAACTGGCGCTAGGCTTGATTTCATGTCAGATCACGTTCCGGACAAGGTTGATCGTGCCATCATGGCGCGGCTGCAGCAGGACGGCCGGATCGCCAACGTCGACCTGGCCGACGCGGTCGGGCTCTCGCCTTCGTCGTGCCTGCGCCGGGTCAAGGCGCTGGAGGCGAGCGGGATCATCTCCGGGTATCACGCGGAGGTGAGCCGCACCCGGGCCGGGCTCGGACTGACCGTCTTCATCGGGCTGACGGTCGACGGCCACTCCCGGGAGAGCTCGTCGCGGATCGAGCAGGCGCTGCTGGCGATCCCGGCCGTCGTCGCCTGCTACCTGGTATCAGGGGCGGACGACTTCCTGATCGAGGCGGCGGTGCCCGACCTCGGCGGATATGAGCGGCTGCTGCTCGACGAGCTGCTGGCGATCCCCGGGGTGACCGAGGCCCGGTCCACGTTCGCGATCAGGACGGTGCTCAGCCGCGGGCCGCTTCCGCTCGGCCACTGGAAGTAGCGGACGGCTAGCCCAAGTCCAGGAGCTGCTCGTAGAAGCCGCCGAATTGGCGCTCGGGGTCGGTGAGATGGATCTCCAGGATCCAGTGGCACACCCGCCCGGCTTTGTCGTGACGGCGCATCGGGGTGGCGTTGCCCGCGGCGATGTAGGACTCGATGTCCTCGCCGTCGATTTCCTCGTGCGGGAACTCGCCGACCAGGTGACCGGCGTGCCGATTGCCGAACGACCATCCGGCCTGGCCGGCCAGCCGGGTGATCTCGGCGTAGAGCTCCGCCCCGGTGACGTCCGGACGGTCGGCGAAGTAGCGCCGTCCGGCGTCGAAGATCACCGGCAGGTCAGCCGCCAGCCGGTGCTTCTCCGGGTCGCCGCCGAGCACGTAGGTGCGCCCCAGGTCGGCCTCGAACTCGTCGAAGATGGGCCCGAAGTCGGCGAAGGCGATGTCGTCGGCCTCGATGATCCGGTCCGGGGGGTTCTCCCGGTACGGGAACAGGGTGTGCGGGCCGGACCGGATGATGCGCTTGTGCCAGTGCCTGGTCTTCCCGAACATCTCGTTGGCCAGGTCCCTGACCTGGTCGCTGACCGCCTGCTCACGCTGGCCGGCCGCGACCAGGCCGCGCGCGGCCACCTCGTCGAACAGCGCGATCGCGTTGGCCTGGGCGTCAAGCAGCCGGACGGTCCGCTCGTCCTCATCGCTCATGGCATCGACCCTAAGCGAGCCGTCCGCCTTCGAACAATCCGATTATCGCGGTGTGGTGACATGACCGTCAAAACGGAGTAAGTCGGGTGAAGCCGGGTAGCTGGCGGCCATGGCTAGAGGCAGAAGTATCGGCGGTTACGCCATCCCCGGTATTGTCGTATTTTTCTTTTGGT
>Ga0302229_10002342_pt1 | contig 13734 bp, 13 predicted proteins | sample II_Palsa_N1_3_FD_193518 | JGI IMG/M metagenome (GOLD analysis project Ga0302229, IMG submission 193518) | Peat permafrost microbial communities from Stordalen Mire near Abisko, Sweden - II_Palsa_N1_3 | ecosystem: Environmental > Terrestrial > Soil > Palsa > Peat permafrost | place: Sweden...
CGGAGTACCTGGGCGGGTTCTACGTCAACGGGAAGGTGTACTTCGGGCTGAAGATCCCGTACGCCGACTCGCTGCTGGTCGGGTTCAAGCCGTCGACCAAGGTCACCGGCCTGGACTCGGTCGCCCTGGCGCTGCGGCCGCCCGCGGTCACGCTGATCCACCTGTCGTTCGACGCCATGATCGGGCTGGCGTTCCTGCTGCTCCTCGCCGGGCTGTGGGCGCTGTGGACGTGGTGGCGGCGCCGCGGGCTGCCCCGGCAGAGGTGGTTCTGGTGGCTCGCGATCGCCTGCGGGCCGGCCGCGCTGATCGCGATGGAGTGCGGCTGGATCGTGACCGAGGTCGGCCGCCAGCCCTGGGTCGTGTACCAGCTGATGACCACCTCGGCGGCGGCCACGACCAACGGCGGGGTCATCGACACCCTGACCGCCGTGATCGTCCTGTACGCGGTGCTCGGGGCCGCGACGCTGGTCATCTTGCGGATGCTGGCGCGCCGCTGGCGCCGCGGCGGGCCGGACGCCGGGCCGGAGGCGGGGGTCCCGTACGGGCCGCCGGCCGAGCACCGGGAGCCCACCGGCCGGGAGCCGGCATGATCACCGACGTGGTCGGCGGGATCCTGCTGGCCGGCCTGACCCTGTATGCGGCGCTGGGCGGGGCGGACTTCGGCGGCGGGCTGTGGGACCTGCTGGCCGGCGGGGACCGCCGCGGCCGGGCCCCCCGCCAGCTGATCGACGACACGATCACCCCGGTCTGGGAGGCCAACCACGTCTGGCTGATCTTCATCCTGGTCATCTTCTGGACCGCGTTCCCGGCCGCGTTCGCCGCCGTCATGACCGCGGCGGCGCTGCCGCTGTGGCTGGCCGCGTTCGGGATCGTGCTGCGGGGTTCGGGGTTCGCGTTCCGCAAAGAGGTGGAGACGCTGGCCTGGCAGCGGCTGTTCGGCGCGGCGTTCGCGTTCTCCTCCCTCATCGTCCCGTTCTTCATGGGCACCGTCATCGGCGCGATCGCCTCCGGCCGGGTCCCGGCCGCCCCCGCCCGCGCCGACCTCGCCGTGTGGACCGGGCCCGCCTCGCTGCTCATCGGGGCGCTGTTCGTCGCGGTCTGCGCGTACCTGGCGGCGGTGTTCTTGACCCGGGAGGCCAGCCGCCGCGCCGATCACCGGCTGCGCCGGTACTTCGCGGTGCGCGCCGGCCTCGCCGGGGCCGTCTCCGGAGCGCTCGCGCTCGCGACACTGATCGAGATCCGCAGCTCGAACCCGGCGCTGTTCCACGGGCTCACCCACCGGGGCCTGGCCCTGGTCATCATCTCGGCGGCCTGCGGGCTCGCCGTCATCTGGCTCCTGGCCACCGGACGGGGCCCGCGGGCCCTGCGGCCGCTGTCGGTGCTGGGCGTCGCGGCCGTGATCTGGGGCTGGGGCGCGGCCCAGTACCCCGCGCTGCTACCCGGCACCAGCCTGACCCTGGCCAGCGGAGCGGCACCGCACTCCATCCTGGTCACCGTGGTCGTGGTGTTCGTCGCCGCGGCCGTGCTGGTCGGCCCGTCCTTCCTGCTGCTGTTCTCCCTGCACGGCCGCCAGCTACTCGAAGGGGAAAGCCATGCCGAACAGGGCTGACGAAACGACCCGGTGGAACATCGGGCCGGTTCCATGGGGCAGGGAGAGGCCATGCGCCGGGTCGCGACGACGATGCGCCGGGGCGCGACAGTCATGAAAGGGAGAGACACCTGAGCATCTACGACGAACCGAAGATCGACTGTCACAATCATGTCTTCGATCCGGTCCGGTTCGAGTTCTCGCCGAAGGCCTTCTACTTCCCGAACGGGGCCGAGCTGGGGACCCGATCACAGCTGACCGCGGTCTTCGAGGCTTACGGCGTACAGCGGGCGCTGGTCATCCAGCCGAACTCCGGCTATGACGACGACAACCGCTGCCTGATCGACGTCCTGGCCCACGGCGAGGGCCGGCTGCGGGGCATGGCGATCGTCGCCAACGACACGTCTCGCCGTGAGCTCGAACGGCTGCGCGCGCTGCGGGTAAGCGGCGTGACCTTCAACGCGGCGCAACTGGGCGTGGAGTACTACTCGAAAACCGCCGGGCTGCTGGCCGAACTGACTGACCTGGACATGTTCGTCGATCTCCAGGTCCAGGCCGACCAGCTGACGGAGATGCTGCCGCTGCTTGAAGCGACCGAGGCGCGGATCATCGTCGATCACTGCGGGCGCCCGCGGCCAGGGGCCGGACTCGGTCAGCCGGGCTTCGCGGCGCTCTTGCGGCTGGCCGCCACGGGCCGGGTCTTCGTCAAGATATCGGGGTACGCCAAGTTCTCGGCTCAGTCCTACCCGTACCGGGATGCGTGGCCTTACGTGCAGAGCCTGATCCAGTCGTTCGGTCCCGATTCGGTCGTGTGGGGATCGGACTGGCCGTTCCTGCGGGCCCCGGAGCGGATCGACTACGGTCCGTTGCTCAAGCTGATCGAGCACCTCGTCCCGGAGCCGGCCGACCGGTCCAAGCTGCTCTGGCACACTCCGAACCGCCTGTTCGGGTTCAGGTAACTTCGCCCGGGCCGCGGGCCGCGTCGTGGTCACGGGCCTGGCGGCGCATCACGAGCACGCCGATCGCCGCCGCCAGCCACACCGGGTACTGCACCAGCCAGGCCAGGCGGAATGCCTCCGGCGTGAAGCCGCCCAGCGCGGTCATGACCGCACCCATCACGGCGAGCACGACCAACGTGGCTGAAAAGCCGCCCATGTTGACCATGGCTTGCGCCACACCGAGGTTGGCGCGCGGGTTGGAGGTCCGCGCGATGTCGAACCCGACCACCGAACCCGGGCCCCCCGCGGACAGCACCAGGACGAGCAGCACGAGCAGCCAGTGCGGAGCGGGGCCCGGGTAGGTGAGCACCGCGGTCCAGATCAGCGCGTCCGCGGCGATCACCGTCAGGAGCATCCAGGACCGGCGCGCGGGATGCCGCGATGTGAGCATGCCCACGACCGGGCCTATGCAGATCATGCCCAGGACGAACAGCGTCATCAGCGCGCCCGCGGCCGATGCCGACAGGTGCTGCGCCGATTCCAGGTAGGGCACACCCCACAGCAGCGCGAAAGCTCAGAGTTCGAGAGAGCCCACGCCGAGCGGCTGGGCACCACGGTGGCCGGATTCGTGCTGGCCAGCAGCCGCTTGCCCGACGATGAACTGCTCGAGCTGGCCGGACGGCAGCCCGTCGTGCTGTTCAACCGGCAGGTGGCCGGCCTGCCCAGCGTCGTGAGCGATTCCGCCGACGCCGGCCGGCAGATCATCGATCATCTCACGGCGCTAGGCCATCGGTCGCTGACCTACCTGGGCGGTCCGGCGAACGCGTGGGTCGACGGCGAGCGCTCACGGGCGCTGTCGAAGTTCGCCGAACGCGCGGGCATGAAGGTGATCAGGCGGGGCCCCTTCGCCCCGACCCGCGACGGCGGGTCGGCGGCGGCTGACATCGGCGTAGCCAGCGGAACGACCGCGCTGGTCGCGTTCAACGACCTGCTCGCCATCGGGGTGCTGCAGCGATTGCAGCACCTGGGCATCGATGTTCCCGGTGACGTGAGCGTGGTCGGCTTTGACGACATCTTCGGCTCAGACTTCTGCCAGCCGCCGCTCAGCACCGTCACCGCGCCGGTCGAGCAGGCCGGCCGTACGCTGATCGACCTGCTGCTCGGCGCTCGCGACGTCCGGCACGCAGCCCGCATCGTGCTGCCGACCGTGCTGCGGGTCCGGGATTCAACCGGTCTCGCGGCTAACCGGTGATCCGGTACTCCTCGAGCAGCCGGCGTCCGATGATCATCTTCTGGATCTCGGCGGTGCCTTCGCCGATGAGCAGCATCGGCGCTTCCCGGTACAGGCGCTCGATCTCGTACTCCTTGGAGAAGCCGTAGCCGCCGTGGATGCGGAAGGAGTCCTCCACGACCTCTTTGCCGTACTCGGACGCCAGGTACTTGGCCATCCCGGCTTCCAGGTCGTTGCGCTGCCCGGAGTCTTTCCTGCGGGCCGCCAGCACCATCATCTGGTGGGCCGCCTCGACCTTGGTCGCCATCTCGGCCAGCTTGAACGCGATGGCCTGGTGGGCGGCGATCGGCTGGCCGAAGGTGTGCCGCCGCTGCGCGTAGTCGATGGCCAGCTCGAAGGCGCGCAGGGCGATCCCGCAGCCGCGGGCGGCGACGTTGACCCGGCCGACCTCGACGCCGTCCATCATCTGGTAAAAGCCCTGGCCGGTGCGGCCGCCGAGAACGCGGGCGGCGGGCACGCGGACATCTTCGAGGATGAGCTCGGTGGTGTCGACCCCCTTGTAGCCCATTTTCTCGATCTTGCCGGGTATCGTCAGGCCCGGCACCGCCGGGTTGGGCCCGAAGCCCGGCTCCTTCTCGACCAGGAAGGCGGTCAGGTTCCGGTGCGGCGCGTCGTGCCCGTCCTCGGTCCGGCACAGCACCGCCACCAGGTTGGACGTCCCGCCGTTGGTCAGCCACATCTTCTGGCCGTTGATGACGTAGTCGTCGCCCTCTCGAACTGCTTTGGTGCGGATCGCCGCGACGTCCGAGCCCAGGCCGGGCTCGGACATGGAGAAGGCGCCGCGCACCTCGCCTGCCGCCATCTTGGGCAGGAAGTACTCCTTCTGCTCGGGCGTGCCGTGCCGGGCGATCATGTGGGCGACGATGAAGTGGGTGTTGATGATGCCCGACACCGACATCCAGCCGCGCGCGATCTCCTCCACGACCAGGGCGTACAGGAGCAGCGACGCCCCGAGGCCGTCGTGCTCCTCCGGGATCATCAGCCCGAACAGGCCGAGCTTCTTCATCCCTTCGACGATCTGGGCGGGATACTCGTCCCGGTGCTCAAGCTCGGTCGCGACCGGGATGATCTCCCTGGCGGTAAAGTCCCGGACCGTGGCGAGGATGTCCTGCTCGAACTCGGTCAGGCCTTCGGTCTGGGCGAGGCGTCCCATGGCGGGCTCCTTGAGGATCAGTTGGAGGGCTCGGGACGGCCGGGCTGCGCGCCGCCGCGCTCCTTGACGTAGGCGTCGGCCGGCACCATCACCTTGCGCCGGAATACGCAGACCAGGGAGCCGTCCTGCTTGTAGCCCTGGGTCTCCACCTCCACCACGCCCCGGTCGCCCGCCGACGTGAGCCGCTTGGCCAGCACGGTGGTCTGGCCGTAGATGGTGTCGCCGTGGAAGGTCGGCGCCACGTGCTTGAGCGAGGTCACCTCGAGGTTCGCGATGGCCTGGCCCGAGACGTCCGGCACGGACATGCCGAGCAGCAGCGAATAGATGTAGTTGCCCACCACCACGTTCTGGCCGAAGTCGGTGGCGTGGGCGGCGTAGTTCGCGTCCAGGTGGAGCGGGTGGTGGTTCATGGTCAGCAGGCAGAACAGGTGATCGTCGTACTCGGTGACCGTCTTCCCGGGCCAGTGCTTGTAGACCGCCCCGACCTCGAACTCCTCATAGGTCCGTCCGAACTGCATCGTGCCCGGTGTCCCTTCTCAGGCCTGCGGGGGCTCGAATTTGGAGGTGCGCTGCAGGCCCGCGGCCCGGCCCTTAGCCGACATCACCAGGGCCATCTTGCGAGAGGCCTCGTCGATCATCTCGTCCCCCAGCATGGCCGATCCCTTGGCCCCGCCGGCTTGGGAGGTGCACCAGTCGTAGGCGTCCAGGATCAGCTCCGCATGGTCGTAGTCCTCCTGCGACGGGGAGAAAATCTCGTTCGCGGCGGCGATCTGGTCCGGGTGCAGCACCCACTTGCCGTCGAAGCCCAGCGCGGCGGCCCGCCGGGCGACCGCGCGGTAGCCGTCGCCGTTCCGGATCTGCAGGTAGGGGCCGTCGATGGCCTGCAGGTCGTGAGCGCGGGCGGCGATCAAGATGCGCATCAAGATGTAGTGGTAGGCATCCGCCGGATAGCCGGGCGGCTGCTCGCCGACCACCAGCGACTTCATGTTGATCGAGGCCATGAAGTCCGCGGGACCGAAGATGATGGTCTCAAGCCGCGGGGAGGCGGCCGCGATCGCGTCCACGTTCATCAGGCCCCTGGCGTTCTCGATCTGAGCCTCGATGCCGATCCGGCCGACCGGCAGACCCACCGTCTTCTCGATCTGGGTGAGCAGCAGATCCAGCGCCTTGACCTGCTCGGCGTCCTGGACCTTCGGCAGCATGAGGCAGTCCAGGTTCGCCCCCGCGCCCTCGACCACCGTGATCACGTCCCGGTAGGTCCAGTGCGTGGTCCAGTCGTTGACCCGGACAACCCGGGTCTTGCCGCCCCAGTCACCGGTGTTGAGCGCGTCGACGATGGCATCCCGGGCGCTCTCCTTGACCAGCGGCGCGCAGGCGTCCTCCAGGTCCAGGAACACCTGGTCCGCCGGAAGGCCCTGAGCCTTCTCCAGGAACCGGGGGCTGCTGCCGGGGACGGCCAGGCAGGAACGGCGCGGGCGCAGCCGGCCGGCCGGCGAAGCGGCGGGCGTGGTCGTGGCGGAAGTCATGTCAGTTGATGTCACCGTTCGATTGTCGCGGCACTTGCTGTCGTGGCGCTAGCCGGGTGGGCCGCTCCGGCCAGGTCCCCCGGCCGCGGCTTGAGCTTGTGGGCCTGTCTTATCACCTCGACGATGCGGCCGATGATGGGGGTAATGCCGAAGTCCGCCGGCGTGAAGACCGCGGCTACGCCCTGAGCGAGCAGGCTGGCCGCGTCGGCCGGCGGGATGATCCCGCCAACGACGACCGGGATGTCCGCCGCCCCGGCCAGGTCCAGCCGGCGAAGCACGTCAGGCACCAGCTCGGCGTGCCCGCCGGACAGGATCGACAGCCCCACACAGTGCACGTCCTCGGCCACCGCGGCGGCCACGATCTGCGCGGGGGTGAGCCGGATGCCCTGGTAGATCACCTCGAAGCCGGCGTCGCGGGCCCGGACCGCGATCTGCTCGACACCGTTGGAGTGCCCGTCCAGGCCGGGCTTGCCCAGCAGCAGCCGCAGCCTGCCCACCCCGATTTCCGCCGCTGCCGCGTGCGCCGCCTCGCGGACCGCGGCCAGCTCGGTGCTGGATCCCACGGACGCCACCGGGGCGCCGCCGAGACCGGTAGGCGCCCAGTATTCGCCGAACGCCTCTCGCAGCACCAGGGACCACTCGCCGGTGGTCACACCCGCCCGGGCGCAGGCCAGGGTCGCATCCATCAGGTTGACGTCTGGGCGCGCCGCGTCGGAGGTGAGCCGGCGCAGCGCCGCCTGCACCTCCGCCTGGTCGCGCCGCTGGCGCCATTCCGCCAGGTCAGCCAGCACCGCGCGCTCGTAAGCGGGGTCCACGTGGTGGACCGCGGTATCGGCGTTCCCGGTGAGGGGACTGGGCTCGGTGGCCTGGAAGCAGTTGACCCCCACGACCTTTTCCTCGCCCGACTCGATGCGAGCGCGCCGGGCCGCGTGCGAGGCGACGAGCTGGCCCTTGAGATAACCGGACTCCACCGCGGCCACCATCCCGCCAAGCTCCGCCACCACGGCCATCTCGGCCTCGGCGCCGGCCATCAGCTCCGCGGTCTTGGCCGCCACCACGGGGGAACCGTCGAACAGGTCGCCGTACTCAAGCAGGTCCGACTCGTACGCGAGCACCTGCTGCATGCGCAGGCCCCACTGCTGGTCCGCCGGCCGCGGCAGGCCCAGGGCCTCGTTCCAGGCCGGGAGCTGAACGGCGCGGGCCCGGGCGCCGCGGGACAGGGTGACGGCCAGCATCTCCAGGACGATCCGCTGGACGTTGTTCTCCGGCTGCGCCTCGGTCAGGCCGAGCGAGTTGACCTGCACGCCGTAGCGGAACCGGCGGCGCGCGGGGTCGGCGACCTGGTACCGCTCGCTGGTGATGGCGTCCCAGAGCCGGGTGAAGGCCCGCACCTTGCACATCTCCTCGACGAAGCGGACGCCCGCGTTGACGAAGAAGGACATGCGCCCGACGACCTCGCCGATCCGCTCCGGGGGCAGCTGCCCGGACTCGCGGACCGCGTCCAGGACCGTCATCGCGGTACACAGCGCGTACGCGATCTCCTGCACCGGGGTGGCCCCGGCCTCCTGGAGATGGTAGCTGCAGACGTTGATCGGGTTCCACTTGGGCATGCGGGCCACCGTGTAGGCGATCACGTCTGTGGTCAGACGCACCGAGGGGCCCGGCGGGAAGACGTACGTGCCGCGGGAGAGGTACTCCTTGATGATGTCGTTCTGCGTGGTGCCGGTCAGCTTGGCGACGTCGGCGCCCTGCTCCTCGGCGGCGACCTGGTACAGCGCCAGCAGCCACATGGCCGTGGCGTTGATCGTCATCGAGGTGTTGGTCTGCTCCAGCGGGATACCGTCGAACAGGGCCCGCATGTCGCCCAGATGCCCGACCGGGACGCCGACCCGGCCGACCTCGCCGCGGGCCAGGACATGGTCGGCGTCGTATCCGGTCTGGGTCGGCAGGTCGAACGCCACCGACAGGCCGGTCTGCCCCTTGGCCAGGTTCCGGCGGTAGAGCGCGTTTGACTCCCTCGCGGACGAATGCCCGGCGTAGGTCCGCATCAGCCAGGGACGCTCGCGGGCGGGGCGTGGAGGGATGGCCAATCCTCACTCACCCCGGAATCGGTTGATCTTCGTCAGGTGCTTATCGCGCAGCTCCCGGTCGCGGACGCCGAGGCCCTCGGCCGGGGCGAGGCACAGCACCCCGACCTTGCCGTGATGCAGGTTCCGGTGGACGTCCAGGGCGGCCTGGCCGGTCTGCTGCAGCGGGTAGACCGCCGACATGGTCGGGTGAATCATGCCCTTGGCGATCAGGCGGTTGGCCTGCCACGCCTCCCGGTAGTTGGCGAAGTGCGAGCCGATAATGCGCTTGAGGCTCATCCACAGGTAGCGGTTGTCGTACTCGTGCATGTACCCCGAGGTCGAGGCGCAGGTCACGATGGTGCCGCCGCGGCGGGCCACGTAGACCGAGGCGCCGAACGTCTCCCGGCCGGGATGCTCGAAGACGATATCGACGTCCTCACCGCCGGTGAGCTCGCGGATCCTGGCGCCGAGACGCTTCCATTCCTTCGGGTCCTGCGTTTTCTCGTCCTTCCAGAACTGGTAGCCCTCGGCGCTGCGGTTGATGATCAGCTCGGCGCCCATCGACCGGCACAGCTCGGCCCGGCGCTCGCTGGACACGACGCAGATCGGGATCGCCCCGCCCGCCAGCGCGTACTGGGTGGCATAAGCGCCGAGGCCGCCGCTGGCCCCCCAGATCAGGACGTTGTGGCCCTGCTTCATCGCCGCGCCGTTGTCCGAGACCAGCTGCCGGAACGCGGTCGAGTTCACCAGGCCCGGCGTGGCGGCCTCCTCCCAGGTCAGGTGCCTGGGCTTGGGCATCAGCTGGTTGGTCTTGACCAGGGCCAGGTCAGCCAGGCCGCCGAAGTTGGTCTCGTAACCCCAGATGCGCTGCTCCGGGTCGAGCATCGTGTCGTTATGACCATCAGAGCTTTCCAGCTCGACGGACAGGCAGTGGGCGACGACCTCATCGCCCGGCTTCCAGGCGGTCACCCCGGGGGCGGTGCGCAGCACCACGCCCGCCAGGTCCGAGCCGACTACGTGATACGGCAGGTCGTGCCGGGCGGTGGACCCGGAGAGCTTCCCGTAGCGCTTTAGGAAGGCAAAGGAGGAGACCGGCGAGAAGATGGAGCTCCACACGGTGTTGTAGTTGACCGCGCTCGCCATGACGGCGATCAGCGCCTCACCCAGGCCGAGCTCGGGGACAGGTACCTCTTCTACGTGCAGGGATTGGCGCGGATCCCGGTCCCGGGTTCCGATGCCGTCGAACATGTGCTCTTCGTCCCGGTGCAGGGTGACGGCCCGGTAGGCCTCCGGCAGCGGCAGCGCCGCGAAATCAGCAGGCTGGCTGCCGGGGGCCAGGATCGTGTCAAGGACTTCTTTCAAGGCTGCCTCCTACCAGGCAGCACCTGCGTTTGAGGGCGCAGGATGCCTGGGCAACGCTGGGAATTCAAGCATGCACCAGGATTTGAGCAAAAACCACGTTTCGTTCGGCATAAAAACACGACATTAATGCCTTTTTGGTAAAATAATGAATTTTTATCTGCCGAACGACCCCTGGTGATACGGGTCGATGATCGTTTTAGCCGCCCGGCCGATCCCTCTCGGCCGTTGAGACGAGCACCTCGGAATGCAGCGTGCGATGGACCGGGCAGCGTTCGGCGATATCCAGAAGCCGGGTGCGCTGGAAGTCGGTGAGCTCACCCTCGAACTGCAGCTCCCGCTCAATCTGGTCCAGCTGGCCGGACCCCGTTTCGCACTCGGCGCAGTCCGTAGCGTGGATGCGCCGATGGCGCAGCCGGACCGTGGTCTGGCGCAGCGGCCAGCCCTTGCGGTCGGCGTACATGCGTACCGTGATGGCGGTGCAGGCACCAAGCCCGGCGAGGAGCAGGTCGTAGGGGGTGGGTCCGCTGTCGGCGCCGCCGATCGCGGCCGGCTCGTCGGCGACCAGCTGGTGGCCGCCGGCGGTAATGCGCTGGCCGTACGGGCCCGCACCGGACTCGGTCACGACCACGACATCAGCGCCGGCAGGCCCGGCTGGCGATGTCCCGCTGTCCGGATGTTGCGGTGCGGGCAGGTAGCGCGCCGCCCACGCGGCCATGACGCTGGCCGCGTAGGCGGCATCGGCGGGGCGGGTCAGGCCGTGGTCCGCGCCGTCCAGGCTGATGAAGGACCTGGGGTAGCGCGCCGCCTCGAAGATGACCCCGGCATCGCCGAAGCTCACCACCTCGTCGTCCGGGGAGTGGACGACCAGCAGCGCCCGGTGCAACGCGGCGATGCGCTGCTGCTGTGCCTGCCCGCCGATCTGGCCCAGGCCAGCCTGAGCGGGATCGGCCGGCGTGGCGAGGGTCACCACGGCGCGTGCCTCGGGCACCTGGTCGGCGATCGCCAAGACCGCGGCCCCGCCGCGTGAATGGCCGAGGAGGATGCTCGGCGCGGCCAGGGTGGAACGGAGCTGGGCGGCGGCGATGGCCAGGTCATCGACCCCCAAGCTGGCCGGCTTTTCATCGGCGCGACGAGCCGGAGCAAAGTCCAGGCTGAGCACGGCCATGTCTAGTCCGTTGAAGCCGCGCGCGATCTGGGCCGCGGCCAGACCTGCGTTACCGCCGCTGAGGCAGTGGGCGACCAGCACCACGGCCCGTGGCTTCCCGTCCGGCAGGTCCAGCCGCCCGTCCAGCTGGTCTCCGCGCGCACCGGCAAACGTGAGCGTTCGGGTCTCGGTCACGATGACACCTCTCTTCGCACGACGGCAGGCAGCGGCACCACCGTTCCATTGTGTGGATGGCCGCGGCACCGATGGCACCGGGGTGCCATCGGCCCATCCGCCGTGACCGGCCAACGGAGGCATTAACTTCGGACGATCGGGAATGTTGGCCTGGTGGCAGCGGTTGCGGATTTCCCGGAAGGAATACGTCGATGGCCGACGAAGAGCAGAGCACATTCGGTGTGATTCCCGGCTTGGTCCAGGAATACATCAGTCAATTCCGGGCGGCCACTGAGCGGCTTCAGGACCTCGGCCGAGCCGGCGGGATTACCCCGCCGACCCTCGGCGCGATGCCGCTGCCTGGCGCCTTTTCCGCGTCGCAGATGGCCTCGATCGCCGACAGCATCGCCGCGCAGCGACACAGCATCGAGACGCTTCAGACCCAGCTGACCGCGTACGACGAGCAGCTTGCGCTGCTAGAGCAGGCCCTCGGCCCGTTCACGGAGTGGAGCAAGACATGGGCCGATTTCGAACAACAGCTGCTGAACCTGGGCCGCAAGCCGGAGACTGGAAGGTAGGCCAGCGCTCAGTTACCGGATGGCTCGCGGCCGGCGAGGCGGTCCGGGAAAGCTAACGGCCAAAGAATTCGGTCAGTACCTCAGCGACCGCACTCGGGGACTCCGCGGGCGGCAGATGACCGCATCCCGCGAATACCCGCAGCCGGCCTCCGGTGATGGCGTCGGCGTCCTGCTGCGCCCGGGCCGGCGGCACGACGCCGTCGTGCTCGCCGGGTCCGAGCAGGAACGGAACCGTGATCCCGTCAAGATCCGCGCGGCGGTCGAATTCCGCTAGTGCCTCGCAGGCCAGCGAGTAGGACTCGTCGTCAGTATCAGACAGGGTTTGCAGCAGCCGCCCGGCGGTGCCGCTGTCGCGCTCCAGAAAGCCGGGGGCGAACCACCGCTGGGAGGAACCGTCCACCATCACCGGCGTACCGCCCTTGCGGACAATCTCGGCCCGCTCTGTCCACGAGGACGCCTCGCCGAAGCGCGACGCGGCCGCGACGGCAGCGACGGCCCGGAACGGGCCAGGGTCCAGACCGAGTTCGAATGCCACCGCACCACCGAGGGATACCCCCGCGTAGTACGCCGGCCGGCCGGCCGCGGCCGCGCTCGCCAGGGCCCGCACGGACGCGGCCAGGTCCTTGACCGTGAATCCTTCGGTAGCGGGCCGGCTCAGCCCATGTCCCGGCAGGTCCCATCCGACCACCTCGAAGCCGGCTAGCTGCGCCGCGCACGGCCCCCAGAGCGTCCCGACAGCGGTGCCGAGCGACGGCCCGACGACCAGGAGCACCCTGTCGGCCGGGGTCCCCGCCAGCCCACTCGCTGCGAGCACCGGCTCAGCCATCGGAAGCCTCCGTACCCGCGACCTCGTAGTGGTGCACGGTTAGGTCCCGCTCGATCAGGAACCGCTCGTCATCGGGATAGAAGACGGCCTTCTCGATGTCCTGGCCGGCGAAGGCCTCGATCGAGGCCCGGGATTCCCAGAAACTCACCGTGACGAACTCGGCTTGATCACCCTCCACGCGCCAGAGCAGCCAGGCCCCGCAGTTGCCGGGCGTGCGCTGGTAACCCTCGATACCGGTCTTCTGCACGTACGCCGCATAAGCGGGAGCGTCCTCCGCCCGGACCGCTCCGCGCCAGGTTCGCGCGATCATCACCCGATACTTCCACACGTGCAGGCAGTGCCCGCCCCCGGCAGGCTGCCGACCGAGGCTCCGGTTTCGAAATCCACCCACCATAGGGGACAATATCGGAGTGTCTAGCTGACAGGAGCCCCCGGATGACCGCGGCGGACCTGGCCAGCCGGGTGCTGGCCGGCGAGCACCGGGCCGCGGCCCGGCTGATCACCCTGATCGAGAGCGGCGATCCCGCGGCCGGCCCGCTGCTGGCCGAGCTGTTCCCGCATACGGGCCGGGCCATGGTGGTGGGGGTCACAGGACCGCCCGGCGCCGGCAAGTCAACGCTGGCCGAGAAGCTGGTGCTGTCCTGGCGGCAGCAGGATCGCACGGTCGCCGTGCTGGCCGTGGACCCGTCCAGCCCGTTCACCGGCGGAGCGCTGCTCGGTGACCGGATCAGGCTGGCGTCGCTGAGCAGCGACCCGGGCGTTTACGTACGTTCTATGGCGAGCCGGGCGCACCTGGGTGGCCTGGCCGAGGCCGCTCCGGCCGCCGTGCGGGTTCTCGACGCGATGGGCGCGGACGTCGTCGTGGTCGAGACGGTGGGGGTGGGTCAGAGCGAGGTGGCCATCGCCGGCACCGCCGACTGCACCGTGCTGGTCACGATGCCGGGCGGCGGCGATGGGGTCCAGGCCATGAAGGCGGGGATCCTGGAGATCGGCGACGTGTTCGTGGTGAACAAGGCCGACCGGGACGGCGCGCTGCGCACCCAGCGCGAGCTCAACGCCATGCTCCGGATGACCGAACGCACCCC
>Ga0302229_10002343_pt1 | contig 13734 bp, 6 predicted proteins | sample II_Palsa_N1_3_FD_193518 | JGI IMG/M metagenome (GOLD analysis project Ga0302229, IMG submission 193518) | Peat permafrost microbial communities from Stordalen Mire near Abisko, Sweden - II_Palsa_N1_3 | ecosystem: Environmental > Terrestrial > Soil > Palsa > Peat permafrost | place: Sweden...
ATCGGGACGGCCGAGAACCAGAACGAGCCGGTGACGAACACCTGCCGCGCCCCGTCACGGAGCGCGTCGTTGCCCAGCACCGCGGCCAGCGGGTGACCGTTCGCGATCGCCTTGCTCCAGGCCGACAGGTCGGGCTGCACGCCGACCGGTTCCCAGCTGGAGCCCAGGTGCAGCCGGAACCCGGCGCGCACATCGTCGAGGATCAGCGCGGCGCCGGCGGCGTCGCACAGCGCGCGCAGGCCGCGGGCGAACTCAGGATCGACCAGTTCCTGGTCGTATCCGGCGTTGTGCTTGAACGGGCTGACCACGATGGCGGCCAGGTCGTCGCCCGCCTCGGCGGCGGCCTGGCGCACGCTGGCGAGGTCGTTGTAGGTGTAGTAGCCGAGGTTGACGCGGTCCTGCGGGGTGACGCCGGCCGGCCGGGGCGTGCACCAGGGTGCGGCGCCGTGATAGGCGCCGGCCGCGACCAGGATCTTCCGCCGCCCGGTCTGCGCCCGGGCGATCGTGCAGCACATGGTGGTGGCGTCGGTGCCGTTCTTGGCGAACATCGCCCAGTCCGCGTGCCGTACGGTGCGGACCAGCAGTTCGGCGAGGTCCACCATGACCGGGCCGGGAGTGTTCTGGCAGTCGCCGTAGGCCGCCTGGGCGGCCGCGGCCTTCTCCACGCCGGGATGCTGGTGGCCGAGCACAACCGGCCCGTAGCTGCACATCAGGTCGACGTACTCGTTCCCGTCGACGTCCCAGATCCGGGCACCGCGGCCGCCGCGCATGAACTGCGGGTAGTTCGCGGGCAGGGACGCGGCCGACTGGTGCCCGTACATCCCGCCCGGGATCACCGCCCGCGCGCGCTCCCGCAGCCGCTGGTCCTCAGCGTGCTCGGCTGCCCCACGGGGCTGTTCAGTCATGAATCCGCTCCTTCTTCGCTCGCTGGTGCCCGCCGCGCGGCCGCGGCGGCGATCCGGTCGGCCACGGCCGGCTGCGCGCGGCCGAGGAAGTCCAGCGCCTGGCCGAGGCTCTCGATCCCGGCGTCGGACCCCAGGCCGGTGGCGACCAGCGAGCCGCAGGCGATGGCGAGCCAGGCCGCGTCGACCGGGTCGGCGCCGAGCAGCAGCCCGGCCAGCATGCCCGCGGTGAAGCCGTCCCCGCAGCCGGTGGTGTCCACCACGTCGACCTTGATGGCGGGCAGGGATAGGGGGGCGCCGCCGCCCTGCCAGGCGATCACGCAGCCGTCCGCGCCGCAGGTGACGGCCACCCCGCCGACGCCGAGGGCCAGCACGTCCTCGATGGCCGGCCCGAGGTCATCGCGGCCGGTGAGCGCGAGCAGCTGATCCTCGTTGGGCAGGAACCAGTCCGCCACGCCCAGCAGCCCCGCGATCCGCTCCAGGTCCTGCGGCCGGCCAGGGTGCAGCACGTCCACCGCGACCAGCGCCCCTCCGGCCCGGGCGGCGCCGATCACCTGGGCCAGCCCGTCGCCGACGATGCCGCCGAGCGCGTCCGGCGCGCCGACCAGCAGCGCCCGGCTGCCGCGGACCCGGTCCAGGTTGACGTCGGCGAGCTCGAGAAGCGACGTCGCGCCCGGCACGTGCAGGGCCGGGCGCTCCCCGTTTCCTCTGATCGGGAGAATGGTGGCCGATGTCTGGGCCCCGCTCTTGCGGCTGAGCCCGCTGGTGTCGACGCCGTGCCGGGCCATCGCGGCGGCGACCATGTCGCCGAGCAGGTCGTCGCCGACCGCGCCGACCGCGAGCACGCTGGCTCCGAGCTTGGCCAGGTCGACGCCCGGGCCGGCCGCGGTGCCCGCGGCGGTGGCCCGGATTTCGGTGAGCCGGGCGCTGCCCTGGCCGGGCGGGATGGCCTCGACCGGTCGGCCGAGCACGTCCAGGATGTGCGCCCCGAGCACGGTCACCTGGCCGAGCGGCCTTCCGGGGGTCTCGCGCTGTTCGCGCGCCTTGAGCGCGGTGTCCTTCGCCGCTCGCATCCCGTAGCGGCGTCGTCGGCTTTCCGCGGTTACCTCGTCGAGTTCGGCGCCCGACAGTACCGCGGGCTCCCCGTAGGACAGCGCCAGCCGGTACGTGCGGGCGAGCCACTCCAGCAGCAGGGCCCGCTCGTAGGCCTGGGCCAGGCTGTCGCCGTAGGTAACCGCCCCGTGGTTGCGCAAGATGACCGCGGTGCGACCGTCCAGCGCCTCAACGGCGGCCGCGGCCAGATCCGCCGACCCGAACCGCGCGTAGGGCGCGACCCGGACCGGGCCGCCGAGGGCGGTGATCGCGTAGTGGATGGCCGGCAGCTCCGGGCGCGCCGCCGACAGGGCGATGACCTCCGGCGAGTGCGTGTGCACGACCGCCGCCGCACCGGTCGCCTGGTAGATCGCCAGGTGCATCGGCGTCTCCGAGGACGGCGTTTCCGGCTGGTCGGCGTCGTCTCCGATCTCGTCTCGGGCGTCGTCCCGGCCGATCCGGGCGCCGCCCAGCGTGACGAGGCAGATGCCGGCGGGCGTCATCTTCTGGTAGGCGACGCCGGACGGGGTGATCGCCACCGTGTCGCCCACGCGCACGCTGAGGTTGCCTGCGCTGCCGACGGACAGTCCGTCCGCGAGCAGGCGTTGGCCGTATCCGACAAGCTCGGCGCGGGCCGCCGCAAGCTCGTCCGGGTCGCTGCGGTACATTAGACGGATATTAAACGGACGTCCGATAAAAAAACAGAGGGCGTCGGCACGGGAGTTCGTCAGAGTTATGCCAAAGATCGTCAACTGGGATGACCGGCGCGACGAGATCTTGTCCGCCACTTGGCGGGTGATCGCGCGCGACGGCATCGCCAAGGCCACCATCAGGTCCATCGCCCGCGAGGCGCACTGCTCGCCCGGCATCCTTGCGCACTACTTCGACGACAAGGCCGACATCCTCGGTTCGGCCCTGGTCCTGTCGCACCGCCGGGTCGCGGCCCGGATGGAGGCCAAGGCGGCCGGCCGGACCGGGCTCGACGCGCTCCGCGTGGTCATGCTCGAGGCACTGCCGCTGGATGATGAGCGTGACCTCGAGGCGCAGATCGAGATCAGCTTCTGGGGACGGGCGCTGGGCAATCCGGAGCTGCGCACGGTCCAGCACGCTGAGTTCGACCGCTTCGCGGAACGGCTGCGCGGCCACCTCGCGGAAGCGGGGAAGCTGGGGGAACTTCGCGACAGTGTGGACATCGACCTGGCCGCCCACCAGCTGCTCGTCCTGATCGACGGGCTCAGCGCCCAGCGCGTGCTCTACCCAAGCCGGGTCACCGCCGCCCGCCAGCGGCAGATGCTCAGCGAGCTGCTCGACAGCTTCCGCCCGTGGCCGGGCTGACATCCGGCTAGGGATGTCGGTTATAGCGAGGTGCCCACGATGGCGGGAGAGAGCTGGCGGGTGGGGCGGAGGGCACGGTCCGTTCGAGATGATGGATTTGTGGGTTTGACTTGCCGCCGGGCCGCCGGGCCGCCGGTCCGGTTGCGTGCGGAACGATGAACTCGGCCGCCATGGACCAGGCCGCCGCGATGACGCCGGAGTAGCGCGGCACCCATCAGTGACGCGCGGCCCGCCGGCGTGCGTGTGCTCGGCGCGTGTTGATGGCGAGCAGGCCGCTGGCGGCCGATAACGTTGTCATACTGAATGATAATCGAACGCCACAAAGCCGACAAGTTCAAATGACGATTTTGTTTCCGAGTGTGCTGCCGGCCGCCAACCGCTCGCCGGGTACAGCCGTCCGTCGGTCAGCGCCCCAAGTGGAAACAAACTATGTGTTGGGTATTGCAACCATCTGGTAACGCGTTTTAAATCATGGGTGACAACGTTGTCGGCTAGCAGGGCCTGCGCTGTGAGGGGCGACGTCCCGGCCTCAGCCGCATCCTGGTTGAAAGGTCACCCATGCTCCCTTCCCCGTTCCTACGAGCCTTCCGGCGCGCTACCCGCCTGCCCGGGCGGCGGTCATCGGCCGTCCTGGCGATCGCCGTGGGCTCTGCCCTGCTCTTGCCGATCGGTGCCGCTAGTGCGGCCCCTCTCTCCGGCAGCGCGCGAGCTGTCGCGGGCCCGGCCCTGGTCTCTAACCCGGCGTCGCTCGTCAACCCGTTCATCGGCACCACCAACAGCGGCGATACCTTCCCCGGGGCGGACGCGCCGTTCGGTATGGTCCAGTGGAGCCCCGACACGCCGTCCCGCCCAGACGGCGGCGGCTACGAGTACAACGACTCCTCGATCACCGGGTTCAGCCTCAACCACCTGTCCGGCCCCGGCTGCGGAACGATGGGCGACGTTCCCGTGCTGCCGACCGTCGGGTCGGTCAACACCTCGGCGACCGACTCGTTCTCGCACTCCAACGAGTCCGCCAGCGCCGGCATCTACCAGGTCGGCCTGGACAACGGCGTCACGACCGCGCTGACCGCGACGCCCCGGACCGGAATGGCGCAGTTCACCTTCCCGGCGACCACCCAGGCGAACCTGATCTTCAAGCTGGACGGCAGCGCGAACGGCGACTCCGCGTCCAGCTTCACCGTCATCAGCGACACCGAGGTGCAGGGCTCGGTGACCGCCGGCGGCTTCTGCGGGGGCAACGCGGTCTGGACCGTGCATTTCGATATGCAGTTCAGCCAGCCGTTCGCCACCAACGGCACGTTCGACTCGGCCGGGGTCCAGGCGGGCGCCCGGCAGCTGACCGTGAAGCCGGCCAAGGCCACGGGGGTTACGCCGAAGACCGTCTCCCCGAGCACGCCCGAGCTTCCCAACCACCCCGTCTACCACGGGGCGCTGCCGGCGGGCGCGACCGCCGCCGCCGCGGCCATCACCGGCCCCGACGGGGCCTACCTGACCTTCAACACCACCAGCAATCAGACCGTGCTGGCCAAGGTCGGCGTCTCCTACGTCTCCATCGCTAACGCGGTGAACAACCTGAACACCGAGAATTCCGGCTGGAACTTCGGCGCCACCGAGGCCGCCACCCAGGCGTCCTGGAACAGCCTGCTCGGCAAGGTCGGGATCGCCGGAGGCACCGCGTCACAGCAGGCCGTGTTCTACACCGCGCTGTACCACTCGCTGCTGAGCCCCAACGTGTACTCCGACGACAACGGCCAGTACATGGGCGTCGACGGCAACGTCCACACGGTGGACTCCGGGCACAGCGCGTTCTACACCAACTTCTCCGGCTGGGACATCTACCGCACCCAGGCCCAGCTCGAGGCGCTCATCGACCCCTCGGTCGCCAGCGACACCGCCGAGTCCATGGTCGACGACTACGCCCAGGACGGCATGTTCCCCAAGTGGCTGCTGAACAATAGCGAGACCTATGTCATGGTCGGCGACCCAGCGGACTCGATCATCGCGGACTACTACGCGTTCGGCGGGACGAACTTCAACACCTCGGCCGCGCTGGCGGACATGGTCGCCGAGGGCACGAACACCAATAACATCCGGCCGGGCCTGAACTACCTCAACGAGCCCGGGTACCTGCCTGATAACGGCAGCTTCGGCTGCTGCAACTTCTACGGCGCCGACGCCACCACCCTGGAGTACGACACCGCCGACTTCGCGATCTCCGCGTTCGCCGGGGCGCTGGGCAACACCGGCGACCAGGCCACGTTCGCGGACCGGGCGCAGGACTGGCGCAACGTCCTCGACCCCAACTCCGGGTTCGACCAGGGCCGGGACGCCGATGGCGACTGGCCCGGCGGGTTCGACCCCACCAGCAGCAACAACTTCGTCGAGGCCGACTCCTGGATCTACACCGGCATGGTCCCCTTCGACCTGGCCGGGCTGACCGCGGCCAAGGGCGGCGACGCCGCGATGAACGCCTACCTCGGCACCACGCTGCGGTCCTACACGGGGGCGAACGGGTACGCCTGGGTCGGCAACGAGCCCAGCATCGAGCTGCCCTGGGAGTACGACTACACCGGCGAGCCCTACCAGACCCAGGAGACCGTCCGGCAGATCCAGGACCAGATCTGGACCGACACCCCCTCCGGCCTGGCCGACGGCAACGACGACCTGGGCGCCATGAGCGCCTGGTACGTCTGGTCCGCCCTCGGCATGTACCCGATGACCCCGGGCACCTCCACCCTGGCCCTCGGCTCCCCGATGTTCACCCAGGCCGTCATCACCCTCCCCTCCGGGAACACCCTCACCATCAACGGCAACGGCGCAGCCGACAACGCCCCCTACGTCCAGTCCGCCACCTGGAACGGCGGCGCCTGGAACAACGCCTACGCCCCCACCTCGGCGATCACCTCCGGCGGCACCCTGAGCTACACCCTCGGCACCACCGCCGACACCTCCTGGGCAGCCGGGGCGGCGGCGGCCCCGCCGTCCTACGCTGGCAACACCGTCGCCCCGCCCGACCCGCGGATCGGCCCCATCACCTCCGCCGTGGGCACCGATCTGTGCGTCGACGACGCCGGCTCCTCCACCACCGACGGCAACTCGGTCCAGATCTGGGGCTGCGACGGTTCTGACGCCCAGGACTGGACCATCGGCACCGACGGCACTATCCGCACCCTCGGCAAGTGCCTCGACGTCAGCGGCGCAGGCACCACAAGCGGCACGAAGGTCGACCTCTACAACTGCACCGGCGGCGCCAACCAGCAGTGGGCGCCAGGGGCCAACGGGTCGCTGGTCAACCCCTCCTCTGGCCTGTGCCTTGACGACCCGGGCGCGACCACCACCCAGGGCACTCAGCTCCAGATCTACACCTGCAACGGCACCGCCGCGCAGAACTGGACGCTGCCCGCCGCCCCGCCCGCCGAGACCGGCGCCATCACCTCGGGCATCTCCGGGATGTGCGCCGACGACAGCGCCGGCGGCACCGCCAACGGTACCCACATCCAGATCTGGACCTGCAACGGCACCGCCGCGCAGGACTGGACCGTCGAGCCTGACGGCACCCTGCACGTCATGGGCGGCTGCATGGACGTCAGCGACAGCGGCACCACCAACGGCACCCTGGTGCAGCTCTACGGCTGCAACGGCACCGGCGCCCAGCAATGGCGCATCACCACGTCCGGCCAGCTCATCAACCCCGAATCGGGCCTGTGCCTGGACGACCCCAACTCCAGCACCACCACCGGCACCCAGCTCGACATCTGGGCCTGCAACGGCGGCGCCAACCAGCAATGGACCCCGCCCAGCTAATCGGCCCACCCGCGTTACCCCACACCGCGGCGCGCGTCCGGCGGCACCTCCGCCGGACGCGGCGCCGCCCCGCGCGGCCGCCGTCCCACCGCTCGGGGACGGCCGTCGCGCCCGCCTCGGCCTTGACGTCGCAGGCTCCTGACACGGGCGCAGAAGGAGAAGTTCGATGGCCATAGCTCTTCGCGGACGTGGTGTCCGCAACCTCATTATCCTGGTGGTGATCCTCTTGGCCGCAGCGCTGGCCCATGGGTTTAGCGCCTCCCCGGCCAGTGCCGCCAGCGGCACGACCATCAACGCCAATGGCGCCAGTGCCGGGCGGACGTTCGACGGAATCGGGGCGATCAGCGGCGGCGGCGGCAACTCGCGGCTGCTGGCCGATTACCCGGCGGCGCAGCAGAGCCAGATCCTGGACTACCTGTTCAAGCCCGACTACGGCGCGAACCTGCAGATCCTGAAGGTGGAGATCGGCGGGGACGCGAACTCCACCGACGGCGCGGAGCCGTCGATCGAGCACACCTCGGGGGCGGTTGCCTGCAACGTGGGGTATGAGTTCTGGCTGATGGAGCAGGCCAAGGACCGCAACCCGAACATCAAGCTGTACGCGCTGGCGTGGACCGCGCCGGGCTGGATCGGCGGCGGGAACTTCTGGTCCACCGACATGATCAACTACCTGGTGTCGTGGCTGAACTGCGCGAAGTCGGACGGGCTGACGATCAACTACCTGGGCGGCTGGAACGAGCGCGGGTACAACATCTCCTGGTACGAGCAGCTGCGGTCCACCCTGAACGCGGACGGCTACTCGGCCGTTCAGATCGTCGCGGCGGACAGCGACTGGAGCGTCGCCAGCGACATCGCGTCCAACTCCGCGTTCGCCAGCGCGGTGTCGGTCATCGGCACGCACTACCCGTGCGCGGGCGGCGACGGCGGCAACGCCGATACCTGCCCCGCGAACGCGACGGCGGAGGGCACCGGCAAGCCGCTGTGGGCCAGCGAGAACGGCTCGCAGGACATGAACTCCGGGGCGCCCGCGTTGATCCGCTCCATCACCCGCGGGTACGTCGACGCGGACATGACCGCCTACATCAACTGGCCGCTGATCGCGGCGATCTACCCGAACCTGCCCTATCCCACCGACGGGCTGATGACCGCTGACCAGCCCTGGTCGGGCAACTACAGCGTCGGCGAGAACACCTGGGCCACCGCGCAGGTCACGCAGTTCACCCAGCCGGGCTGGCAGTTCCTCAACGACGGCTCCGGCTACCTCGGCGGCTCGGAGTCCAACGGCAGCTACGTCACCCTCAAGTCCACCGACGGCACCGACTACTCCACCATCATCGAGACGACCACCGCCACCAGCCCGCAGACCGTCACCGTCAACGTCTCCGGCGGCCTGTCCACCGGCACCGTCAACGTGTGGGCGACCGATGTGAACTCCCCGGGCTCGGGCCCGCAGTTCGCCCAGCAGGCCAGCATCACCCCGTCGGGCGGCTCGTACTCCCTGACCGTGCAGCCCGGCTACATCTACACCCTGACCACCACCACCGGCCAGGGCAAGGGCACGGCGACCTCCCCGGCCGCCAGCGCGCTGCCGCTGCCCTACAGCGACAACTTCGACTCCGACGCCACCAACAGCGAGGCGAAGTACCTGTCGGACATGCAGGGCGCCTTCGAGGTCCAGCCCTGCGACGACGGCCACTCCGGTCAGTGCGTGCAGCAGATGGCGGCCCAGGAGCCGATCGAGTGGCAGGGCAACTCCGACGCCTACGCGCTGATCGGCGGCACCACCTGGTCCAACTACACCGTCACCTCCGACGTCGACCTCCGCCAGGCAGGCACCGCCGAGCTCTTCGGCCGGGCCAACACCCAGGACCGGCCGCAGTCCGACCAGGCCGCCTACCTGTTCCGCGCCTCCAACACCGGTGCCTGGTCAATCGACAAGAGCGATACCAGCGGCAACATCACCACCCTGGCCAGCGGCACCACCGGCGCGCTCGGCACCGACAGCTGGCACACCCTGTCCCTGACCATGCAGGGCTCCGTCATCAGCGCATCGATCAACGGCACCCAGGTCGGCTCGGTCACCGACACCTCCTACCAGAGCGGCATCGCCGGCATCGGCGTGGTCGGCTACCAGACCGACCAGTTCGACAACCTGAGCATCACCCCCGGCACCAACTCGACCACCCCGACCGGGCCGGTTACCTCGGGGATGTCGGGCAAGTGCCTCGACGACTACACCGGCTCCACCACCAACGGCACCATCGCCGACCTGTGGGACTGCAACGGCACCGCCGCCCAGAACTGGACCCCCGTCAACGGGACCCTCCAGGTCAACGGCGCCTGCCTCGACATCATCGGCTCGGGCTCCACCGCCAACGGCACCCTGGTCGACATCTGGGCCTGCAACGGCGGCGCCAACCAGCAATGGGTCGCCGAGAACGGCACCCTCGTCAACCCCCAATCCGGCAAATGCCTCGACGACCCCGGCTTCTCCACCACCAACGGCACCCAGCTCGACATCTGGGCCTGCAACGGCGGCGTCAACCAGAACTGGACCCTGCCCTAGTCATGACGGCCCGCTAACCCCACGCGCAGGCGTCCGCCCCGGCACGTACGGCCGGGACGGGCGCGTGCACCGGCTGGCGTGCTCAGAAAAGAGAACGAAATGACATCCTTCCTCCCCCGATCACGTCCGCGCGCGATGCTCAGACGCCTGGTCACGGCGTTGATAACGATCGGCGGCATGCTCGGGCTGGTGCTCACGGCGCTGCCGGCCGCGCCAGCTGGGGCTGCCACCACTCCGGCCGCCTCCGCCATCGCGACGCTGATGCAGTCCTACAACTCCAGCACCGGCCTGATCGACCCGGACGGCTGGTGGCAGTCCGCAGTGGCGCTCAGCACGGTCGAGACCTATGAGCAGACCACCGGGGACACCTCGTACGACTACGCGATCTCGGGCGCGTTCAACGCCAACCAGTCCGGGAACTTCGAGGACCAGTACCTGGATGACACCGGCTGGTGGGCGCTGGCCTGGGTGCAGGCCTACGACATCACCGGCAACGGCGCCTACCTGCAGATGGCCGAGACGGACGCCAACTACATACACAGCTACTGGGACTCGACCTGCGGCGGCGGCATCTGGTGGAGCACCGCCAAGACCTACAAGAACGCCATCGAGAACGAGCTTTTCATCGAGCTGGCATCCGAACTGCACAACCGGATCCCGGGTGACACCACCTATCTCGGCTGGGCTAACAGCGACTGGAGCTGGTTCAGCGGCAGCGGCCTGATCAACGGCTCCCACCTGGTCGATGACGGGCTCACCAGCAACTGCCAGATCAGCAGCACGACGAACTGGACCTACAACCAGGGTGTCATCCTGGCCGGACTATCCGCTCTCTATCAGGCCACCGGCAATACGGCCCTGCTCACCACGGCAGAATCGATCGCCAACGCGGCCACCAGCGCGCTCACCGTCAACGGCGTCCTGGTCGAGCCGTGCGAGCCAAACTGCGGTGCCGACGGCCCGTCGTTCAAGGGCATCTTCGTCCGCGACCTGCGGGCGTTCGCCACCATCGCCGGGACCGCCGCCTACAACACGTTCTTCCAGGAACAGGCGGCCTCGATCGAGGCCAGGGACACCAACAGTGCCGGGCAGATCGGCCTGGTCTGGGCCGGGCCGATCCAGGGGCTAACCCCAAGCGCCACCGCGAGCGGCGCGGAGGCGCTGGTCGCCGCCCTCCCGCAGGCCGGCGTCAGCTCGGTGACGGGCGCGGTGACCTCGGGGATGACGGGTAAGTGCCTCGATGACTCCGGCAACTCCTCCGCCGACGGAACCAAGGCCGACCTGTGGGACTGCAACGGCACCGGCGCCCAGCAGTGGACCGTCAGCGGCGACACCCTCCAGGTCAACGGCAAGTGCCTCGACATCATCGGCGCCGGCTCCACCGCCGACGGCACCCTGGTCGACATCTGGGACTGCAACGGCGGCAGCAACCAGCAATGGCTCGCCAAGAACGGCACCCTGGTCAACCCCGCCTCCGGCCGGTGCCTCGACGACCCCGGCTTCTCCACCACCGACGGCACCCAGCTCGACATCTGGGACTGCAACGGCGGCGTCAACCAAAACTGGACACTGCCGTAACAACAGCTTGCCGCCGCAAACCTCGCGGTCGGCCACCTCCTGGAAGGGGATGCCAATGCCGAGAACCTCTGCCCGGCCGCGCAGACGCGGACTGAGCGCGGGGCCGGTCGCCCTGGCCCTCGCCGTCATCGCGCTGACCGTCGGCCAGGCGCCCTCCGGCCCGGTCGCAGGGAATGCGGCGCCTAGCGCCGGCGTCCGGGTCGTGCTGACCGCTGACGACGGGCCGAGCAGCCCGACGCTGACATTCGCCGACGCGGCCGCGCAGGCCACGCTCGGCCATGCCTACTCGCTGGCCCTGAACAACCTGCTCGACATCAACACTGTGACCTACGATCCGAGCACGTACAACACCTCGGGCCTGATGCAGGACCCGCCCGACACCTTCATCCGGGCCGGCGGCGGATACGCGCAGCCCTGGTCGCGGGACGCCTCGGTCAACTCGTGGAACGCCGGGAGCCTGCTCGAACCGCAGGTGGCGGAGAACACGCTGTGGTCGGTGGTGGACAAGCAGTCGAACGGCCAGCTCATCGTGCAGCAGGACGACGAGACCTGGGACGAGGTGGTCTGGATAACCGCCGCCTGGAACCAGTACCTGGTCACGGGCGACCAGACCTTCCTGCAGAACGCCTACCAGACCGCAATCGACACACTGAACCTGCGCGAGAGCCAGGCTTACAACTCCACCTACGGTCTGTTTGAGGGGCCGGCCTTCTTCAACGACGGCATCGCCGGGTACCCCGCGCCGCCGGCGAACGCGACCGAGAGTCTGGGCTCCTACGTCCTCAGCTACCCCGGCACCTCCACGCAGATGACGCTGAGCACGAACGAGCTCTACTACAGCGCCTTCCGCGACGCGGCCCTGATGGCGTCCCAACTCGGCGAGCCCGCCGCGCAGGTCTCCTCGCTCAATGCGCAGGCTGCCGCGCTGAAGACGGCGATCAACCAGTACTTCTGGAACCCGTCCACGGGAATGTACGGGTACTTCATCCACGGCGACGACAGCCTGCAGGGGCAGCTCGACCCGACCGAGGAGGGCAGCGGGCTGTCGTTCGCGATCCTGTTCGGCATCGCGAGCCCCGCGCAGGCGCAGTCCATCATGCAGAACACCGGCATCCAGGCGGCCGGCATCGCCGACACCTATCCCGCCTTCGCGCGGTACAGCGCGGCCGAGCCCGGCCGTCACAATGTCACTGTGTGGCCGATGGTCGAAGGCTACTGGGCCGATGCCGCCGCCCAGTCCGGCGACCAGGCCCGCTTCGCATCCGAGGTGGAGAACCTGGCCGAGCTCGCCGACTCCAGCGGGGAATTCTCCGAGACCTACAACGCCCAAACCGGGGTACCCGACGGAGGATGGCAGACCGGCTCGCACTGGGCCTCCGAGCCCGATCAGACGTGGTCGGCGACCGCCTACCTGCGGATGGTCTACGACGACCTCTTCGGCATGGACCTCACCACGAGCGGCATCACCTTCCAGCCCACGCTTCCGGCGGGCTGGGGCAACGTGACGCTCACCGGCGTCCAGTACCGCGGCGCGACGCTCAACATCGACCTGCAGGGCTCCGGCAACGTCGTCAGCTCCTTCGTGATTGACGGCACGCCCACCGCCGGAGACTCGATCCCTGCCACGCTCACCGGCACTCACACCGTGAGCATCACCCTGACCGGCGGCCAGCCGAGCGCAGTGACCGGCCAGGGGGGCTTGTGCATGGACGTGCGCGGCGCGTCCACCGCCAACGCCACGCCGGTGCAGCTCTACACCTGCGACGGCACCAACGCCCAGCAGTGGAACGTGGTGACGGCCGACAACTCGCTGCGCTCGCTCGGCGAATGCCTGGACGTGACCGGCGGCGGCACCACCGACGGCACCCTGGTGGACCTGTACACGTGCAACGCCACCGGCGCCCAGGTCTGGGTCCCGCAGGCGAACGGCGAGCTGCTCAACCCGCAGTCCGGCAAGTGCCTCGACGACCCGAACGCCAGCACCACGTGGGGCACCCAGCTCGAAATCTGGGACTGCAACGACGGAGCCAACCAGAAATGGACGGTCCCCGACACCTCGCAGATCGTCGGCTACGGAGGGCTCTGCGTCGACCTGCGGGCCGCGAACACCGCCAACCTCACTCCGGTGCAGCTCTACAGCTGCAACGGCACGCCCGCCCAGAACTGGAGCGTGGTCACGGCCGGGAACACCCTCGAGCTGATGGGCAAGTGCCTCGACGTGGACGGCGCCGGTACCGCCGACGGCACCACGGTGGACTTGTACGACTGCAACGGCACCGGCGCCCAGGTCTGGGTACCGCAGGCGAACGGCGAGCTGCTCAACCCCCAGTCCGGCAAGTGCCTCGACGACCCGAACGCCAGCACCACGTGGGGCACCCAGCTCGAAATCTGGGACTGCAACGACGGAGCCAACCAGAAATGGACGGTGCCCGCCGCAGTCTAGGCGGCGAACAG
>Ga0302229_10002347_pt1 | contig 13720 bp, 13 predicted proteins | sample II_Palsa_N1_3_FD_193518 | JGI IMG/M metagenome (GOLD analysis project Ga0302229, IMG submission 193518) | Peat permafrost microbial communities from Stordalen Mire near Abisko, Sweden - II_Palsa_N1_3 | ecosystem: Environmental > Terrestrial > Soil > Palsa > Peat permafrost | place: Sweden...
GGCGGCCTGATTCCAGTTTTCGTCGCCGAGAGCGTGACAGGCGGCCTGATGAGAGTCAGCCGGGTCCGTTCGGAGCGATGGGATTTCTAGCAGGGCCGGATCGGTCTGCCGGCAGACCTCGCGCGCCATCGGGCAGCGGGGCGCGAACGCGCAGCCCGCCGCCTGGGCGCCGCCGTGCGGCGGGCTGCCGGCGATCGACGCCAGCCGGTCCGGGAGCTCGCCCCGCAGCGACGGGATGGACGCGATGAGCGCCCGGGTGTACGGGTGCGCGGGGCCGCCGATGACCGCCGTCGTCGGTCCCGACTCGACGATCCGGCCCGCGTACATCACCAGCAGCCGGTCGCAGAAGCTGCCCACGACGCCGAGGTCGTGGCTGATCAGCAGGACGGCGCTGCCGTGATCGGCCGTCATCTGCTCGAGCAGCGTCAGCACCTGAGCCTGGACGGTCACGTCGAGCGCGGTGGTCGGCTCGTCGGCGATCAGCAGCCGGGGGTCGCAGCTGATGGCGATGGCGAGCGCCACCCGCTGGCGCATCCCGCCCGACAGCACCGCCGGGTAGCGCGTCATCGTCCGCCGCGGATCGGGGATGCCGACCGACCGCAGCAGTTCCTGCGCCCTGGCCTTCGCCTCGGCCCGGCGCAGCCCGCGGTGGTAGCGGAGCATCTCGGTGATCTGGGTGCCGATCTTGACCAGCGGGTTGAGGCTGGACAGCGGGTCCTGGGTGATCATCGCGATCTTGGTGCCGCGCCACCTGGTCGGCGCCGACTTGGCGCCGAGCTCGGTGCCCTCGAGGCAGACCGTGCCCTCGGTCACCCGGCCGGGCGGCGGGATCAGCCGCATGATCGCCCGGGCGGTCAGCGACTTGCCCGAGCCCGACTCGCCGACGAGGCCGACCCGTTCGCCCGCCCCGATCGCGAGGGAAACGTCCCGGACCACCTCACCGGTGCCTTCCTTGGCGGGGAAGGCAACGGTGAGGTGTTCCACGGTGATGACGTCAGCCACCAAGTCCACCGCTGTTTGAGCTGCCCGAGGTGCTCTTGGTCAGCCAGTAGTTATCCATCTCCCAGTCCCAGATCGGGTTCGGGAAGAAACCGCCGACTCCTCTGCCGCTGACCTCGGTGGTGGTGCCGAAGTAGAGCGGGACGACCGGGTTCTGGGCCAGCATGGTCTTGGCCGCGGCCACGTAGTCGGTCGCCGCGTTGGCCGGATCGGCCAGGCCTGCGTTGACGTCGCTGTCCATTTGGTGGTTGCAGTAGAACGAGTAGTCCTGCCCGCCGGGGATGTCCGCACCGCAGGACAGCAGCGCGTTGAAGAAGTCGCTGCCGTCCGGGTAGTCGGCCACCCAGAAGGTCAGCGTCATCGGCGCCTTGCCCGGGGTGGCGGCCAGCGTGAAGAAGGTGCTCTCCTGAATCGGCCGCACGTTGACGGTGATGCCGATGGCGGCCAGCTGCTGCTGGATGGCGGGGTCGAGGTTGGTCCACGGCTGGGTGTTCCAGCTGTAGAGCGTGGTGCTGAAGCCGTTCGGGTAGCCGGCCTGGGCCAGCAGCGACTTGGCCTTGGCGACGTTGAGCGGGTTGACCAGGTTCTCGCTGGTGTAGCCCTTGACGCCGGGCGGGATGAAGCCGGTCGCCGGGGTGCCCTGGCCGTTCACCAGCTTGAGCAGGAAGCTCCGGTTGATCGCGTAGGAGACGGCCTCCCGCACCAGCGGGTTGTTGAACGGCTTGACCTGCGTGTTCAGCGTCAGGTAGTAGGTGTCAAGCGACTGGCGCTGGTGAACCTGGCTGGCCAGCGACTTGTTGCCGACCACGGTGAGGTAGTCGGAGTTGGGCAGCGGGTCGCCCATCAGGTCGATCTGGCCCTTCTCCAGCTCAAGCAGCTGCACCTCGGGCGAGACGCCGAGCTTCTCGTTCACGCCGGTGACGTACGGGAGCGACTTGTTCCAGTAGTTGGGGTTGGCCTTGAGGATGATCGACTGGCCGGGGGTGTAGCTGACCATCTCGAACGGGCCCGAGCCGAGCGGGTGCAGCGCCTGCTGGGCGCCGGAGCCGGCCGGGATCACCGAGGCGTGCGGCATGGCCAGCACGTACTTGAAGGCGGCGTCGGGCTGGGTCAGCGTGATCTGCAGCGAGTAGGTGCTGAGCGCCTTGATGCCGGACACGCTGCCGACCGGGTTCTTCGCGAACGCCGCGCAGCCGCTGACCACGTCCCAGAAGCTGACGACCGGGGACTTGGTCGCGGGGTTGCAGATCCTGGAGAAGGTGTAGACGAAGTCGGCGGCGGTGACCGGCTTGCCGTTGTCGAACGTCATCCCGTGGCGGATGGCGATCGTGTAGACCTTGCCGCCGCCGGAGATGACCGGCATGCTCGCGGCCCCCTCTGACTCAAGGTCGGTGGTGGCGCCCTTGTAGTCGTAGAGCCGGTCGAACAGCATCTGCATGTTGTCCCAGCAGGTGGCGTCGTAGCAGACCTGCGGGTCAAAGGTGTCCGGGTCGGACTGGAAGGCGACCTGCATGGTGCCGCCGTGAACGGGGGTGCCGCTGGCGCTGGCCGCGCTGGCTGAGCTGGTCGCCGCCGATCCGCCGCTCGGCGGGGTGGACGAGGTGCTTGACGAGCACGCGGCGACCGCCAGCGCGACGCCGACCAGCGGCACCGCCCAGCGGACACTTCTCGGGATGGAACGCACTGCTCTCCTCTGCTCGACTGCCGATTGTCGACTATCGACCCTTGGGGTTGGAGGTGAGCCTACAGGTCGGTTCACATCTGCGTCGATAGCCTTTTATTCACGAATTGTTAAATCTTGACGCGCTAAATCACGATGAGTTGCTGCAGCTCTTCCAGTACGCGGGCGGCGGGCAGCGAGTACTCGGCGGCCGTGTGGGCCGGGGCTTCTTCCCCGCGCAGCACGGCGTGGATGTGCCTGATGGCGGCGGTGAAGGACCGGTTGTCGGTGGTGGGACGCTCGGTCACGGGGTCTGCGTTCGGCCGGCTGATCGTGAGCGTGTCGGCCGGGCTCGGGTGGAACGGGTTGGTCAGCCGGATCTGCCCGGCGGCGCCGAGCACGCTGGCGAAGGTGTCGAAGCTGCGCTTGAAGCCGCAGGTGAGCAGGAGCCGGCGGGCGCCGACGGTGACGATGCCGGCCGCGTCGGTGTCCACCCCGTTCTCGGTCAGCGCTGCGCACGCCCGCGCCCGGGCCCCTCCCCCGTCGGCGGCATCCGGGCCGCTCGCGCCGCCCGCGCCGAAGACCTCGAACGCGAGGCGGATGGGGTAGCAGCCGACGTCGGCCAGGGCGCCGCCGCCGAGCGCGGCGTCCATCCGGATGTTGGCCGGGTTGGACAGCGGGAAGTGGAAGGCGCTGTAAAGCTCGGCCGGCTCGCCGATCGCGCCGTCCTCGATCAGCCGCAGGAGCCGGTGATGCTGGGCCTGGAACGGGAAGACGAACGCCTCCCACAGCGGCCGGTCGGCGGTGGCGGCGACCTCGAGCACGTCCTTGGTCTGGGCGGCGCCGACGCTGAGCGGCTTCTCGCACAGCACCGCCTTGCCGGCCTTGAGCGCCTGGATCGTGGGTTCGGCGTGCAGGGCGTTGGGGAGCGCGACGTAGACGGCGTCGATGTCGGGTGACTCGACGAGCGCCTGATAGCCCTCGATGCCCTGGTCGATGCCATGGGCGCTCGCGTAGGCCTCGGCCTTGGCCCGGTCGCGGCTGGCGACGGTGGCGGCGCGCCCGCCGCCGGCCTCGCGCAGGCCGGGCAGGAACTGCGCCCGGGCGATGTTGGCGGTGCCGACGATGCCCCAACGAATCGGGTCCGGTGACGGTGGCACGCGCATCGCCTCCCTGCGTTCGCCTGCTTAGCCTGTCTCTGGCTGTCTCTGGCTGTCTCTGGCTGTCTCTTGCGGTCGATTGTCGACTATAGACCTGATTCGATGGTCAAGGAAGGTCATATGCGTTTTTTTCGCCGTGTTTGATGGTGCCTGCCCGGAGGACGCTGCCCTCCGGCCTGGACGCAGCGCGCCGCTTCTTGCTGTTATCCTGTGTACCCTGGGGCTGGGCGAGGATGATGGATCGTTCTGTACATCCGGGTGTACACGGCGATCCATCGTCTTGCGTCCGGCCGGGCCCGCTCCCCCGGTCGGCCCTGAGCGCCTGGTATATCTGAGCGCATGCCTGATCTCATTGACCTGGCCGGCCGGTGCGTGATCGTCACCGGCGCTTCCTCCGGCATCGGCGAGTCCACCGCGCGGCTGCTGCACGCCGCCGGCGCCCACCCGGTGCTGGCCGCGCGCCGCGCCGACCGGCTGGCCGCGCTGAGCAAGGAACTCGACGGGGCGCTGGCGGTGCCGACCGACGTGACCGACCAGGCCCAGGTTCGCGCGCTGGCGGCGGCCGCTCTCGACCGGCATCGGCGGATCGACGGGCTGGTGAACAACGCGGGCGCGAGCCTGCACGGCCCGCTCGACCAGGTGGACGTGGCCGAGTTCAGCCGGATCCTGCAGCTCAACGTGGCCGGGCTGCTGGCGATGACGCAGGCGGTGCTGCCGGCCATGCGGCAGCAGGGCTTCGGGCGAATCGTGAACGTCAGCTCCGGCACGACCCGCCGCGCGGCGGTCGGCGTCGGCGCCTACGCGTCAACCAAGACCGCGGTCAACATGCTCAGCGCGGTGCTGCGCCAGGAACTGGCCGACGACGGCATCGCGGTCTCGCTGCTGCTGCCGTCGATCACCGCAACCGAGTTCGGCGGCGGCCGGTTCACGATCGGGGCCTCGCCGCGGCCGGGCATGGTGGCGCACAGCCCGGACTACGTGGCCGGCGTGGTGCTGCGCCTGCTGCGCACGGGCGAGGAGTCGTTCGACATCCCGCACGGGCCGGAGCAGCCCGGGCTCGATCAGGTCGTCAGTGCCTGACCGGCGGCGCCGCGTCGCGGCCAGCGCTCGATGACCTTCGCGTGCAGGAGCGTGCCGGCGAGCTCGATACGGAGCCGGGGGTCGGCGCCGGCCCGGCCCGGGCGGAGCTTGCACTTGGAGTAGGTGAGGGTCAGCCCGTCGGCGTCGATCTCGACGCCAGGCGCGGTGACGATGAGCAGCTTGCCGTGCACCATCTGAACGTCGATGTGCAGCGTGCCCGGGGAGATCACGGCCTCGCCGAAGTCGAGCGTGACCTGGCACAGCTGAGTCCGGAGCTCGATGCGCTTGGGCACCACCCAGCGTCCGGTCCGTATGTACCGGCTGCCGTGCTGCTTGACCACGAGCAGGTCTTTCGGTGCGGCGCCGACCGGTCCGCCGGCCGGCAGGTCGGCGGTCAGCGCGGCCAGTTCGGCGACCGTCCGGGCCGAGAGCGCGGTCTCCAGCCGCTCGTCCAGCTCCTCGGCCGTGAGGCGGCCGTCACCGCCGGCGATCCGCAGCGTCTCCACCGCCCGGTCGCGATCGGCGTGTGACGCCCGCAGCTCGGGCAGGTCACTCGTCATGACATGCACGCTAGCGCAGTCAGGCGCGAGCGGCGATCCTCCGGTCAGGGCGGGTGGCGATCGCCGCCGGCGCCTAACTGGCGGCGATCATCGTCTTCAGCAGGTTGCGGGTCCGATCGCGGTCGTCGCCGCGAGCGAACTCGGCGGCGACGAAGTCGGTCACGCCGGCGTCGGCGAGCGCCTGAATCTGCGCCGCGACCGCGTCCTCGTCGCCGACGATGGCCACGTCGGCGGGCCCGGCCGCGCCTTCCCGGTCGAGCATGGCGCGGTAGGACGGCAGCTGCCCGTAGATGGAGAACGACTTGGCCGCGCCCGCCCGGGCGGCGTCGGGGTCGCTCGTCACGCAGACCGGCAGGCTGCACACGACGCGCGGGCTCGGCCGGCCCGCGGCGCCGGCGGCCTCCGTGATGGCCGGGACCACGTAGTCGCGGACGGTGGCGGGCCCGGTCATCCACAGCACGGTGCCGTCGGTCTGCTGGCCGGCCAGGGCCAGCATCCGCGGCGCCAGCGCGGCCAGCAGGACCGGCACCCGCCCCGCGCGGGGCGTGGAGAGGCCGATGTTCGCGCTCAGGGTGTCGCCCTTGACGCTGACCGGCGAACCCTCGAGCAGCGGCAGCAGCACCGACAGGTACTCGCGCATGTGCCGGGCGGGCTTGTCGAAGCTGTGCCCGTACATGTCCTCGATGACGATCTTGTGCGACAGCCCGATGCCGAGGCTCAGCCGGTCCGGGCCGACCGCGAGCGCCGTGGTCAGCGCCTGCTGCGCGAGCACGGCCGGGTGCCGGGGGTAGCTGGGGACGACGGCGGTGCCGAGCTCGATGCCCGGCACCTGGCTGCCGGCCACCGCCAGCGCGGTCAGCGCGTCAAGCCCGAAGATGTTCGCCATCCAGAACGACGCGAACCCGTCGTCGGCCGTCCGGCGAAGCTGATCGGTCAGTTTGCCCATAGCCTGCTCGCCGGCCGTGTCCGCCGCCAAGATGCCGATCCGCATGCGTTCTCTCCGTCCGCCCGCCGCAGGCCCCGATGCCGTCGGCTCGAGATGATCTTCCCGGCGCGTGCCGCTATCCGCAAGCCGCCCGTGCTCATGGCCGGGGAATTAGAGGTCGAGCATCACCTCGTTGTCGGGTTGGGAGCAGCAGATGAGGATGCTGCCCTCCTCCGGCGGCTCGAGCGGGTCGGGCCGGTAGCTGACCTTGCCGCTCACCAGCCCGGTCACGCAGGTATGGCAGACGCCGGTCCGGCAGCTCCACCGGACCGGGACGTCGCACGCCTCCGCGAGTTCGAGCAGGCTGGCGAAGGCGGGGTCCCACGGAACCGTCAGGTTGCTGCGGCTGAACGAGACCGACGGGCCCGCGCCCGGCTGGCCGGCCGGCGGATGCGGAGCGCGCTTCTTGGCGCCGACGACACCCGGCGTAATCGCGTCCTCGGCCCCGAAGACCTCGGCGCTGACCCGGTCCGGGGCGGCGCCGCGCGCGGTCAGCGCGGCCGAGATGTCGTGCATGAAGGCACTGGGCCCGCACAGATAGAAGTCGGCGTCGACCGGGACGCCCGCCTGCTCGATGACGTCGGCGGTCAGTCGTCCGGTGATGTCGAAGTCGCCCGGCGTGCGATCCTCGGGCGCGGGGTGGCTGTAACAGATGACACGGTGCGCGTCTGCCAGCTGCTCGAGGAGGGCGCCCGCCTCCTGCGCGAACGGATGCTGGGCGCCGTTGCGGGCGCTGTACAGGCACCACACCGGGCGGGTCGAACGTTCGGCCGCCAGCACGTGCAGCATCGCGAGGACCGGCGTCGCCCCGACCCCGGCGCTGATCAGCACCACCGGCCCGTCTCCCGGCCGCAGGACGAACGAGCCGCGCGGTGCGCCTGCCTCGATGACATCCCCGACCCGCAGTTTCGTGTTGATGTAGCCGCTCGCTGCGCCGTGCGGCTCGCGTTTGACGCTGATGCGGTAGTTCTTGGTGTTCGGGAGGTCGGACAGCGAGTAGGTGCGCAGCAGCGGGGCCGCCTCGGGCTCCGGGCGCAGCCGCACGGTCAGGAACTGCCCGGGCTGGGCGGGCGTGGCGGGCTTGCCGTCGGCCGGCACCAGTCGCACCGAGATCACGTTCTCGCTCTCGCGATCGAGCGCCACGACCCGGAGCTTCCGCAGTCCTTCCCAGGCCAGCTTCCCTGTCCCGCCGTCGGACGCCTGATTGAGCAGGTCGCGGAACGAGCCCTGCCAGCCTGGGCTCAGCGCCGGGATCCGCAGCGCCCGCTCCAGGTCCCGGCGCGCCTTGTGCGGCAGGTACAGCAGGCCGTCGATCTCCGAGACCGTCATCGCCTCGGGGCCGCGCTCGGCGCGCTCGATCGAGTCGCCCGCCTCGACCTTGCCCTCCTCGATGACCCGGAGATAGAAGCCGGGGCGGTGGTGCGCGACCAGCAGCGAGGGCATCTGCGGCTCCTTCATCCGGACGCCCAGCCGGTAGCAGGTGACCCTCGGCTGGCTGACCTCGAACAGGGCCGAGCCGATGCGGTAGCGGTCCCCGATGCACACCTCGTCGTCGGCCAGGCCCTCGACCGTGAAGTTCTCACCGAACTGCCCGTAGGTGAAATCGTCGCGGTTGAGGAACTTCGCCCAGTAGCGGTGGGATTCGATCTGGTAGACGTAGACGGCGCGGTTGACGCCGCCGTGCCCCTGCAGGTCGCCTTGCCCGTCGCCGTCGATGTTGAGGCGGCGGACCATCTGCGGCCCGTCGACCGGGCCTTTCCAGATGCCCGTGTGGACGGTCCGGCCCTCCCACTCGACGTCCTTGGGCAGGCCGACATTGACCGACAGCAGCCGACCCACGGCAGTGGTCGTCGTCATCCCTCCGCAGCGCCTCTCATCCCCGGTCCCGGCGTAGGGAAGTACCCGCGCGGGCCCGGTGGGACACCTGGGCGATTACGCTCGGCTGGTGAAGATCACTGTCCTCGGCGGCTGGGGTGCGTGGCCCGCGGCGGGCCAGGCGTGCAGCGGGTACCTGGTTGAGCACGAGGGCTTCCGCCTGGTGCTTGACCCCGGCTACGCGACGCTTCCCCGGCTGCTCGCGTACGTGGCCGCCGAACAGGTGGACGCCGTCCTGATCAGCCACGGTCACCCTGACCACTGCGCCGACCTGAACCCCTTGCTCAGGGCGCGGGCGCTCGGCGAGGCCCCGCCGCCGCCCCTGCCGGTGCACGCGCTGCCGGGCGCCGTCGACGCCGTCCTCGCGCTGGACAATCCGCGGATGCTCGCCGACGCGTTCGCGCTGCGCGAGTTCACCGCCGGGCGCCGGCTCGAAATCGGTCCGTTTCGGGTGGACACCTGGGCGCTGCCGCATTTCGTGCCCAACGCCGGCCTCAGGCTGACCGCGGACGGGCAGGTGCTGGCCTATACCGGCGACACCGGGCCAAGCGACGACATCGCCGTCATGGCCCGGGGCGCCGACGTCCTGCTGGCGGAGGCCACGTTCACCGACCGCGTGCTGCCCGCGCGCGATGCCCCCTTCCTGTCAACCGCGCGTCAGGCCGGCGAGCACGCCGCCAGAGCCGACGCCGGCAGGCTCGTCCTCACCCACCTGTGGCCGGGCACTGATCCAGCGGCCGCTCGCGCCGCCGCCCAACGGGCGTACCTCGCCGATCTCGACGTCGCCACGCCCGGCCTGACCATCAACCTGGGCTGACCCTTGCCGCCCCGGGCCTTGGATGCCTCCCCCGGCGGTCGGACCTTCTTGCTGTTATCTGCCGGTCATCCGTCAGCTGTCGTAGGGGGCGGAGGCCTGTTCGTGGATCCACGGGGCCGCCAGCGCGGTCCAGATCGCGGCCTCGCCCGCGTTCTCGGCCAGGCCGAGGCTGTGCGGGCCGTGGGCGAACATGTGCGCGGCGTGCGAAACGCCGTTGGCGGCGAGCGCCGAGGCGAGGAGGTAGGTGTGCTCGGGGAGGACGTAGGGGTCCTCGGCGGTGTGCCAGATGAAGAACGGCGGCGCCGCGGGCGTCACCAGCGCGTCCAGGGAGATCGCCCGGCGCTGCTGCGGGGTGGCGTCCTCGCCGAGCAGGATGAGCCGGGCCGGACGGTAGGTCTCGGTCTCCATCGAGGTGATCGCGTAGCCGAGGACGGCGAAGTCCACCGCCTGATCGGGCGCGGCTCCTGGCGCGAGCGCCGCCAGCCCGGCCAGGTGACCTCCGGCCGAGAACCCGATGAGACCAATGCGCTGCGCGCCCTCGGCCCGTCGCTGTCGGATCTCGGCCTGGAGCGCGTCCAGTGGCGCCGGGTGCCTGACGTTGAGCGGATAGCGGAACACGCTCGCCTGCACACCAAGCTGGCCGAGCCACCGCGCGACCGGCTCGGCCTCGTGCGGAGCGTGCTGGGCGTACCCGCCGCCGGGGAGGACGATCATGTGGGCAGCGCCGACCGGCATCGTCATGACCCTCTCCTTCCCCGTGCGGCCGGGTTGACGAGGGTCGCCGAGTAATGCCTGGATATCGGCGGCGAATTCCGCTGCCGCCTCGCTTACGACCCGGGCGCCCCGCTGGCCGCCAGGCGGTCGGGGGCGTCGGCGACGGCCGGGGCTGCCGGCCGGCCGACGCTCGCCGCCAGCACCGAGCCGATCAGGATGAGCGGGAAGCCGATGCCCATCCCGGCGGTGAACTGCTCGTTGAGCAGCAGCAGGCCGAGCACGACCGCGATCGCCGGGTTCACGTAGGTGATGACCGTGGCCCGGGCCGGGCCGATCTCGGCGATCAGCGCGAAGAAGACCACGAACGCCAGCGCGGTGCAGACCAGGCCGAGGACCACGATCGAGGCGACGCCGGTGGCGGCCACGTGACGGGGCCAGTGGGTGAGCCCGTAGGGCGCCCAGGCCACGGCCGACAGCAGCAGCGCCGCGCACACGACCGGGAAGCGGGGCAGGTCGGCCAGCTGCTTGGCCATGATGATGGGCGCGGTCGCGTAGCCGATGACCGTCAGCCCGACCTCGACCAGGGCCAGCGCGGACAGGCCGCCGAGGTCAAGCCCGACCAGCACGCCGACGCCGACGAGGCCAAGCAGCAGCCCCGCCCAGCGGCGGGGGCCGACGTGATCCCCGGTGCCGGTGAGGCGCCCGGCGACGACGCCGACCAGCGGCACCGCGGCGATCAGCAGCCCCGTCAGCGAGCTCGGGAGGTGCTGCTCGGCGTTGCCGAGCAGCAGCCACGGGATCGCTATCTCCAGCGCGGCGAACGCGACCAGCGGCTTCCAGCGTCGCAGGACCGGGCCGAAGCCGCCCGCCCGGAGGGCCAGCGGCAGCAGCACGCCGCCCCCGATCACCGTGCGCAGGAACACCAGCGTGCCCGGCGACACGTCGCGTACCGCGACCCGGATCAGCAGATACGGGATCCCCCAGATGACGCACATCGCCGCAAACAGCGCCCACCCACGACGGCTCACGACGACTCCCATCGGCAACGGAACTTCAGGATCGGAAACTCGTACGTAACAGCAGAAAAGAGCCCTGCACACTTCCCGAAAATTGGCCTCATTTCCACCGCGAAATTGGCCCTCATCAGCGGCAATGGAGGTCGTCTGGCATCGTTGAGATCATGACGCCTGACAACAAACGCCGCCCCGTGACCATCGACCGGACCAGCAACGGCCACTACACCGTGACGAACGAGCGGGGCGGCACGATCAGCGTCGGCAACGGCAGCGACGACTCCTTTACCCCGGTCGAGCTGCTGCTTACCGCCATCGGCGCCTGCACCGCGATCGACGTAGACGTGCTCACCTCCCGCCGGGCCGAGCCGGACTCGTTCCTGGTCACGGTCGCCGGCACCAAGGTCAAGGACGAGCAGCACGCCAATCGGCTGACCGACATCGCGGTCACCTTCACCCTCAGGTTCCCCGACGGCGAGGACGGCGACAAGGCCCGCGAGCTCCTGCCCGAGACGCTGAAGATCTCGCACCAGCGCCTCTGCACGGTCAGCCGCACCGTGGAGCTCGGCACCCCCATTGGCTTCACCCTCGACTAGCCGCCAGCCTGCTCCGGGGCGGCCACTGGCGCTGAGCTCGGTTCGCGGGCATGATCGTTGGGTCTGCGGGCAGGTTGCCCGGAGCACCGCGCCTGAGCGTCAACGCCGACCTGAGACACGCGAGGAGACAGCCGCCATGTACCGAGTCACCGTCTGCTATGGCCAGCCGACCGACCCTGCCGCCTTTGACAGCCACTACGCGCAGGTGCACGCGCCGCTGGTGCGCCAGGTGCCCGGGCTCTCCGGTTTCAGCGGCGGGCGCTGTGGTTCCCTCGACCGGTCCGACCCCGCCTACTACTTCGTGGCAACCCTCGACTTCGCCACCGAGGCGGACTACCGCACCGGCCTCGGCTCACCAGAGATGGGGAAGGCGGGGGCGGATGTCGCCACCTTCGCCACCGGCGGCGTCACCATGTTCACCCAGCAGCTCGACGACCTGCTGGCCTCCTCGTAGGAAGCTCAGGCGTCGAACATTGCGAAGAGCGCGTTGAGGCCCTCCGCCAGCAGCGGGTGAGAGAAGATCGCGTTGGCCATGGCGGTGTACGGGAGCCGGCCGAGCATGGCGACCTGGATGATGCTCATGATCTCGCCCCCTTCGACGCGAGGATCGCGCAACCCATCGAAGTCGAATCGAGCACCGGGACGTCGGCCGCGCCGGCGATCGCCAGCGGCCTGGGCGCCGCGGCGCGCCAGGTAGGCGAGGCGCGCGCTGGCGACCATGGTCTTGGTCGGCGTGCACCGTCGTACCCACCCCGTTCCTCCCGTGTCAGTGCGGGTAAGCCCCGCTTCAGGCGTCGTGCGACAATGATGACCGTGGGTGACATGTCGCTGCGGTCCCAGGACTCGTTTCTGTCGATCGCAAGCCGGGGGTCGATCCTGTCGATCGGATCGGCCGGATCGGTGCTGAGTATCGGGTCGGTCGGGTCTGCCTTGTCGCTCGGCAGCGTGGGATCAACCCTGTCGGCCTTCTCCGTCGGGTCGGTGCTGTCCGTCGGCTCGGCGCTATCGGCCGCGTCGCGCTGGTCGCTGCTGAGCAGCGGTGGTGATCGCGACGTGCGGGCACTACGGATGCCCTCGATGTCGGCGTTTGTGGTGGCGGGGACGACGGCGCTCACGATGGCCGCTCGGCGCCGTTCATCATCGCGATCCAGCTGTCGGGCGCGTCGCCGCCGAGCATGAGGTCGTAGGTGTCCTCGGCTCCTGCTGCTTCGATGGCGCGGGGGAACATGGCCTGCTCGTACTCGTCCAGCGCGGCCTCGACGTCGCCGGTGTGCGCGGCGATGGCCTGGCCGAGCTCGGCGCCGTCGAGCATGGCCAGGTTCGCGCCTTCGCCGTTCGGGGGCGCGAGGTGGGCGGCGTCGCCGAGCAGGGTCACCCCGGGGACCCGATCCCAGCGGTGCCCGGCCGGCAGCGTGTACAGGGGACGCACGACCGGGGCGGTGTCGCTGGCGGTGATCAGCGCGGTGAGCTCGGGCGCCCACCCGTCGAACTCGGCCGCGACCCGCGCGGACACAGCCACGCTATCGGCCCCGCCGGTGCAGGCGAGCCAGTTCTCTGGCACCTTGAGCTGCGCGTACGCGTGCAAGGTGCCACCTCTTTCGCGGTGGGCGAGCAGGCCCCGGCCCGGCGCGAGCGCGAACAGCGACCCGGCTCCGACCGCCTCGGCCGAGGCGGGGTGGCGGGTGTCGGAATCGAGCAGGAAGCACTCGACGGATGTGAAGCCGATGTACCGCGGGACCGCGTCGGACAGCAGGGGGCGGATCCGCGACCAGGCCCCGTCTGCTCCGATGAGCACGCTCGCGGGGGTGGTGGCGCCGTCGGTGAAGCGCAGCTCGTGGCGGCCCTCGCCGAGAGTCCGCGCGGCGCTGACCTTGCGCCCCCAGCGCACAATCCCATCCGGGAGCGAGTCCAGCAGCAGCCGCCGCAGCTCGCCGCGCGGCACCTCGGGGCGCTCGCCCGCGCCGTCGTCGGGAAGGTCGAGCAGAACGGTGCCCGCCCGGTCAAGCACCCGGTAGGACTGGCGGCCGGGCAGGACGAGCCCCTGGAACTGTTTGATCAAGCCGGCCGCCTCGAGGGCCTGCTGGCCGTTCCCGGGGTGGATGTCGAGTAGCCCGCCCTGGACGCGCGCGGCCGCCGAGGCCTCCGCCTCATAGACCGTGACCGAGAGGCCATGCACGTGCAGAACTCGGGCCAGGACGAGACCGCCGAGGCCAGCTCCGACGATGGTGGTCGATCTGGTCATCAGCCCGCTCCGAACTCGT
>Ga0302229_10002355_pt1 | contig 13699 bp, 13 predicted proteins | sample II_Palsa_N1_3_FD_193518 | JGI IMG/M metagenome (GOLD analysis project Ga0302229, IMG submission 193518) | Peat permafrost microbial communities from Stordalen Mire near Abisko, Sweden - II_Palsa_N1_3 | ecosystem: Environmental > Terrestrial > Soil > Palsa > Peat permafrost | place: Sweden...
CCCCTCGCCGTAGGCGAGCTCATCCAAATCACACACCAGCTCGAGGTGAAGAGCGGCCGGATCCTCGCGGACCCCGCCTGAGTTGCGCGGCCGCGGGTGCCGCTAGCCGGCGGTTGCCGCGGGTGCCGCTGCCGCCACCGGGCTCTCGCGAGCCTCGCCGTGGCGGATCAGATCGGCGGCGCGCTCGGCCAGCGCGATCACCGGAGCGTTCGTGTTGCCGCGCGGAACCGCCGGCATCACCGAAGCATCGACCACGCGCAGACCCTCGAGGCCGTTCACGCGCAGCTGCTCGTCGACGACCGCCTCTGAATCGCCGCCCATGCGGCAGGTGCCCACCGGGTGGTAGATCGAGAAGCTGTTGCGCACCATGTGCGCGTGCAGCGCCTCATCGCTGTCGCCGTCCGGCGTCGTGAACTCCTCCGCCGCGTAGGGCTGCATCGCCGGCTGCGCGCAGATGTCGAGCGTCATGCGCAGCCCCGCGATCATGCGCTCCAGGTCAGCGGCCTGCGAGTAGAACTCGTTTCTGATGATCGGCTTGACCGTCGGGTCGTTGTGGGCGAGTCGCACCGTCCCGCGCGCCTCCGGCGTGAGCAGGCAGGCCGAGGCCCACACGCCGTGCGCCGTCGGATCGCTCATGCCTTCATCGACGATCTGCACGGGCGCGAGGTGAAACTGAACATCCGGCGCGGGCGCGGCGGAATCGACGCGCGCAAAGCCTCCGGACTCCGCGTAGTTCGACGTGAACGGCCCAGTCTGGCTGGCTTCATACTCCTGCAGCGCCTCTGGCTCGAGCGCGATCAGAAGGCTCTCCGGCTCGGGCGTCGTCCACACCAGCTGCACCGCCACGTGATCTGAGAGGTTGCCCCCGACCGACGGGGAGTCGAGCACGACCTCGAGCTCGCGCAGCGTCAGATGATCGGCCGGCCCGACCCCGGACAGCATCAGGAGCTGCGGCGAGTTGTAGGCGCCGGCGGAGAGGATCACCTCGCGCTCGGCCCGCAACTCCTGCACCTGCCCGAGCTGGCTGGCCTGCACGCCGACCGCGCGCGTGCCCTCGAACAGCACGCGTTCGACCTGCATGAACGGCATCACGTGCAGGTTCGGCCGAGAGGCTGTGACGGGGTGCAGGTAGGCGACGGCCGCGCTCGCGCGCAGGCCGTTTCGCTGCGTCAGCTGATACATGCCCACGCCGTCCTGCTCGGGGCCGTTGAAGTCGTCGTTTCGCGGCAAACCAGCCTGCTCGCCGGCGTCCACGAAGGCGTGTGAGATCTTGTTGTGCGAGCGCTCGTCGCTGACCGGCAGCGGGCCGCCGACGCCGTGCAGCGCGGAGGCCCCGCGCTCGTTGTCCTCGGCCTTCAGGAAGTACGGCAGCATGTCCGCCCACGACCAGCCGGCGACACCCCATTCGTCGTAATCGCGCGCGTTGCCGCGGATGTAGATCATCGCGTTGATCGAGGAGGAGCCGCCCAGCACCTTGCCCCGCGGCAGCGAGATCCGACGGTCATCGCAGCCCGGTTCGGGCGCCGAGTAGTAGTCCCAGTCGATGTCCGTGCGCCCCAGCCGCAGATAGCCGAGCGGCACGTGGATGTTCTGCTTGACATCCGGCCCGCCAGCCTCCAGCAGCAGCACCTGCACGTCCGGGTCCTCGCTCAGCCGGCTCGCGAGCACACAGCCCGCCGACCCTGCTCCAACGATCACATAGTCATACATATTCTCTTCACCTTCCCTCTCTCTTTCGAGAACGATAGCCGATGCGCAGGCCCCCGCTGGCCGGTTCCCCGGCCTTCACCTGGCCGGCTCACGCATCCATCAGCAGCGTCACCGGGCCGTCGTTCACGAGCTCCACCGCCATGTGCGCGCCGAACACCCCGCGCCTGGCTCCCGCGCGCTCGCAGAAACGCTCATACAGCGGCTCCGCGTGCTCGCCCGGCGCGGCTTGGACGAAGCTCGGGCGGTTCCCCCGCCGGGTGTCCCCGTACAGCGTGAACTGGCTCACACACAGGATCTCCCGCTCGCCGAGCGCCTCGTTCATGCGTCCATCGACATCGTCGAACACGCGCAGCGCGCGCACCTTCCCCGCCAGCCGTTCCGCGATCGCGGCGTCGTCCTCGTGGGTGATCCCCAGCAGCACGAGCAGTCCCGGCCCGATCGCCGAGACGACACGCTCATCGACCCTCACCTCCGCGCGGCTGACCCGCTGTACGAGCGCGCGCATCAGGCCGTGCGCGTGCTGCACCCGTTGGTGAGCACCGCGAGCGTCGCTCCACCCGCTTCGCCCTCTGCGCCCGCCGCGCCCCCTTCGCCGGCGGTCGACCATGCGATCGCGCGGAACCCGGCCGCGGTCTGCACTTCGAACGCCAGCGGTTCGCTGCACACGCCCGGCGGCTCGCCCGCGCGCCCGTCCCAGATGTAGCCGGCCGCCGCGCGCGGTGTGTCTCGGGGCGCAGTCCCGCCCGCGCCTCCAGCCGCATCGGCGCCCGCGCCCGCGCTCGTGCCCGGCACGTACAGCGCGTCGTCTTCGCGTTCTGAGGAGCATGACGGGCGCCTGCCGTCGGCCAGCAGGAACACGTTGTAGAAGACGTGCTCGGGTTCGCGGTTGCGCATCAGCGTGTCAACCAGCCACGCCGCGCGTTCGGCCTGTCCGCCGGCGCCGTTCTCCACGAGCCGCCCGCCGTAGTCCGTGCACGCGCGCGCCGCGATCTCCGTGAACCAGATCTGCGCGCCGGCGCCGCCGTGCGGCAGATTCGCCTCGAAGTTCTCAAGCGGCGCTTCGCTTTTGCGTTCGACCGAGTAATAGGGGTGAACGCCCCAGATCGCCGGCGAGAAGTCAAGGCCCCGCTCGTATTCGCGCTCATAGCCCGCCACTAAAGGAGAGTCTTCGAGATTCCCCGCCACCACCCTGCACCCGTATCCCCGTTCGCACAGCGCGTTCGCCGCGTTCGTCAGCTGCGCCGCCCTCGCCGCCGGCTGCGCGCCCTGGTTGTTCGGCTCATTCCACGCCTCCACGTAGGAGAACGGCCTGCCCAGCGCGCGCGCCCGTTCGAGCAGCTGCTGAAGGCTGACCTCGTATTCCGCGGCACTCTGCGGGTAGATGCCGTCATAGCTGGTCAGCGCTACATCGGGAACGAGGCCGAGGGCCGCCACATCCCCGAGCCACGCTTCCAGCCTTTCGCGGTAGTCGCCGTGCGCATCGGCTCCGCCGCTCGCCTCGCGCATGAGGTCCCACTGCGCCACGTAGCGCGCCAGCCTGATGTGCCCGCCGCTGACCCACACCGAGGAGAACAGCCTCGCGAAGTAGCTGCCCGCGAAGCCGCCGTCCCAGGACGGCAGGCTCTGGTCTGAGACGCCGTCGACGTATGGCGTGCCCGCGCGGGCGACCGGGGTCCCCGCGCGGGCCGGCGCGCCCGTGAACACCAGCAGGAGGCACAGTGCCGCCAGCGATGCCGCGGGCGCGCGGATCAGTCGCCGCCCACCTTCAGCACGAGCTTGCCCGTGTTCGCGCCGCTGAACAGCCGCAGCAGCGTGTCCGGGAAGTTCTCAAAGCCCTCGGCGATGTCCTCGCGCGAGGACAGCTCGCCGGAGGCGACCCAGCCGCCGAGCGCCGTCGCCGCCTCTCCCACACGGTCGAGGTAGTCGGAGACCACGAAGCCAGTCATGCTCGCATGGTTGACCAGCAGCGCCATGTAGTTGGAGGGACCCTTCATCGCATCGGTCACGTTGTACTGGGAGATCGCGCCGCAGAGGATCACGCGCGCGTAACGCGCCAGGTTCGCGAGCGCGGCATCCAGGATCTCGCCGCCGACGTTGTCGAAGAACACGTCGATGCCCTTCGGGCACTGCTCGCCGAGCGCCTCCATCACGTCTTCGGACTTGTAGTCGATCGCCGCGTCGAAGCCGAGTTCCGTCACATAGCTGCACTTCTCCGCGCCACCCGCGATGCCGACCACGTGGCAACCCTTCAGCTTGGCGATCTGCCCGACCACTCCGCCCACCGCGCCGCCGGCGCCGGACACCACGACCGTGTCGCCCTCGGCCGGCTTGCCGATGTCGATCAGCCCGAAGTAGGCAGTCCAGCCGGGCATGCCGAGCGTGCCGAGATAGGTCTCAAGCGGGGCCAGCTCAGTATCCGCCTTCTGCACGGCGTTGCCGTTGGCGATCGCGTACTCCTGAACGCCCAGCAGGCCGCTGACGTGATCGCCCACCGACAGGCCCGCGAAGTTCGACGCGATCACCTCACCGGCGGCGAAGCCGCGCATGACGTCGCCGATGCCGACTGGCGCGATGTAGGAGCGGCTGTCGTTCATCCACCCGCGCATCGCGGGCTCGAGACCGATGTAGTTGATCTTCACGAGCACCTCGTCAGGCCCGGGGTCAGCGACCGGCGCCTCCGCGTAGTGCCAGTCGCTCGGCTTGGGCAGGCCGACCGGACGTGCGGCCAGCTGAAACTGGTGGTTGATGAGCTCCATCAAAGTCCTCCCTCTGGGTCTGGAAGCTGCGGTCGATCTAGAAGCTGCGGTCGATCTCCACCATCACGAGAGCCGTGAGGATGACGACGCGCCTGGCATCCTCCCACCTCGGCGGCTCGCTCACCATCTCCTCGTCGTGGGCGTGGCGCTCGAGGCCGTCGGTGAGCGCGCGCCAATGGTCGAACAGCGTGTGCAGCAGCTCGCAACGGGCGTCCCCGAGCTGTGAGCGGTAGGTCTCCGTGAACGCCCGCAGACGCCCGACCGTGGCCCTCGTCGAGTCCGGGTTGATTGCGCGTGGCTGCAGGGGCTCGGCGACGGCCCGCGCGAATTCCTGCAGCGCCTCACCTGCCTTTTGCCCGGCCGCGAGCACGCTGTCGATTGAGCCCTCGCCATAGAGGATCGCCGTGGCCTGCCACCAGCGGTCATACGCCGATGGATAGGCCGAGCAGAAGCGCTCCTGGCTGACACAGGCCTTCAGATAGGCCTCGAGGCCCGCGAAGTCCTCGATGCGCAGATCGTGCTCGACCCGCGCTGCGCCATCGGCGCGAGCGCCAGGCTGAGCACCGGCGTGGGGAACGCCGAGGTGGGGCACGTTGTCCTCCTGTATCAGCGACATCAGAGCCTGTACACACGCCATCGACAGTTCACGCAACGACCTGAAGTGCAGGCCCGTGCCGGGTCCATCGCGCGGGCCCCTCGCGGCGACCGACACGCCCTGCATTGCCCGGATGTATCCTCGCAACCGCCGGCGAGCTCTCACGGCCGGCCGGCGGCCTCGCCGGGGAGGAAATCCAAGCCAAGGAGCCAGCATGCCCGATATCGAGTTTCAGACAGGTGCCGGCGTCGCGCCCGGCTATCTGGCAACACCCGCCGGCGGAGAGGGACCGGCGGTCATCGTCCTTCAGGAGTGGTGGGGCGTCGACGCGCACATCCGCTCGATCTGCGATCGCCTGGCCGGCGATGGCTTCTTCGCGCTCGCCCCCGACCTCTACCGCGGCGAGACCACGACCGAGCCGAGCGAGGCCGAACAGAAGATGATGGCGCTCGCGATGGGCAAGGCCGAGCTTGAAATGTGCGGCGCCGCCGCCTACCTCGCAGACCAGCCCGGTGTGAAGGGGCCCGACGTCGGCGCAATCGGCTTCTGCCTCGGCGGCGGCCTCGCCGTCTGGGCGGCCGCCACCTGCCCACAGATCACCGCCGCGGTGTCCTACTACTACGTTATGCCCCACGGCAAGCCCGACTTCACGAAGCTCAAAGGCCCCGTGCTCGGCCACTTCGGCACCGCCGACGCCTTCATCCCGCTGGAGACGGCCGAAGAGCTCGAGGCGGAGATCCGCGAGGCGGGCGCCGAGGTGACGTTCCACTACTACCCCGACGCCGGCCACGCCTTCTTCAACGACACCAACCGCCTCGGCACCTTCGACGCCGAGGCCAGGGACAGCTCCTGGGAGCGCTCCGTGAGCTTCCTGCGCACCGCGCTCGCTTGAGAGCAGCCACCCTGCTCGCCGCGGTCGGCGCGACAGCCGTGGCGAGCGCGACGGGCATCGCGGCCGCTCCCGCAGCGGGGCTCGCCCCGGCGGTCGCGGGCTGGTCACAGCCCATGATGCTGGGCGGTTGCCCGGGCAGCGAAGCGCCGTGGGTCGTGTTCCCGAGCGACTCGCCCGCGCACCGCACCGGACCGGGGGCGCTCGTGTGGAGTACGGGCGGCGGATGCCCGGGGGGCTCGCGCGTGCTGCTCGCCGCGATCGCTTCCGACGGGAAGCCCGGGGCGCCGGTGGCCCTGCGCACCGGTGGCGGACGCGGGATCGCGCTGCGCGGACCGCTCGCCGTGGCAGGCGGGCCCCACGGCGGCGTCGTCGTCGCGGCCTCCGGCTCTGTCTCTGCCGCGAGCTCGGGCTCGCGCTCGGGCGCGCTCGGCGGCTCCGCGCAGGGGCTGTTCAGCCAGGGTCGCGCCGGCGGTCCCTTCTCGCCGGCGAGCCCGACCGGGGGGCCGGCTTCGCCGATCGCACTTGTGAGCGCCTACCTGGGCGATGTCGCGATCGCCTCACCGGCGGCCGAGGCCGATGGCCAGAGCGCCGTGAGGCTGCGCGTTGAGCGCCACCACGCGAGCGGCTTTCAGCCGGCGGTTCAGGTCAGCAGCGGCGCCGCCGGCGCGGTCGAGTCGCTGAAGGTTGCCCTGGACTACCGAAGCGACGCGCTGGTGGCGTGGTGGCAGCGGGGGGCGATCTACGTGCGCGACCTCCCCGCCGCGGGCCGGGCGCATCCGATCCAGCGGCTCGCCGCCGCCGCCCCGGACCCGAGGATCGCGGCGCTGATCAGCGACGACAACAGGGCGATCGTCGCGTGGTCTGTGCAAAGAGGGGCGCAGACGAGCATCTACCTCGACATCTCCACCGGCGGCGTGCGCTTTCACCATGCCGTCCTGCTCGAGCGCTTCACCGATCCCGACGACCTGCGCTCCCCGGGCGACTCGCCCAGCCTCATCCGCCTGAGCTCAGAGAGCGTGATGCTCGCCTTCTCAGGCGAGCAGGCGGGCCACTGGGTGGTGCGCACGGCTCCGATCGACCTCCACGGCATGCGCCCCGTTGAGACGATGCCCACGCCCGGGGCCGACGCCCTGCTCGCCGCGCTGGCGCCCGGCCCGGACGGTGACGCATTCGTGCTGTGGACCGAGCCGCAGCCGGGTCCGGCGGGCGTCGCCAAGCCGGCCCAAGCTGCGATCTTCGCGGCGCGCGGGGTGGACGCCTACCCCGGGGTGAGCATCTTCGGCAAGCCCGAGGAGGTGGCCGCACCCGGACCCAACAGCAGCCCTGCGCTCGCCGTGGACCCCGGCTCGGACCGCGCATTCGCCGTTTGGAGAGGAGCGGGCGGCTCGATCGAGTATGCGATCCGCACCGCGGCGGCGCCCTGAGCGCGCGCGGAGGCGGACGGCACGCGAGGGGGGCGGACCGCGCGAGGGAGTGGCGATAGGAAAGGATGCCAGCGGATGGACCGGGACTACGAGCTGCAAACCCACCGCGCCGAGGATCGGCACTGGTGGTATCGAGGGCGCCGAAAGGTGCTCGCGCGCGTGTTCGCCGAGCTCGACCTGCCGCACTCCGCACGCATCCTCGACGCGGGCTGCGGCAGTGGGCGCAACATGGTCGAGCTCTCGCGCCTCGGCACAGCGACGGGAGTGGAGCTCTCCGAGACGAGCGTGATTCTCGCGCGCGAGCGCGCCGTCGGCGAGGTGATCGAAGGCTCCGTGCTCGAGATGCCCTTCGAGACCAACAGCTTCGACCTGGCGGTGAGCCTCGACGTGATCGAGCACCTCGACCAGCATTTGGAGGCCCTGCGCGAGCTGCGCCGCGTCGTCGCCCCCGGCGGCGCCCTGCTCGTGACGGTTCCCGCCTACGGCTGGTTGTGGAGCGGCCATGACGAGATCAACCACCATTTCCGCCGCTACACGCGACGCTCGCTGCAGCGCGTGGCCCAGCAGGCCGGATGGCAGCAGGTGCGCACCACCTACTTCAACTCGCTGCTGCTGCCCGTGGCGATCCTGTTGCGCGCGCTCGACCGCTGGAGCACCAAGACGACCGAGTCGAGCCTCGACCTGTGGATTCCTCCCGAGCCCGTCAACCGGCTGCTCGAGCTGCCGCTCGACCTCGAGGCGGCGCTGATCGGCCGCGGCGGGCGCATCCCCGCGGGCCTGTCGCTGCTGGCCGTGTTCCGCTAGTCGCAACTTCCGGGCGATCTGCGATGTTTCTCGAGCATGGGGGTGATCGCATGCAGGCGAATGCTGGGCGCGACGGTGCTCTGCAGCGTGTTGCTGGCGCCCGCAGCTGCACGGGCGAACTCCACGGTAGTCACGACGCTGAGCGCGGAGAGCCCGATCTCGGCGGGCCGTGGATGGCTCATCTGGAGCGTCCACAGCGGCAACGGCTGGTCGCTCGAGGGCTTCCACGACGGCCGGATCGCGACGCTGGGAGTGGCAAGCCGGCCCCAGCCGTTCGACGCTCAGGTGGGCACCAACGCCGCCGGCGCTCCCGTCGTCACCTACTCGCGCTGCCGGGTCACGCCCGCGATGGAAGACGCCGGCCTGGAAGTGAAGGGCAGCGGAACACTCGCGAGGCCCAGCACCGGCGCCGGCTGCCGGCTGCGGGTGCTCGAACTCGACAGCGGAAGGGAAAGATCGCTGCCGGTGCCGGAGCCCAGCGGCGTCTCCGACACGACGCCCGCGATGTGGCGCGGAACGCTCGTGTTCGCGCGCAAGACCGCCGGCCACGCCGGCACCTCGCAGGTCATGCTCTCCCTGCACGGTCATCCCTCGAAGTTGGTCACGCTGCCACACGGCGCGGTGCCCGAAGGTTGCCCGCAGATGCAGGGCTGTAAGGAATTCCCCGCGGGCGGAGAAGTCCAGGCCCTGTCGATCGACGCGCAGATCGTCGCCTTCGTGTGGAAGCCGGAGGGCCCGGACGTCAACCCTGACGGCGCCTGGGAAGAGCGCGTGGACTCGCTCGCCAACCGCCGCGGCGTGCTGGCCGGGAGCCCGATCGGCAGCGAATCATGCACGGACGGCGAGCATGACCCCGTCGAAGAGGAATGGCCGGCGCCGCCGATCCTCTCGGGCTCGGCCGCCCTCTTCCCCGAGCTCGAGCGCGGAGGTTGCTACACGACCTTCACCGCCGCCCTGTTTCAGTACAGGGAAGGAAGCCGAAGCCTTGCAACGGCCCCCGTCCCGATCGTCGAGCTCGCCCGCGACGGTGCGACCACATACGGGCTCGTGGCACAGAGGCCGACCAGCGAGCAGGACCCGGGCTGCTCAGCGACGCTGCCGTGCACCCTGGAGAGCATCACACCGCCACCGCTGCGGCCAACGAACTACAAGCCCACGCACCCCTTCGACTACTAGACGCGCGAGCCGGCTCAGACGTCGCCGTCGGCCACCGCCACCGGTGCCTGCACGCGGAACGTCCAGGCGCGATTGACAGAGAATGTGATCACGGTGACGATGATCGTCGCAAAGGCCTGCGCGAGCAGCTTGTCGAGGCCGGCGTCGTGCACGAACACGTACAGAAGCCCCAGGTTCAGGCCCAGACCGCAGGTCTGCACCACGCCCCAGCGCACCGGCGTCAGCGCGTCACCCACGTGCGCGCTGAAGGTCCAGCGGCGATTGAGGAGAAAGCCGTTCACCGCGCCCAGCGCGAAGCCGATCGCCGACGCGGCCAGATACCACACGCCGAAGCCCTTCAGCAACAGCGTGTACACGGCAAATGCGATCAGCGTGTTGGAGACGCCGACGAGCCCGAACTTCAAGAACTGGATGATCACCGGCGCGCTCAATCGGCGTGCCGGTGCCGCTACGCTCTGCGGAGGCCTGTCAGGCGCTGTGCGACGGGAAGACATGCATAGACAGGATGAACGATAAATTCATCAGCGGCTTAGGGTGTACGCCGAAAATGGATTACCGGCGCTCGCGCCAGCCGAGCTCCCCGGGAAGGCAACGATGATTTCAGAGACACAACTTCGCACACCCACCCTGCTCAGCGTCGTGGCTCCCGTCTACGACGAGGAGGAGCTCGTCGAGGAGTTCGTCCGCCGCGCCTGCGCCGCCGTCGCGGACTTCACCTTCGAGCTGGTGCTCGTCAACGACGGCAGCTCGGACTCCACGCCCGAACTGCTCGACCGCCTCGCCGCGGCCGATCCGCGCGTGCGCGTCGTTCACCTGTCACGCAACTTCGGCCACCAGGCGGCGCTCACCGCGGGCCTCGAGCACGCGATCGGCGACGTCGTCGCGATGATCGACGCCGACCTGCAGGACCCGCCCGAGCTGATCGCCGAGATGATCGCCCAGTGGAGCCGCGGCGCGGATGTCGTCTATGCGGTGCGCAAGCAGCGCGAGGGCGAGACCGCCTTCAAGCTCGCCACCGCCTCGTGGTTCTACAAGCTGTTCAACAAGCTCGCGCAGGTGGACCTCGAGCCGAACTCAGGCGACTTCCGCCTGCTCGACCGCCGTGCGCTGAACGCGCTCTTGGAGATGACAGAGCGCTCTCGCTTTCTGCGCGGCATGACCGTGTGGGTCGGCTTCACGCAGACCGCCGTCTCCTACCAGCGCGACGCGCGCCACGCCGGCGAGACGAAGTACACCGTGCGCAAGATGCTGCGCTTCTCGCTCGATGCGATCGCCTCCTTCTCACACCTGCCGCTGCAGCTGGCGACCTATGCGGGACTGCTCTCCGCCGGCGTGGCCTTCATCGCGATCCCCGTGGTCATCGCGCTGCGCATCGCCGGCTCCTACCTGCCGGGCTTCGGCTCGATCACGATCGCCATCCTGCTGCTCGGCGGCATCCAGCTGATCGCGCTCGGCGTGATCGGCGAGTACGTGAGCCGTATCTACGACGAGGTCAAGCACCGCCCGCTGTACATCGTCCGCGAGGAGCGCAACCGTCCCTCGAGCCCCGCGGGGCCGGTGTCAGCACCGATCACGCGCACGGGACTCCCGGCTCGCGCCCCCGAGCGCGTCGGATAAGAGAGTCGTTACTTTCCCGCGAACACCGCTCCACCCTCCGAGAAGGGGTGTTTGACGCGGCAATGAGGCTTCCCCTCGACCGCCGCGCTGCCGTTGCGCAGCTTGCGGGAGTGCTGCTCGCCGCGGCGCTTTTCGCGGCGGCCGCCAGCCCGCAGAGCGCGCTGGCCGAATCGTGCCCCGGCTCGGGCCCGGGCGCCTGCCCCTACTCCTCGAGCGCCATCATCGGCCAGCGCGCCGAAGGCGTGCTGCGCTTTCCCGAGGCCGTCGCCGTGGACACGCAGGGCAACGTCTACGTCGCCGACCAGCTGAGCTATGTCGTTCAGAAGTTCACCGCCGCCGGCGTGCTCGAGACCGAGTGGGGCTCCTATGGCGGCGGCCACGGCCAGTTCGGCCCGATCGGCGGCCTCGCCACCGACGCCGCGGGCAACGTCTACGTGGTCGACTCGAGCCACAACCGCATCGAGAAGTTCGACCCCAACGGCAACTTCATCACCGAGTGGGGCCACTCCGGCTCAGAACTCGGCCAGTTCCATTTCTTCTCCTCGCAGAATCCCACCCAGCCGCCGGGAGGCGGAATCGCGGTCGGCGGCAACTACGTGTATGTCGCCGACAGCGGCAACGACCGCATCGAGCGCTTCAACCTCGAAGGCGGCGAACCGATGCAATGGGGCTCCTTCGGCGACGGCCCCGGACAGTTCTCCTACCCCCGCGGCGTGGCCGCCAACGCCTCCGAGGTGCTCGTCACCGACGATGACAACCATCGCATCGAGAAGTTCGGCCCCGAAGGCGCCTTTCAGGGCGCCGTCGGCTCGGGCGGAACCGGACCGGGCCAGTTCGGCTTTCCCTACGGCATCTCGCTGGACGCTGCCGGCGAAGCGTTCGTCGCCGACGACATCAACCACCGCATCGTCAAGCTCAACCCCGGGCTCGGCTTCGTCACGGCGTGGGGCGGGTTCGGCTCCAAACCAGGCCAGCTCGCCTTCCCGCGCGGCCTGGCCGCCGACCCGGCCGGCGACACCTACGTGGCCGATACCGCCAACGACCGCATCGAGGTCTACGACCCGGAAGGCAACTACCTGCGCACGATCGGCACCTCCGCGCGCGGCCCGGGCATGCTGACGGGCCCCGACGGTCTCGCCACCGACCCGACGGGACGGCTGCTGGTCTCCGACACGATCGACAACCGCGTGCTGGCGTTCGCGCCGGGAACGCTGGCCTACGCGGGCGCCTGGACGACTGCGGGCGGGCACACCGGCTACTTCGGCAACCCCGCCGGCATCGGCGTGGATCCGCGCGGCTCGGTGTATGTCGCCGATCCGGGCTATGAACGGATCGTCCGCCTGTGGGGCGATGGCACCTATCTCTCAGAACTCGGCGGGCCGGCCGACCTCGGCGGTGCGCAGCTGAGCGGAGCCGGCTCCGTGGTCGTCTCGCCCGCCACCGGTCAGATCTACGTCGCCGACCGCAACCACAACCGCGTGGTCGTCTACAGCTCCGCGGGGAGCGTGATCGCCAAGTGGGGCGCGGGCGAAGGCGACGGCTCCTCCGGCTCGGGGCCCGGCCAGTTCAATCACCCCGCCGCGGTGGCGCTCGACGGCAGCGGCGACGTGTATGTCGCCGACACCAACAACAACCGCATCGTCAAGCTCAGCCCGGGCGGCCTGCAGATCGGCGAATGGGGCTCCCGCGGCACCAGCGACGGTCGCTTCCGCGACCCCACGGGCGTCGCCGTCGACGGCGCGGGCAACGTGTATGTGGTGGACAACGAAAACAACCGCGTGCAGATCTTTGACCCCAACGGGCGCTTCCTCGGCAAGTGGGGCCTGCGCGGCGTCGGCGTCGGCGAATTCTCCCAGCCGACGGCCGTGACGGTGGACTGCAATGGCGACGTGTACGTGGCCGACACCAACAACAACCGTGTCGAGCGCTTCAACCCAGTCAACCCGGCCGGCACCGGCTGTGAGGCGCCCGGCGCCTGGCCGCCCCCGCTGGATGTCGCCCCGACGGTCCACGTGAGCCTGCCGAGGGCCGCAGGAATACTCGCGCGGCGCGGGCTTGCCCTCACCGTCAGCTGCACGCGCGGCTGCAAGATCCTCGTCACCGCCACGCTCTCCCCAATCGCTCGGCGAGGCGCCGTCAAGCTCGTTGCGGTCGCCCGCCCGCTGCCGCCCGCGCTGCCCGGCCACGTGCGTCTCAGCATCGGCCCCGCTGCACTGAGCCGTCTGCGCTCAGAGCTCCGCAGGCATACGGTGATGACCGCGCGCGTGCGCATCGTCGCGGTCGGGCCGACCGGCCGGCGGACCATTGTCAGCCGCAGCTACACCGTAACCCGCTGAGCCTCCGCAAGGCCCTGGGGAGGCCCCGCGCGGCCCCCGCGGCGGTCAGGCACGATAATGGGCGCATGAGCGAGGACTCCGAGGACGACGACGCGCCCGGCTCCGAGCACCGCAAGGAGCGCATCAGGATCGAGACCGAGCGTCACCGCATCGAGGGCGTGCTCACGCTCGCCCGCGACGGCTACCGCAGCCGCGTCTCAGACGTGCTGAACGCCTCCGAGCGCGAGTTCCTGACGCTCACCGAGGTGACCGTCGTGCCCCTGGAGGGAGGCCCGGTCGAGCTTCATCCCTACCTCACGCTCGCCCGCCGGCACATCGTGTTCGCGGTCGCCGCGTCCGACTAGCCGTAGGCGGGGCTCTGGGCGCGCAGGATCGCCAGGAGGATCGCC
>Ga0302229_10002357_pt1 | contig 13688 bp, 14 predicted proteins | sample II_Palsa_N1_3_FD_193518 | JGI IMG/M metagenome (GOLD analysis project Ga0302229, IMG submission 193518) | Peat permafrost microbial communities from Stordalen Mire near Abisko, Sweden - II_Palsa_N1_3 | ecosystem: Environmental > Terrestrial > Soil > Palsa > Peat permafrost | place: Sweden...
GCGAAACTCCGGCGTCAGGCTCTCAGCGAAGCGTGCGGCGAAGAGCATATCGGCGAGGTCGCGCGCAAATCGCCGTTCGGTGCCGGCGCGCAGCACTTTCACCGCGACTGCCCGCATGCCTTCGTCAGTTTTCACTTCAGCGCGATGGACTTGGGCGATCGAAGCCGCGGCGACCGGCTCGCCGAAACTCTCGAACAGCGATTCGATCTTCATCCCGAACGAGGCCTCGATGATGGCGACCGCCGTCTCGCGGCTCATTGGCGCGACCCGGTCCTGCAGCCGCTCGAGCTCAATGGCGACCTTGCCGCCAACGATGTCTGGACGCGTCGAGAGGAATTGTCCCAGTTTGACGTAGGACGGCCCCAATCGATCGATCGCCCGCGAAAGGCCGGCCAAGCCACCGCCGTCGCGTTTTGCTATCAAGTTGGCGAACGCGAGCGGCAGCCTCAGCACCGGCGGCAGCAGAGCCGGATCGACGCCGACAAACGCCCCTTCACGAGCGAACACGTAAGCCGCGCGCGCCAGCCGCGAGCCGTGGCCGAGCGACGACAGGATCGACATCAATCAGAGCTTCCAGCCCGAGTGGATCGCGACGATCCCCCCGCTCAGGCGCGTGAAGTCGACGCGCGCGAAGCCGGCCTCCCCGATCATCTCAGCGAACGAATTGGGAGACGGAAACTTGCGAATCGATTCGACGAGATAGCGATAAGGGGCGCCGTCGCCGGTCACGACCTTGCCCAAGGCCGGGATCGCGGCGAACGAATAAGCGTCGTAGATTCGCTCGACCACCGGCAAATCGACGCGCGAGAATTCGAGGCACAGGAAACGCCCGCCGCGCTTGAGCACCCGATAGGCTTCGCTGAGGGCGGCTTCGATCCGCGGCACGTTGCGGATGCCAAACGCGATCGTATAGGCGTCGAAGCGCGAATCAGGCAGCGGGAGCGACTCCGCGTTGGCTTCGACGAACGTCAGCCGGCTCGAGAACGAGCGCTTGGCCGCGCGCTCTTCCGCGACCCCCAGCATGTCGGGGTTGACGTCGACGAGGGTCACGGTCGTCAGTGGACCGCCCGCATCCGCCACCCGCATCGCGACGTCGCCGGTGCCGCCTGCGACGTCGACATGGGCGAACGGCCGGGTCAGCGACGGGCGAACCCTGGCGACGAGCGCGTCCTTCCACGCCCGGTGCAGGCCGAACGACATCAGATCGTTCATCACATCATAGCGTCCGGCAACCTTGTGGAACACGTCGTCCACCAGGCCCTGCTTATCTTGCAGAGGAACGGTGCGGCGGCCGAAGTGCGTGTCATCGCGCGCGGCGGGCATACGGGGCTCTCCTTGAGGCGGCCCGAACCTTAGCGCGCCGGGCGCCAAGCGTACACCGAGGCCGGTCAGTCCATGCGAACAGGGACGCCCGCTTCCGCCATCCGGGCCTTCGCCTGCCGAATCGTGAATTCGCCGAAATGGAAGATCGACGCCGCCAGCACGGCGCTGGCGCGGCCTTGTCGCACGCCGTCGACGAGATGGTCGAGACTGCCGACGCCCCCCGAGGCGATGACCGGAATGGCGACCGCGTCGGCGACGGCGCGAGTGAGTTCGAGGTCGAAGCCCTGTTTCGATCCGTCGCGGTCCATCGAGGTCAAAAGGATCTCGCCCGCGCCGAGAGCGGCGACCTCGCGCGCGTAGCCGATCGCCTCGATGCCGGTCGCCCGCCGTCCGCCATGGGTGAAGATCTCCCAGCGGGGCGGAGCGCCCGGCGCGGACACGCGCTTGGCGTCGATCGCGACGACGACGCACTGGGCGCCGAACTTCTCCGCCGCAAGGCGCACGATCTCGCGGTCGGCGACCGCCGCCGAATTGATCGAGGCTTTGTCGGCGCCGGCGAGCAGAAGATTGCGGATGTCGTCGGTGGTGCGGACGCCGCCGCCGACCGTCAGCGGCATGAAGCAGACCTCGGCGGTGCGCCTGACCACATCGAGCAGGATGCCGCGATCCTCGTGGCTCGCCGTGATGTCGAGGAAGCACAGTTCATCCGCGCCCGCCTTGTCATAGGCGATCGCGCTCTCGACCGGGTCCCCCGCGTCGCGCAAATTGACGAAATTGACGCCCTTGACGACGCGGCCGTCCTTAACATCGAGACAGGGAATGACGCGGGCCTTGAGAGTCACTGCGCCAACCCCGCCGGCCGCTTCGCTCCGCCTCGGGCGCCCGCCGACCGGACCAGCGCCAGCGCTGCCTGGGGGTCGAGCCGGCCGTCATAAAGGGCGCGGCCGACGATGGCCCCGGCGAGACGGGCGCAAGCGGGCTCCAGGAGCCGCCTGACATCCTCGATCGAGGCGAGCCCGCCCGAGGCGACGACTGGAATCTCCAGCGCCTCGGCGAGCGCGACCGTGCTTTCGAGATTGAGGCCAGCGAGAGCGCCGTCGCGGGCGATGTCGGTATAGATGATCGCGGCGACGCCCGCGTCCTGGAACCGGCGCGCAAGGTCGAGCGCCGAAATGTCCGAAGTCTTCGCCCAACCGTCTATCGCCACCATGCCCTCGCGGGCGTCGACGCCTACGGCGATGCGGCCGGGATAGAGCCGCGCCGCCTCGCGCACGAAATCTGGATCACGGACCGCCGCGGTGCCGACGATGACCCGCGTCACTCCGCTCTCGAGCCAGCCGCGCACGGTCTTAAGGTCGCGAATGCCGCCGCCGAGCTGCAGCTTGATCGTGAGCTGGGCCAGAATGCCCCGGACCGCCCCGGCGTTGACCGGCTGGCCGGCGAACGCCCCATCGAGATCGACGACATGGAGATAGTCGAAACCCTGCGCCGCGAACGCCCGCGCCTGAGCGGCCGGGTCGGCGTTGAACACGGTTGCGCGCGCCATGTCGCCATGGACAAGGCGGACGCACTCGCCATTCTTGAGATCGATGGCGGGAAACAGGATCACGGACGCCACTTGAGGAAATTGGCGATCAGCGCCAGGCCGAGCGTCTGGCTCTTCTCGGGATGAAACTGGGCGCCGGCGATGTTGTCGCGCGCGACAATCGCTGTCACCCGGCCGCCATAGTCGGCGGTCGCGACGATGTCGCCGGCGTCGTCGGGGTAGAGTTGATAGGAGTGGACGAAATAGGCGTGCAATCCGCTCGGGCCGGTCCCGACGCCGTCCAAAAGCGGATGGCTGCGCACAACGTCTAGCGTGTTCCACCCCATGTGGGGAATCTTCAGGCCGGGATCGCGCGGCTTGATCGGCGCGACGTCGCCCGCAATCCAGTTCAGCCCGGCGACGACCTCGTGTTCGAGGCCGCGAGTCGCCATCAGTTGCGCGCCGACACAAATGCCCAGGAACGGCCGCCCGCGCTTGCGCGCCGCCTCTTCCATCGCCTCGACCATGCCGGCGACGCCGTCGAGGCCGCGACGGCAGTCGGCGAAAGCCCCGACCCCGGGGAGCACGATCAGGTCGGCCGCGAGCACGTCCTCCGGGCGCGCGGTGACCTTGATCTCTTGGCTTACGCCGGCCTCCCGGGCGGCGCGCTCGAACGCCTTCCGCGCCGAGTGCAGGTTGCCCGAGCCGTAGTCGATGATGGCGACGCTCATCGCATAGCCTACGCTAAAGCGCGCCCTTGGTCGACGGCGCCCTGCCGCCCTCACGCAGATCGATCGCAACCGCGCCGCGAAGCGCGCGGGCGACGCCCTTGAAGCAGGATTCGGCGATGTGATGGCTGTTGACGCCGTAGAGCGTCTCGATATGCAGCGTCAGCCCGGCATTTCCGGCGAAGGCCTGGAAGAACTCGCGCACCAGGGCGGTGTCGAATTCACCGATCCGCTCAGTCGGGAATTCGGTCCGGAAGACCAGGAACGGCCGCCCCGAGATGTCGAGCGCGACCCGGGTCAGGGTTTCGTCCATCGGCAGCAGGCAGTCGGCGTAGCGGGTCAGGCCGCGCTTGTCGCCGAGCGCCTTGGCAAGCGCCTGGCCCAAGGCGATGCCGACGTCCTCAACCGTGTGGTGATCGTCGATATGGCGGTCGCCCTCGGCCCGGACCGTGAGGTCGACGAGCGAGTGACGGGACAGCTGATCGAGCATATGATCGAAAAAGCCGACGCCGGTCGCGACGTCGGCAACGCCCGACCCATCAAGATCGAGGCCGACCTCGATACTCGTCTCCTTGGTCTTGCGTACAATTGCGCCCTTGCGCATGGCGATTCCGAAGCCTCGAGGTCACATTGCGCCGGGGTGATAGCAAGCCGCATGCCGCTTGGCCATCAATATGCGCCCGCTGGCGGCGGGTGCTATTACTCAATATCATTATGTATATAATGATCGGGTTTCCAAGACAATCCAAATTTTTCCGAATCGAGCCAAGCCTGCCCAAGCTGCGGCCAAATTTTTCCAAGAAAAGCGCTTGGCTTTCCTTCGGTTTCCGTTTTCTTCCCGGAATAGAGCCTTTTCAAGCGGTTATCGCGACCCCCCGGGCGAAAAGACCCTTCTTCGCTCCTTTCTCCGCCATTCGCCTTCCCCATGGCCGGCTTCATTCGGCGAACGGATCAAGCTATCACATTTTCTGATTTTCGCAAGCAAAATCTCGGCGATTTCGCCGTCCTGGGCGATCTGCCCTGCCAGGAGCGGGTGCAGAACGCCGACGGGTCGCTGACGCCGTTCAAGCCCTTTCCGCCAATAGGTCATGGACTATCGCCTCCCGCGCGCCGACAAACTGGTCGTCCCCACCGCGCCACTGAATGACGGCAAAGGGTCGCAATGAGCAGGCCGTTGCGAAAGGTTTGGTCGCCGACGCCGCCGGATGACAGGCTGATCGCTCTCCCCTAATAGCTCCCGGCCGATCGGGCGCCGTTTGGCCGATGCCTGGAGGGAGGGACATGAGCGCTGAGGCTGGACGGCGGACGAAAATCGCCATCATCGGCGATCGGTTCATGACGCCCTCGACGTTCGAGGCGGCGATCCGGGCCCGCTGCGACGCGCTCCTCGATATCGAAACCATAGAATTGCCGTGGCCCGACGAGCCGATGCGGCACGGCTACGCCGAGCCGGGAATGGACGGCCTCAAGGAATACCAGGGCGACGCCGAGTCGATCATCGACTTTGTCGACTTGGCCGAGATCGCGATTACCCAGCTCGCGCCGTTCTCCGCCGCGATGCTCAAGCGGATGCCGGCGCTCAGGCTGATCGCCGTCGCGCGCGGCGGGCCGGTGAACATCGATCTCGCCGCCGCGCGCGAGCAAGGCATCCTCATCGTCAACGCGCCCGGGCGCAACGCCTCCGCGGTCGCCGAGTTCACCATCGGCGCGATCATCGCCGAGACCCGCCTGATGACCCGCGGACACGACGCGCTGCGTCGCGGCGAATGGCGTGGCGACCTCTATCGATTTGACCTCGTCGGCCGCGAGCTGTCGCAGATGACGGTGGGCGTGATCGGCTATGGCCATATCGGGACCAAAGTCGTCCGCCTGCTCAAGGGGTTCGGCGGGCGCATTCTGGTCGCCGACCCGTACGTCGACCTCCTGCCCGAGGACGCGCGCGACGGCGTGGTCCAGACGACGCTCAGGGCGCTGCTTCGGGAAAGCGACGTCGTCACCCTGCACGCGCGCGTGACCAAGGAAACGCTCGGGTTCATCGGCCAAGCCGAATTCGCCGCCATGCGCAAGGGGGCGGTGTTCATCAATACGGCGCGCGGGCCGATGGTCGACCATGACGCGCTGACCGAGGCGCTGAAAAGCGGCCATCTGCGCGGCGCAATGCTCGAGACCTTCGCCGTCGAGCCCGCTCCCGCCGGGCTCGAGCTCCTGCGCCTCGATAACGTGACGCTCACGCCGCACATCGCCGGCGCCTCGCTGAAGACGATCGAACGCGCCGCGGACGCGGCCGCCGAGGAGGTACGCCGCTACCTCGCCGGCGAAGCGCCGCTCAACCCCTGCGGGTGACGCGCGGGGGCAATCGCCAGAATTCGTCATTGCGAGCGAAGCGAAGCAATCCAGAGATCGAATGGCTCCCTACGACCTCTGGATTGCTTCGTCGCTGACGCTCCTCGCAATGACGGCGCCAGCGTGACAACGGGGTCGCGGCCAGCTATGTCCGCTCGCCTCGCCGGCTATATCGCACCCCTAAATTGGAGCTATCCCCGATGAAATCGCGTTGGTCGGATTCGGAGTTTCGATCCGTCGTCGACGGCTATGTGAGATCCGGCCTGAACCTCGATCTGGCGACCCGTGTCTATACGACCCGCCTCCTTGGCGGCGATCCGCAACTGGTTCTGCATGGCGGCGGCAATACGTCGGTCAAGACGGTCACGACCGACGCGGACGGCAGCGAGGTCGCAGTTATCTGCGTCAAGGGCAGCGGCTGGGACATGGGCGCGATCGAGCCGCCCGGCCTGCCGGCGGTGCGATTGAAAGAACTCGCCGCGCTCGCCCGCTTCGACACGCTGTCGGACGTCGAGATGGTGCGCCAGCAACGCCGCCTGTTGATGGATCCTTCCGCGCCCAACCCGTCGGTCGAAGCGATCCTGCATGCGCTGATCCCAGCCAAGCACGTCGATCACACCCATGCCAACGCCATCGTCGCGCTGACCAACCAGCCGGTCGGCGAGGCGTTGGTCGCCGAGGTCTTCCCCGACAGCATCGTCGTTCCCTATGTGATGCCCGGCTTCGACCTGGCCAAGGCCTGCGCCAAGGCGCTCGCGGCGGCGCCCGGCGCGACCAGCATGATCCTGATGAAGCATGGGATCTTCACCTGGTCCGACGACCCGCGGGAGAGCTACGAGGCGATGATCGAACTCGTCGATCGCGCCGAGCGCCGGCTCATGAAGGGGCGGCCGCGGCCGTTCACCCAGGCGCCGCAACCGCAGAGCCTCGCCTCGCCTGCCGATATCATGCCGCTCCTGCGCGGCCGCCTGGCGCAGCCGACCGGAGTCGAAGGCCGCCCGAAGCGGATGATCCTGACCTTCCGCACCAGTCCCGCGATCCTCGATTTCTGCAACGCCGAGAACGCGGCCGATCTTGCCTCGCGCGGCAATGCGACGCCGGACCATGTGCTCCATATCAAGCGCAAGGCCGTCGCCTTGCCCGCGCCCGAGGCCGGCAAGCTTGACGCTTTCGCCGCCAAGCTCGACTCGGCGCTCGCCGAATATGTGGCCGACTACCGCGCCTATTTCGAACGCAACAACGCCCGCGTCGGCGGCGATCGGATCATGCTCGATCCGCTGCCGCGGGTGTTCTACGTCGCCGGCCTCGGGATCTTTGGCGCCGGCGGCTCGGCGAAGGCGGCGAAGATCTCCGCCGACATCGCCGAGGCGACCGTCGAGGTGAAGGCCAAAGCGGAAGGCGTGCATGGCTGGGTTCCGTTGCCGGAAGCGGAGATGTTCGACGTTGAATATTGGTCGCTGGAACAGGCGAAGCTGGCCAAGCAGGTCGAGAAGCCGCTCTCCGGGCAGATCGCTGTGGTGACCGGCGGCGCGAGCGGTCTTGGGTTCGCGGTCGCCAAGGCGCTGCGCGACGAGGGGGCGGAAGTCGCGGTCCTCGATATCGCAGCCGACGCGGTCGCCAAGGCGGCGAAGTCGATCGGCGCGCTCGGCCTTGGCTGCGACGTCACTGACGCTTCTGCGGTCGATCGGGCGGTGGCGGAAGTGGTCAAAGCCTTCGGAGGCGTCGACATCCTCATTTCCAACGCCGGAGCGGCGATCCAGGGCTCGCTCGTGACGGTCTCCGACGAGGCGTTCGAGAAGGCCTTCGCGGTCAATTTCTGGGCCCATCACTATGTGGCGCGGGCCGCGGTCCGGGTGATGGAGTCACAGAAGACCGGCGGGGCGCTGGTCTTCAACGTGTCCAAACAGGCGGTCAATCCAGGGCCGGATTTCGGGCCCTACGGCACGTCGAAGGCGGCGCTGATGGCGCTCATGCGGCAATATGCAATCGAGCACGGCGCCTCCGGGATCACCTCCAATGCGGTCAACGCCGACCGGATCCGCACCGGGCTGATGACTGACGAGATGGTTGCGGAACGCAGCAAGGCGCGCGGGGTTACTCCGGACGCCTATATGCGAGGCAACCTGTTGAAACGCGAGGTGCTGGCGAGCGACGTGGCTGCCGCATTCGTCCATCTGGTCAAGGCCCGGGCGAGCACCGGGGCGGTCGTGACCGTCGACGGCGGCAATGTCGCCGCTATGCTGCGGTGAGCGTCGGGAGGCCGGGCGATCAACATCACGTGATCCGGGTGGGCCGAGATGTCGCCCGCCTCGCGCCGCGTCTTGCGCCCAACTGCGGCGGTGCTACACTCTCCGAATCTGGCGGGCCGGAACGGAGGACATCATGCGCTCCACACTCGTTAAACTGGTCTTGGGTTGCGGATTGGCGGCGGCGTTCGCGGCGCCCACGTTGGCGTGCGAGTTCTATAAGCAGACGGTGAAGACCGATGATACGGTCGCTCAGTCGCAGCAGGCGACGCCTGATTCCACCCAGACGGTGACCCCCGATACGCCTCAGACGGCGGAATCCCAGCCGGCGCCGAACGCCGGTTCGAACTGACCAAGCGTTAGCGGCGCGGTCGATGACCGCGTCCGGTGCGATTGTAAGTGCAATCGATAGGGCGTCCTGACAGACGCCCCATTTTTTTGTCGTACTTCAGGCGCCCGCCACGCGCCTGAAGTCCGCCGGCCGCTTCTCGAGAAAAGCGCGGACGCCTTCGACATATTCGTCCCTCGCCCCGGCCTCGCGCTGAAAATCGCGCTCAAGGTCGAGTTGGGCGTCTAGGCTGGCGCCGGCTGAGGCCGCAAGCGCGCGCTTGATGAGGCCGTACGTATGCGTCGGGCCCGCCGCGAGGCGCTCGGCGATCGTGCGCGCTTCCCCCATCAGGTCCTCATCGTCGACGGCGCGATAGATCATCCCCCAGGCTGCGGCTTGTTCCGCGCCAATCGGATCAGCGAGCATCATCAGCGCACGCGCGCGCGCCTCGCCGACCAGGCGCGGCAGAATAAAGGTGCCGCCGGCGTCGGGAATGAGGCCGATGCGCGCGAACGCCTGCAGGAACTGAGCCGACTTGGCCGCCAGCACGATGTCGCAGGCAAGCGCGAGATTGGCCCCGGCCCCCGCCGCCGGGCCGTTGACCGCGCACACGATCGGCTTCGGAAGACTGCGAAGCGCCCGCACCAGCGGATTGAGGCCCTTGTCGAGCGCCTGGCCGAGATCGGGTCGAGCGTCGCCGGGACCGAGCGCCCGGTCGGCGAGGTCCGCCCCGGCGCAGAACCCTCTGCCGGCGCCGGTGATGAGAACCGCCCGGCACGCGGAATCCGCCGCCGCCCGCTGAGCCGCCGCCAGCAACGCCTGGATGAGCGCGATATTCATGGCGTTCAGGCGCTCGGGCCGGTTCAGGGTCAGCGTCAGCACGCCGGCCTCGAGCTTATCCAAAAGGACCGGTTGAGACGAAACGTCAGCCCCTGCCGTCACGGGCGTTCTCCCTTGAAATTCGCCGGTCGCCGTGGCGCGGCGCGAACGTCTATACTAGACGACGGTCAAGGGAGGCGACAATGGGAGCACGGGCTTTGACGGTCGGACGATCGATAGCGGCGGGCGCGTCCCGCCCCGTATCCGTGCGCTCGAACCTGCGAGGTCTCGATCCATGACCGCCGAAGCCTTCATCTGCGATTACGTTCGCACCCCGATCGGCCGCTACGGCGGCGCGCTTGCCGCCGTGCGCCCCGACGATCTGGCCGCGGCGCCGATCCGTGAGCTTATGCGCCGCCATCCTGGCCTCGCCGGGAAGGTCGACGACGTCTTTCTCGGCTGCGCCAACCAGGCCGGCGAGGACAACCGCAACCTCGCCCGCATGGCGCTTCTGCTCGCCGGTCTGCCGGATTCGATTCCGGGCGCGACCGTCAACCGCCTGTGCGCTTCGGGCATGGACGCGGTCGCGGCGGCGGCGCGGGCGATCAAGGCCGGCGAGATCGAGCTTGCGGTCGCGGGCGGCGCCGAATCGATGACCCGCGCGCCGTTCGTGATGGCCAAGGCGGGAAGCGCGTTTCAGCGCTCGGCGGAAGTCTTCGACACCACCATCGGCTGGCGATTCGTCAATCCGATGATGAAGAAGCTTTATGGCGTCGATTCGATGCCGGAGACCGCCCAGAACGTCGCCGACGAGTACCAGGTTTCGCGCGCCGACCAGGACGCGTTCGCGCTGCGCTCGCAACAGCGCGCCGCCGCGGCCCAGGCCAAGGGGACGTTCGAACAGGAGATCGCGCCGGTCGAGATCAAGGACCGCAAGGGAAATGCGGTCCGGGTCGAAAAGGACGAGCATCCGCGCCCCGAGACGACGCTCGAGGCCCTGGGAAGGCTCGCCGGCATCGTGCGCCCGGACGGCAGCGTGACGGCGGGCAACGCTTCCGGCGTCAACGACGGCGCGGCGGCGCTGATCGTCGCTTCGGGGGAAGCAGCCGAAGCGCACGGGCTCACTCCCATCGCCCGCATCCTCGGCTTCGCCTCTGCAGGCGTCGCGCCGCGAGTCATGGGCGTCGGGCCGATCCCGGCGGTGACGAAGCTCTGCCAGCGGCTGAAGCTCACGCCGGCCAGCTTCGACGTCGTCGAGCTCAACGAGGCCTTCGCCTCGCAGGCGCTCGCCTGCCTGCGCGGCCTCGGCCTCAAGGACGATTCCGACCACGTCAATCCGAACGGCGGAGCGATCGCGCTCGGCCATCCGCTCGGCATGTCAGGCGCCCGCATCGCCGGCGCCGCAGCGCTCGAGCTCAAGCGACGCGGCGGCCGCTGCGCCCTCGCCACGATGTGCGTCGGCGTCGGCCAGGGCGCGGCGCTGGCGCTCGAACGCGTCTGACCCTCGCGCCGGCTGGGGTGGACGACTGGCGATTTCGCCGGCGCGATCCGATATAGGCGTCAGAGGGCTCAACGGCTCGCATGACGGGCCGAGGGAAAGGGAGGATGGTCGATGGCCACGCCAAGTCACGCCGCATTGCGCAAGGTGACGCTGAACGCCGCGCGTTCGAAAGCATTCCCCGACGGGTCGATCCGGCACGGCTATGACTTCGTCGCTCCCCTGACCGCCGACGGCCATATCGACCTCGAAGCCTGGAAGCAGCATCGCGGCGAATGTTTTGCCCATCGCTTCTGGGGCGACGAGCCGGCGATGCGCGGCCTCCTCATTCATCACGCGGGGGGCCGCGGCGGCTCGACCTGGGCCTTCGAATGGAAGGGGGGAACCAAGGACGAACAGGAGGAGGAAGGCTTCCGCTTCGGCGACCACCCCTTCAAGGTCGGCGAGTATGTGTCGGTGCGCGAGGAGGACGGCGAGCTTCTGACCTTCCGGGTGGTCAGCGTCGGCCAGCCGTAGCCCTTCTCCCGCTTTGCGGGAGAAGGGAGTAGCCATGCCGCCCGTGTCCGCCTAGTCTTCGCGGAATCCAAGGAAACCCCCGTGTCTCAACTCTCCGTCCGCAAGCGCGAAGGCCGTCTCTCGAGCGAAACGGTCGCCGCGCTCAATTCCGATCTCGCCGCCCGCTTTGGCAACCGGTTCACCGCCTCCGAGGCGATCCGCAAGGCGCACGGGCACACGCTGACCTGGCTCGAGAACGAGCCGCCCGACGCGGTGGTGTTCGCCGAGTCCAGGGACGACGTGATCGACCTCGTCAAGCTCTGCGCCCGGCACGACGCGCCGGTCGTTCCGTTCGGCGTCGGCACGTCGCTCGAGGGCCATGTCAACGCGCCGCACGGCGGCGTGTCGCTCGACTTAACCCGCATGAATGCCGTGACCGCTGTCAACGCCGACGATCTCGACTGCGTCGTCGAACCCGGCGTCACCCGCAAGCAGCTCAACGAGCACCTGCGCGACAGCGGCCTCTTCTTCCCGATCGATCCGGGCGCCGACGCCTCGCTCGGCGGCATGGCCGCGACCCGCGCTTCGGGCACCAACGCGGTGCGCTACGGCACGATGAAAGACGTGGTGCTGTCGCTTGGGGTCGTCGTCGCCGACGGATCGTTCCTGCGCACCGGGACACGGGCGAAAAAGTCCTCGGCCGGCTACGACCTCACCCATCTCTTCATCGGCTCCGAAGGCACGCTCGGCGCGATCGTCGAGATTACGCTCCGGCTCTCCGGCATCCCCGAGGCGATCGCAGCCGGCACATGCTCGTTTCCCGACGTGCGCTCGGCCTGCGAGACCACGATCGAGACCATCCAGTCGGGCCTGCCTATCGCCCGTGTCGAGCTTGTCGATGCGCTGTCGGTACGCGCGTTCAACACCTACTCCAAGCTCGCGCTGCCCGAGCAGCCGATGCTCATGGTCGAGTTCCACGGCACCGAGGCCAGCGTCGCCGAACAGGCGCGCCGCTTCGGCGAGATCGCCGCCGGCCACGGCGCCGGCCCGTTCGCTTCCGCGACCCGGCCCGAGGAGCGCAGCAAACTCTGGCAGGCGCGTCACGACACCTATTGGGCGCAAATGACCCTGAGGCCAGGCGCTCGCCCGTTCGCCACCGACGCCTGCGTGCCGATCTCTCGCCTTGCCGATTGCGTCGACGAGACGCTTGCTGACATCGAGCGAAGCGGCCTCGTCGCGCCGATCGTCGGCCACGTCGGCGACGGCAATTTCCATGTGAGCCCGCTCATCGATATGGAGAACCCGGCCGAGATCGACGCGGCGGAAGGCTTCACCGCCCGCCTCGCCCACCGCGCCATCGCCATGGGCGGCACCTGCACCGGCGAGCACGGCGTCGGTCAGAAAAAGCGCGCCTATATGGACGAGGAGCACGGCGCGATCGCGCTTGACCTCATGCGCCGGGTCAAGGCGTCGTTCGATCCCACGAACCTGTTCAATCCGGGCAAGGTGTTCTACGCGTGACGGGCTTTGCCCGCTTTGATGAGGACAAGTTCCTTCTGACGCGTCTCGAAGCGAGGCTCGGCCGGGACGTTGATGAGGAGGCAAATGGTGAAGATCGCCGTTCTGGCGTGGGGATCGCTGGTGTGGGATCCGCGCGAACTTAAGACCGCCGCCAAATTCGCGCCGAATGGCCCGCTGCTGCCGATCGAGTTCTGCCGGGTCTCGAAAGACGGACGCCTCACGCTGGCGATCGACGAGACCTTTGGCGATGTCTGCACGGCCTATTCCGCTCCCAGCGCGTTTGCCGATCGCGACGCGGCGATTGAGAACCTGCGCCAGCGGGAAGGGACCATCGCGTCGGAGATTGGTTTTGTCGAACCCGCTTCCGGCAGGCAAAGCGACGTCGCGATGGAGCGCCATCCGCAGGCCATGGCGACAATCGCCGCCTGGGCGGAGGCGAGCGGCTACGACGCTGCCATCTGGACCGCGCTCGCGAGCAACTTCAGTGAACACGGCAAAGGCGGCGAGCCGTTCTCCGTCACCGCGGCGATCCGGTATCTCGAAGGGCTGAACGCAAAGGACCCCGCCGCGTTCAGGCGCGCGTGGGATTACATCAAGAAGGCGCCGGCCGAAGTCGAGACGCCGGTGCGCGACGCAGTCGCGAAGCATTGGCCTCAAGCGACCTGATCACTCGCCGCTACGCAAAATCCGTGCTTCAGGCCAGCATCGCCCAGGCCGCCACCGCGCCGTTATAGCTGGTGTAGAAGCCCTACTGGTCGTAGACCGCGCCGCCCCACTCGCCCTGGACCTTGGGCGGCAACGCTGCGCTCTGCGCCGGGTCCGACAGGTTGCGCACGAACCCGAACGCCGCGCCGCTGCCCGC
>Ga0302229_10002364_pt1 | contig 13671 bp, 10 predicted proteins | sample II_Palsa_N1_3_FD_193518 | JGI IMG/M metagenome (GOLD analysis project Ga0302229, IMG submission 193518) | Peat permafrost microbial communities from Stordalen Mire near Abisko, Sweden - II_Palsa_N1_3 | ecosystem: Environmental > Terrestrial > Soil > Palsa > Peat permafrost | place: Sweden...
CTGCGTCTCCACGATGGCCGAGCACCCGCTGCCCACCCTGCTTGACGCCGGCGTCAACGTCACGATCAACTCCGACGACCCGGCCTACTTCGGCGGCTACGTCGCCGACAACTACCTGGCGATCGCCTCAGGCCTCGGCCTCGATCTCAGCGACCTCACCACTCTCGCTGCGAACTCCCTCAACGCCTCCCTGCACTAACCCGGGCGAGGCCCTGGCCACGGCCAACCCACACAAACCCCTGGCCACGGCGCGAACCTGCCCCAGCGCTCCCCACGCCTGATGGTGTGCCGTTAAGGGGGGGCCATACGACCTGAGGGTCACACGCTGACGTAGGCGAGCGGTTCGCCAGCGCGCGAGCCGACCCGAACGTCACACGATCACGACGCCGACCCGGGCCAGACCACAGTCGCGCCGGTCCGTTCGGGAAATCTGCTTGGCTTCACCGGTTTTCCGGCGTGTCAGTCGGCTAGCAGGAGCTCGTGCAGGAGCAGGCCTGTCTCCGGCGGGAACGTCGGCCGGCCTTCGGTGAGACACCAGTGGTAGAGAGCGCGGTAGTGGCGTTCGCGGCGGGGGATGCTGCGGTCCGCGCCGAAGGCGGCCTCGACGCCGCCGTCACGCAGCAGGTACGCCGCGACCGCGGTGTGGTCCATCAGCAGCTCGATGCCGGACGCGTACCGAAGCCTGGTCGTCTTTGCCCCGTCGGCGGCATGCCAGCTCGTCACCAGCACCGCGCGGGCGGGCGGGCTCCCATCGCCGGAGCCGGGGCCGGGGCCGGGGCCGGGGCCGCTGCCGTGGCACGTCAGGCGCGCCTCGAAGATCGACTGGCGCTCGGTGCCGATCGGCCGCAGCGACTCGCGCTTGACGATGGTGGCGAACCGGGCGAGCACGCTCAGCGCGTTGATGCCGGAGTCCAGCCAGCTGTTGCCGAGCGTGGCCGCCGCCCGCTCGAAGTCGTCGTAATAGGGGTCGGCGAAGAACATCTCGGCCGAGACCAGGTCGCCGAGCTCAGACCGCCGGGCCGAGAGAGCCCGCTGACCCCACCCGACCTCGGGTGCGAAGGACGTGTGGTAGGCGACGTCCACCGGCCGCCGGCCGCCGATGCCGGACAGAACGCGCCGGGCGTCGTCGAGGGTCGCCGCGGCGGGCTTCTCGACCAGCAGCCTCGCCTCGGGAAACCACCGGGCCGCCTGCTCGCAGACGGCCGCGTGGGTTCCGGTCGGCGTGGCGATGACCACCAGCCCCGGCTCGCACGCCTCGCTGGCCTCGCGCAGGCTCGGGTAGACCGGGCGATCCGCGCCCCGGAAGGGCAGCATCCTGGACCCGTCGACGTCGACGCCGCCCACGACGTCCGCCGACGGCGTGGCCGCCAGCGCCCGGGCATGCGTCTGCCCGATAGCGCCGAGCCCGACCAGCAGCACCCGCGTTGTCGGCCCGGCCGAACCGGTCGCACTGGTCACGCTGGACACCCTACCGATCAGCACCGGGCCGCTCCGGCCTAGGCGTCAGGCGCCGGGCGTCAGCCGCGGCAGGGTCAGGGTGAGGGTGGTTCCCGTCCCCGGCTGGCTGGCGGCGGTGAGCGTGCCGCCGTGTGCCCGGGCCAGCTCGGCGGCGATGGCGAGGCCGATGCCGCTGCCTGAGGTCCCGGCTGAGGCCCGGCCGCGCCAGAACCGCTCGAAGACGTGCGGCAGCTCATCGGCGGGGATGCCGACACCGGTGTCGGTCACCGTCAGGACCGCGTCAGATCCGTCCTGCCTGGTGCGGACCGTGACCCGTCCGTCGGCTGGGGTGAACTTGAGCGCGTTGCCGAGCAGGTTGGTCACCACCTGGTGCAGCCACCGCTCATCGGCCACGACCGGCGCCGCGGCCAGCTCGCGGTCGAGCGTCACCGAGGCCGCCTCGAACTGTCGGGACAGGCTGTCGGCGGCCGCCGCCGCGATGCCGGCCAGGTCGCGCGGCGCGCGGGTCAGACGCAGCCCGGCCGCGTCCGCCGCGGCCATCGTCTGCAGGTCGTCCACCATCCGGGCCAGCCGCAGCACCTCATCGCGGAGCGACCCGAGTTCGTCCGGATTGGCCTCGGTGACACCGTCGAGCAGCGCCTCGTGACCCGCCTGGAGGACCGCCACCGGCGTGCGCAGCTCATGGGCGACGCTCGCCACCAGGTCCCGGCGGATCTTGTCCTCGCGGTCGAGCGTGTCGGCCATCTGGTCGAACGCGGCGGCGAGTTCGCGCAGCTCGCCCGGTCCGCTGACGCGGCCCGCCCGAGCCGACCGGTCCCCGCCCGCCATCGCCCGGGTCACCGTGATCAGCCTGTTGATGGGGCGGGTGATCCGCCGGGCGACGCCGAGGCCGGTGATAAGCGCCAGCAGGGCGGCGAGCCCGGCCGTCCCGGCGATGGCCCGCAATAGCGCGGTCCGCAGCACGTTGTCGGCGGCGCCGAGCCCGGACGCGGTGAGCCCGACCTGGACCGTGCCGACCTGGCGGCCCTTGACCAGGACGGGCTCGCTCGACTGGGGCTCCGCGCTTGACCCGGGCTTCGCCGTGGCCGCGAAGCCGGTGGTGGTCGCGATCGGGTGACCGGCGTCGTCGCGCACCTGGAGCTGCACGCCGCTGTGCGCGGCCACATCGATGACGGACGTTAGATCCGCGCCCGCCCAGCCCCGGTCGGCGTTCCACGACCCGGCCGCCGCCACCGCAAAGGCGCTGGCGAGCTCGCTGCGCTGCCGGTTACCGAGCGAGGACACGTCGACCGCGGAGAACACGGCGGCGAGCACCGCGAGCAGGGCGACCGCCGCCAGCGAGACGCCGAGGAACGCGAGCGTCAGCCGCAGCCCGAGCGTGCTGCCATGCTGGCCGCCGCTGGCCGCCGACGACGGCGGCGTCTCAGTCATCGCGAGTCAGGCCGAGCCGGTAGCCGCCGCCGAGTACGGTCACGATCACCCGCGGGTCAGCCGGCTCGTCCTCGATCTTGCGCCGGAGGTTCTTCACATGCGAGTCGACCGTGCGCTCGTAGCCGTCGAACTCGTAGCCCCGCACCTTGTTGATCAGCTCGAACCGGGAGTAGACCCGCCCGGGCACGGTCGCCAGCGTGACCAGGATGCCCCACTCGGTGGGCGTGAGCGGGACGGGCGTGCCGTGCACGGTGGCGGTCCGCCGCGGCTCGTCGATGACCAGCGCCCCTCCGCCGTAGCCGGTGACGCCCGACTGCGCCGCCGTGGGCCCGCCTCGGCGCAGCACCGCCTGCACCCGCAGCACCAGTTCGCGCGGGCTGAACGGCTTGGTCACGTAGTCGTCGGCGCCGAGTTCGAGGCCGCGTACCCGGTCCTCCTCGGCCGCCTTCGCCGTCAGCATCACGATCGGCACCGCCGACGTCGCCCGCAGCTCGGTCGCCACGGTCTCGCCCGACACGTCGGGCAGGCCGAGGTCAAGGACCACCAGGTCGGGCGCGGCGTCCGCCGCCATCGTGATCGCCTCAGCCCCCGAGCCGGTCGAGAGCACCGTGAATCCCGCTCTTTCCAGGTATGTCCTGATGAAATCCCGCAGCTTGCGCTCGTCCTCAACCACCAGAACCGTCGCTGCCATTGCGCCTCCCGTCGCCGTCGCGTGGCGCGCCTCCACACCACCACCATGTCAGCTCCATCGGGCGGACACGCCCCCTTGGTGGACTGATACGGCACAGCGATACCGCTTGCACCGCAGCATAGGGCAGGGCTGATGACCACCAGCTTCCTCATCGTGGCGGCGCCATGGATCATCTTCGGCGTCTGCCTCACCGTGCTGTGCTTGCGTCTGCTCCGCGCGCGACGGCCCGGCGATCGATCGCCCGGGCTCCGGCGCAGGCGCGACGACTAGCCCGAACAGGAGCACCATGCGACGAGACGACAACCCGCGCCGGCGCGGGTCCCGGCTGGCAGCGGCGGGCCGCCCGTGAGCGTGCTCGACACCCTCCAAGTCGACTCGGTCCTCTCCTACCTGATCGCGCTGATCCTGCCGGCGTTCGACGCGATCTTCCCGGTCCTGCCGAGCGAGACGGCGGTCATCGCCCTCGGCGTCACCACCGCCGGGAGCACCGACCCGCGGATCGCCCTGCTGGTGGCCTGCGCGGCAGCCGGCGCGTTCCTCGGCGACAACCTCTGCTACCTGCTCGGTCGGCGTTTCGGGCTCGCCGTCCAGCGCCGGTTCTTCAACTCGCCCAAGGGGGCGCGGACCCGCGCGTGGGCCGAGCGGTCGCTGGAGCGGTTCGGAACGCAGCTCATCATCGTCTGCCGCTTCATCCCCGGCGGCCGGACCGCGGTGACGCTTACCTGCGGGCTCGTGGGCTATCCGCGCAGGAGATTCGTCCCCGCGACCGCGGTCGCGGCCGTCATCTGGGCGCTCTACGCGTTCCTGATCGGTCGCCTCGGCGGGCAGACCTTCGAGCACAACATCTGGGCCGGGCTGGCGGTGGCGTTCGGCGCGTCGATCGCGATCAGCGCCCTGGCCGAGGTCATCCGGCGGCTGCGACGCCGGGCCTCGTCAGGGCGTAGCGCCGGACAGGTTGGGCCCGACCACCCCGGACAGGATCAGCGTGATCGAGACGAGCTTGGCGGCGGAGAGCGCGTCGCCGAGGAAGATCATGCCGAAGCCGGCCGCAACCAGCGCGAGTTGGAGCCCAGATGGAGATGATCCCGCGCGCGTCTCCACCGGAACTCCACGCGGCATTGACCGTCCCTGCACAGCGATCCGCGGTCGACCGGCTCTCCGATGACGGCTTCCCGGTCGAGAACCTCGACATCGTCGGATCGGGCCTTCGGCTGGTCGAGCGGGTGACGGGCCGGCTGACGAGGGCGCGCGCCACCGGGGCGGGGGCGCTGAGCGGGCTGTGGGCGGGCCTGCTGGTGGGGATCCTGGTCGGGCTGTTCACCTCCGGACACTCGTTCCTCGCCGTCATCGTGACCGGCGCGGCGCTGGGGGCGGGCTGGGGCGCGGCCTTCGGCTACCTGGCTCATGCCAGGACCCGCGGCGAGCGCGACTTCAGCTCCGTTCGCGGTTTGACCGCGACCCACTACGACTTGATCGCGCGCGAGGGCACCGTCGATCGCGCCCGCCTCGGCCCCGTCGACGGCGAGCTGGGCGACGATGTCGTCGCCGTCGCCCACCCGGTGCAGGACCGTCGCCCCGAACGCGGCTTGGTAGAACGCAACCGCCGCCCCCGCCTGGTCAAACCACAGTTCCGGCTGGATACCCGCCACACCAAGCCACGATACCGCCGTCGGCCTCGGCTTGCCGCGCAGCCAGCGACAACTTCTCCGCGATATTCGAACTGGCAATCAGATGCTTCGAGGCAGAGTAAAGAAGGCGCCGCTTGCCCCGTGGCCGGCGGTGGTGCTCGACAGCCAGGGGTTGTGGGCCGTGGCGAGAAACGATGATGTCGATGCCAGGGCGGTGCTGGCGGCGTCCAGCCGGGCCGGAGTCCCGGTCATCGTTCCGGCCGCGGTCTTGGCCGAGACGCTGTTCGGCGACGAGCGTGACGCCCGCGCCAATCAGGTTCTGAAGAGAATAGAGGTCGCTCCCGTGACGGACGCGATTGCTCGTTCGGCGGCGAAGCTCAAGCGGCTGGCAGGAATGACGGGAGTTGGTGCCACGATCGACGCCGTCGTGGTGGCAACCGCCGAGGCTGCTGGTGGCGGTGTCATCCTTACATCAGATCCCGGTGACATCCGCGCGCTCGCACAAGGCGTCGCCGATACGCGCATCAGGCCGGTCCGCGTGTCCGGAACCCCCCTCTGGCAGAGGTCGATGCCGAGAGCGACGACGCCTGGCTGCTCGTAGGCCCCCCATCCGGCTTGAGGAATCTCTGAACCTACTGTGGAGTGATGTAATGTCCGTCCATCGGCGGACGTGACATTGCTGGGGAGCGTGGGCGGGTGAATCCCCTCAAGACGGGCGACCCCGAGCTTGTCGGCGGTTACCGGCTGCTCGGCCGGCTCGGCGCGGGCGGCATGGCCCAGGTGTTCCTCGGCGCGTCCCCCGGCGGCCGGAAGGTAGCGGTCAAGCTCATCCGCCCCGAGTACGCCGACGACGCCGAGTTCCGGCGCCGGTTCACCCGCGAGATCGCGGCCGCCCGGCAGGTGGGCGGCTTCCACACCGCCGCGGTGGTCGACGCCGATCCGGACGCCGACCCGCCGTGGATGGTCACCGCCTACATCCCCGGGCCGTCGCTGTCGGAGGCGGTCGGCCAGAACGGGCCGCTGGACCCGGTCCAGGTCCGCGAGCTCGGCGCGGCGCTGGCGGAGGGGCTCACCGCCATTCACGCCTGCGGGCTCATCCACCGGGACCTCAAGCCCGGCAACATCGTTCTCGGGCCCGACGGCCCCCGCATCATCGACTTTGGCGTGGCCAGGACCGCCAATGCCAGCTCGCTGACCACGGTCAACGCTCTCATCGGGACCTACGGCTATATGGCGCCCGAGCAGCTCGGCCGCAAGGAAGTCACCTTCCGCAGCGACCTGTTCGCGCTCGGCGGGGTGCTGGTGTTCGCCGCGACCGGGCACGGTCCGTTTGACGCGGACGAGCTGCCCGCGGTCATCGGCCGGATCCTGAGCGAGCCGCCGGATCTGTCGCCGCTGACCGGGCCGCTGCGCGACATCCTCGACGCCTGCCTGGACAAGGACCCGGCCCGGCGGCCGGATCTGGCCGACCTCATCGCCTACTTCAGCGTGCCTGAGCAAGGCCGGCCGCGCCCGGCCGACGTCCCGGATCAGCGGACGCCCGGGCCCCGGCCCGATCCCACGTCCGTGCCCGGCCAGCAGCGGACGGCGGTGCGCGGCAATGAGGCCGCCCGCTGGAACGGCAACGCCGGCACCGTCGGCGCGGCCGGTTCGACGGCGACCATGGTCGGCCTGCCTGCCGCGAACACCACGGTGGCGCCGGGCGACCCGGCCGGCATGGCGCTCGCCTGCTCGCCGCTGATCGGCCACTCCGGCCCCATCAACTTGGTGGCGTTCTCGCCCGACGGGCGGTTCCTGGCGACCGCGTCGGCCGACGGAAGGGTCCGCGCCTGGGATACCGGGACCTGGCGGCAGGCCGGGCCCGACCTGTCACCGCAGATCCCGCATCGCGTCGGGGACGGCGGCTTCGCGCAGCTCGTCTTCACGCCCGACAGCCGCGCGCTGCTGGCCAAGCCGGTCGGCATGTCAGCCGTGTTCGGCTGGCAGACCGACTCCTGGCAGCCGGTCAGCTCGCCGGTCAGGACGTGGGCGCGGTTCATCTCGCCGGACGGCCGGTTCCTGGCGGCCGAAGGGACCGGGGCGCCGACGCTCTGGTCCTGGGACGCCGCCGCGCTGCGGCACACCCCGTTTCCCCTGCAGCGCAAGACCGGCTGGCGCATCGGCTTCCTCACCGCGTTCTCGCCCGACGGCGGGCTCGTCGCCGCGACCGATCCCGGCGACGACATCGGCCTCTGGGATACAGGGACAGGAGAGCGACGGCAGGTCCTGCGCCGGTACCACCGCTCGTTCGACGTCGGCGGCCAGGCGCTCGTGCCCTACGCCCTCAGCGACGCGGTGATCTCTCCCGGCGGCGGTTTCCTGGTCGCCCTCGGCCAGACCCGCGACAGCCGCGGCGAGAACGTCCGTATCTTGAAGCTCTGGGATATCGCCGGCCCCGGCCGCCGCCAACGCCGTCTGTTCGAGGCGGCGAGCGCCACCGCGCTTTACCGCTGGCGGGTCGCCTTCGCCGCTGACGGCGGCACGCTGGCGTCGACCTTCGACGGGCGGCTGCGGCTGTGGGACACGGCCAGCCTCACGCCGGCCGACCTCGGCGAGCCGGGCGAGGACGCGATCCTGGAGTTCGCCCCCGGCAGCGCGCTGCTGGCGGAGGCGGGCCGCTTCCGGATGCGCCTGTGGGACACCGTCGGCGGCGCCGTCGCGGCGGCCGGGCCGAGGATCAAGACCGCCCGCGACGCCATCGCCGGCGTCGCCTTCTCCCCGGACGGCGGCCTGATCGCGACCGCCGAGGGCACCGCCGCGCGCGTCTGGCACCTGCCCGCGCTGTAATTCCGGTCAGGCGACCCGGAAGCGGGCGGCGTCGGACTCCTTGAGCGTCAGCCCGAGCCCGGGCCTGGTCGGGTCCGGGCGCATCGAGCCGCCCTTGGGGCTGAGCGCGCCGTCGAACAGCATCGACTCGATCCGCGCGTGATCATGGAAGTACTCGAGATGGCGCAGGTTGGGGACCGCGGCGGCGACGTGGGCGTGCAGGTTAGGCGCGCAGTGGCCGGAGATCTGGAGGTTGCGGGCGGCCGCCACGGCGGCGGCTCGCTGCCATTCGGTGATGCCGCCGCAGCGGGTGACGTCGGCCTGCAGGCAGTCAACCGCCTGCGCGTCGACCATCCGGGCGAAGTAGACCAGGTCGTACCCGTACTCGCCCGCGGTGACATCGGGGGTCACCTGGTCGCGAACCTCGCGCAGCCCCTCGAGGTCGTCGGAGCTGACCGGTTCCTCGAACCAGGTCACGCCCTGGTCCGCCATCGCCCGGGCCATCCGCACCGCCTGCTTGCGGCCGTAGCCGCCGTTGGCGTCCACGTACAGCTCGGCGTCGGGGCCGATGACCCGCCGGGCGAAGACGATCCTGGCCAGGTCCCGGCCGGGCCTCGAGCCCCAGGACTCGCCGATCTTGATCTTGACCCGGGGGATGCCCAGGTCGTCGGTCCAGCGCTCGAGCTGAGCGCGCGCGGCGGACTCGTCGTAGGTGGTGAAACCGCCGCTGCCGTAGACCGGCACCTCGGTCCTGGTCGCCCCGAGCAGCCGGCTGACCGGGAGGCCGAGCAGGGTCGCCTTGAGGTCCCACAGCGCCGTGTCTACCGCCGAGATCGCGCACGACACCAGCCCGGGCCGGCCGAGGTTGCGGATCGCCCGGACCATCGCCTGCCAGGCCGCGCCGGTGTCGAGCACGCCCTGGCCGGCGATCGCGGCGGCGAGCTCGCCCTCGATCAGCGGCTTGCACGCGCCCGACGCGTAGGTGTAGCCGATGCCGGTCCGGCCGCCCCCGCTGACGTGCGCGACCACCAGCGTGGTCTTCGACCAGGCGAGGGTGCCGTCGGCCTCCGGCCGGTCGGTCGGGACCTCGTAGACCGACGCGGTCACCCGGTCCACGACCGGGAAGTCGCGGGCGTCCGTGTGATGATCCGCCGCCTGCGCCGTCACGACTGGTTGCTCGGCTGGCCGGCCGGGTCGGCGTGCTCGGCCTGCGGCCCGTCGCCCTCGGCCTGCGGCTCGTTGCCGTCGGCGGGCGAGGCGTCGGTCCGCTCGTGCGCCAGGTCCTCCAGGCGCAGCGGAGCGGCGCCCTCGGAGCCCTCGGCGGCGGGTGCGGCGTGCTCGGCGGACGGTCCGTCGTTCTGGTCGTCGGACGCGTCGTCCCGGGCGGTCGGCGGCGCAGCGCCCTGGCCGGGCGGCACGTCAACCTGCGTCGGCGGCACGACGCCCTGGTCGGTCCAGGAACTGTCCTCGTCGGCAACCGGGGCGTCCTGGCCGGCCGACCGGCCGTCCTGGTCCGCCAGCGGCGTCTCCATGTCGTCGAGGAAGGAGTGCCGGTTAGCCGACGGAGCCTGCTCGTCTACACCGGGGGCGACGTTCGGCTCCGGCAGCGAGGCGTCGATGTCCGGCACCGACGTGTCGTGGTCGGTCACGGCGGTGTCCGGGTCCGCCAGCGAGGCCTCGTGGCCGGCCAGATTCGCCTCGTGATCCACCGGCGGGGCGCCGGCGTCGGACGCCGGGGCGTCCGCGTCTTCGGACGCCGGGATGCCCGCGTCTGAGGTCGGGGTCTGCTGGTCGGCGGGCAGCGCCCCTGAGTCGGTGGGCTGGCTGGTGGCGGCCGACCAGGGGTGCTGGGGCGCGCGGGCGCGGGCGGCGTCGAGCAGCGAGCCGACCGCGCGGCGGACGGTGGCCCCCGCCTCCTCGACCCGCTCGGTGACGGTCTGCTGGACGCTGCGCGCGTGGGCGCGGTTGTCGAAGACGCCGTGCGCACCCTCGTCGCTGCCCGGCGGCTGGTCGACCGGCTGCCAGAGGTTGTTGGGACGTCCGGGCCCGACCCGTTCGCCCGTCTGCTGCGAGTCGAAGCCGGTCCTGGCCAGGTACCGGTCGAGGACCGGCGCGGCGAACTTCTGGGCCATGATCGTCCCGGCCGTGGACGCGCCGACCCAGTGCTCCTTGCGATCGGGGTGGTCGGCCGCGAAGACGACCCCCTGCGCGGCGACCTCGGGCTGGTAGATCGGCGGGACCGGCTGCGGGTGGCGCGGCAGCCGCGACAGCACCCAGGAGAACTGGGGCGTGTTGACGGCCGGCATCTGCACGACCGTGATCCGGACCTTGGATCCCTCGTGCAGCAGCTCGCACCGGACCGACTCGGTGAACCCGTTGACGGCGTGCTTGGCGCCGCAGTACGCGGACTGCAGCGGGATCGCCCGGTAGCCGAGGGCGGAGCCGACCTGGACGATCGTGCCGCGATCGCGGGGGCGCATCCGCGCCAGCGCCGCCATCGTGCCGTGCACGAACCCCAGGTAGCTGACCTCGGTAACCCGCCGGAACTCATCCGGCTTGATCTCCCAGAACGGCGCGAAGACGGAGGTGAACGCCACGTTCACCCAGACGTCGATCGGGCCGAACCGGTCCTCCGCCTGCTCGGCCGCCCGCTCGACGGCGTCGAAGTCGGCCACGTCGGTCGGCACCGCCAGCGCGGTGCCGCCCGCGGCCTGCACCGCGTCGGCCGCCGCCGCCAGGCCGTCCTCGCCCCGCGCGATCAGCACCACATTCGCGCCCCGGCGCCCGAAGAGCTCGGCCGTGGCCCGCCCGATTCCGGCGCTCGCACCGGTGATCACTACTGTCTCGGTCACGTGCCTGCCCTCCCGCTTCGCCTCAGTGAGGCCTTTGCCCAGGTAAACACTTCGCCCGGTGACGTCGTCTTCCCCTACTTCCCGCATGGACCGGTCCAAACAAGGAAGTAGCGGAGGATGCGATCCGGCGGCAGAACCAGCAAGGGCAAGTCCGGCACGGCCGGCCCGAGCGGCGGCAGCACGCGCGGCAAGGCTCAGCGCGGGGCCGACGACCTGCCGACGCCGCGCGTCCTGCGCGAGTACGCGCTGGTCGCCGACGGCGAGCGCGGCGCCGTGATCGGCCCCGACGGCTCGATCGCGTGGCTCTGCGTGCCGCGCTGGGACAGCCCGGCCGCCTTCAGCGGCCTGCTCGGCGGGCCCGGCCAGTACACGGTCACCCCGGCCGACCACTGGCACGTGTGGGGCGGCTACTACGAGAGCGGCAGCCTGATCTGGCGGAACCGCTGGGTTGGCGACACCAGGATCGAGTGCAGGGAAGCGCTCGCCATGCCCGCCGACCCGCACCGGGCCGTCCTGCTGCGCCGGATCGAGGCGATCGACGGCGCCGCCAAGGTCACCGTGACCCTCGACCTGCGGGCCGGCTACGGGCAGTCGACCATGACCGACCTCAAACGAGACGGCGAAATCTGGACCGGCCGCAGCGGTGACACCTGGTTCCGCTGGTCGGGGGCGGGCAAGGCCCGGCTCACCGGCGGCCGGCTGGGGATGCGGGTCGAGCTCGCGCCGGGGACGACGCACGATCTCGTGCTCGAGCTGTCCGATCGCGAATTCACGGCCGAGCCGCCCGACCCGGGGGAGAGCTGGGCCGCGACCATGGAGGCGTGGTCGGACGTCTCCCCGGGCTGCGATGACCTGATCGCGCTGGCCGACGCGCGGCACTCCTACGCGGTGCTGCACGGGCTGACCTCGGCCAGCGGCGCCATGGTGGCGGCCGCCACCACCTCGCTGCCCGAGCGGCTGGAGGGCGGCCGGAACTATGACTACCGCTACGCCTGGATCAGGGACCAGTGCTACGCGGGCATCGCCGTCGCCGCGCACGGCCCGCACCCGCTGGTGACCGGCACCGTCCGGTTCGTCACCGAGCGGCTGCTCGACGACGGGCCCGAGCTGATGCCGGCCTACACGGTGGCGGGGGAGCCGATCGGCGACGAGGTGTCGCTCAAGCTGCGCGGCTTCCCCGGCGGCACCGCCAAGTCGGGCAACTGGGTGCGCGGGCAATTCCAGCTCGACACGCTGGGCGAGTCGCTGTCGCTATTCGCGGCCGCGGCCCGCCTCGACATGCTGGCCGAAGACGACTGGCGGGCGGTGGCGGTCGCCGCCGACGGCATCGGCAAGCGCTGGAACGAGCCGGACGCCGGCATCTGGGAGCTGGACGACCGCCGCTGGACGCACTCCCGGCTCGCCTGCGTGTCGGGGCTCCGCTCGATCGCGGCCGCCGCCGCCGTCGGCGCGCCCGGCGGTCACGGGCACCGCGAGGCGGCGCAGTGGAGCGGCCTGGCCGACTCCATCGCCGCCAGCCTGAGCGACGCCGTGCACCCCTCGGGCCGCTGGCAGCGGGCGCCGGACGACGAGCGGGTGGACGCGGCCCTGCTGATGCCCGTGATCAGGGGAGGCTTCGCGGCCGACGACCCGCGGAACCTGGCCACCGTCGAGGCGGTCCGGCGCGAGCTGGCGGCCGATGGCTACGTGTACCGGTTCCGGCACGATGGCAGGCCGCTGGACCAGGCCGAGGGCGCGTTCCTGCTCTGCGGGTTCTGGATGGCGCTGGTCGAGCACGCGTGCGGTAACCCGGTCGCGGCGGCGCACTGGTTCGAGCGGAACCGGAGCGCGTGCGGGCCCGCCGCGCTCTACACCGAGGAGTACGACGTGCACCAGCGCCAGCTCCGCGGCAACCTGCCGCAGGCGTTCGTGCACGCGGGCCTGCTCGAGTGCGCGGTTACGCTGTCCCGCGACGTCCCGCTCGGCAGCGCCTGACCCCGGCCGGCGCCTGAGCGGGGCCTGGAACTCGAGGCAACTCCTGGGTTCTATGGAACGGTTGTCGTTCTTGGCCCATGATCTTCGTTTGCACTTCCCTGGCCAGGGAAGACGCGAGGCTATGGGCGAGCAGAGGGACCGCCGCCGCGCGGTCAGCTGGTTTACGGTTAACTGGTTCGCCTGGTGGGCGCTCATGATGGGCTTCTGGGTGGCGATCGACGACCTGCTCAGGGCCGACGAGCTCATCGTCGGCGCCGTTGCCGCCGCCCTCGCCGCCGCGACGGCCGTGCTGGTCGGGCACCTCGCCCAGGTCCGGGCCGGATTCAAGTCCGCGTGGCTGCCGGCGGTCGTCGGGGGAATCCTCGCGCTGCCCGGGCGGGTCGCGCAGGAGACGTTCCTGGTCTTCGCCGCGCTCGCGAAAACGCTCGCGCGCCGCGAGCCGCCCAACGGCGGCTTCCGTGAAATCAACGTCCGCTACGGCGACGACAGCCCGGCCGGGGTGACCAGGAGAACCCTGCTGACCGGGAGCAAGAGCCTGGCGCCGAACGCCTTCGTGGTCGACTTCGACGCCGAACGCGACGTGATGCTGGTGCACGAGCTGGTGAACCCGTCGTGACCGCCTTCGTCATCGCCGCCATCGTGATGCTGGCCGCGCTGGTCCCGGCCGGGGTGACCCTGGTCCGCGGCGAGCTGGCCGACTCGGTCGTCGGCTACGAGTTCATCTCCACCGTCATCGTGATGGTGCTGGCGCTGCTGGCCGAGGGGTTCGGGCGGCCCGGCCTGTTCGAGTTCCCGGTGATCCTCGCCGTGCTGCTGTTCGGCGGCGGTCTGG
>Ga0302229_10002367_pt1 | contig 13667 bp, 14 predicted proteins | sample II_Palsa_N1_3_FD_193518 | JGI IMG/M metagenome (GOLD analysis project Ga0302229, IMG submission 193518) | Peat permafrost microbial communities from Stordalen Mire near Abisko, Sweden - II_Palsa_N1_3 | ecosystem: Environmental > Terrestrial > Soil > Palsa > Peat permafrost | place: Sweden...
GGCCACGACCGACAGCGCGGCTCATACGAGCAGCGCCAAGTATGTGCAAGCGCTTGAGGCTCAACTGAGCACAGGACCAGGAGCCCATCCGGCCAGTATGATCCTGGGCGAACTTCCGACAGGTCAGGTCCTCCGCGTCGAGTTCCCCGCGCCGAGCCCGCTCCTGCAGCTCGCCCCTTAGGGAAGCTGGCATGAATCCGTCGTCAGGCCGCGTGCCGCTGCACAAGGTCACCGACCTGCGGGAGCGCGGCCTGGATGTGCTTGGCGGCGCCGCCGCGAACGGCGCGGTACGCCTTGATAATGGTGGGCCGCGCGGAGGAGGCCGCCATTGCGTCGGTCAGCGAGAGCAGCGCCTCCGATACCTCCTCGCTCCGCTTACCCAGGTAGTCGCCGAACTCAGCGCCGCCGGAGGTGCTGAAGTCCGCCCAGTACGGCTCAAGCTTGTCCACCAGGTGCGGCAGCATGTCTTGCACCGTGTTGTGAAAGTACTCCGGGGCAAAGCTGGTCACCGTCTTGTAGGCAAGCTTGACCGCCGTCCCGGAGACCCCCGACTTGGCGGCGACCTCCTGGTCGATCAGCGCGTAACAATCGGCGAGCACGGCCGGCCTGGTGCCCGGGGCGAGCAGGGTCTGCTGAAGCGTGGGTGCCGTATGGACGCCATTTCCTCATTGCGGCCTGTGGCCGGTTGGATCCGCGCGCGTACTGAAATGCGCCGTCCGTCACTAGACGGCGAGCACCCAGTGCGGGTTTACCGCCGCCGGTCAGCAGAGTTCATGGCCGGTCGGCAGCTCTAACGGGCCGTTTCCGCAGCCACCCGCCGCCCGGCAGGCTCAGGCGAGCCGGGCGCTCAGCGGGAAAAATGGGTGACCGGCCGGTCCAGCCGTTGCCCGTCGATGGCTATGTCGACCTTCTCGTTGTAGAAGGCGATCAGGCCCGCGATCGGCAGCAACTGCCGAGTGGGAAAGTCGTAGGACCACGCCAGGTCCGCATGCACGGTCCCGCCCGCGCGGACGGACCAGTAACCGCTGGTCTTGCCCTTGTAGGGACACGACGTGACGGTGCCAGAAGGCAGCAGGGCGCCGAAGTTCACCTCGGTCCGGTTGATGTAGTAGCGGGTCGGCAGGCCGGTCTCGAAGACCAGCACCGGGGAGGACGACTCGGCCAGGACGGTCCCGTCGAGTTCGATCCGTACGGCGCGGGTGGACCGTAGCGCGTCGACGCGCGTATAGGGACTGCGGGGATGGACGAAGACCTCCTCGTCTTCCTCGAACCAGGCATCGAGGGCGCCCCAGTCGAACCGCACGGTGTCGGCCAGCCCGTCCCGGGCATCATCGGCGTAGACCCGCGCGGCGCCCGGCCGGGATACGTCGCCGGCCCGCAGGCCGTGCTGCCGGGCCGTTCCGAAGCGGAGCTGCTGGCTGTGCTGCTCGTCCACTAGCACCGTGGGCCGTACGTCGCCGACCGGGATGTAGTACTGGGGATAGTTCGGCCACTCCCACACGTACAACGCCTTCGTGGTGTCAAAGACGACCTCGCCGCCGAGTACGGCGCGGATCCGGCGCGGAACCGGCTCGATGTGACCGGGCGTCACGATCTGCTTCGGGTAGTCGCCCACGGCATCTCCTGTTTCTCAGCCGGTGCTGCACTCGCAGCAGCCGGATGGAAGTGACGAGCCCACACCGTCGATGATATTGCCCAGGGCTGACCAGGCCAGGGCGAGTGCCCAGTCGCCCCAGGTGGACGAGGCGCACAGCGTGCTGAGCCCGGGGCGCTGGCCCCGGGCTCAGTGAAGGTTCGCGCTAGGCGGTCAGAGATCGGCCCGCTTGGCGTCCTGCGGGTCCAGTGCCTCGTGGGTCACCGTCGGCTCCGATGCTGGTGCGGTAGCCGGGCGTGCCGCTTCCGCGGCGGACACTGCCTCCGGCGCCGCGGCGGCTCCTGCGACCGGCACGTCCGTCTCGGGCGCCGCGGCACCGGCCTCGGGCCACTGCTTGAGCTGAACCTGCGGAATCAGCCAGCTGGCCAGGAAGGCGAGCGCGGCGATCGGCACCGCGATGAGGAACACGGTCTGGATCGACTCGGCGTAGCCGGCCACGAAGCCGGCGTGCACCGCGGCGGGCAGGTGGCTGAGCAAGGCCGGGGTGGCGTCTGCGCTGCTGAAGCCCTTCGGCAGGGCGACCCCGTGCAGGTGCTTGGCCAGGTTGCCGACCAGCACGTTGGCGAAAATGGCACCGAAGATCGCGGTGCCGAACGATCCGCCGATGGAGCGGAAGAACGTGGCTCCCGAGGTCGCGACGCCCAGTTCGCTGTGCGGCACCCCGTTCTGCACGATGATGACCAGCACCTGCATCACACCGCCGATGCCCATGCCGAGCACGAGCATGTAGACCGCGTCCTGCAAGGTGGACGAGCCCACCCCCATCAGCGATAGCAGGTACAGGCCTAGCGTCATCAACGCGGAGCCAGCGATCGGGAAGAAGCGGTACTTGCCGGTCTTGGAGATGATCTGGCCGGACCCGATCGAGACCAGGAGCAGCCCGGCCATCAGCGGGAGCAGGTACACCCCAGAGATGGTCGGCGAGATACCCCGGACGACCTGGAAGAACGCGGGCAGGTAGGTGATCGCGCCGAACATGGCGAAGCCGACGATGAAGCCGACCACGCTGGTCACCGAGAAGGTCCGCAGCTTGAACAGGTGTAGCGGCAGGACCGGCTCGGCGGCCCGGCGCTCGACCAGCACGAACACGGCGATCAGCACGACGCCGGCCACGCCCAGGATGTAGATGGGAGCCGACCGCCATGGGTAGGTGGTGCCGCCCAGGCTGGTCAGCAGGATCAGCGAGGTGGCGGCTGCGGAGAGCACGAGCACGCCGAGGTAGTCAATTACGTGATGCACCTTGCTCAGCTGGCCGGGCACCTGGCTGGCTACCACCAGCAGCGCGATTACGCCGATCGGCACGTTGATGTAGAAGATCCAGCGCCAGGACAGGTTGTCCACGAAAACGCCGCCGAGCAGCGGGCCGACCACGCTCGCGAGGCCGAAGACCGCGCCGAACAGCCCCATGTAGCGGCCGCGTTCCCGGGGCGAGACGATGTCGCCGAGGATGGCCTGCGCGCCGACCATCAGGCCACCACTGCCCAGGCCCTGCACCGCGCGGAACGCGATGAGCATGATCAGGGACGTGCTGAGGCCGGACAGGACCGATCCGATAAGGAAGATGACGATCGCGGCCTGGAAAAAGATCTTCCGGCCGTACTGGTCGCCCAGCTTGCCCCAGAGCGGGGTAGACACCGTGGTGGCGAGCAGGTAAGCGGTGATGATCCAGGCGATGTGCGAACCGCCCTTGAGGTCGCCGACGATCGTCGGCAGCGCCGTGGACACGATCGTCTGGTCGAGCGCGGCGAGCAGCATGCCGAGCATGAGCGCGCCGATGATGAGCAGGATGCGGCGGCGGCCGAGCCCGGGCAGGGCGCCGCCGCCGGTGACGTCGGCCGTGGCAGGCTGGGAGCCGCCGGCTGCCGCGGGAGTGGCTGAGGCCATCAGTGGGTGTCCTTTCTGTCCGCCGCGTTCTCCGGCCGGGCGGTCTGGGAGGACCGTCCCCCCGGGCTGGCGCTGACGTGACGCAGAGTGCTGACGTTACGCAAAGCGCAGTCCTCGGGCAGCCCGTCGGCGAGCGCCCGGAACGCGAGATCGATGAGCTGGCTCAGCGGTACCGAGCCGCCGGAACCCGCCCAGAACGTCATGCTGGCGCGCATGACGCCAGACGCTGTGGCGGCCAGCAGACCCGGATATGGATCCCTTTCCGGGTCGGTGCCGAGCCGCTCGGCAAGCGCTTCGGTGATAGCCCGCTCGAGCAGCGCCATTTGCGCCGCGTGGGCTGCGCGCAGATGCGGATCGGTACGGGCCTCCTTCATCCGGCGCAGCCAGCCCGCCGGATCGCCGCCGAGCTCACTTAGCTCGTCGGCCACCGCCTGGGCGTCGCTGAGCATGACCACGCGCAGCGCATCCAGGGCGGGCTCGCCGGGTGCCTCACGCACGAGGCGCTGGCGCAGTTCGGTGATCCGGTCCGGGTCCGTGCCGAACAGCGCGGCTTCCTTGGACGGGAAGTAGTTGAAGAACGTCCGGGTCGACACGTTGGCCGCCGCCGCGATGTCGTCCACGGTCACGTGCGCGAAGCCACGCTCGGTGACCAGGTCGAGGGCAGTCCGGCGGAGCGCGCGGCGGGTGGCCAGCTTCTTGCGCTCGCGCAGCGAGGCGTGCGGCCCGCCCCCGGAAGCTGTATGGGCCAGTGTCATGATGCGTTCACCACAACTTTGCATGGTCTAAAAATTTGCACTACAAGAAATCTTACGTGACCTGCAGCCGGAGCCGGGTCGCGAATGTTCCCGTTCCCGGTCGGGAGATGGCCGCGTTTTTGTCCCAGCAGGGCGGGCGGCTCAGTAGGTCGCGCGGCCGCCGCTGATGTCATAGACGGCACCGGTGGAAAAGCTCACCCGGTCTGAGCAGAGAAAGGCGGACAGTTCGGCGACCTCCTCGGGCCGGCCGACGCGCTTCATCGGGATCAGGCTGGTGATGTGGGCGAGTACGTCCGGTGCCGTGCTGTCGTTCATGGGGGTGGCGATGACGGCGGGCGCGATGGCGTTGACCAGCACTCCGGTGGTGGCCAGCTCCTTGCCTGCCGACTTGGTCAAAGCGATCACCGCGGCCTTGGACGCCGAGTAGATCGACAGGTTCGGGTTGCCGTCCTTGCCGGCCATGCTGGCGAAGTTGACTACCCGCCCCAGCCCCGCTGGCACATGCCGGGCACGAATGCGCGCATGGTGTTCACGGTGCCCAGCACGTTGACGTCGAAGACGCTGCGCCACTCCGGGGCGGTGGTCTCCAGGAGCGGCTTGTTCGCCCCCACGATGCCGGCCGAGTTGACGAGCACGTCCACGGGGCCGACCTGGCTGGCTGCCCGGCTGAGCGCCGCCTCGTCGGTCACGTCCGCGACGAGGTCGACCGGCCCGCGGATATCCAGGGTCGTCACCGCGAGACCTTCGGCGCGCAGCCGCTCAGCGGTCGCCGCGCCGAGCCCGCTCGCGCCACCGGTCACCAGGCGATCCTGGGCATGGTCGATTCTCCTCCGAGGTAGTGGCCGGAGCCCGAGGCCACACTGACGCCATGCTGTTCCGCGTGCCCGGCGGCCCCCATCAGCTTGGCCCCGGAGGCCGCGCAGCGGCACACGAGATGGCCTGATCGTGAGCGTATCGCCCGCCCCGCCGGTCCGGATCCGTTAGGCGCATGATGCCGGCCATCGCGCAGTACGGGCCGGCTCTCTGCGCCGTTCCTAGCCGCCAGCGCTTGCCGGTACTTCGCTGGGCCCGTCGTGGGTGACCGCCTGGCCTGGTGGTGAGGTTTGCCGTGGGCAGTCAGGTGCCGCTACCGCGCCCTGGACTGTCCGGGATGGCGTGAGCCGGCTGCTACCGATGAGCGCGGGTGCGTGCCGCCAGATGAGGCAGGCGACGGCTCCGAGTGGAATGGAGGGCAGATAGGTGACGGCCCGGTACAGCAGCACGGCGGCCGTCACCTGGACAGTGACTTTGTGATCGGCGCTGGTGGCCAGGACGCCGACTAGGCCTAGCTCGGTGATCCCGAGGCCGCCGGGGGTGATGGGCAGGGCCGTGAGCAGCCGGACGAACGCGAAGGCCGCCAGGGATGTCTGCCAGGGCACCTGGGTTTGGGACAAGCCGACAGCGCGCAGGCAGGTCAGCAGAACAAGCCACAGGGTGAGATAGCTGGCCACGGTGGCTGCGGTGATCCGCCCGCCGCGCGTACTGAGCAGGGCGCCGGCCTGGTCCCGGAAGCGGGACAGCGACCCAGCGGCCTCGGCGGGCGGCGGTCGGCGGGCCAGCCGGGCGGCGATGACCAGGGCGGGCTGCAGTGCGTGGCCGACGCGGAGCGTGAAGGCCTGGCTGCGCAGCAGTAGGCCGAGCCCGCAGGCCATGGCGGTGAGCAAGGCCAGGCCCACAGCCGCGGCGCTGATCAGGAGGGCGTCGGGTCGGCTGGCGGTGGTCATGACCACCAAGGCCAGGACGGGGAGGCCCAGAAGGGCGAGGACGTTCCAGACGCCGGTCACCAGGGTGTAGAGGACGTAGCCGCTAGTGCTAAGGCCCCAGCTGGACAGCATCGCCCAGCTGACGCCCATGGCCAGGGCGCCTCCCGCGGGCAGGGTGTTGGCGACTGCGTTTGAGCCGAGGCTGACGGTGGCGGCCTGCCGCATCCGTATCCAGGGCAGAACCGCGCGGATCGTGAGCCAGTAGGCGGCCATGCTGGCGACGGCTGCGGTGGCGACGAGCACGGCGTACGGCCAGCTCAGCGCGCCCAGGCTGGCCCACACGCTGCGGTAGGACGCGACATGGGGCAGGGCGAACCCGAAGGCCGCCGCGATGAGGGCGGCCGACATGGTGGTGCGCAGGATTCTGCGGGCAGGCCGGGGCCGGGCGGTCGCCGGCTGCTGGGCGCCGCGATCGCGGCCGATTCCCGCGGCGCTGGCCCGCCCTGGCGCCGGCGGGCTGGCGGCAAGCGGTCCAGTGCCGGTTCTCACTGGATCGGGTCGGCAGCGGTGAGCGGAGCGGGACCGGCAAGCTGGGGCCGGGCGGGCTCGGCGTGTCGCTGGCTGGAGGACGGGCCGCTGCCGGTCGGGCGGTGCCGGGCGGCGAGGCGGGCAGGGCTGGGCCAGTGGACGGCGGTGGCCCAGCCCAGGCGCTCGAAGACGCGGATGACGGCCGCGGAGACGTCGACCTCGCGGGCGCCGACACCGTGCCGCGCACAGGCAGGGTCGGAGTGGTGGCCGTTGTGCCAGCTTTCCCCGAGCGAGAGCAGGGCGAGCGGCCAGAAGTTGGTGGCGCGGTCATACCGGCGGGTGGCATACGGGCGGGTGCCAATGAGGTGGCACAGCGAATTGACCGACCAGGTGACATGCTGCAGCAGGGCGATTCTGGCCAGCCCGGCCCACAACATTGCGGCGAGCGCGGCCTGCCAGGTGCCGCCGATCAGCCAGCCCGCGACGGCCGGAAGTGCCAGTGAGGCGGCACACAAGGCCGGGAACGCCGTGGAGACCGCCCGCATCGCCGGGTCGGCCACCATGTCGGGTGCATACCGCGCCGGTGAGGTTGGGTCGTCACGCAGCAGCCAGCCCGTGTGGGCGTCGGCGAGGCCGCGGAGCTGGGCGGTCAGGCCGGTGCCGTACCGGTAGGGCGAATGCGGGTCACCGGGCCGGTCGCTGAAGGCGTGGTGACGCCGGTGGATGGCGACCCAGCCGATCACATCACCCTGGAAGGTCATCGACCCCGCGATAGCGAGCGCTATGCGCAACGGGCGGCGTGCGGTGAAGGCACGGTGGGTTAGCAGCCGGTGAAAGCCCACCGTCACCCCGAGGCCGGTGACCAGGTAGAAGGCGACCGCGAGCAGAATATCGGTGAGGCTCAGCCCGTGGCCCCACGCCAGCCACATAGCCGCGGCCAGACCGCCGAACGGCACGGTGACGATCGCGGCCGTCACCAAGGCCCGGGCCCGTCCCCCCGCCGTGCCGGGCGGCTGACCGCGACTGGGAAACGGAGCTATGCCGTCATACGGCGCGGTGTGCTGAGTGGGGATGAAGGCGGTGGGCTGATCGGGCACGCTGGTGGATCCTCTCCGGATGCCGTCGGCAGCCGACGGCGCCCCGAGGGTGCGGCCGCCCTGGCGATAGCGGCCTGTCCCGGCGCTGGCCCGAAAGCAGAAACTCCGGGTCCTAGGCTGTTTCCGTCACATTCGCGGGGACAGCCGCCCGGGTCCGGAGCAATAATTACCCTACGCCCGACCGGCACCCATGTCCATGGACCTGACAATGCGCACAGGCTGCACGGCAAGATCATATGGACGGACCGCAGGAAACCGAGCGGCCGGCCAGAGGTCTCCTCAGTCACGGCGGTCGATCAGGTCTTCCGTTGACCGAGGTGCGAGCTTTTCCATCGCTGAAAGGCGCTGGGGTGCCCAGTCTCTGCAGGAGTCTCGTCCACGGCGGCCAGGAGCTGACGGGCCCGGGCTTCGTCGGAGGGGGCGACCATTACGCGAACACCTTGTACCTGCAGCTCTGGTTCCTGTGCTCCGGCATCGTCCGCCGACACGGCCGCTGGCACGTCGTTACTGCCCAGCAGGCCAACGATCAGATCCGCCTCGGCGCGGCTGCTGACTACCGCCACGCGCACCGTCCATGGGGGGTCTCCTTCTTCGGCAATCGCCACGAGACTACGGTCGCGCTTCAGCCGCCGCGTCGCGCCCGTGGGAGTCCCCGGCCGGTGCCCTGGTCCGCGGTTCCGCCCCCTACCTTCATGCCTGCGGTCACGGCGAGCTAGTGCCCGCGGGCCCCCGTCAGTCGGCCGGTGGATCACCAAGTGGGACTGTGCATGAGGGGAACGGTGCCTGCCGCCAACGTAGTCAAGCAGGTTCCGGCAAATAACGCCATATCGCGGCACGATGCCCCCCTGCCCCGCCTACCGGCTTTGGAGCAAGCATGACCTCCCGCTGGCACATCCCCGGAGTACGTTAGGCTTCCCGCTAGCGCGCATGCGTATCCCATGCGTAAGGCTTCCCGCTAGCGCGCATGCGTATCCAGGGTCCGCCGGCCGCCGCCGCGTGTCCCCCAGACTGGTCAGCGACGGCGACCGCCTGGCCTTCCAGGCACTCGCGCTAGCGGTCAGGCCCCCGGTCATCCGCAGCCTCAGCCGGTGTGAACTACTTGCCAAGAGCGCACGCTTGCCCCGGGTTCAGGCCAGAACCGCGGGACCGCCGAGTGAGGAGCATGAATGTCATCGACGCCAGAGCCGGCGCACCTCAGCAACCATCACCGCAATACCTTGCGCCAGATTTTTCAGCATCCGGTGAGCCACAACATCGAGTGGCAGGCCGTGGTGTCCCTGCTCGAGGCGGTGGGCTCGGTCGTCGAGCACCGCGACGGCAAGGTGGCCGTAACCCTCGGGTCGGACACCGAGTTCTTCGACCCTCCCCGCAAGGACATTGACACCCAGACAGTCGTCGACCTGCGCGAGATGCTGAGCAGCGCCGGCTACGGACCCGAGACCACGTAGGACCGGGTCCGGGGGCGGGGAGGCTGACTGCGGCCGGAAGACCGCGACCGCCGGCCGCACGCACAACTGGCGCGGGCAGGCCGATGTGCACGAGGCGCTCCTGACGGTTCCGGGTCTACTGTGTCATCTATGGCGGCAACCGTGGATGAGCGTCTGGCGCAGGTGTTCGTCGAGCTGGCGGATACCCTGGTCGCCGGGTTTGACCTGATGGAGTTTCTGCACGCGCTCACCGAGCGGTGCGTGGAGCTCCTGGAGGTGGACGCGGCGGGGCTGCTGCTGGCCGATGGCGGGGGGACGCTGCGGCTGGTCGCGGCGTCGACCGAGCAGGCCAGGGTGCTGGAGCTGTTTCAGATTCAGAACGATGAGGGCCCGTGCCTGGACTGCTATCACACCGGGCAGGCGGTCATCGTCAGTGACATCCAGGCGGGCCGGGCCACGGTGCGCTGGCCGCGGTTCGCCGCGGCCGCCCGGGAGATGGGCTTTGCGGGGGTGCACGCCCTCCCGATGCGGTTGCGTGATCAGGTTGTCGGGACGCTGAACTTGTTCCGTATCGCCCCGGACGGCCTGGATCCGGCGGTTGCGGTCGCTGCCCGGGCGCTGGTCGATGTGGCCACGATCGGGATCCTGCAGGAACGCGCGGTCCATCAGCAGGAGGTCATCGCCGCGCAGTTGCAGGTGGCGCTGAACAGCCGTGTCATGATCGAGCAGGCCAAGGGGATTCTCGCTGAGCGGCTCCAGGCCACTACTGATGATGCCTTCATCATCCTGCGCCGCTACGCCCGTGACCATAACCGTCCCCTGACCCAGCTGGCCGCCGACGTCATCGGCGGAACCGCCAGCATCCTCCGCACCAGCTAATGGGATCGAACGTTCCAGCCGTTCGGTCTCACCACCAGGTTTCTGGCCGGCGGGGTCGGTTGCTGCCAGCTAGTGCGCTGACCACAAATGTTTACCGGGTTGGTGACTAGCGGCTTTGGCGACGTTCCGGTGCCCGCCGCTCGGGTTCGTGCGACCGGAGGAAAGTCGCGCTGCGTGACCGTCGTCCCTGCGAACGATCATTCATAGGATCGGCGCAGTCCGCTTCGGAATGCCCGATGGCAGTATCCCCATCTCCGCCGGCTCGCTCACACTCCCTTTGGCCGCCGCTCAGAGGCCCCCGGGCCGGGATCGCCCTGCGGAGCCTCGTCGCGGGCCGTGCCGAGCCGCCGGGTAGGCGATGATATGGCCGTGGACTTCGAGCCGTACCGGGGTGAGCTGGTGGCGTACTGCTACCGGATGCTGGGCTCGTTCCACGAGGCCGAGGACCTGGTGCAGGAGACGATGCTGCGGGCGTGGAAGGCCCGCGACCGGTACGACCGCACGCGCGCGTCGGTGCGGACCTGGCTGTACCGGATCGCGGCCAACGCGTGCCTTTCCGCGCTGGAGGGGCGCGCGCGGCGGCCGCTGCCGTCCGGGCTGGTCGCGGCGAGCGGCGATCCCGGGGCCCCGCTGACCCCGGCGTTCGGCATCCCCTGGCTGCAGCCGTTTCCTGACGCGCGTTTCGACATCGGAGTGCGGGCGGATATGCGGCTCGCGCTGGTGGCGGCGATGCAGGTCCTGCCGCCGCGGCAGCGGGCGGTGCTCGTGCTCCGCGAGGTACTCCAGTTCAGCGCCGTCGAGGTCGCCGGGCAGCTGGGGACCACGCCCGCGGCCGTCAACAGCGCGCTGCAGCGGGCCCGCGCCGCCCTCGCGGATGTGGAGGTGGGCGAGGTCGCCGAACCGGACGATCCCGGGGTAGACGCGGTAATCCAGAAGTACATGCGGGCCTTCGAGGCGGCCGACGTCCCCGCGCTGGTCCGGCTGCTCACCGACGAGGCGGTCATGGAGATGCCGCCGGTGCCGCTGTGGTACCGGGGCAGCCGCGACTACGGCCTGTTCATGCGCCGCGTCTTCGAGATGCGCGGAACGGGCTGGGGCGCGCGGCGCCTCACCGCCAACGGGCAGCCCGCGCTCGCCGCGTACGCGCCGGAACCAGGCGGCGGGCACCGGCTGCACTCGCTCCAGGTCTTCACGGTCACCGGCGGCCGGGTCGCGCACAACGTGGTGTTCGCCGACCCGCGCGTGTTCGAGGCGTTTGACCTGCCTAATCAGATCTCCCCCGGCGAATTCCGCCAGCCGCGATGAGTCGGGCCGGTGCCGCCGGTACGTACGGGTGAGCACCAGCCGAAAGGGAGACCCATCGTGAGCGTCATCGTCATTCAGTTCATCACCCTGGACGGGGTCGTGTCCGACCCGGACGGGTCCGGCGGCACCCCGGCCGGCGGCTGGGCGTTCCGGCACGGCCCCGAGACGGTCGCCGGGGACAAGTTCCGGCTCGGCAGCACCCTGGACGGCGGCGTCATGCTGCTGGGCCGCACGACCTGGCAGTTGTTCTCGCGGCTGTGGCCGGGACGCGACGACCCGTTCGCCGCGCGGATGAACGCCGTGCCCAAGCTGGTCGCCTCGCGCACGCTGGCCGACGCGTCGGCGTGGGCGAACTCGCGGGTCGTCGACGGCGACGTCGCAGACGCCGTCAAGCGCGAGCCGCGCGATGTGATCATCACCGGCAGCCTGAGCGTCGTGCACGCGCTGATGGCCGCGGACCTGGTCGATGAGTACCGGCTCCTGACCTTCCCCACGGTCCTCGGCACCGGCGAGCGGCTCTTCCCCGCCGGCGGCCCGCCCGCGTACCTGGAGTGCCTGTCAGCCGAGCGGGCCGGCGCCGCCGTCCTCGCACGGTATGGGAGGGCAGCACGATGACGGCTCGCTTCCTCGCCCTCTATGAGACGCCGGCCGACCCCGAGACGTTCGACCGGCACTACCGCCAGATCCACATTCCGCTCCTGCGCCACCTGCCGGGGCTGCGCCAGTACACGGTTAGCCGTGACGTCGCGGCCCTGCACGGCGCGCTCTGCTACCTGATCACCGAGCTGGACTGGGACACCATGGACGAGCTGCGCGCCGCGTTCGCCTCGCCCGAGGGCCGCGCTACCGCGGCCGACGCGGCACGCCTCCAGGAACTCGCCCCGGTACGCAGAATGATCTTCACCGTGGAAGAAGCGTGATGTAGGCACACACTTCCGTATCGTCGCCGGCCAGTATCGATTCGTCGCCGGCGGACATGATGGCGGGTCGTTCCGGAAGCGATTCCGGCGCTGGCCAGCGCGCTGTCCATGAACCTTTTGCTGGGGTTGATCACGCGGCTTTGGGTTTGGGCCGTCCCCAGCGTTGCTGGCGTTCGCTGCGAAAACGGGCGCGTTCGCGGCGCTGGGCGGCCAGCACGTCGGGGTGGCGGGCGTTGGCGTTGCGCCAGCACAGGTAGTCCTGCAGGCGCCGGGCCAGCACGGTGTGATTGGGGTGGTCTGAGCTGCCGATGACAAAGGTGCGCAACGGCCCGAATTGCGCCTCGATCGGGTTGGCCCACGACGCGTTCACCGGGGTGAAGCACAGTCCTACCTTGTGCTTAGCCGCCCAGGCGCGGATGGCCGGGGTCTTGTTCGCCGACAGGTTGTCGCAGATGACGTAGATGGGCGCAGCGTCGGGCCGGGCGGCCCGGATCGACTTCAGCGCGGCCAGGGTGTGGTCGCCCCCCTTGCGCAGCCGGGTGACGCCCCGCAGCTGGTCCTCGCCCAGGGAGTAGCAGCCGTGGAAGTAGCGGATGCCGTGGGTGCGGTGATAGGTGGCCGGCAGCCGGACAGGCTTCTTGCGCCTGGCCCAGCAGGTGCCGTGACAGGGGCGGATCGATAACGGCCCGAACTGGTCAAACGCGAAGCACCGGTCCGGGAACTTGCCGGTCACGTACTCGATCCGGTCCAGTTTGGCGTCCTTGTCCGGGTCGGCGGACTCCTTCCAGGTCCGGGTCCGCTGGAAGGAGATCTGCCGGGCGTGCAGGATCTGCCGCAGCCGCTCCCGCCCGGCGGCCACGGTCCCGGCCGGATTGCGCGCCAGGTAGCCGGCGAGTTTGCGCAGGCTCCAGCGGGTGAACGGCAGGCCCAGCTTCTCCGGGCGGGTGGTGGCCGTCGCGACGATGAAGTCCACGTCGTCATCGCTGATCCGGCGGGGACGGCCGCCCGCCCACTGAGGGTCCAGCGCGGCCAGCCCCTTCTGGTTGAACAGGTGGATCACATCCCGGACGGTGTCCTCATCCGCCGCGACCAGCCGGGCGATCGCCAGGACCGGCGTCCCAGACGCCGACGCCATGATGATCATCGCCCGGCGGACCCGGATCGACCCGTGCTTTCCCCGCCGCACAATCTGCTGCAGCCGCTGACCCTCCTGATCGGTAAGCCTTCTCGCCCGCACCGCTTCCGCCATCGCCACTCCCGCCCTCGACTCCACGTCAGGATCGAGTGTGGACCCAGCACGGCAGCGCCAGCGGCGTCTCCCCCAACCAGGTGAACGTTCGTGGTCAGCGCACTAGTAGTACTTTGTTAGGTCGCAGCGAAGGCGGCGGCGAGCCGGTCGAGGGTAACGGGCTGGGTGCAGAGGGGACAGGCGCCGAGGATGAGGGTAAGCACGATCTGCAGCTCGTGCAGGACCTG
>Ga0302229_10002368_pt1 | contig 13667 bp, 15 predicted proteins | sample II_Palsa_N1_3_FD_193518 | JGI IMG/M metagenome (GOLD analysis project Ga0302229, IMG submission 193518) | Peat permafrost microbial communities from Stordalen Mire near Abisko, Sweden - II_Palsa_N1_3 | ecosystem: Environmental > Terrestrial > Soil > Palsa > Peat permafrost | place: Sweden...
GCCCTTCGTCACCGGGTTATACGAGCGCAACGAGACGCTCTTCAGCGGCTCGTACTGGCAAGGCGCTTTCGACACATCTTTCGGAATGTCGATCAGCACCGGGCCGGGCCGGCCGGTACGGGCGATGTAGAACGCTTTCTTGACGACAGAGGCGAGATCGCGCACGTCCTTCACGAGGAAGTTGTGCTTCACGCACGGACGCGTGATGCCGACCGTATCGCACTCCTGGAACGCATCCTGGCCGATGGCGGCTGTGGGCACCTGGCCGCTGATCACCACCAGAGGAATCGAATCCATGTAGGCGGTTGCGATGCCGGTCACCGCATTGGTGACGCCGGGGCCGGAGGTCACGAGACACACGCCGACCTTGCCCGTAGAACGCGCATAGGCGTCTGCGGCATGGACAGCGGCTTGTTCGTGGCGCACGAGGATGTGCTGGAATTTGTCCTGCTTGTACAGCTCGTCGTAGATGTAGAGTACCGAGCCGCCAGGATAGCCCCAGACAAACTCGACGTCTTCGTCGGCCAATGCGCGCATGAGCACGGTGGCACCGATAGAAGAGTCAGTTTCGCGATGGGGAGTCGTATCCGACGTGGAGAATTCCGCGCTGGGCATATTCATCACAATCACCTTTCGAATTTTCGGCAAAAAATTGATCGGGTGCTCTCTGCCGGGCTTGTGGCTCGGGTTCAAGCGGCGCGTCCACTTTGACAGGTGAGCTTCTTGGGCCACACCTCAAATGAGACAAGTCACTTATGTTGCGAACCGTCGAAGATATCTGCTGTCGGCTCGACGGTCAAGAAAATATTTCCGCGCTATCCGCAACAACCCCACCCAACCCTGAGAAAAGTTGTCTTAAGTATCGATGCGGCATCGTGTTTTTCCCCAGCGAGGCGAAAGTTTGTTAGCATCCGCCAGTTTTACGACAATTTCGATCGATTACGCGCACGCTCGCTGCGCCGACCCCCAACGGATGGCATCAGACAAGGAACTCGCCGATTTTCTGGCGGGCGTCGAAAGGCGCGCGTTCAAGCAGACGGTCTACGCCGTGCGGGACGACGACGCCTCGCTCGACATCGTGCAGGACGCGATGATCAAGCTCGCCGAAAAATATGGCGACCGTCCAGCAGCCGAACTGCCGCTGCTGTTTCAGCGTATTCTGCAGAATGCGATGCACGACTATTTTCGTCGGCAGAAAGTACGCAATACCTGGGTTAGTCTGTTCTCCTCGCTCGGCAACGCCGACGACGACGAATTCGACCCTTTGGAGACATTCGAGGCACAAGAAGGCTCGGTAGGCGCCGAGAGTAGCGAGCAGAAGCTGGAGCGCGAACAAGTCTTACAGTTGATTGACGACGAGATCCAAAAATTACCGGCACGTCAACGGGAGGCGTTTCTCATGCGTTATTGGGAAGATATGGATGTCGCCGAGACTGCTGCCGCAATGGGCTGCTCCGAAGGCAGTGTGAAGACGCACTGCTCGCGAGCCACTCATACGCTGGCGCAAGCGCTCAAGGCCAAAGGAATCACGCTATGAGCTCCTCTCTCGATACGAAAGAACTCGAGTTCGCGAGGCAAGTCCGCCGCGCGCTCGACGAAAATGCCGCCAGTCTTTCTCCCGCCACCGTCGACCGGCTCGCCGTGGCACGCCGCGCCGCGCTGGCCCGCAAAAAGCCCGAGCCGGTGACTGCGCCCGTGTTCGTGCCGGCCTTTGCCGGCGCCGCCGGGGCGCTGTCCGGCATGCCGCAAACCGAGGTCCCGCACCGCCGCCGTTCGCCGCTGCGCCGCTTTGCGCTCGCCTGGCCGTTGGCAGCGCTGGTCATTAGCCTGGTGGCCATCGCCTACTGGGAAGACCAGCAACGCACCGCTGAGCTCGCCGATATTGACGCCGCGATGTTGAGCGACGATCTGCCGCTCAATGCCTATCTCGATCACGGCTTCAACGCGTATCTTTCGCGCGCGCATTGAGCGGGAGGCTCTTCGGGTGAGTTACAAGCGCGGCCTCGCCGTTGTTTTCGGATGCGCAATCGCGGCCCTCGTGTCGTTTGCCGCGACGTATCCGCGCTTCTACCCGAGCGCCTCGTCCGTTGCGGCCCCTGCCGGCGGCGCGCCTGCCAAGGCCGCCGTGCCGGCGCTCGGCGTCGAACTGCCGGGCCTGCCCAGCACCAGCCCCCTCTCCTGGTCGCACCTCACTGACGCGGAGCACATCGCGCTCGCGCCGTTTGCCGGCGTCTGGGATACCTTCAGCGACGAACGTAAGCGAAAATGGATCAAGATCGCCTCACGTTACTCGAAGTTGACGACTGAACAGCAAAAGGGCCTGCACGACCGCATGACCGAATGGGTCCGCCTGACGCCGGATCAGCGCCGGGTCGCCCGCGAGAATTACCAGGTCTCGAAGGAACTGCCGCGCGAAGCGCGCCAGAAGGCCTGGAAAGCCTATCAGCAGCTACCGGAAGAGCAGAAAGAGAAGCTGGCCGCGAGCGAGCGCAAGCACCGGCCCACGGTCGTCAGCGCGCCGCCGTCCGGCAGAACCGAGCTGAAGGATATCGAACGTCTCGTCAGCGGGCGCGAGCGCGCAGCCAGCGGCGCGGTCACCACGGCCAACGCGTCGGGCACCGGCGCCGCGCTGCCGGGCGGGCCGGCGACGCCCTCCTCCGGCAGCATTGCACCCGCCACGCCGACGCCGGCCGCGCCGCCCGCAACCGAATCGATCTACAACGGCTCCTGAGCCCGGCGCGCCCGGCCCACCTTCCCCATGAACGTGCCCACCGCGCCCAACGTGCCCGATCCGCTCGCCACACCCCAACCTCCCGCTAATGCACTGCCTGCCACGCCGTCGATACGCCGCCGGCTGGCGACGATGCTCTACGAAGGCGTGATCCTGTTCGGCGTGGTGTTCCTTGCCGGCTACCTGTTCAGCACGCTGACGCAGCAGCGCAATGGGTTGACCCACCACAATCTGCTGGCCGCATGGATCGGTTTCGTGGTCGGCCTGTATTTTGTGTGGTTCTGGACCCACAGTGGCCAGACCCTGCCCATGAAAACCTGGCGGCTGCGCGTGGTCGCCGCAAACGGCACGCCGCTCTCCACGCCGCGCGCAATTGCGCGCTACGTGCTGGCGTGGCTATGGTTTCTGCCGCCGCTCGCGCTGCATCCGCTGCTTGGACTTTCGGTGCCGCACACGCTCCTGATTGCCGCCGCCTGGTTCGTGCTGTGGGCCGCGACAGGCCGACTGGACGCCAACCGGCAGTTCCTGCACGACCGGCTGGCCGGCACCCGGATCATCGCCGTAGCCGGCTGAAACGCCCCACGTGGCGAAGCGTTCCCGCTTCGCTTCCCGCACGACATGCCGCGTTGACCCGGCTCCCGCCGGCGCCGTCACGCGTCCTCACGCCCGCTGCCCGTAATAAGAACTTCTCGTGACTGTCACGGCACAGTCATGTGCGGATGGCGCAATACGGGCACTGCAACTCGACGCGTGAGCCATGGACCCCAACACGTCCGCGACTTCCTTGTTCCGCCAGACTGGCCCGAGCGTCGACCCCGTCGCTTTCCGGCCGGACTCCGCCTCCTTCGGCGCCGGCCTGCCGCTGCCCCTGCCGCCGCTCTCCTCGGACCCGCAACCCGGCCGTCACGACGACGATCACGAGGAGCCGCATCGCTACCGCACGATCTGGCTGTCCGACATCCACCTCGGCTCGAGCGGCTGCCAGGCGCCGTACCTGCTCGACTTCCTGCGCCACAACGACTCGGAGTATCTGTACCTGGTCGGCGACATCATCGACGGCTGGCAGTTGAAGAAGGGCTGGTACTGGCCGCAGGCGCACAACGACGTGGTGCAGAAGATCCTGCGCAAGGCCCGCAAGGGCACCCAGGTCGTCTACATCCCCGGCAATCACGACGAAGCGGCGCGCCAGTTCTGCGATCTCGCCTTCGGCGACATCCACGTGCGCGGCGAGGCCTTCCACACCACGCTCGCCGGCAAGCGCCTGTGGATCGTGCACGGCGACCTGTTCGACGGCGTGATCCAGCATGCCAAGTGGCTCGCCTACCTCGGCGACAGCCTCTACACGCTGATTCTCGTGCTGAACCGCTGGTTCAACCGGATCCGCAGCCGCCTCGGCTTCCAGTACTGGTCGCTGTCGCAGTACCTCAAGCATCAGGTGAAGAACGCGGTGAATTTCATCTCCTCGTTCGAACGCGTGATGACCGACGAAGCCCGCCGCCGCGGTTGCGACGGCGTGGTCTGCGGCCACATCCACAAAGCCGAGATTCGCGATATCGACGGCGTGCTGTACTGCAACGACGGCGACTGGGTCGAAAGCCTGTCGGCGCTCGTCGAAACCTTCGAAGGTGAACTCAAGGTGATCTACTGGACCGTGATGCGCTCGCCTGAAGTCAGCGCGCAAAAGGCCCGGGCGACCACCGCCTGACGATCGCCTGGTGGCCGCTGATTGGTCATTGAATACCCGCGTCATCCCTTTTAACTTCTATTGGGCCAAAACCGATGAAGATCATGATCGTCACCGATGCATGGGAGCCGCAGGTCAACGGCGTGGTCCGCACGCTGAAGAACACGACCCGCGAACTCACCGCGCTTGGCCACCGTGTCGACCTGTTGACGCCGCTCGAATTCAAGACGATTCCGTGCCCGACCTACCCTGAGATTCGCCTGTCGCTGTTCCCGAAGCGCAAGCTGCACGAGCGCATCGACGGCTTCGCGCCGGACGCGCTGCACATCGCCACCGAAGGCCCGCTCGGCATGGCCGCGCGCGCTTACGCGATCAAGCACAAGCTGCCGTTCACGACCGCCTATCACACGCGCTTTCCGGAATACGTGCAGGCGCGCTTCGGCATTCCGCTCGCCGCCACCTACAAATTCCTGCACTGGTTCCACAAGGCCTCGCTCGCCGTGATGGCGCCGACGCCGGTCGTCAAGACCGATCTCGAGAAGTTCGGCTTCACGAATGTGGTGCTGTGGACGCGCGGCGTCGACCTTGATATCTTCCACCAGATGGACTCCAAGGTGCTCAACACGGCGCGGCCCATCTTCCTCTACGTCGGACGCGTGGCGGTGGAGAAGAACGTCGAAGCCTTTCTCAAGCTGGACCTGCCCGGCTCCAAGTGGGTCGCCGGCGAAGGCCCGGCGCTCGCCGAGCTGAAGTCGCGCTATCCGCAGGCGAACTATCTGGGCGTGCTGACGCAAGCGGAACTGGCCAAGGTGTACGCCGCCGCTGACGTATTCGTGTTCCCGAGCCGCACCGACACCTTCGGCCTCGTGCTGCTCGAGGCGCTCGCCTGCGGCACGCCGGTCGCCGCCTACCCGGTCACCGGACCGATCGACGTGCTGGGTGACGGCGGCGCCGGCGCCATGCACGAAGACCTGCGCGAAGCCTGCCTCGAAGCGCTGAAAATCGACCGCAACCACGCTCGCGCGTGGGCCGAGCGCTTCTCGTGGACGGCCGCCTCCGAGCAGTTCGCCGCCCATCTGAAGCCGCTGCCGCGGCCCACCTTCAGCGAGGAAAGCGCGGCCGCGTGACGCGTCCCGCCAAGCCGCCCATGCGAGCAAGAACTTCCAGCGTTCGACGCGCACCGCACGGCGCGCTGCGTTCGGTCGAAACGGACGCCAGCAGCGTCGAGCCGTTCGACGACGTGCACGAATCCGGTGCAGCACAGCCGGCAGCCGGTACGTCGGACGGCCTGGCGTCGCCGGCGCCGGTCGTGCATACCGGGCAAGCACGGCAGCCGCAAGCCGTGCCGGCTTCGCGCCACCGTGCGGCCGCCGACTCGCACGCCGACGCCCATGAGCCGCTCGGCCCCGACGACCCCCTCGCGCCGCTGCCGTTCAATCCCTACAAGGGCAATCGCGGCATCACGCGCGCCTGGCACGCGCTGAAAAATTCGCTGGCGGGCTTTCAGGTCGCGATTCGCGAAGAAAGCGCGTTTCGCCAGGAGTTGACGCTCGCGGCCATCCTCGTGCCCTGCGGCGTGATCGTGCCGGTCGATCCGGTCAGCCGCGTGCTGCTGCTCGGATCGGTGCTGCTGGTGTTGATCGTCGAACTGCTGAATTCGAGCGTGGAGGCGGCGATCGACCGTATCTCGCTCGAACGCCATGAATTGTCGCGGCGCGCCAAGGACCTCGGCAGCGCGGCAGTGATGGTCGCCCTGGGGATGTGCCTGATGACGTGGGGGCTGATCGTCGGCCCGCTGGTGCTGCATTGGGTCAGAGGCTGGCTGTAGCCGTCCTGGCCGCCTGACGGAATAGTTGCACGCCGTCGCGGCGTGAAAACCCTGAATCGGGCCTGGGTATGAGAACGGTCGGTTTATAATCGTCCGATAGTCTCTCAAAAATACTAACCGCCAGGGTGGATCACGCAGCAGCGGCACGCAGCCGCGCGGCCAGCCCGGCGTTACCAGGGCCGGACGACATGGAAGCCAAACCTCCCCGCCGCACCCGCGAACGGATTCTCGAACTGTCGTTGAAGCTTTTCAACGAAATCGGCGAACCGAACGTCACGACGACGACGATCGCCGAGGAAATGGAAATCAGTCCGGGCAATCTGTACTACCACTTCCGCAACAAAGACGACATCATCAACAGCATCTTCAGCCAGTTCGAGCAGGAGATCGAAAAGCGTCTGCGCTTTCCGGACGATCACCGCGCGACGATCGACGAGATGTGGTCCTACCTGCAGTACATGGTCGATTTCACGTGGCGCTATCGCTTCCTGTATCGCGACCTGAACGATCTACTGGCGCGCAACCGGACGCTCGAAACGCACTTCAAGCAGATCATCAGCCACAAGGTGCGCTTTGCCAGCCAGTTCTGCGATCAACTCGTCGCAGATGGGGAAATGGTGGCGACACCGGACGAACTGAACGTGATCGCCACTAACGTCGGCGTGATCGGCACTTATTGGCTGTCGTACCAGTTCGTGATGAACCCGCGCAAATACAACGAGCAGGAAGCGATCCAGGCCGAACTGCATCAGGTCAGCGTGCAGATCGTCTCGCTGATGGCGCCGTATCTGCGGGGCCGCTCGCGGCAACTGTTCGACGATCTGATTTCGGGCAAACTGCCCAAGCGCGAGTTCTACGACTACCTGCCGCAAAAGGAAGGCGCCGCGCCGCGCAACGAACCGAAGGACGTTTGAACATGAAGGCGGTATGTGTGTACTGCGGCTCTTCTAACGGAGCCAAACCACTCTACGCCGAGGCCGCCCGCGGCTTCGGACGGGCCCTGGTCGAGGCAGGCCTCGCGCTCGTCTACGGCGGCGGCAAGGTCGGCCTGATGGGCACGATTGCCGATGCCGTGATGGAGGCCGGCGGCCGTGCCATTGGTGTGATTCCCGAACTGCTCGTCAACAAGGAAGTCGGCCATAACGGCCTGACTGAATTGCACGTGGTGCCCGACATGCACCAGCGCAAGAAGATGATGGCGGACCTGTCGGATGCGTTCGTTGCGATGCCCGGCGGTGCGGGTACGCTCGAAGAACTGTTCGAAGTCTATACGTGGGCGCAACTGGGCTATCACCAGAAGCCCGTGGCGCTGCTCAACATAGACGGCTACTACGATCCGTTGATTGCGATGCTCGAGCATACGGTGCAGGAAGGCTTCATGCGCCAGACCTATTTCGACATCCTGCAGGTCGATTCAGACCCGGTGGGGTTGATCGCCAGGCTGCGTGGTTATCAACCGCCGCCAAAAGACAAATGGGCCGATAACCGCGACGCGGTTTGAGCGCCGCAGGCTGCTCACCGCTTACCGCTTAGAAAGGGCAATCATCCATGACGAAGGTCGTTCTGATCACGGGCGCAAGCCGCGGCATCGGCCGCGCGACAGCGCGTTTGCTGGGCGCACGCGGCTGGTCGGTCGGTGTGAACTACGCCAATAACGAAGCCGCCGCGCACGAAACCGCAGCGGAAGTCGGACGGGCCGGCGGCCATGCCCGCGTGATCAAAGGTGACGTTGCGAGCGAAGCGGACGTGATTGGAATGTTCGACGCCGTCATCCACGCGTTCGGCCGGATCGATGCACTGGTGAACAACGCGGGCATTGTCGCCCCTGGGATGCCGCTCGCCGATATGGATGTGGCACGCCTGCAGCGCATGTTCGACGTCAACGTTCTTGGCGCTTATTTGTGTGCCCGGGAAGCTGCGCGCCGGATGTCGAAGGACCGCGGCGGCGAAGGCGGTGTGATCGTCAATCTCTCCTCGGCGGCCGCGCGTCTCGGTGCGCCGAACGAGTACGTCGACTACGCGGGCTCGAAAGGCGCTATCGATACGATGACGCTTGGCCTTGCCAAGGAACTCGGCCCGCAGGGGATACGCGTGAATGCGGTGCGGCCTGGTCTGATCGATACCGAGATCCATGCCAGTGGCGGGCGTCCGGACCGTGCCGCAGTGCTTGGCTCGCAGACGCCGCTCGGTCGCCCTGGCAGCGCAGATGAAGTCGCGGAAGGCATCGTCTGGCTGCTAAGCGATGCGGCTTCGTATGTGACCGGCGCCGTGCTTGATGTGGCCGGTGGACGCTGATTTTTCGTTCGGCTGCCGCGCGCTATAACCTGGGCACAGCACACGCTTCTCAGAACGACGATCCTGGTTTGCGCAGGAAGTCCTGCTCTTCTTCGGTAGACACACGCCCCAGCGCCGCGTTGCGATGTGGAAACCGCCCAAACCGTTCGATGACCGCCGCGTGCCTGACTGCGGCATCGTAGTAACTCGCGACCCTCTTCGGCTGCGCTTCGAACGTTTTGAAGAGCCGCAGCGATTCGCGCTGGCTGGCAAGAGACTCATCATGCTCGAACGGCAGATATGCAAAGGCGCGATGTAACAGAGTTGGCAGACGCTGGTCAGCACCGCTTGCGATCATTTGCCTGGCAATCCTCAGCGCATGCTCATCGCCAGCGAATGCTCGTGCCGTCCCGCGGTATAGATTGCGTGAAAACTGATCGAGCACGATGACGAGCGCAAGACCGCCAAGCGGTGTATCCGCCCACGCATCCAGCACACCCTGCACGGCGAGATCAAGCAGTTCACCGAAGCGCTCATGCAGCATCGCGTCGAACGCCGCATCGCGCTTGAACCAGAGCTTTCTGTCCTGCCCATAGGTAGCGGAATCCGGCGCACCGAACCAGCAGTCGAGCACCGCTCGCGCCCGCTCGTCGAGCGCGGCGTAATCGGCCGTGGCGTCATGCGCAACCGAACCCGACTGCCCGCTCATCCGACGTGTCTCCCCTTCCCCATCAATCCGGCCGGTTCCGCATCCAGTCAGCCGTATCAAAGAACGAGTGCAGCAGACGCTCCCGCAGCGGCTCGTCCAGCCCCACGTCTTGCATCGCCCACGCCATGCAACGCAGCCACTGATCGCGCTCGCTCGAAGCAATCGAAAACGGCAGGTGCCGGGCGCGCAGACGCGGGTGGCCGAAGCGGCTGATGTAGTGGTCCGGGCCGCCCAGCCAACCGCACAGGAACCAGAAGAACTTGTCGCGCGAGCCGTCGAGGGTCGGAGGATGCAGGGCGCGGATTCCCGCGAATTCGGGCTCGAGGTCCATCAGGTCATAGAAACGGTCGATGAGTTCGCGCACGCGCGCCTCGCCGCCCACCAGTTCGAAGGCCGTCGGTTGCGCCGGCGCTTCGTCGATCGGATCGGTCATACGGTCAACTGCAATCTGCAAAAGGAATCGAAGAAAAAACTACGCGCTTGCCGCCGCTCAGGTATCACGCATCGCGCAGCGATTGCAACGCGGGACGGGCCAGCACATGACGCAGGCTCAACCAGCCGCCGACGCCCGCGCAGGCAATGCCTGCTGCGACACCGGCAGGCAGCAGCCACGGGTCGAAGTTCAGGTAGAAGAAAAACACTCGCGTCGCGAGTTGCCACCCAACTACCTCCGCGCCTATCGCTGCCATCAGCCCGGCCAAAGCGCCCACCGCGACAAACTCCGCCACCTGCACCGCGCGCACCTGCCGATGCGATGCACCGAGCGCGCGCAGCAGCGCGGATTCTCGCATACGCTCGTCGCGCGTGCCGGCGAGCGCCGCATACAGCACCAGCACACCCGCGGCGAGTGTGAACGCAAACAGGAACTGCACCGCGCCGATCACCTGCTCCAGCATGCGTTGCATCTGCGCGAGAATCGGGCCCACATCGATGGCCGTGAGATTCGGATACGCCCCGATCAGGCCATCGATCGTCGCGCTCTTCTCGGGCGGCAAGTGGAAACTCGTAATGAAGCTCGCCGGAAAATCCTGCAACGCGGCAGGCGGCATCAGCACAAAAAAGTTGACCTTGAACGAGCCCCAGTCGAGCTTGCGGATGCTCGTCACCGGCGCGTCGACCTGCAAACCGGTCACGTCGAAACGCAGCGTATCGCCAGCCTTCACGTGGAGTGTTTTCGCAAGTCCTTCCTCGATCGAAATCTGCGGCGCCTTCGTGTCGCCGTACCACTTGCCCCCGACGATCCGGTTGTCGTCAGGCAGGCTCGTCGTGTACGACAAATTGAATTCGCGGTCGACGAGGCGCCTGGCATCCTCGCTCTTGTACTGGTCCGGATTGATGGGCTTGCCGTTGATCGCAATCAGGCGCGCGCGCACCATCGGCGAGAGCGCCGCATCGGGCAGGTCGTGGCTCTTGAGGTACTGCGTCACCCCTGCGCGCTGATCGGGCTGAATGTCGATGATGAACTGGTTCGGCGCGTCGGGCGGTGTCGATTTGCGCCAGCCGTCCACCAGATCGTTACGCGTCATCGCAATCAGCAACAGACACATCAGGCCGATACCGAGCGCCGTGATCTGCAGCGCGCTGGCGCTGCTGCGACGCTCGAGCGAGGCCAGCGCATAGCGCCAGCCAATGCCCGCGTTGACCCGCTCGCTGCGTACGATGCGCGAGGCGCCCCACAACGCGAGACGGGCGATCACGGCGAACACCAGCAGCCCACCGGCAAAGCCGCCGGCTACGATCCCGCCCAGCTTCACTTCGCCGGCCGCCACGATCAGCAGTGCAGCGAACAGCATGATTCCCAGCGCATACGCGGCCCACGCCGTGCGCGCCTCTTCGCCCCATTCGCGGCGCAGCACGCGCACCGGCGGCACGCGGGTCAACGGCAACAGAGGCGGCAACGCGAAGCCGAGCAGCAACACGAGACCCGCCGCAATCCCTTCGACCGCGGGCCACACGCTCGGATACGGCAGCACTACGTCGATCAGCGTGCCGAGCCAGCTCAACAACGCCAGATGTCCCGCGTAGCCAAGCAGCACGCCGATTGCTCCGCCAAGCAGACCCAGCCCAAGAAACTCCAGCAGAAACAGCGAACGCAGCGTGCGCTGACTGACGCCGAGACAGCGCATCGCCGCGCAACCGTCAAGATGGCGGCGCATGTAGCGGTGTGAGGCCATCGCAATCGCGACCGCCGCCAGCATCGCCGTCAGCAGCGACACGAGGGTCAGAAAATGGCCCGCGCGATCGAGCGTCTCGCGCACCTGCGGCTGGCCATCCTTCAGCGATTCGAGCGCGACACCGCGCATCTTGCCGTCGTCGACGCGGGCATGCGAAAACGCGGCAAACTTCTCGACCGCCGGGCGCGTACCCGCCACCAGCAACCGGTACGTCACGCGGCTGCCGAACACGATCAGGCCGGTGGACTTGAGTTCATCGTCACGCAGCATCAACCGCGGCGAAAAATTGACGAAGCCGAAGCCGCGGTCCAGTTCACGCGTGATGATCGCGGCGATCGTGAACGTGCGGTTGCCGACCCTCACCGTATCGCCGACATGCACCTTCAACGCGTCGAGCAACGCCTGATCGGCCCACACCGTGCCTGGCGCGGGAATCCCCTGCGCCTCATGATCGGGCGCGTTCGGCGCCGTCGCGATGCGCAGCGCGCCACGCAGCGGATACGCGGATGTGACAGCTTTGAGAGCCGCCAGCCGCGAGACCGACTGGGCACCCATCGTACTGATCATGCTGGGGAAAATGGCGGTGTTCGCCATCTGCAGGCCAAGCGATTTGGCCTCATTGCTGAATTGCGGATCGACGGGATGGTCGGAGCGCACGATGAAGTCGGCGCCGATCATGCGCCGCGCGTCGCGCTCGAGCCCTAGATGCAGGCGGTCGGCGAGGAAGCCGACGCTTGAGAGGGCCGCTACGGCCAGCACCAGCGCCAGCAGCAGCATCGTCAACTCGCCCGCGCGCCAGTCACGGGCGGTCATCCGCACGGCCTGACGCAACAGATCGGCCCCGTTAAAACGACGCCCCGGCGTGGTGCGGACGACAGCCGCTGGCGACGCCGGCGAAACTCGTGCCGAATCGCTCAATCGTGCCGACTCCTGGCGAAGCGCGACACCATATGCGTCGCCATGCCGCGAAAGCCGCCCTGCACGCCGCGCCACAGACGCGGCAACACCCAGGCCGCCAGCATCAGAAAGCCGACCATCAGCAGCAGGAACAGCACGGGGACGAAGAGCGCCAGCAGCAGGCCGCCAAACACGAGGCCATCCTCGGCGGTCGAGGTCACGATGTTCGAAACCGGCTCGGGCGAGAGGTTGATCAGCGCGCGCGTGCCGGCCTTCGCCAGATGCGCGGTACCGGCTAGCGTGCCACCGGCAAGCGCGGCCACGGTCAGCAGCGCCGGATCGGCATGGCCGAGCGCACCAGCGGCCAGCACGGCACCGGCCGGAATCCGGATAAAGGTATGAATCGCGTCCCAGAGGGAATCGAACGCAGGAATTTTATCGGCCAGAAACTCGGTGACCGTCAACACGGCCGCCACCCCGATCACCCATGGCGAAGCCAGCACGGACAAGGTATCGGGAAGATGGACGAGGCCGAGGCGCGCAAACACGCCGGCTAACAGGACGGTCAGATAGAGACGGAGGCCACTGCCCCAGGACAGGCCCGCCGCTAGCGAGAGAGGTTCAAGCATGGCAGCCTCCAGGCACGTTGCTCGTGCCGGGCGCTTCTGCCACTGCGGACACCCGCTGCAGCGAAGCTGTCAGACCCGCGCCCAAGCCGGACGCGGGACAGATTAAATTGATATCGACTTCATTATAGCCACGTTAATTCGCAGACCGCAGAGCAGACTGCAATTTCAGGCTCTAATATCCGCGAAAACCGGCTATAGACTGCAAAACGAGCAGCCGGAGGGCCGTTTTAATGGCCGGAGGAGAGTTTGAGTCCGATCAGGCCGATCACAATCAGGGACGCGCTCGCCACTCGCGCCACCGTTAACGCTTCGCCCATTATGACGATGCCAAAAATAAACGCGCCCACAGCGCCGATCCCGGTCCACACCGCGTAAGCGGTGCCGAGCGGCAACTGGCGCATGGCGATGGCGAGCAGCGCGAAGCTGCCGAGGGAGGTCACGACCGTGAACACGGACGGCCACAGCTTGGTAAAGCCTTCGGAGGTCTTGAGACCGGCGGCCCACGCGACTTCGAGCAAACCGGCAATCAGCAGAAGAAACCAGGACATCAAACGACTCCGTGATTCAGATGGGGCCGTCCCCGTTCGATGCAGATGCGTAAGGTCGTCCTTACGGTCTGTAATTATACCAAAATTGGGGGTTCTGAGGCTGCGGCGGAGAATAGCGGTTACCCAATGGGCACCCACGGTGCCCAAAGCGCTTCTTATGCGGCCCCAACCAGCCGGTATCCGACCCCGGTCT
>Ga0302229_10002370_pt1 | contig 13655 bp, 13 predicted proteins | sample II_Palsa_N1_3_FD_193518 | JGI IMG/M metagenome (GOLD analysis project Ga0302229, IMG submission 193518) | Peat permafrost microbial communities from Stordalen Mire near Abisko, Sweden - II_Palsa_N1_3 | ecosystem: Environmental > Terrestrial > Soil > Palsa > Peat permafrost | place: Sweden...
GGCCGAGGACGCCGAAGGCGTGCGCCTCGTCCAGCACCAGGAGGGCGTGGTGGGCGCGGGCCAGGCGGTGCAGTTCGGCCACGGGGGCCTGATCGCCGGTGACCGAGAACACCGTGTCGCTGACCACAATGGCCGCGGGCTCGGTCCGGCGGGCCAGCAGCCGCCCCACCGCACCGGCGTCAGCGTGCGGCGTTACCTCGACGCGGATACTGCGGGCCCGCGCGAGCCGGCACGCGTCGATCAGTGAGGCGTGGTTGGCAGCGTCGGAGACGACCAGCACGCCCGGAGTCTCCGGAATCTCCGGGCCCGGAGTCTCCGGAGTTCCCGGAGTCTCGGCCCCGAGGACCTGTACCAGCGCCGTGATCACCGCCACATTGGCCAGGTAGCCGGAGGAGAAGACGAGCGCGGCGGCGGCCCCGGTGAACGCGGCCAGCTCGCGCTCCAGCTCGGTGTGCAGCTCGGTGGTCCCGGTGACCAGGCGTGATCCGGTGGCACCGGTACCCCAGGTCCGGGCGGCGCAGGCGGCCGCCTCGGCCAGCCGTTCGTCTTCCCCGAGACCGAGGTAGTCGTTCGAGGCCAGGTCGACCAGCCGGCCCGGCCGGGCCTGTCCCGCCGGGTCGCTGGCGACTCCGGGCGCGGCCGGGTCGCCGGCGACTCCGGAGATGCCGGCGACTCCGGGCGGCCGGGGCTGCAGTTGCCGGCCCAGTCCCGCGGCGCGGCGCGCCTCGGCCGCCTGGCGGAGCTTCGCCAGCGGGGGCGGGGCGGCGGTTGCCGCCGGTGACGGCGGTGATGGCTGCGTCTTCATGGGTCCTGATAGGTTTCCCCAGCATGCGGTCCCCGTCAAGCGGGGGGCCGGGGGCCGCACCGGTCCGGCGGATCGGAGCGACCCCCGCCCGGCCGGAGCGGGGAAGGTGGCTGGCGGCGGAATCAGCCGCCGCTGGGTGCAATTCAGCCGCCGCTGGGTGCAATTATGGGTGTGTGCCCACGCTCACCGATCTGGCCAGCCGCCACACAAATCTGACCAGCGCAGACCTGGAGTGCCTGCATGCGCTGGTATCGGACTGGCAGCTGCTGGCTGACCTGTCGTTCGCCGACCTCATCCTCTGGGCGCCGGTACGGGACGGCGGCGGCTGGGTGGCGCTGGCCCAGATGCGGCCCACCACCGGGCCGACCTCGTTCCAGGATGACGCGGTCGGGACGATGGCCAAGCCGGGGGACAGCGTGCTGCTGGACACCGCCCGGGACGAGCGCCGGATCTGGCGGGAGAGCGACCCGGACTGGACCTCTGGAGTGCCGGTGCGCGCCGAGACCATCCCGGTCACCCGGGAGGGCCGGGTGATCGCCGTGATCGAGCGCAACACCAACCTGAATTCCGCCCGCACCCCGAGCCGGCTGGAGCTGACCTACCTGCAGGGCGCGGACGACCTGGCCCGGATGGTGGCCGAGGGAACGTTCCCGTTCGGCGGCGAGGAGGCCACGCTGGCCCGGTCGCCTCGCGTGGGCGACGGGCTGCTGCGTCTCGGCCGCGCCGGGTGCGTCACCTACGCCAGCCCCAACGCGCTGTCGGCCTTCCGCCGGCTTGGCCTGGCCACCGACCTGGTGGGCGCGGAGCTGGGGCCGGTGGTGGCCAAGCTGTGCGCTACCTGTGGCGCGCCGCTGGATGAGTCCCTGATGCTGGTGGCGTACGGCCGGGTCCCCCGGGACGCGGAGATCGAGGGCAACGGGTCGATCGTCCAGCTCCGGTCGATCCCGCTGATCGTGGGCGGCAGCCGGACCGGGGCCCTGATCCTGGTCCGGGACGTGACCGAGCTCCGCCGGCGGGAACGCGAGCTGATGACCAAGGACGCGACGATCCGGGAAATCCATCACCGCGTCAAGAACAACCTCCAGACGGTGGCGGCCCTGCTCCGGCTGCAGGCGCGCCGGCTCAGCGGCCCGGAGGCGCGGGCCGCGCTGGAGGACGCCGTCCGCCGGGTCGGCTCCATCGCGATCGTGCACGAGACGCTGTCCCACGCGCCCGACGAGATCGTCGCCTTCGACGAGGTCGCGGACCGGGTGGTGATGATGGCGTCCGAGGTGGCCGGGACCGAGATCCAGGTGACCCCGAAGCTGACCGGGACGTTCGGCTCGCTGCCGGCGTACGTGGCGATGCCGCTCGCGCTGGTGCTGACCGAGCTCCTGCAGAACGCCCTGCAGCACGGTTTCGCCTACCCCGAGGCGGCCAGCGGCGAGACCAAGCGGTCCACCGGCAGCGTCGAGGTGAGCGCGGTGCGTGGGCCGGACCGGCTGACGGTCGTGGTCGTCGACGACGGCGTAGGGCTGCCGGAAGATTTCGACCCCGAGTCCTCCAGCTCCCTAGGGCTGCAGATCGTGCGGACGCTGGTCGTCGGCGAGCTGGGCGGGAAGCTGGAGATCACGCCCCGGCCGGAAGGCGGGACACAGGCCCTCGTCGATCTCCCCGTGCAGGAGGACGAGCGGCCCAAGGACCAGGAAGGTTAGCCGCCCCAGGGGCCCAGGACCCCGGCGGCTGGCGACGGGCGGGGAGTCAGCCGGAAACGGGCTGGGCGTGTGTGCGGGCGCGGAGCCGCAGCGTGCGCCGCTTCAGGGCCCGCCGCTCGTCCTCACTCAGGCCGCCCCACACGCCGGCGTCCTGGCCGGAATCGATCGCCCAGTGCAGGCAGGAATCCGTTACTGGACAACGATGACAGACACGCTTCGCCTCGTCGATCTGGAGTAGCGCAGGACCGGTGTTTCCGATCGGGAAGAACAACTCAGGATCTACGTCACGGCAGGCGGCGTTGTGGCGCCAGTCCATGAGGTCACTCCTTCGGGGCATGTCGGCTGCACAGCGGGGGGTTGGGCCCGGTGCGCCGGTAGCTTGTGAATGATTTCACTAGCCGCGTAATATATTGGGACAAGTCACTTCGCCATATTAAAGCGGTGCCAGCTGGCAACCTGCCCGGAGCTGCTTCATAGCCCAGACACGCATGGGAAACCGGAAAACGTGCTCAGGTGCTGTCGCACCTGAGCGGACTCCCGCCCGGCATCGTGTAAAGCTTCTCAAGCGCGTCGCCGGGAACGCAAGAGGGCGCAACAGTGATCTTTGTCAATTCAATGTGACCTGAATCACAATTAATGTGACGCAAGTAGTTCACAGCCGCAACAATGTCGGGGCGGAATCAGGCGATTACCCGCAGCGCTTCCGGTACCGACCGAAATGTGACCGATTCCCCTTCGCCGACATACTCCCCGTCCACCTGGATGGCCGTCGGCTCGCGCGAGGATACCGTGACTTCCGTCTCATCGTGCAGGCTTACCACGTACCGTCCGGTGGGCGGCCGGCCGTCGCGCCGCATCATCTGGCGCATGGCGTTGAGCGTGGAGAAGGTCCGCAGACGGCGCAGCGCGAACACGTCCAGCCCGGTGTCGAAGCTGGCGCCGGGCGTCGGGCTCACCGGATGGCGGCCGATGTACGACCACGGGGTGGTGTTGGAGATCAGGGCCAGGCCCAGCGGGGCGATGGTGGTCCCGGCCGTCGTTTCCAGGGCCAGCGCCGGGTGCCGCCGGTCGATTCTGCGGTAGTACTGCCGCAGGGCCATCCGCATGTACAGGCCGGGAGACGCCCGGCGTCCGCGGGCGCGCGCCTCCTCCACCGCCCGCACGACCTCCGCGTCCCAGCCCAGCCCGGCGTTGGACGTGAAGTAACGCCTCCCGGCCAGGCCGAGCCCGATCGTCCGGGTCGTCCCGGCGGCCAGCCCGGCGCTGATGACCCGGGTGGCGGCGACAGGGTCGCCCGGCAGGCCGAGGTCGCGGGTGAAGACGTTGGCGTTCCCGCCCGGAATGGCGCCCAGGGCCGGCAGCCGGCTGGCGGTGGCTGCCGGATGCCCGGCGCGGATGGGTGCCCCCTGCATGAGCCCGTTCACGACCTCGTTAATCGTTCCGTCGCCGCTGAGCACCAGCAGGGCGTCCCGCCCCTCGGCGGCCGCCGCGGCGGCTATGTCGCGCGCGTGCTCCCGGTACCGTGTTTCCACCGTCTCGATGTCGGCTTCGGCGGCCAGCGTGCGCACGATGAGGTCCAGGACGGGCCTGGTCGTCGTCGTCGCCCGGGGGTTCACGATCAGCAGCGCGCGCACGCGCATAGGCTAACCCTGGGTAGAAAGGTGCGACACATGCGACCACGTCCGTTGGCGTTGCTGCTGGCCGCAGCGGTCCAGGCCATCGAGGCAGCCGGGCTCCTCATCGTCGCCGTGCTGACCGCCATGGACACCGCTGCCGGCCGCTCCTACCACAACAGCAGCGGGATCGCGCTCACCGTCATCGCGTTCGGCGCGGTGCTGGCCGTGGCCTTCATCGCCTACGGGCTCTACCGGGTCCGGCCCTGGAGCCGGACGCCCGCGCTGTTCACCCAGCTGTTCGTCGGGACCACCGGTGTCTACCTGCTGAATGGCCACCGGCTCGGCTGGGGAGTACCCGCGCTGCTGCTCGGGATCGCGGGCTTCGTGGGCCTGCTGGTCCCGCCCAGCTGGCGCGCCCTGGCCTTCCGCCCGCAGTTTCAGGACGCCCCGGCCACCAGCCAGCCCGCGGCCAAGGTCGCCCAGCCCGCGGGCCAGGCCGGCGCCGCGGCCGGTGAGACCAGCCCGGCCGCTCAATCCGGCGCCCGCCCGGTGCCGCCAGCGGCCAGCACCGCCCGCCCGTCGGGCAAGAAGCCTTCCTCCCGCCGCCGCTAGCCGCCGGGTCAAGCGCCGCCCAGCCCGCGGCGGAAGATCACTCGTCGTTGGTCAGGCCGTCGCGCAACTGGGTCAGGGTCCGGGCCAGCAACCGGGAGACGTGCATCTGCGAGATGCCCAGCTCCGCCGCGATCTGGGACTGGGTGAGGTTGCCGAAGAACCGGAGCAGCAGGATCTTCTTCTCCCGCGGCGGCAGCCGCTCGAGCAGCGGCTTGAGCGACTCCCGGTACTCGACGCCCTCCAGTGCCTCGTCCACGATGCCGAGCGAGTCGGCGACCGCGGGGGCGTCCTCGTCTCCGGAGTCGGGCGCGTCCAGGGACACGGTGGAGTAGGCGTTGGCCGACTCCAGGCCCTCGAGCACCTCTTCCTCGCTCATCTGCAGGTGGGCCGCGAGCTCGCTGACGGTGGGGGCGCGTCCCTCGCGCTGGGCCAGTTCCCCGATGGCCTTGGTCAGCGAGAGCTTCAGTTCCTGCAGGCGGCGTGGTACGCGGACGGCCCAGCCCTTGTCCCGGAAGTGCCGCTTGATCTCGCCCACGATGGTGGGGGTGGCGTAGGTGGAGAACTCCACGCCGCGCTCGAGGTCGAACCGGTCGATCGACTTGATCAGGCCGATGGTGGCGACCTGGGTCAGGTCGTCCAGCCACTCACCCCGGTTGCGGAACCGGCGCGCCAGGTACTCGACCAGCGGCAGGTGCAGCTCGACGAGCGAGCCGCGGAGGCGTTCCCGCTCCGGGCTTCCCTCGGGCAGGGCGGCGAGCCGCCCGAACAGCTCCCGGGCCCGGGCCCGGTCCGGTACGGCGTGGTCGTCGCGCGCGGCGACGGACAGCGGGTCCTCGCTCGGGCGGACCTCGAACTCCTCGGTCACCCGGACGTTGTTTTCAGTCACCCGTACCTCGAAATCTGCCATCAGGACCCCGACGCCCCGCGGTGCTTGCGCAGCACGATGGCCACCCGGTCGTCGGGATCGAGCCGGGAGTCGACGTCGCCAGCCAGCGCGGACAGCACGGTCCACGCGAAAGTGTCCCGCGCCGGTATGCGCGGCTGCGCGGCGACCACCGAGACGGTGATCGTCATCGCGTCCGTGTCCAGCTCGAAGTCGCATTCGAGGTCGGTGCCGGGGATAGCCTGGCTGAGCAGCATCGCGCAGGCTTCGTCGACCGCGATCCGCAGATCCTCGATCTCGTCGAGGGTGAAGTCCAGCCGCGCGGCCAGGCCGGCGGTCGCGGTGCGCAGCACCGATAGGTACGCGCCCTCGGCAGGCATGCGCACCTGCACCCGGTCACGGGCCTCGCGGTCACGCACCTCGAGGTCGGGCACGGCCGCACCAGGACCCGGAACGGCGCCGTGAGCGGTCTGCCTCGCAGCGGTCTCCTCGGTCACGTCACTCCTTCGGGCCGGCTGTGGGGCCGGCCGATTGCCTGCAACCTATCGTCCACGCGTCACCGATTCCGGCCTGCCGCGCGGCGGGCATCAAATGATCTTGCGCGCCGGGCGGGATTTGAGGCAACGCTGCCCCGGGGCAAACCGGGCCACAGCACCCGGAACTCCCCGCCACCTCGCGTGCCGAGCCGTTGGGGCCAGGTTAGCGGCCCACCCGTGCTGCTCGCGCCCGTCCGGACCGGGGGATTACCCCGAAAATACCGCGAGATCGGCTCCCCGGATATAGCACGAGGGGCCACGACATTGTCGCGGCCCCTCCTACGGTGCGTCGGCGGTGGACTGCCGGGCAGCTCAGCTCTGCTTGGTCTCCCAGAAGATCTTGTTGATCTCGTCGATCTTCGCCAGCAGCTGGTCGGCCACGGCTGGGTCTGTGCTGGACTTGGTACCGCCGCCCCCGCCAGCCAGCTTGGTGGCCTCGTTGAAGAGGGTGTTCAGCTGCGGGTACTTCTCGAAGTGCGGCGGCTTGAAGTAGTCGGTCCACAGCACCCACAGGTGGTGCTTGACCAGTTCGGAGCGCTGCTCCTTGATGATCAGCGCCCGGGCGCGGAACTCGGGGTCCGTGTTCTGCTGGTACTTTTCGTCGATCGCCTTGACGGACTCGGCCTCGATGCGGGCCTGCGCCGGGTCATAGATACCGCAGGGCAGGTCACAGTGCGCGTAGGCGACGGCCTTCGGTTCGAGTAGGCGTGTGAGCAGCCTCATCGATCCACCTTCCGTAGTGTCTGATCACGGATAACAGGACCGACCCTACCCCGCCCGCCTTTGCCGACACCGGAGGGCCTCCATGCAGTGGCCGCTCATGCGGATCGCCGTCGCCGAGCGCTCCATGGAGCCCGTGCTGTACCCGGGTGACTGGCTGCTCGTCCGCCGGACGCGGCGGGTCCGCCCGGGCCAGATCGTGCTGGCCCGGCACCCCGGGCGCCCGGCGATGCTGATCGTGAAGCGCGCGGCCCGGCGGGAGCCCGGCGGCTGGTGGCTGGAGTCGGCGAACCCGGCCGCCGGGGCCGTCGACAGCGCGCGGTTCGGTGCGGTCCCGGATGCGCTGATCGAAGGCCGGGTCCTGCTGCGCTACTGGCCGCCGCCCCCGGCACGCCGCTGACGCGGCCCGCCGCTGCCCCTGGCCCGCCGCTGACGCGGCCGGTCATCATGCGCGCAACGGGCCCGGGTGCTCCCGGCTCCCCGCGGCCGGGCGGTCCGGCCTGTCGCGGCCCAGCGCAGCCGAAGGCCCCGCCCTGACGTCAGGGCGGGGCCTCGTCACCAGGCGGCTAGTGGGCCCGCGGCTCCGGGGCCGTCCCGGCCTGCCGGTTGACCAGGTCGAGCATCTCGCTCCGGGGCAGCCGCACCCGCTGCGCCCAGAAGTAGATGATCATGCTGAAGCCGAAGACGACCAGGATGTCCCACCAGAACGGGATGTTGCCGGTGTTGACCGGTGCGGCGACGGCCCCGCCGGCGAACTGCCCCTGCCAGGAGATGATGCCCATGCCGACCAGGTAGAACGGCAGCCAGGTGGCGGACTTCCAGTCCAGCGGCGGCCGCTGCGGGTCAAACGCCATGGAGATGCCGATCAGCACGTAGCCGATCACGACGCAGATGCCGAGCTTCCAGATCACCTCGAAGCCGGACCAGTAGATGAGCATGTTGGCCAGGAAGAACGCCAGCGGCGAGACGACCACGGCGGCCGGCATCCGGTACGGCCGCGGCGCCTCCGGCACCTGCCCGCGGAAGGCGCCCAGCGACAGCGGCGCCCCCGCGTACATCAGCACGCTCGCGGAGGTCACCAGGCCGACCAGCGAGTGCCAGCTCGGGAACGGCAGCAGGAACAGCAGGCCGGCCAGGAACGCGATGATCAGGCTGAACCACGGCACGCCGTTGCGGTCGGTCCACTGGAAGGCCTTCGGGTAATAGCGGTTGCGGGCCAGGCCGTAGCCGACCCGCGAGGTCGACGTCTGGTACATCAGCCCGGTGCCGAAGGGGGAGATGAAGGCGTCCAGCCGCAGCAGGACAGCCAGCCAGCCCAGCCCGACGAGGCCCGCCAGGCCGGCGAACGGCCCGATGGCGACGGGGCTGGTGGACGGGATGCCGGCCCAGCCCTTCGGCCCGCTGATCAGGTTGTGCGGGATCGCGCCGATGAACACGAACTGCAGCAGGACGTAGATGGCGATGCCGATGCCGGTGGCGGTGAGGATGGCCAGCGGCAGGTTCCGCTGCGGGTTCTTGATCTCACCCGCGAGCTGGTCGGCCTGCTCGAAGCCGAGGTAGGCGAACACGATGCCCGCCGAGGGGATGGCGGCGAACAGCGCCTTGATCCCGTAGGGCATGAAGCCGCCGCCCGCGCCCAGGTTGCTGGCCTTGAACTTGAATAGCAGGACGATGATGGTGAGTACCGGGACGGCGACCTTCCACCACGTGATGCCGGCGTTGACCTTGGAGAACAGGCGCATGGCCAGGAAGTTGATCGCCGTGAAGACCGCCAGCAGGACGACCGTCATGGCGAAGCCGAGCCCGGTGACGTTGCTCGTGTTCGCGTTGTACAGGCCGTGCCAGTAGTACGAGCCGTACTGCATGACCGCGAAGCACTCGATCGGCGCGACCGTGACCGCCTGCAGCCAGGAGAAGAAGCCGAACGAGATGCCCGCGATACTGCCGAAGGCGAAGTGCGGGAACCGCGCGGTCCCGCCGGACACCGGGTACATCCCGCCGAGCTCGGCGTGCACGAGCGCGAGGATGATGACGATGACGCCGGCGATGATCCAGCCCAGCAGGGCGGCGGTGCCGGCGGCCTGAGCGGCGAGGAACGCGCCGAAGAGCCAGCCGGAGCCGATGATCGAGGTTTCGGACGCCCAGGTGGCGCCGATGAAACCCATTTCCCGTTTCAGGCCCACATCAGTGGGAGTGGCTGCCGTGGCTCCCACGGATTCGGTGTTACTAGCCATGCTCATCCCTTTTCCGATCGTGCCCCGCAGGGCTGCCACCCGCGTGTCGGATCGTCGCGTTGGGCAGGTGAGCGTTGTGTATGCGCTGAGTGAGAACATCGTAGAGATACTGCTGTGACCTGAGAAGTGGGCAGGGGCGTCTTTTCGGTAACGCACGTCACGAACTCATACCCCCCTTTGACGCTCCGTGTCCCTCCGGTCCGGCCGCCACCTCGTTGGGTCTGCCTGTAAGGAATTACCCATCTGCCATTACAGACCGATGTCCGGTGCATTTCAAAGATGTCGCGGCCAGAACCGGCCACCGGGGGTCCCTAGCCCCCAGCGGACCGTTCCGTTTCGGTTCCGGCGGAAGGCCCGCGCTGCCGCGCCCGAAAAGCGGTCACGTTGGCCCGGCTCAAGCAGCGCTCGGAGCAGTAGCGCCGGGACCGGTTGGTGCTGGTGTCGATGAAGACGCCCTGGCAAGGGGCTGCCTGGCAGACGCCGAACCGCTCGAGGCCCAGCTCGGTCAGCCGTACCGCGAGGCCCATCGCCGCGCCGGCCGCGTATTTGTCCGCGACGGTACCGCTCTCGGTGAAGTGCACGTGCCAGGGCTGGCCGTCGTGCCCGGACAGCTGCGGATGCACCGGGTGCCGGATGAGCAGTGAGTTGAGCCGGGCGGCGGCTTCGTCCCCGTCCCCGGCGGCGCAGGCGGCGAACACCTTCCGGAACTCCGTCCGGAGCCCGCGCAGGGCCTCCAGGTCGCGGCGGGTCGCGCCGCTGCTCAGGTGCTCCCGGTCCGCCACCAGGTCGTGCAGGTCATCCATGGTGGCCAGCCGGTCGACGTTGTCCTCGCTGTAGGAAGCCGTGTTGACCAGCCTGACGGCGAGTTCGGCGTATGTGGTGAGGTCCACATCCGCTCCTGGCTGCGAGAGGTTTCCGCCGTTCGGGCGCGAACTGTATCGGTAAGGGGCTGCCCGGTGCGTCGTGTCTTACACCCGTGCGCCGCGTACTTCCGTGGCCGGTATGGCACAATGTGCTAACGGGTGACCCCCGATCCATCCGAAGAAGGCCGCGCGGCGCTGGCGTACCTGACCGCCCGGAGCTGGCCCTTCGGAAATCCGCCCGGACTCAGGTCCGCCATCCATGGGGGTTAACCATGACTGAGCTGTTGTCATCTTCCGATCACGCGCCGCCGCGGGATTCCGCACCCGGCGCCCGAGCCGGCGATCCGGTGTTCGAACTGCACCGCGGCGGCAAGATAGAGGTCAGCCTGTCGGTGCCGCTCGATAGCCGCGATGACCTGTCCATGGCCTACACGCCGGGCGTGGCCCGGGTCTGCACCGCCATCGCCGATCAGCCGGAGCTGGCCGGCACCTACACCTGGGTGGCCAACACGGTCGCGGTCGTCTCGGACGGGACCGCGGTGCTGGGCCTGGGTGACATCGGCCCCGCTGCGGCGATGCCGGTCATGGAGGGCAAGGCCGCCCTGTTCAAGCGGTTCGCCGGGGTCGACGCGGTGCCGTTGTGCCTGGCCTGCACGGATGTCGACGAACTGGTGGAGACGATCGCGGCGCTGGCGCCTAGCTTCGGCGGCATCAACCTGGAGGACATCTCCGCGCCCCGCTGCTTCGAGGTCGAGGACCGGCTGCGGGACCGGCTGGACATCCCCGTCTTCCACGACGATCAGCACGGCACCGCGATCGTGACCCTGGCCGCCCTGCGGGGCGCGGCCCGGCTGACCGGCCGGGTCCTCGGCGACCTGCGGGCCGTGGTCGCAGGGGCCGGGGCGTCGGGTATCGCGGTGACGAAGATCCTGCTTAGCGCGGGCATCGGCGACGTCGCGGTGTCCGACAGCAAGGGGATGGTCTACCGGGGCCGCGACGGCCTGAACCCGGTCAAGGCCGCCCTGGCGGACGTCACGAACGCGAGCGGCCTGACCGGTTCGACGGAGGCCGCGCTGCGCGGCGCGGACGTGTTCATCGGCCTGTCCGGGGCCAGCTTGGCCGAGTCGGCGATCGCCGGGATGGCCCCGGACGCGATCGTGTTCGCACTGTCCAACCCCGACCCCGAGGTGCGGCCGGAAGCGGCCCGGGGGCACGCCCGCGTCGTGGCCACGGGACGCAGCGACTTCCCGAACCAGATCAACAACGTGCTGGCCTTCCCCGGGGTGTTCCGCGGCGCGCTCGACGTCCGGGCCCCGCGGATCACCGAGGGCATGGAGCTCGCCGCGGCGGATGCCATCGCCGCTCTGGTCGGCGCCGACCTGGCCGCCGGCTACGTGATCCCGGGCCCCTTCGACCCCCGGGTGGCCCCGGCGGTGGCGAGCGCCGTCGCCACCCAGGCCCGCACCGAAGGCCTAGCCCGCCGCTGAGCCAGGGCCAAGCCCGAACAGGCCCTGGTGTGACGCCAGGGCCCGTTCGCGCTTATTGACGGCCGGGTAATGCTCCTCCATGCGCATGAATTACGTCCTCGACTGCGTGGACGCTGACCAGCTGGCTGACTTCTGGTCCGCCGCACTCGGTCTCGAACGCCACGGGCTGGGGCCGCAGTACGTCGGACTGCGCGAGCCAGGCACGGGCCGGCCAATTTTGCTGCTGCAGCAGGTTACTGAGCCCAAGCAGGGCAAGAACCGCATGCACCCCGACCTGCGGGTCACCGACAGCGCGACTGAGGTGGCCCGGCTGACCGGCCTGGGTGCGACGGTGCTGCGGGGCCCCTTCGATGACGAAGGCCACTGGACCACCGTCATGGCCGACCCCGAAGGAAACGAGTTCTGTGTCATCGTCTCGCCCGATGGCTGGTGGCCCGAGTAAAGCCTCGCGCCGGGCGATAGCCTCTCTTTATGTTCGCAGTCACTGCATCGCTGATCGATCCGGAAGACCCGCTGCACGGTCTCGAGCTGGGGGAGCGGCCCGAGCCGAAGGTGCCCGGCGGCTGGACCACCGTCTCCGTCCGGGCGGCCGCGCTGAACCATCACGACCTGTGGACGCTGCGCGGGGTGGGTATCTCTCCCGACCGGCTGCCGATCGTGCTGGGCTGTGACGCGGCCGGGATCGACGAGGACGGCAACGAGGTGGTGGTGCACTCGGTTATCGGCGACCCGGACGCTGGGGACGGCGATGAGACCCTGGACCCGCGCCGCAGCCTGCTGTCGGAGCGTTACGACGGCACGTTCGCGGAGCGGGTGGCGGTGCCCCGGCGCAACCTGATCCCCAAGCCGCCGGTGCTTTCGTTCGAAGAGGCCACTTGCCTGCCCACCGCCTACCTGACCGCCTACCGGATGCTCTTCGTCAAGTCCGGGGCCGAGCCGGGGTCGACGGTGCTGGTCCAGGGGGCCAGCGGCGGGGTGGCCACCGCGCTGATCGTGCTGGGCCGCGCGGCCGGCTACCGGATGTGGGTGACCAGCCGAAGCGAGGATAAGCGCGGGCAGGCCCTCGACCTCGGCGCGGACGCGGTATTCGAGACCGGGGCCCGGCTGCCGGAACGGGTCGATGTGGTCATGGAGACCGTCGGGGAGGCCACCTGGTCGCACTCGGTGAAGTCGCTCAAACCCGGCGGGCGGATCGTGATTTCCGGCGCGACCAGCGGCCACGCCCCGGCGGCCGAGCTGCAGCGGATCTTCTTCCTCCAGCTGTCCGTGGTCGGGTCGACCATGGGGACGAGGGTTGAGCTCGGCCGGCTGCTGCAGTTCCTCGCGCAGACCGGCGCGCGTCCGCTCATCGGCATCAGCCTGCCCTTGACCGAGGCGCGGGAGGGTTTCGCCGCGATGGCCCTGGGCGAGCAGTTCGGGAAGATCGTTTTCACGGTCTAGATCGTTGACCGGTTGGTCGGCGCAGGGGTTTGGCGGCTGCGTCCATGATCGGCAGGGAGGATTTCCGCAGCATAGGGCGGCGCGGTCGATAGTGGTTTTATTCGTGCCTGTGGCCCACACGAGGCCGCGGGGTTTTAGCGGAAGGGATACAGCGCCCCAGCATGGCTTGTTACTGAGAGTTAGTTGGTCAATACTTTCGGTGCCGGGTCTTTACGTGGGTCAGCGGAGTGTGCCGGGGGCGGCTGGCCATGGCCCGGGGTTTCTGCTGGTGCGAAGTCCTGGCGGGGGACGGGGATCATGCACACGAAACTGGCGCTCGTGCTGGCCGTGCTGGCCATAGTGACCGGATCAGCGAGCGCGGCCCGGGCGGCGGCAGCGCCCGCTGCGGTGCCTGGTGCCGCGCGTGCGCCAAGGCCAGCGGCCATGCTGGGACGCGGTGAGACCGGCGCCACCATCGGGGCTGCGGCGCCGCAGCGCCGCGTGGCGCATGACCAGGGCCCCCGAAACGAAGGCGACCAGCGATCCCGGCCCTATCGAGCCACCCCGGCCACGGGGTCAGGCACGATGATCCAGCCCCCCCAGCCACGGCGCCCTGACGTGCCGGCAATCCCGGTTACCGCCTACGTCGTCAACGCGGGTTCGGGGACGGTGACCCCGATCACGACGGCCACCAACACCGCCGGCCACCCGATCACGACCGGCAGCGACCCCTGGGCCATCGCGATCACCCCGGACGGGACCACGGCCTACGTCGACAACGCGGGT
>Ga0302229_10002375_pt1 | contig 13641 bp, 15 predicted proteins | sample II_Palsa_N1_3_FD_193518 | JGI IMG/M metagenome (GOLD analysis project Ga0302229, IMG submission 193518) | Peat permafrost microbial communities from Stordalen Mire near Abisko, Sweden - II_Palsa_N1_3 | ecosystem: Environmental > Terrestrial > Soil > Palsa > Peat permafrost | place: Sweden...
GTCCCCCACCGGAGGACAGCGTGCCCGGACTACTCACTCTGATTGAAGGCACGCTGCCGAGCGGACGTTACCGGGCGCGCGAACTGGTCGGGGTAGCGCCGTGACCGCGCTCGCATTCGAGCTCACGCCCGCGCTGGAGGCGAGCGAGCCAGCCGAAGCGCGTGGCCTCGAACGTGACCAGGTGCGACTGATGGTCGCGAGCCGCGCCAGCGGCGAAGTGGTCCACACGAAGTTTCGTGAGCTACCCGCCTTCCTCGGACCCGGAGACTTGCTGGTGATCAACAACTCCGCGACCCTGCCGGCGGCCGTGCCGGCAATACGCGCGAACGGCAGTCAGATCGAGGTGAGGTTCGCGACCCGAGCGCCGCAGTCCGCCACTCACGACCTGTTCGTGGTGGAGCTGCGTAGCGCCGGCGGGGAGTCCCCGCTGGGGACGGGTAGCGCCGGCGAGGAGATCCTGCTCGCCGGCCGTGGCCGCCTCACGCTCCAAATGCCCTACACGGGGAGTGGCCGGCTGTGGCTTGCGCGGTTGCACACGCGCATTGATCTGCACCGATACCTCGCCCGGCACGGACGTCCGATCCGGTATCGCTACGTGTCCAAACGCTGGCCGCTCAGTGCCTACCAGACGGTGTACGCGACCGTGCCCGGCAGCGCCGAGATGCCGAGCGCCGGCCGGCCGTTCACGCTCGAGCTCCTCGGCCGCCTGGCTGCCGCGGGCACGCTGATCGCGCCGCTGACGCTGCATACCGGGGTGTCCTCCCCGGAGCGCCACGAGCCGCCGTACCCCGAGCAATACGAGGTCCCGCAAGCAACGGCCAGGCTGATCAACGCCGTGCGCGGTCGGGGCGGACACATCGTCGCAGTCGGAACGACTGTCGTCCGCGCCCTGGAAACCGTCGCGGCGCACGACGGAACCGTCAGCGCCGGAGCAGGGTGGACGAATCTCGTGATCGCCGCAGATCGCAGACTGAGGACGGTCGACGGACTCATAACCGGTTGGCACGAGCCGCTCGCCTCGCACCTGCAGCTGCTGGAAGCGGTCGCTGGAGAAGCGCTCACGGGGCACTGCTACAGAAGCGCACTCGAGCACGGCTATCTCTGGCACGAGTTCGGCGACAGTCACCTGATTCTGCCGTCCTTCGATCGACCATCCGCGAGATGACCTCGACCTACCCGGGCGTAGTCAAAGGCGCGATGCGGCACGGACGGCCTGCGCTTGCGCTCGGTCCATCCATATCTCCCAGCGGCCGGATTCCGACTGACGGTCGTCGATGAAACGATAGGGGCGGCGGCCGCCGAACTCGGTGGTTCGTAGATGCCAGACGCCGCCGAGCACGCTTGCGATTCGCCGCCGCGGCCAGGCCAGAGAGTCCTCGATCTCCGGGAAGGACCGTGGATGATCGGGCGCACCAGCCAGCGCGTTCAGTAGGTCACGCATCAGATCGCTGCAGCGGTCGTGGAAACGCGCAATCTCCTCGGGATCATCCATCGCGTTCTGCGGGGCATGCTGTGGGCGGGCGACGCGGTCGACGGTCCGTGACATCCGCCCAGAGTAGCCAGCCACGGAGTCCCCGGCATCGCGCTTCCGGAACGCCCGGCGGCCCCCTATGATCAAGGCAGTGAGATGACTGTCCTAGGCGTCACGCTGCTGGTGCTCGGAGTACTGCTGGTTGTCGCCGAGACGCACGTCCCCAGCGGAACGCTTGGCGTGGTGGGCGGTTTCGTGCTGATCGCCGGCGGGATCGTCGCGACCACGTCAGCGGGCGGCGCCGTCGCCCTCGCCGTCCCGGTCGGGGTCGCGCTCGGCTTGGCGGCCGGCATCTGGACGGTGATCGTCAGCCGCGAGGCGATCCGCAGCCCGCAACGACGGATTCGGTCCGGCGCCGAGGCGCTCAGCGGCCGGGTCGGAGTCGTGCGCCGCTGGAGCGACGCGGCCGGACAGGTATTTGTCGACGGCGCGCTCTGGCGCGCGCGAGACGAGCGGAGCGACGGCGACGGCGAGGGCGAGGGCGAGGGCCCAGGCGGCGAGGCCGCGCTGCACGAGGGCGACCGGGTCGTCGTCGAGTACGTGCAAGGGCTGACGCTGTGCGTCCGACGGGCCGAGGACTGGGAGCTGCTGTAGATGATCGCGGCACTGATCGTCGTCCTCGTAGTCCTCTGCCTGACGCTCGTGGTCGTGACGAGTATGTCGGTGCGGGTGCTGCGCGAGTACGAGCGCGCGGTCGTCTTCCGCCTCGGGCGGGTGATGAACCAGCGCGGGCCTGGGCTGATCTTCCTGACGCCCGGGATCGAGCGGATGGTCAGGGTCAGCCTGCGGACCGTGACCCTTCAGATCCCGGCCCAGGAGGTGATCACGCGCGACAACGTGCCCGCCCGCGTGGCGGCGGTCGCCTACTACCGCGTTGTCGATGCGACCAAGTCGGTGATCGAAATCGAGAACGTGCTGAACGCGACCAAGCAGATCGCCCAGACCACACTCCGCTCGGTGCTCGGCAAAGCCGAGCTCGACGCGCTGCTGGCCGACCGCGAGACGCTCAACGAGCACCTCCAGCACATCATCGACGACCAGACGGAGCCCTGGGGAGTCAAGGTCACGGCCGTCGAGATCAAGGACGTGGAGATCCCGGAGCGGATGCAGCACGCGATGGCGCGGCAGGCCGAGGCCGAGCGCGAGCGGCGCGCGAAGATCATCAACGCCGAGGGCGAGTTCCAGGCGGCTGCCCGGCTCAGCGATGCCGCCGAGGTGATCAGCCGCAACCCGGTGACGATCCAGCTCCGCTACCTCCAGACGCTGATCGAGGTGAGCGGCAACCAGTCGTCGACGATCGTGTTCCCGCTGCCGATGGACGTGCTGCATCCGCTGATCGATGCCGCCCGGGGTCGCCGCGCCTCGACCTCGGATCCGCAGCAGCGGGCACTGCTCGACGACGCCCTCGCGGCCGCGCAGAGGGTGCTCGCCGAGGCACCCAACGGAGCGCAGCTCGAGATCGAGGAACTGCCCGCCGTCGAGCCGGCCTAGCAGGTTCGTAGCACCGTGAGCACCGGTCCGGCCGGAGAAGTCCGGCCCGCCATCACGGGCGGGCCGGACCAAGACACACCCACTTGTGGTTCGACCGGCCCGGCGGGTACTCTCTCGCTCACTTGTCGGTAAGCAGCGAGTGTCGGTTCGGAGTGCTTGGCCCGCTCAGCTTCGAGCGAGACGGAATCCCGGTGCCGCTGCCCGCCGGCCGGCAGCGGACATTGCTCGCGCTGCTCCTGATGAGCGGTCCGGAGCCGCTCTCGCGCGATCGCCTGATCGACGAGCTGTGGGGCGAGGAGCGGCCCGCGAGCGCCGTCTCCGCGCTGCACGTGCACCTATCGAAGCTGCGCGAGCTGCTCGGCGGCCTGCTCGAGCGCGACCAGGCCGGATACCGCCTCGCCCCGGGTGGATTCACGCTCGACGCGACCGAGTTCGAGCGGCTCGTGGCCGCCGCGCGCGACGATGACGCGCAGGCGGGGCGGCGGCTGCGCGAGGCGCTCGCGCTGTTCCGCGGCGTGCCGCTGGCCGACGTCGCCTGGGAAGGCAGCCTCGCAGGCTGGCAGCGCTCGCTCGAGGAGCAGCGCCTGCAGGCGACGCTCGCGCGGATCGAGGTCAACCTCGCGGCCGGTGGCGCGGGCGAGCTGATCGCCGAGCTCGAGACGCTCGTCGAGCAGCACCCGTTCGAGGAACGGGCCTGGAGCCAGCTGATGCGGGCCCTGCACGGCTCCGGGCGCCAGGCAGATGCGCTCGCAGCCTTCCAGCGGATGCGGGTGCTGTTCTCGAGCGAGCTCGGGCTGGACCCGAGCCGTTCGCTCGCCGAGCTGCACGAGCGGATCCTCACCGGAGGGCGCGACGAGCCGGCGACCCCGACGGCCGACAGCCAGGACACCGCGGCCGATCTCGGCCAGCAGCGCTCGAGCCTCCCACGACCGCTCACCCGGCTGGTCGGCCGCGAGGATGATCTGGCCGCGCTGCGCGGCCTGTTCGCCGATCCGGACGTGCGGCTCGTGACGCTGACCGGGCCGGGCGGCGTCGGCAAGACGCGCCTGCTCCTCGATCTCGCGCGGCGCCTCGAGCCGGAATATCGACACGGGGTGCTGTTCACCCGGCTCGAGCGGCTGGCCGACCACGAGTGGGTGCTGACCGAGATCGCGGGCACGCTCGCGCGGCGCGACCGCGTCGAGGGACTCGGCCCGGACGGCCTCCAGACGTATCTCCGCGACCGCGAGGTGCTGTTCGTGCTCGACAACTTCGAGCACCTGCTGCCGGCTGCCGGCGGTGTCGCGAGACTGCTCGAGCACGCGCCGCGGGGCCGGATGCTCGTCTCGAGCCGGACGCCACTCCAGGTGCGAGGCGAGCATGTCTACGACGTCGAGCCGCTCCGGGTGCCACTCGACGACAGCGATGCCTCGATTGCCGCGAGCCCGTCCGTGCAGCTGTTCCTCCAATCCGCGCTCGCGGGCGATCGCCGGCTGCGGATCGACCGCGAGCTGTCGCGCCGGGTCGCGGAGATCTGCCGCGCGGTCGACGGACTGCCGCTCGCGATCGAACTGACCGCCTCCAGGTTCGCCTCGCTGGGCCCGCCGGAGCAGCTGCGCCAGGCGCTCCTGCGCGCCGGTCGCGGGCTGCGCGACCTGCCCGACCGCCAGCAGACGCTGGATGCGACGCTGCGCTGGAGCTACGACCTGCTGAGCCGAGGCGCCGAGGAGCTGCTCCGAGCGTGCGGGGTGTTCATCGGCGGCTTCGAGGCACGCGCGCTCGCGGGCGTCATCGGCAGGCCGGCCGAGCGCGAGCTGGACGAGCTCGTCGGCGCGAGCCTCGTCCGCGGGCCGAGCGAGACGGGCCGGTACGTGCTGCTCGAGCTGGTCCGCGAGTTCGCCGTGGCCGAGCTCGAGGCGAGCGGCGCCGCCACGGAGCTGCGTGACCGGCACGCGCGCTACTTCGCCGAGGCGGTCAAGACGGCGCGCGAGCGGCTCGACGCCGGTGAGCCGCCGGCGACGATCGCCGCGCCCTGGGTCGCCGACCACGCAAACCTGCGTTCCGCGCTCGCCCACGCGATCGGGGCCGGGGACGCGACCCACGCTGGCGCCCTCGCGCTCGGCCTACGCCCGATCTGGTACGCCGGGATGCTGACCAATGAGACGCACGACTTCGTCGAGCGCGTGCTCGAGCTGAAGCCCGCCCCCGAGGATGAGATCAAGCTCCTGCAGGCGGCGGTATTCGTCTCGTTCGCGGAGCGGGCGCTGCCGTGGATCCGCCGGCTGGCGGCTCGCACGGAAGCGCTCGGAGACCGCGACAGCGCGGCGATGGCGATCTGCAACTACTACGCGGTCACGACGAACGCGCGGGACTTCGCCGAGATGGCGTCGGTCAAGTCGACGCTCGAGCGGTTGCTCGGTTCCGAGCTCGGCGATCGCGCGCGCGGGTGGGTCCACTACTTCCTCGCGATCGACGACTACGTTCACGCCCGGTTCGAGACGAGCACCGCGCACGCGGCCAAGAGCGCCGACTGCGCGCGGGCATGCGGCCACGCGTTCATGCACGGGTGCGCCGCCGGGATCGGCTTGACCGCCGCGACCGCGCGCGACGCCTCGATCGGCCGGACTGCCCTGCTCGAGACGGCGCGCCTGATGCGCACGCCCGGGGTTCCGCCGCTGACCGTGTTCGCGCTGTGGCTGGTCGCGAGGTACGCCGTCGAAATCGATCCCGAGCTCGCGTCCGAACTGCTCATCCAGGCCGCGCGCTCGATGGCGACGATCGACACCGAGATCTGGCCCGAGTGCTCGGTCCGCGATGAGGCGCTCGAGATCCTCGGGATCACGGACCTGAGCGCGCGGACCGACGCGCTGGCCCAGGCGGACGCCGCCGACGCGCTTGACAGCGCGCTCGCCTGGTTGGCGCGCCGCGATCCGGGGGAGCGGGCGACCCGCTCGAACGTCGTCTCATTGACGCGGACGGCTGTCTAGTGCGCTCTTTGGCGGTTCTTTGGTCCGACTTTGGCGGGGTGGTGGCATCGTCCCGCGTGTCAGCTGATGCAGAACGCGTTCTTCATTTTGGGAGCGGCTCGCGCTCGGGGGCGGGCGCGAGGCACTGGGCGAGCCGGGGGTTTGTCTAGGCCCGCGCGTTGACGTTTCCAGGTTGGGGGGTTCGGCGGGCTGACTAGCCCATTCGCGCCGGTGTCGCCGCAAGACGCGGCGGCGCCGGCGCACTTTGTTTGCGCGCCGGCGGGGGCTGACGCCTGCCGGCGGCGATGACCCGGTACAACAGATCTGAACATGCCACGGAACGACCGTCGAACGGTGCCGAGACGAGGCGGCCTCTCCAAGCTCCCGCTACCCGTTCGCCTCGCGATCTCGTGGCTGTCGAACGCGCTCGTGATCGGAGTGGTCGCGGCGGTGCTGAGCAACGTGACGGTCTCGGGCGCCGGCTCGCTGCTGCTCGCCGCGGCCGTGTTCGGCGTGCTCAACACGATCGTCAAGCCGTTGCTGCGGTTCGTGACGCTGCCGCTCGCGATCCTGACCCTCGGCGTCGCCTGGTTCTTCGTGTCGCTGCTGATGCTGGTCGCGACCAGGGCGATCGTCTCCGGCTTCCGGATCCACGGCTTCTGGACATTTGTCGGCGCGACCGCGATCGTCTGGGCAGTGAACGTCGCGCTCGATCTGCTGCCCGGCCCGTGGCAGCTCACCGGCCGGCGCCGTCGGCGCCGGCAGCGGCGATCGTCAGTCTGATGCTAGTATGCATGTATGCGGCGCACCACCATCTCCCTGCCGGATGAGATTGCCGCAGCGCTCGAACGGGAGGCACGTCGCCAGTCGCTTCCGGTGTCCGCGATCGCACGGGACGCGATCGCGGCCCACCTAGGGTTCGGCAACACGGACAACGAGCGCGCGCTGCCGTTCGCGTCGGTCGGCAAGAGCGGCCTGAGCACGACCGCACGCGACATGGAAGTGCTTCTGGAGCGCGAGTGGGACAGACGTGCTCGCGGTAGTTGACGCGGGGCCGCTGTACGCCGCCGCGGACGCCGATGACGTCGACCACGACGCTTCGGTCGCCGCGCTTGCTCGCGGCGACCTGCGGCTGGTCCTTCCGGCTCTGGCGATCGCTGAGGCCACCTACTTCGTGGGCCGCGAGCTCGGGGCGCAGGCCGAGGCGATGTTCCTTCGAGGGCTCAGGAGCCTTGATATCGAGGCACCGAGCGCGGCAGACTTCGAACGGATGGGCGAGCTCGTCGAGCAGTACGCCGACTTTCCGTTGGGAGGCACTGACGCCTCGGCGATTGCGCTCGCCGAGCGGCTCGGCGCAACCGTCGTGATCACGCTCGACCGGCGTCACTTCGCGGCGGTCCGACCGCGTCACTGCCTGGCATTCGAGATCCTCCCCTAGTCGTGGGACTGCTGCTAGGCCGGCTCCGCTCCGCGAGCAGCCGGTCGTAGTCCTCCCTGGTGTCTACATCCCGCGGGATCAGCCCGGCAAGCGGGACCTCGACGACCCGGCTCGCGTGCCGGTCCATCAGCTTCCACACCGCCTTGTCGCCGTGCATGGAGGCGAGCTCGCCGAACAGCGAGCGGTCGAACGCGAGCGGGTGGCCACGCCCGTCCTCGTAGCGGCAGGCGGCGATCGGTGCCTCGCCCCGGCCGGTGACGAGCGCGGCGACGCTTGCCGGCGACAGTCCCGGCTGGTCGCCGAGGATCAGCACCAGCGTCTGCGCGCGGACGTCGACGGCGCGGAGCGCCGCGGCGATCGATGACGAGCACCCCTCGCCGAAGCTCGGATTCTCGACCACGTCGAACCCGGTCAGATCGACCGCCCCCCGCACCCGCCCCGCGGCGCCCCCGATCACGCACAGCCGCTGATCCAGGGAACAGGTGCGGACGACGTCGAGCACGGTCCCGAGCACGGTCGAGTCGCCCAGCGGCAGGAGCTGCTTGGGTTCGCCGAGGCGCCGGGAGCCGCCCGCGGCGAGCACCAGCGCGGTGACGAACGCTTCGCTGCTCATCGATCGGCCGGCCTGCGCCGGTAGGCCGACTCGTAGTCGACCCCCTCCTCCTCGACGGCGACGTTGACCGCGCGGCAACTGGCGCAGCGAATCCTGAGCTTGCGGTTCATCCACTCCGGTGGCATCGCAGCCGCGAGCAGGTTCCCGCAGCCGGCGCAGACGTAGTCGTGCTCGCCGTTGCCACGGAACACCGGCCGTCGAGGGTCCTCCTGGACGGCGGTGCCACCACCAATCGGCACCTCGCCCGGCTGCGCCAGTCGCATCTGCTTGAGCGCCATCAGCCGCTCACCTCCTACCGACCAGCGTCGCGTGAATCGGCCCCGCGGTGTCGCTCAGCCGGCCACCGTGGCGGCCGTGACGGGCCGCGATGACCTCGCCCATGATCGACAGCGCCGTCTCACTCGCGGTCGTGCCGCCGAGGTCGAGACCGATCGGCGCGGCGACGCGGTCCAGCTGCTCAGGCGCCACGCCCGCGGCGAGCAGGCGCTCGCGGCGCCGCGCCTGGGCCCGCCGGCTGCCCATCGCCCCGATGTAGCCCGCTTCAGACTCGAGCGCCGCCAGCAGCGCCGCGTCGTCGAGCTTCGGGTCGTGGGTCAGCACGGCGACGGCGGAGGCCTGGTCGAGCGGCTCGAGCTGGGCGAGCGCCTCCCGCGGCCACGCGGCGATCACGCGCTCCGCGGCCGGGAACCGCTCGGGCGTCGCGAACCGCGCCCGCGGATCGACCACGATCGCGCGCCATCCGAGCAGTGCGGCGACGGCGGCGAGCTGGGCGGCGAAGTCGACCGCGCCAACGATCACGAGCCGCGGCGCCGGCGCGGCCACGTCGACGAACAGGCTCGCTTCTCCGAACGCGTGCAGCGCGCGCCGCTCCGTCCACAGCGCTTCGCGCGCGAGCTCGAAGCCGGTCGCGTCGAGCTCGGGATCGCTGAGCGCACCCCGCCGCTCGCCGTCGACGCTCAACAGCGTGCGCTCGCCCAGCGCCGAGCTGCCGGCGACGACCGTCACGAGCGCGGCACGGACACCCTCGCGCTTGCACCGCTCAAACTCACCCTGCAGCCCCGCCGGGTCGTAGCGGTCGACCCACACCGTGATCTCGCCGCCGCATGGGAGCCCCACATCCCACGCCTCCTCGTCGGCGATCCCGAACGTGAGCAACTGCGGTCCGGCCCCGGCGATGATCCGCTCGGCGACCTCGACGACCGCGCTCTCGACGCAGCCGCCGGACACCGCTCCGGCGATCTCGCCCCCGGCGCTCACCGCCATCTTCGTCCCGACCGGCTGCGGCGCCGACTTCTTGGTCTCAACGACCGTCGCGATCGCGAGGGCCTCGCTCCGCTCCGCCCACTCGCGCATCGCCTCGCCGACGTTCATCGCACCGCCTCCCAGCTAGATCGCTGCCAGCTTCTCCGTAAAGTCCTGGATCAGCGCGCCGAGCACGCTGACCACCACGCCCTCGCCCATCGACGCCGCCTTGCCGCTGATCTGCGCCGCCGTGTGAATCGTGCCGCCGCCGTCGCCGAGCGCAAACGTGACGTCGGCGTTCGCGTAGCCCTGCCCGCCCTCCTCGCGGGACTTGACGCGCAGGACGGCGCGGTGGGTGCTGTCATCGCGCTCGGCAACCTCGACCGTACCCTTGAACTTCATCGACATCGCGCCCATCTTCACCTTGATCTCGGCCTTCGCGCTGCCGTCGCCAATGCGCTCGATCACCCGGCCTCCCTCGACGCACGGGATCAGGCGCTCGAGGTCGAGGATCGCGTCCCAGTTGTAGTCGGTCGGCTTGCCCGTCGTGAACTGATGGTCCAGCTCAATCATGTCGCTCCTTTCCTAGATCGGCATCGACTGCGATCTCGACCTCGTCGGCGACCTTGAGCGTGCCGAACAGGGTCGAAAAGGGCTTGAGCCCCCAGTCGCTCTGCCTGAACGTCGTCCGTCCGGTCAGCCGCCCCGCCCCGTCGAGTGACAGTGTGAAGGCCAGCGGGTGACGCTGCCCCATCAGCTCGAGCTCGCCCTCCGCGGCGAGACCGTCCGGGCCCAGCTCGACCCGCGTGGAGCGGAACTCGACCACCGTGCGCTTGAGGATCTCGTCGTTGATCGTCTGGACGATCGAGTCCTTGTCCTCGTCGCCGAGCGCTTGCATCCCGCCGGTCCCCTCGAGCACGTGCAGGGAACCGGTGTCGACTGTCAGCGCGATGCTCGAGCGCCCCTCCGCGGCGCTGACCTCGAACGTGGCCTGCCAGTTGCGCGGCTCGATCAGGAGGTTATGCCCGGCCCTGGCCGCGGGTCCGGTCCTGCCGGTGCGTACCGTCAGGTGCGCGTTAGAAGGCCCGAACGTGTACACCGCCGGCGCGATCACCCCAGTGCTCATCAGTCGCGGTACACGGTCTGGGCGTCGAGCCCGCCCTCGACGCCGGGCGGCAGCTCGCCGCTGCCGTGCGCGTACAGAGCGATGTCGGCGATCGTCTGCGACTTTGCCGGGTCGTCCTGCTTGACGAACGCCCCGTCGGTCCAACGCAGCGCGTCGGCGGGGGTCTCGAGCGCCATCCCGGCGAGCAGCTGGGCCTTGGCACGGATCTTGCCCGTCGCGCTGACGATTGCCTCGGTGGTCCCGCCGGACGGGCTCGTGTTGAAGCCATGCCCGACGCCGAAGCGGTTGGTGTCGGCCGGCACGACCTTGACGTCGAGCGGCGGCACACCGAGCTCGCTGCCGACCAGCTGCGCGTAGCGCGACTCCTGGCCGTCGGTCTCCGTTGTGAGACTGAGCACCATCTTGCCGGTCGGGTGGACCCGCAGAAAAACAGCTCGATACGCCTCATCCCCCATCCTCGGCCTCCTCTTCTTCGCTTGCATTTCGATCGTGCGGGTCGAATTTCTCCACTGTGGTTGGAAAAATTCGACCCGCAGAAGCGAGGCGCTGGCGCTCGAGATGCGCCGTGAGCGCGTTGTGCGCCTCCAGATCGCAGAAGCTCGGCTGCGGCCCGCCGAGCGGATGGGCCGGGACCGCGGGCCGCTCGCATCCCGGGTAGATGCACAGCTTCCCGTCTCGAGCGCTCACCGGCTGCCCCATCCCGGCGTGGTCAGCCCCCGCTTCGGGCCATAGCCGCTCGGCATCGCGACCGAGCTGCCGGGAACGGGTGTCGCGCTCGCCCACGGCTCAGGCTCTGGGACCGAGGGAGTTCGGGGCGGGCGGCGCGTGCCCGCTCCTCGCGGCGCCGCGATTGCGTCGGCCAGTTCGTCGAGCGCGCCGAGGCTGTGGCCGCTGATCAGGGCATCGACGTGCGGCAGCGCCGCGGCCATGCCACCGGCGCGTGGTGCGAAGCTGGTCGCGGCCACGCGCGGGTTGACCCACACGATCCTGTAGGCGACGCGCGCGAGCCGCTCCATCTCGCGGCCAACCGCCGCGGGGTCGCCGCGCTCCCAGCCGTCGGAAATAATCACCACGACCGCTCCCCGCGCCATCCCGCGGCGTCCATACCCGTCGTTGAACGCTCGCAGCGCATCGGCGATCCGGGTGCCGCTGGACCAGTCGGGCGCGGCCGCCGCCGCGCGCTCGATCGCCCGGTCGGGGCGCCCCGAGCGCAGCGCCCGTGTCAGGCGTGTGAGCCGCGTGGCGAACGTGAAGGCCTCCGCCCGCCGTCCGCTCGCCACCGCGGACACGAGGAGCTGCAGGTACGCGCGCGCGTATGGCTCCATCGAACCCGAGATGTCGCACAGCATCACCAGCCGCCGGCGGGCCTCCAGACGCCGGCGGCGGGTCAGGCGGACCGGGTCACCGGCCGTCCGATGGCTGTCGCGCAGCGTCCGGCGCAGGTCGATGTGGCGTCCGTGTCGGTCGCGCCGCGCACGCCGCGTCAGCCGGGTCGGCGGCGCGATCCGCAGACGCGCCATCAGCTTCGCCACGGCGGCCAGCTCGTCGGGCTCGAGCGTGTCGAAGCGCTTGGCGCGTAGCACCTCCTCGTCGCTCGCCAGGACCGGCAGCGCCCGCGCATCGAGCTCATCCACGGCCCCGGGGCGAGCCGTGGCGCTGAACCCGTCCGCCGGCGCCGCCGACTCGAGATCGACCGCCGGCCCGGGGGCTGATGCCACCGCGGCTCCCGCGGGCGCCACCGAGGCGTCCGGCGTGTCGAGGTCCCGCTCGCCGGTGCGAGCCCCAAAGACCTCGGCGAACACGGCATCGAACACGCGCAGCTGGGACTGCTCGCTGACCAGCACCGCCCGCGCGGTGAAGTACAGGCGCCGCCGGGCGATCGGCGGCGCAAGCGCGAGCGCGCGCGCCAGCGACACGGCGCGCTCGGGGCCGACCGGCAACCCGGCGTCGTGCAGGCGCCGCGCGAACGCGCCGACGAGCGGCGGCAGGTCGAGTTCGACCGTCCGCACCGCGGAGACCACTTCGCTCTCCGGACTCACTTCGCCACCCCCGCCAGCCGCTCGAGCCCGGCGGCTCGCACCAGCTCCTGATCCTCGGCGTACTTCAGCACCGAGCCGAGCGTGCGATCGATCGTCGCCGCGTTGAGCGCACGGACGCCGAGCAGCTCGAGCGCCGCCAGCCAGTCGATCGCCTCGGCGACCCCGGGCGGCTTCTGCACATCGCTCAGGCGAATCGCGCTGACCGCGCTCGCGACCTGGACGGCGAGCGTCTCCGAAGCGCCCTTGACGCGCCGCCGGATGATCTCGACCTCGCGCTCCGGGCTCGGGTAGTCGATCCACTGGTACAGGCAGCGGCGCTTGACCGCGTCGTGCAGGTCGCGCGTGCGGTTCGAGGTCAGAACGATCGCGGGCGGGTGGGTCGCCCGGATCACGCCGAGCTCGGGGATCGTGACGGCCGCCTCGCCGAGCAGCTCGAGCAGGAAAGCCTCGAAGTCGTCGTCGGCGCGGTCGATCTCGTCGATCAGCAGGACCGCGGGACGCGGCCCGGGGTGCTCGAGCGCGCGCAGCAGCGGCCGGCGGATCAGGTACTCGGAGCTGAACAGATCCTGCTCGCGCAGGTTGGTTCCATCCGACTCCGCCAGGCGGATGCCGAGCAGCTGGCGCGGGTAGTTCCACTCGTACAGCGCCTCGGCCGCGTCGATCCCCTCGTAGCACTGCAGGCGGATCAGCGGCGTGTCGAGCACGGCCGCGAGCGCCTTCGCCGCCTCGGTCTTGCCGACCCCGGCCTCCCCCTCGAGCAGCAGCGGCTGCGGCAGCCGCAGGCTCAGGAACATCGACGTCGCCAACCCCTCGTCGACCAGGTAGTCGACCGTCCCCAGCCTGACCGCGAGCGTCTCGACGTCGGGGACGAGCGCCCGGACCTCGCCAGCGGCCTCGCCTGTGACCTCGCCCGGCGTCACGCGGCCGCGCGCTCCAGGAAGCGGTCCCGGCACCCCTCGCAGCAGAAGTGGAACGTCTCGCCACCGACTTGCGCCGTGATCGTGCCCGGCCCGATCGCAACCGTCATGCCGCAGACAGGGTCGGTCGCCGTGAGCGGTTCCTTCGGCGCCTCCCAGCTAGCCGGCTGGGAGGCGCCGCCGCGGCGCCTGACGCTGATGATCTGCGCGAGGATCGAGACCGCGATCTCCGCCGGCGTCTGGGCCCCGATCTCGACCCCGGCCGGGGTGTCGACGCGCGCGAGCAGCTCGTCGGGGAC
>Ga0302229_10002387_pt1 | contig 13582 bp, 12 predicted proteins | sample II_Palsa_N1_3_FD_193518 | JGI IMG/M metagenome (GOLD analysis project Ga0302229, IMG submission 193518) | Peat permafrost microbial communities from Stordalen Mire near Abisko, Sweden - II_Palsa_N1_3 | ecosystem: Environmental > Terrestrial > Soil > Palsa > Peat permafrost | place: Sweden...
TTGTTGGCCGCTCGGGTGTGCGGCGGCTTCCCTTGCACCCGTGCTGACGCCAATCCCGCGATCCCCGAATTCCCAGGCGACATGCGACGGCGTGCTGAAGGGAGCGCGAGGAGCGGGTGGCCGCCGGGTGACACATTCGTGATCAGTAGCCGCATTCCGTGAATTTGTCCACTGTTCCCATGTCGCCATCGGAAGGGAAGGGCCCCACGGAGCACTTCTCGTCAGGCGGGTCCAGTACCCTGGTGAACCAGCGTCCGGACCAGGAGCGATCCGCCGGCAGAGCAGGAAAGGGTGCACGATGCCAGGCGTCATTTCGGTTGGTCTTCCCGACGGCTCGACGCGGGAGCTGGCTGAGGGCACGACGGCCCTGGCGCTCGCTCAGTCCATCGGTTCGCGCCTGGCCAAGGCTGCCGTCGTGGCCACCGTGGACGGCCGGGAGACCGACCTCGAGCTGGCGCTGCCCGACGGGGCGCAGGTCGCCATCGTCACCGCCGACTCCGATGCCGGTCGCGAGGTGCTGCGCCACTCCACCGCCCACGTGATGGCCCAGGCCGTCCGCCGCCTGTGGCCGGGCGCCAAGTACGCCATCGGGCCGGTGATCGAGAACGGCTTCTACTACGACTTCGAGCTGCCGGGCGGGGCCCACTTCAGCGATGAGGACCTCGACGCCATCGACGCCGAGATGCGGGAGATCATCAGGGAGAACCAGCCGTTCGTCCGCCACGAGCACACGCTCGAGGAGGGGCTGGAGATCTTCGCCGACCAGCCCTTCAAGCAGCAGATCATCGAGGCGGTCGGTAGCGGGGCCGACGAGGTGGACGCCACCGGGTCGGTCGTCAGCACCTACCGCAACAACGACGCCTTCATCGACCTGTGCCGCGGGCCGCACGTGCCCTCGACCGGCCGGCTGGGCCACTTCAAGCTCATGCGGGTCGCGGGCGCGTACTGGCGCGGCGACGAGAAGCGCGAGCAGCTGCAGCGCATCTACGGGACGGCGTGGGAGTCGGAGAAGGCGCTGGCCGCCTATCTCCATCAATTGGAGGAGGCGGAGCGGCGCGACCACCGCAAGCTCGGGGCGGAGCTCGACCTCTTCAGCTTCCCCGAGGAGATCGGATCGGGCCTGGCCGTGTTCCACCCCAAGGGCGGGACCATCCGCCGTCTCATGGAGGACTACTCGCGCCAGCGCCACGTGGAGTCGGGCTACGACTTCGTCACCTCGCCGCACATCACGAAGAGCGCATTGTTCGAGCAGTCAGGCCACCTCGACTGGTTCGCCGAGGGCATGTACCCGCCGATGGAGCTCGACGGCGGGCAGCAGTACTACCTCAAGCCGATGAACTGCCCGTTCCACATTTTGGTGTACAAGAGCCACCAGCGCTCCTACCGCGAGCTCCCGATGCGCCTCTTCGAGTTCGGCACCGTCTACCGCTACGAGAAGTCGGGGGTGCTGCAGGGCCTTACCCGCGTGCGGGGTATGACCCAGGACGACGCCCACATCTTCTGCACCCGTGAGCAGATGGATGCCGAGCTCGTCCGCACGCTGCACTTCGTCCTCGACCTGCTGCGCGACTACGGCCTCAACGAGTTCTACCTGGAGCTCTCGACGAGACCGCCCGGCAAGGCCGTCGGGTCGGACGAAGATTGGGAGATCGCCACCGAGGCGCTGCGTACCACCGCGCTCGAAATGGGCCTCGATGTCGTCCTCGACGAAGGCGGCGGTGCGTTCTACGGCCCGAAGATCTCCGTCCAGGCCCGCGATGCCATCGGGCGTACCTGGCAGATGTCGACGGTGCAGCTCGACTTCCAGCTGCCCCAGCGCTTCGGGCTGGAGTACATCGGCGCCGACAACCAACGGCACCAGCCGATCATGATCCACCGGGCGCTGTTCGGCTCGGTCGAGCGCTTCCTGGCGGTGCTGATTGAGCACTACGCCGGCGCGCTGCCGACATGGTTGAGCCCCGAGCAGGTCCGTGTCATTCCCGTGACCGACGCCCACGCCGACTACGCCCAGTCCGTCGTCGAGGCCTGCGCCAAGGCGGGCCTGCGGGGCACGGTCGACAGCACCGGCGAGAAGATGGGGGCGCTGATCCGCCGGGCCAAGCTGGCCAAGATCCCGTACGTCCTCGTCGTGGGCGACCACGACGTTGCCGCGGGAACGGTCGGCGTGAACCGCCGCGGCTGGACGACCAAGCCCGAGCAGAGCGTGCCGGTGACCGACCTGGTGGCCGAGGTCAGCGACGAGGTCGAGCGTAAGGGGCTCCCCGAGGACAGGGCGCCCGCGCCTGCCGCGGCGACGGCGAACGCGTGAGCGGGCGGCGGGCAGCGCCGTGAGCCTCGAACACCTCTGGGCCGGTTGGCGCCGCGAGTACATCGTAGAGGCGACGGCGCAGGAGCGCAGTGGCGGGATCTCCCACGACGAAGCCGACTGCGTCTTCTGCCGGCTGGCTGCCAGCGGCCTGCCCTCCGAGGACAACCTGGTCGTGTGGCGGGGCGAAACGGCCTTCGTCGTTCTGAACGCCTACCCCTACGCCAGTGGGCACGTGCTCGTCCTGCCCCTCCGACACGTCGGGGCGCTGGCCGACCTGACCACCGACGAGTCCACCGAGTTGTGGGCGGCGATGCAGGCGGCCGTGGCCGCCATCGAGGCGGCCTACGAGCCCGACGGTCTCAACATGGGAGCCAACCTCGGCCGGGCGGCGGGCGCCGGCATCCCGGCCCATCTCCATCTCCACGTCCTACCCCGCTGGTCCGGCGACACCAACTTCATGACTTCGGTGGCCGAGACGCGCGTCATGCCTGAGACGCTGCAGCTCTCCTGGAAGAGGCTCACCGACGCCTGGCCCGAGTAGCGCGCCGCCCGACGGGCCCGATCACCCTCGGGAGCCGGGGGTCGCCGTGGGGACGCGCCCCGACGGTGCCATACCCGAGATGCCCGTCCCGGCTGCCGGCGCCGCGCCCGACCCCGTCAGGTCATCGCCGCCGTCCCCGCCGTCCCCGCCAACGCGCCGGCTCATCCGCCGGGCTCTGCGCAAGGCCTGGCCGGTGGCCCGCATCGTCATCGGTTTCGGCCTGGTCGGCGTCGCACTGTGGGTGCTCTCCTCCAAGACCTCTGAGCTCGAGGGCTTCAGCACCGTCTTCCGGAAGTTCGACTGGTGGTGGGTTCCGCCGGCGGTGCTCGTCGAGATCGGTTCTTATTACTGCTTCGCCGCCATGCAGTTCGAGCTGCTCAAGGCGGGACACCTGCGCGCCCCGTGGAGGCCGTTGGTCAAGCTGACGTTCGCGTCGCAGGCCATCACCAACTCGCTGCCCATCGGCAACGCCTTCGCCTCGGTCTACGGCTTCCGCTGGTTCCGTCGCTTCGGCGCCGACAACACGCTGGCCGTGTGGGCGTTGGTGGGGACGCTGGTGGCGGCATCGGTGAGCCTGTCCCTGCTCGCCATCGTCGGCTTGGGCGTGGCCACGCAGGAGGGCGCCTCCCTCGATCTCGTGCCGGTGCTCATCGGGACCTTCATCGTCCTGCTCGGCATCGGGTCCCTCTTCGTCTACGAGCGCCCCCTCAAGACGGTGCTGTCGTGGGCGCTCAAGTTCTCCGTGGCCGTCACCGGCCGGCCCCGGGGTGACACCGTGCAGCTCATCGACAACGTCATCGCCTGGATGACGGCCGTGCGCCTCAGCTGGAGCCAGATCGGCCGCATCATCACCTGGGGCACCATCAACTGGCTGCTCGACTGCGCCTGTTTCGCCATGATGTTCCCCGCCCTCGGGGTTCCGATCCCGTGGAAGGGACTCCTGCTCGCCTACGGCGCCGGCCAGTTGGCCGCCTCGCTGCCCATCACCCCGGGCGGCCTCGGCGTCGTCGAGGGCTCCATCACGGTGGCGCTGGTCGCCTTCGGGGGGCCCGAGGCCAGCACGGCCTATGCCGTCCTGCTCTACCGGGTCATCAGCTTCTGGATGATCCTGGTCGTCGGCTGGCTCTTCATCGGCCAGCTCGCGCTCCAGGTCCGACGCGGTCGCTGGCCCCGTCAGGCCCTGGCCAGTGGCGTCGAAGCCGGCCCCGTGGCGTACGACACGCCGGCTGACGCGCCCGCGCCGATGCCGACGCCCCCTCTGAGGCCGTCCCCGTCCCCGTCCCCGTCCCAGTTCCCGTCCCCGGCCGGAGGTGCCGAGTGAATCGATCCCGCATCGGCGCCCTGACGGCGGCCCTGGTCGTCGCGGCCTCGCTCCTGGCGTCGTGCTCGTCCGCCCGCACCGACACCGGCACGACGGACGACTCCTGCTACCTGGCGCTGCCGATCGCGGCCAAAGCGGTCGGGGGGCACGGCCATTTCGAAGGAGTGCGCAAGTACACGTTGACCAGCCTGCGCGGAGTGGCGCCGCGGCTCTACGGCCGGCTGGCCAACGACGTGCCGAAGAAGCAGTCGGTCTGTGTCGCCGGGTACACGGGCCACTTCACCTCGTCGGAAGTGGCCAAGCCGCTGGGCCACCGCTCGGGCACGCTGGCCGTGGCCGTGGTGACGACGCCGGCCAACCGCCTGCTGGGCACACTCGTCCTCAGCAAGATCCCGGTCCGCTTCCAGCACACCCACCCGTTCTGAGCGGGGAGCGGCGTCAGCGCAGCGCTGTCAACTCCCGCGTCAACCCGCCAGCGTCGGGATCGACGCCACGAGGTGGTCCGGCACGACGTCGTACCGTTCGTAGGCCACGTTGAAGGAGCCCCGCCCGCCGGTCAGCGCCCGCAGGTCGACCGCGTAGCGGGTCAGCTCGGCGGTGGGGGCCGTGGCGGTGATGGTCTGGTAGCCCGGGTCCGCCGCCGCCTCGGTCCCGATGATGCGAGCCCGGCGCGCGTGCAGGTCTCCGAGGACGTCCCCCTGGCATTCGGCCGGGATGGTCACCGACAGACGCGAAATCGGCTCCAGCACGATCGGACCCGCCTCGGCCATGGCCGTCCGCACCGCCAGCGCCGCCGCCATCTTGAAGCTCACCTCGTTGGAGTCGACCGAATGCGCCTTGCCGTCGTCGACGGTGACGGCGATGTCGACCACCGGATAGCCGTGGACGCCACCGGCGTCGAACGTCTCGAGCACGCCCTTCTCCACGGCGGGGATGTACTGGCGGGGGATCGCCCCGCCCACGACCTCGTCCCGGAAGGCGAAGCCCTCGCCGCGTCCGAGCGGCTCGAGGCGGAGGTGGCAGACCCCGAACTGCCCGTGGCCGCCCGACTGCTTCTTGTGCTTCCCCTCCGCCGCCGCCTGGCGGGTGATGGTCTCGCGGTAGGGGATGCGCAGCTCCTCGCGCTCGACGTGGACGTTGCACTTGCGCTCCAGCCGCTCGAGCGTCACGGCCAGGTGCACCTCGCCGCTGACCCCGAGGATCGTCTGGTGCGTCTCGTCGTCGCGGGTCACGCTCAGCGACGGGTCCTCGTCCAGCAACCGGTGCAGGGCCGACATGAGCTTGTCGTCGTCGGCGCGCGTGGCGGGCTTCACCGCCACGCGCAGGGCCGGCTCCGGCAGTGTGGGCGCCGGCACCACGACCGGCTGACCCTTGGGGGCCAGCGTGTCGCCGGTGCGCGTCCCGTTCAGGCGGGGCACGGCCACGAAGTCTCCGGCCACGACCGTCGTGGCCGGTGCGGTGGCGTGGCCGGCGATGCTCTGGAGGGCGTGCAGGCGCTCCTCTTCGCGCGTGCGCGGGTTGACCAGGACGGCGTCGGGCTGCAGCGTCCCCGAGACCACCTTGCAGAGGGACATTTTGCCGGTGTGCCCGTCGTTGAAGGTCTTGGTCACGGTGAGCAGGGTGTGGCCGCCGGGGTCGCACGGGATCTCGGCGGTCTCGGTCCCGGCGGTGGCCAGGATCGGCGGCCGCGAGGCCGGGCTGGGGCAGAGCTCTTCGATCAGGCGGGCCAGCCGGTCGACGCCGACGCCACTGGCGGCGGAGCAGCACAGGACCGGGAAGACGCTGGCCGACGCCACCCCGCCGGCGAGGCTCTTCTCGAGCTCGCCGTAGTCGATGGACTCCCCGTTGAGATAGCGCTCCATCAGGTCGTCGTCGCCCACCACGATGCCCTCGACGAGTTGCTCGTGCACCGCGTGCTCCTCGTCGACGAGGTCCTCGGGAATCGGCCCCTCGCGGCCGGCCGGCAGGACGGTCCCGTCGACGGCCCCCCCGCCCGCCGGCGCGTCGTAGTGGGTGGCCGTGTCGTCGAGCAGGTCGATCACGCCGTGGAAGCCGGCCTCGTGACCGATGGGGAGCTCCACCGGTGCCACGCCGGCGCCGAAGGAGGCGCGGATCTCGGCCAGCGTACGGTCGAAGTCGGCTCGCTCGCGGTCGAGTTTGTTGATGACGATGACCCGGGGTACGCCGAGCCGAGCCGCCGCCCGCCAGGCGTCCTCGGTCTGGGCCTGCACGCCGTCGGTGGCGCTGACCACGACGACGGCCAGATCGACGTTGGCCAGGGCGGTCACCATCTCGCCGGCGAAGTCGGCATACCCGGGCGTGTCGAGCAGGTTGACCTTGACTCCGTTGACCGTGAAGGGGGCCAGGCTGGTGGAGATGGAGAGCTGGCGCGCCACCTCCTCGGGCTCGAAGTCCATGACCGTGCTGCCCTTCTCGACCGATCCCCGCCGCGCGATGGAGCCGGTGGCGGCCAGCAGGGCCTCGGCGAGCGTGGTCTTGCCGGCTCCGTGATGGCCGACGAGAGCGACGTTGCGGATAGCGGTCGGGTCGTGTGGCACCAGGTCCTCCGTCCTCCGCCCGTTCAGGTGGGCCTGAACCGGCTCGTTGGTTGGAGTGTACGACCGCTCGTCTCGTGTTGCTCGGGCGCCGAGGAGGGGGGTGGCCGCGCCCGGTTCAGTCGGGGCCCGGAGGGGCGGCGTCGCCGACTCCCGCCCGGGCGGCCAGCGCGGCGTCGTACTCGTGGCGGATGGAGTGGCGGAAGTAGAGCCCCAGGGTGTCGACGAGGAGGAGCCACACGGCCTTGAGCGAGATCGTGCTGCCGAACCGCTCGTAAATCCGCACCGGGGCCTCCACGATGTTGGTGTAGCCGAGCCGACGGGCCAGCACCAGCAGCTCGAGATCGAGTGCGAACCGGCTCTCGCGCAACAGCGGCAGGACGTCGGCGATCACCTTGCGATCGACGAGCTTGATCCCGACCTGGGTGTCCTTCACGTGCAGCCGGAAGAGCAGTGCGATCAGGTGCTGGTAGCCCCACGAGTAGAGGTGGCGCAGGGGCGGGTAGTGCACCGAGGACGAGGGGTGGCGCTTGCTGCCGATGATGATGTCGGGCTGCTCGGACTGCATGATGGAGACGAAGGGGGCCAGCAACTCCGGGGAGATGTCGCCGTCGGCGTCGATGAACCCGAGATACCGCCCCCGCCCCAGGCCCAGCCCGGCCCGCAGTGCGTGCCCCTTGCCGGTGTTCCTGGCGAAGGACACCCGGCGCACCACGCTCTCGGGGAAGCCCTCGAGTGTGAACGGGCTGCCGTCCGTCGACCCGTCCGACACGGTGATGATCTCGAAGGTCATGCCCGACGCGTCCAGTACACGCACCATGTCCGCCACCGTCGTGCGGAGGCGGACACCGGGGTTGTAATACGGGACCACGATCGATACGTCGAGGGTGGCCTCGGGGAGCACTCTGGCCTCGGGAATCACGGCATTCCTCGGCTCGGACACCGGCACCATCACCTCACGTGCGCCCACGCGTGGACGGCGTGGATCTCGGCTGGCGAGGCTACCCGACGCCGTTGCGCCGGCTGCCGTCAGGAGCCGTAGCCGCGGTCACGCGCCGCGGACCGAGATGTTCACGTTCATGCCCAGGGCCTTGTGCCCCGGGATCGGGCAGAAGATGTCGTAGGCGCCCTTCTTGAGCGTCACGGCCAGAGTGGCGCTCTGTCCCGGGTCGATGTCCTTGGTCATCGACATCTTGATCCCGGGACCGGTGATCATGAGGGCGTGGGTGGTGTGGCCCTTGTTCTCGGCGTCGAAGACGTACTTGCCCGGCTTGAAGGTGCTCTTGGACAGGGCGATGTGGAAATCGGTCTCGACCGCTTTCACCTTGGTGGTGCTGGTGGCCGCCGAAGCTGCGGTCGCCGGCAGCACGGTGGCGGCCACGGTTGCGCCGGCGGCAAGCGCCAGCCCGGCCAGCGAGAGGGAAGCGATCCGGGCGGTGAAAGTGGGCATGGAGTGCATGGTGATCCTCTGTGGTCGATGTTGCTCTGATGTCACGGTGGTGAATACGGGCCACCCGACGGCGGGGATTTGATCCTTAGCCGGCTCCGGCCGGGCCGAGAAATGCTGCGACCAGGACTGGAGCACCCTATCGGCAGCCGGTGACAGGCACGGGGTCGGGCCCAACGGGCGTGTCCGGCTGGGGATGGCCCACCGGGTTTCGGAAGCCGGATGGTAAACTTCTGGCTTACAGCGCCGGGACTGGGTCCCGAACCGCGCACGACGAGGAGCTTCATGTTCGACGGTCGCTGGCGAACTGCCGTCGACCGGACCACCAGTCCGGTCGGCGAGGCACTGCACCGCCATGGCATCACCGCTGATGTTCTCACCGCCACCGGTCTGGTGTCGGCGACGGCCACCGCCGTCCTGGTGGCCTCGGGTCACTTCTACCTCGCCATCATCTTCCTGATCATCACCGGCATGCACGACCTTTTCGACGGGCCGGTGGCCAAGGCGGCGGGCACGGCCTCGGTCCGAGGTGCGTTCTTCGACTCGGTCACCGACCGGGTCGCCGACGCCGTCCTCATGTTGGGCTGCGCCTGGTACCTGGTGGATCGAGGGGACGGGCACCTCGCGCTCCTCCCCATGGGGATCCTGGCGGTGACCGCGCTGGTCTCGTACGAGCGGGCGAAGGCGGAGTCGCTCGGACTCTCGGCCAAGGGCGGCCTGATGGAGCGCGGCGAGCGCATGTTCCTCCTCGGTGTCTCCTTCCTCAGCACCGTCATCTTCGTGCCCGTGCTCTGGGCCCTGCTCGTCCTCGTCTCGTTCACCGCCATCTCGCGCTTCGTCAAGGTCTGGAATGCCGCGTCGGGGCGCGACGCCGTCATCCGGCGCCGCATCGAAGCCTGGCGTGACGGGCGGGTCGATTCGCGTTGGCGGGCCTGGCGCGAGGGCCGTGAGTCCGCCGGGGTGCCCCGGCGGGACCTGGCCCGGACGACGGGTGCACCGGTCGGTCGCTGGCGGGCCCGTCGCCAGGAGTCGTTGAGCAGCCGCTCGGGACGGACGCTCAGGGAGCGCCGCGCCGCGCGGGGCCATTCGGGCAGCACCGGTGCGCGCCGATCCACTCGCCGCACGCCACCCGCGTCCTGATCAACGTTCCTCCGACGCCCGTCGTGACCGACGATCACGCTCCCGTTGGCGGCTGGCGCGCCCGGTCGAAGTACCTGACCTACCGCGGCCTGGCCGCTGCCATGGGCCACATACCAGAACCGCTGGCCGAGGGGATCGCCCGAGGCGTGGCCCGGGTCATGGCCGAGCGCGGCGGGCCCGCCCTCGCCATGAACGAACGCCACATGCACCGTGTCTTGGCCAGCGAGTGCGCCGAGGGCGTGGAGCCCGACCCGGCGCTGGTGCGGCGCTACAGCAGGCGCACGTTCGACTCCTACGCGCGCTACTGGTGCGACGGCGCCCGGCTGCCTTATGAGAGCGAGGCCGGTGTGCGCGCCCGCTTCCAAATACTGGAGGGCGAGGGGCATCTGCGCGCCGCCATCGACCGCGGGCGCGGCATCGTGATGGCGCTGCCCCACGTCGGGAGCTGGGAATGGGGCGGCTACTGGCTCGGGCTCGAGAACATGCCGATGACGGCGGTGGTGGAGCGCCTCGAGCCGGAGGAGCTCTTCGAGTGGTTCGTCGGGCAACGGGCTGCCATGGGGCTCACGGCCGTGCCGCTCGGCGACGGCTCGAGCTCGGCGCTGCTGCGGGCGCTCAAGCAGAACGAGATCGCCGGGTTGGTCAGTGACCGGGACCTGGTCGGCAACGGCGTGGAGGTCGAGTTCTTCGGGGAGAAGACCACCCTGCCGGCGGGCGCCGCCACGCTGGCGTTGCGCACCGGGGCCCCGCTGATTCCCGTCGTCGTCTACTCGGGCCCCGGCAATTGGCACACTGGCGTGGTGCACCCGCCCCTCGACACCTCACGCCGCGGCCGCATGCGCGAGGACATCGCACGGGTGACCCAGGACCTGGCCCGCGTCTTCGAGCACGACATCCGGGCCCAGCCCGAACAGTGGCACCTCTACCAGCCCAACTGGCCGAGCGACCCCCGATGAGGATCGCCATGGTCTCGCCGTATTCGCTGTCGCGACCGGGCGGCGTGCAGGGTCAGGTCATCGGGCTGGCGGGCGCATTGCGGGACCTCGGCCACGAGGTCACGGTCCTGGCACCGGCGCGTTGCGACGACGACGTGCCCGAGGCCGCCGGGGAGCACTACGTCATCGGCCGGCCCGTCGCGCTGCACTCGAACGGATCGGTCGCGCCCGTAGCGCTGTGGCCGACGGAAGCGGCGCGGGCCGAACGCTTCGTGCGCCACGGCGACTTCGACGTGGTCCACCTGCACGAGCCTCTGGCCCCGATGGCCTCCTACGGCTTCGTGCTCACGGCGCCGCTCCCGATGGTCGGCACCTACCACCGGGCCGGGGTCAGCCGATGGGTGCGCCCCTTGCGTCCGCTGGCGGAACTGGTGGGGCGCCGCATGCAGATCCGCGTCGCCGTGTCAGAGTCGGCCCGCGAGACGGGCCAGAGCGCGGGCGGAGGCGACTTCGAGGTCCTGTTCAACGGGGTCGACATGCATCGCTTCGAGTCGGCGCCGCCGCATCGCGACCCCGAGGGCAGGCCGGCCGTCCTTTTTCTCGGACGCCACGAGCCGCGCAAGGGGCTGCATGTCCTCCTCGACGCCTTCGCCACGCTGCAGCGGCCGGCCGTCCTCTGGGTGGCCGGTGACGGTCCGGCCACCGAGGTGCAGCGCCGGCGCCACCCCGCGTCGGACCGGGTGCGCTGGCTGGGCCTGTTGAGCGAGGACGAGGTGGCCTCCCGGCTCGCAGGGGCCGACGTGCTGTGCGCGCCCTCGCTGCAGGGCGAGTCCTTCGGCATGGTCCTCCTCGAGGGGATGGCCGCCGGCTGCACGGTGGTCGCCTCCGACATCGAGGGCTACCGCAAGGCGGCGGGCGGCCACGCCTCGCTGGTGCCGCCCGGTGACGCCGGAGCGCTGGCCCGGGCCCTGGACGGCGCGCTGGACGCCGCCACCGGGCCCTCGGCAGCCGCAGCCCGGAAGGCGGCGACCGAGTATGCCCGGGCCTGGTCGATGGAGACGCTGGCCCGGCGCTACCTCGACGTCTATACGCGGGCGATCGCGGCCTACGGCGCCGCCGGCTGATCCGGACGCCCCGGGACTCGGTCCGGGGGCGGTGACCGCCACGTCGTAGGCTGCAGGGTCTCATGGCCGATCAACAACAGGGTTCGGGGGCGCCGGGCGGGCCTCCTGGCGGCGCCGGCGGCGGCAGCAGCAGCGCCGGCAGCAGCAGCGGCGCCAACCGCAACCGCAACCGAAACCGCAACCGCAACCGCAACCGCAACCAGTCGGGCGGGGGAGCCGGTGGGAACGGGTCGAGCGGGAACGCCAGCGGCCGCTCCGGGTCCGGCGGGGGCAACAACCAGAACGCCCGTGCAGGCTCGAACGGGCAGCGCAAGGGTCAGGGCGGTCAGGGCGGCGGGTCCCGTCAGCGCTCGCCGCAGGGGTCGGGGCGGGGCGGAGGCAACCGGTCGCAGTCCCGTTCCGGCGGCCGGCCGCGCAGCGGGCCCCCGCGGTCCGCTGTCGCACTGGCGCCGCCTCCACCTCTCGAGCCGCTGCAGGTGCTGCCCACCCTCGGCGCCCCCCAGGTCTTCCCCGCCGAGGTGGCCGCCAACCGGCGCCGGGCCATCACCTTGTGTGCGGTGGCCGCCGTGCTCCCGGCGCTCCTGCTCGGATTGCTCCTCGGGGTGATCGTGTCCGTCATCGCCGGTGTTGCCGTGTTCGTCGTCGCCGGTGCCGCCGTGATGTTCGGGCTGTGGCGGCTGGCGCCGTCCTTCGCCCTCAACCGGATCGGTGCGGTGCCCATCGACGAGCACGAAGAGACCCGGCTCTCCAACGTCACCGAGGGTCTCTGCGCCACCTTCGGGTTGAGCATGCCCTCGCTCTACCTCTTGGACGACGAGGTCCCCAACGCCTGCGCCCTGGGCAGCGACGCCCGGCGTTCCGTCCTGGTGGTGACGAGCGGGTTGATGCGCCGGCTCGACCCGATAGAGCTCGAGGGCGTGGTCGCCCACGAGCTGGCGCACGTGAAGCGCGGCGACAACGGGGTGTCGTGCGTGGGCATCACGCTGGCCACGATCTTCGGCGGCGCACCCACCCTGCGGCGCTGCGTGGGCGACAGCCGCGAATACCGGGCCGATGTCGTCGGCGCGTCGGCGGTGCGCTTCCCGCGAGGCCTGCTCGGGGCGCTGCGCATCATGATGGGCTCGCCCCCGCCGGCCGAGGGCTCCTTCTTCGCCTCCCCGTCCCGGTTCGGCCCCACCCGCTGGGTGTGGATCGACCCGTCCGTCGGCCACCGTGAGGAGGTCCTGCTGCCCGGTGACCTCGATGCCACCTCGGTGCGGGCCGCCGCGCTGAGCGAGTGGTGAGAAGGGGCGGCCCGCCCTCGTAGACTGGGCAGATGACAACCGGGACCTTCACGGTGAAGCGGGGGTTGGCGGACATGTTGCGCGGGGGCGTCATCATGGACGTCGTCAACGCCGAGCAGGCCAAGATCGCCGAGGACGCCGGTGCGGTCTCGGTCATGGCGCTCGAGCGGGTGCCGTCAGACATCCGCCGCGACGGCGGCGTGGCCCGCATGAGCGACCCGGTGCTGATCGAGGGGATCATCGAGGCCGTGACCGTCCCGGTGATGGCCAAGGCCCGCATCGGGCACTTCGCCGAGGCACAGGTGCTGCAGTCCCTCGGCGTCGACTTCATCGACGAGTCCGAGGTGCTGACGCCGGCCGACGAGGCGTATCACATCGACAAGTGGCCCTTCACCGTGCCTTTCGTCTGCGGCGCCACGAACCTCGGTGAAGCCCTGCGGCGCATCTCGGAGGGCGCCGCCATGATCCGCTCCAAGGGCGAGGCGGGGACCGGGAACATCGTGGAGGCGGTGCGGCATCTGCGCTCCATCCTGGGCACCATCCGTGCCCTGACCCAGGCGGACAGTGCCGAGCTCTACGGCTGGGCCAAGGAGCTCGACGCGCCCATCAGCCTGGTGCAGGAGATCGCGGTGACCGGGAAGCTGCCCGTGCCTCTGTTCTGCGCCGGCGGCATCGCCACGCCGTCGGACGCCGCGCTCGTGATGCAGCTGGGTGCCGAGGCCGTCTTCGTCGGATCGGGGATCTTCAAGTCGTCGGACCCGGCCCGGATGGCCTCGGCCATCGTCGAGGCCACGGCCCACTTCACCGACGCCGAGCACGTGGCCAAGGTGTCACGCGGCCTCGGCGAGGCGATGCGGGGTCTCGAGGCGTCGCAGTACGGCGAGCATCTCGCCGACCGGGGGTGGTAGCGGGCTCCTCCGAGCCAGGG
>Ga0302229_10002390_pt1 | contig 13579 bp, 16 predicted proteins | sample II_Palsa_N1_3_FD_193518 | JGI IMG/M metagenome (GOLD analysis project Ga0302229, IMG submission 193518) | Peat permafrost microbial communities from Stordalen Mire near Abisko, Sweden - II_Palsa_N1_3 | ecosystem: Environmental > Terrestrial > Soil > Palsa > Peat permafrost | place: Sweden...
GGACCAGCGCCGGGCTCGCCTGAGCACCGCCAGCAGACCGTAGCCGACGGCCACCGCCAGGCACCCGGCGACGAGGGCGCCCGAGACCAGGGGAGCCTCCGAGACGGAGCCAGCCGAGAGCGGGGTCGCCCAGGACACGGTGAGGGCCGGAGCGATGGGCATCCCCTTGCCGGTGACGAAGAGCCTCACGATGAGCGCGACCAGCGGCCCCGATGCGAGCAGGAAACAGCTCGCCGTCGCCTCCGGGGACAGCCGATCCCGGCCCGGGGTGCGGTGCCCGGTCAGTCGGCGCGCGACCAGCAAAACCAGGCCGGCGGCCGCCATGGCCGCGTAGATGACCAGCACCATCAGCACGGGGCCGGCGTCGGGACCAGGGCCCGAGCCGGGCACGGGTCCGCTGCCGAAGTGGCACACGAACGAGCACGGCCCGGTCGGCCCCTGGGGCGGAGCCGGGGCGGGTCGCAGCACGAACCCGAAGATCCACACCAGCGCCGATGCCACCAGGAAGCAGCTCGCCGTTACCCCCGGGGACAGCGGATCCCGGCGCGGGGCGCCGGGCCGGGTCAGTCGGCGAGTGGCCAGCAGAACCAGGCCGCCCGCCGCCATGGCCGCGTAGACGACCAGCACCGTGGGAACGGGGCTGGGGCCGCCCGGGGCGGATCGCAGCAAGTACGTGAAGATCCCCATCCCGGTCGGAACGGGGCCGCCCGGGGCGGATCGCACCAAGTACGTGAAGATCCCCATCCCGGCCAGGCCGCCGACGCCGATGGTCGTCGCCAGCAGCGCGGCGAGCTTCCACGCGGCCATGGCCACGCGGCCGGCCGTGACGGTCCGCCGGCGGTGCGCCCGGGCCACGGCCCGGACCGGTCCGAAGCTGGAGATCGCAGCCTGCTGGGCCTCCAGCTCGGTCATCCCGATCTCTATCCCCGCCGCGGCGGTCTCGCGCAGGTGGTCCTCGGCCTCGGCCGCGATCAGCTCCGCCTCAGCCGCCGGGACCCGCAGCCCGGCGTACAGCTCCTCCAGGTACCCGGCGATCAGGTCGGAGGCCACCGCGCTCATGCCGGCCGTCCCGGCTCGGCCTGGGCCGGCCCGGCGGCCGGCGGCCATACGGCCTGAGCCGCCCAGCCGAGCACCGCGTGCACCCCGCCGGCGAAGTTACGCCATTCGGTCTGCTGGGCGGCCAGCGCGGCCGCGCCCTGGTCGGTCAGCCCGTAGACGCGGCGGCGGCGGCCCTGCGCCTGGTCCCAGGTGCTGACCAGCAGACCGGAGTCTTCCAGCCGGTGCAGCGCGGGATAGATGGTCCCCTCGGGCAGGTCAAACGTCCCCTCGCTGCGGTCGCGAAGCGCCGAGATGATCGCGTACCCGTGCGCGGGACCGGCCGAGAGTACCGACAGCAGCAGCAGGTCCAGGTTTCCCTTGAGCCGTTCACGGTCCATACCACGGGAATCTATGCCTAGCACTGCTAGGTGTCAACAGTGTCGCCGTGGCCTCGGCCCGCCACTGCGCCGTGGCCTCGGCCCGTCACTGCCCGGTGGGCGGCGGCTCAGCGGCGATACCGGCTGCCCGGCGGAATAGCTGCTGGGCCGCACGGATAAGCCGGGCGTCGGCTGGCGCGGCGTCGCCGTGGAGGTCTGGGTCAAAGCCGTGCGTGCTCGCCCAGCACAAGACGGCGGTCGCTTCGGGATCCTCGACGTCGAACACGCCGGCCGCCTTGCCGCCGGCGAAGACGTCGCTGATGGCGTTCAGGACAAGCGCATGGGTGGCCCGGTGGCTGGCGGACACGTGGCCGCCGTGGCGAAACAGGACCTCGTGCAGGTCGTCCCGCTCCTGGTAGCTGTCGAAGATCGCCTTGACGCACGCGTCGAGCTTGCCGGGCCAGTCCGCGACTGGGTCGGTGGCGGTGCGGATGCGGCCGGCGAGCTCGATGGAGAACTGGTCCTGCAGCGCGAGCAGCAGGTCGTCCTTGGAGCGGAAGTACAGGTAGAACAACCCTTTGGAAACCCCGGCGCGGCTGGTGATGTCGTCGAGCGAAGTGGCCGCCACGCCTTTGGCGAGGAAAAGTTCCCTGCCTGCTTCAAGCAGGTCGGCACGCCGCTGTTCGGCGGGCTTGGTTCGGGCCATGCGGGCACTCCATCGTTGAGGTGACACTACCGCGATCCTACTGGGTGACGGTCAGTCATTTAATTGACTGACCGTCAGTCATTGGGTTAGCCTGCGTGTTATGAAGCGGATAGCCCGGCTCGGGCGGCATCTCATCCTGGACGTGTCGCCGCTGCGGAGATCCCGCGATCTGCGCTGCCTGTTCGCCGGGCAGCTCCTGTCCACGCTGGGCGCCCAGCTCACCACGGTCGCGGTGCCGTACCAGGTGTACATACTGACCCGCTCGTCGCTCGATGTCGGGCTGGTCTCGCTCGCGACGGTGCTTCCGCTGATCGCCGGGGCCCTGCTCGGCGGCTCGCTGGCCGACGCCGCCGACCGCCGCAAGATACTGCTCGGCGCCCAGTTGCTTACGCTCCTGGGCAGCGCCGGGCTGGCAGTCAACGCCGACACCGGACCGCCACGGTGTTCGGCATGCCGCGCGCCGTGTTCCCCGCGCTGGCACTGACGGTGTTCGGCGGCGGGGCCCGGACACTCGGGTTTCTTTACGCCGCACCCGGGGCCGGCGCCCTGCTCGGCGCGGTCACCACCGGCTGGATCCCCCGGATCCGGCGGCAGGGCCGCGCCGTCATCGCCGCCGTCCTGGTGTGGGGCGCGGCGATCACCTGCTTCGGCCTGGTGCGCTGGCTGCCCGCCGCACTCGCGCTGCTGGCCGTGGCCGGCTGCGCCGACGTCATCTCGGCGGTATTCCGCGGCACGATCATCTCACTCGGCGTGCCCGACGAGCTCCGCGGCCGGATGATGGGCATGCAGATGGCCGCCGTCGCCGGCGCGCCGCGGATCGGCGACGCGGAGTCCGGCGCGGTCGCGGTCGCGTTCACCCCCCTCACCTCGGTGGTCTCCGGCGGCCTGGCCTGCATCGCCGGCGCCCTGATCCTGGCCCGCCTGCTCCCGGCGTTCCGCCGCCAGGAAGCCCCGGCCACCCCGGACGATGCAGCGCCCGCCCCGGCGGCAGAGCCGTCTGACCTCGAGCGCTCGACCCGCTAACCCCGCATATACGACCGCCATGAGGGTGTCGTCGCCACGTCCATGACGCTCATGAGGCGGGTGGTGTGCGGACCGCCGGGACGGGTTACCTGGTGATGAGCTCGTCGGTGACCCACCGTGCGACGTGGGCGGGCCAGGGCGCAGGCAGGCCGAGCACGATGTGCTGGAAGCCGGCGTCGATCGCTTCGCCAATCGCGTCCCGGGTGAGGCCGGGCGCCTCGTAGGAGACCGACAGGTGGATCGAGCGGGTGATCGAGGCGGGGTCGCGGCCGATCTCGGCACAGTAGCGGTCCAGCAGCGCGCTGCGGGCGATGACGTCGTCGATGTCGTGGCCCGGGATGTTCCACAGGTCGGCGTGCTCGGCGACCACCCGCAGCAGGGCGGCCGAGCGGCCGCCGATCATGATCGGCGGGTGGGGTCGCTGGACCGGCTTGGGGTTGCCGAACGCTCCGGTGAGGTGGACGTAGCTGCCATCGAAGTCGAACGGCTCAGTCTCGGTCCACAGCCGCCGGATGACCGTGCACGCCTCGGCCAGGCTCCCCACCGAGTGGGCAAAATCGTCATACGGCAAGCCGTGTGCCGCATACTCGCGCCGGGCCAGCGGGTAGCTCGGTCGTGAGCCCGCGCCGATGCCGAAGTCGAGCCGCCCGCCGGAGACGATGTCGACGGTCGTGGCGATCTTGGCCAGCACCGCGGGGGGCCGGATGCGGTTGCTCGTCACCAGCAGGCCGAGGCGCAGTCGCTGGGTCTGCGCGGCCATGGCCGAGAGCAGCGTCCAGCCTTCGAAGATCGGTCCGTCCGGGTCGCCGCCGATCGGCATCAGGTGATCGAACAGCCAGGCGTGCTCGATCTCCGGGATTTCGTCCGCCTCGCGCCAGACCCGCAGGATGTCGTGGTAACCGACCTGCATCGGGGCGGTCGCAATTCCAAAACGAGCCCTGCTTACTTGCGTCATGACAACGTTCGTCCTTTCAGAGCTTTTACTCCTGGGAGCGGGTGCGATGGGTAGGTTGTCGTGGCCCCGTCCGTTCTGGCATCCTGAACTAACGGAACCTTGTTCCGTTAACCAGTATACGGAACACGGTTCCGTTTGCCAACCGGAAACACGGAGGTAACGGCGCGGTGGCCGGCATCGACAGCGGATCGGAGTCGTCAGCCCGGCCGAAGCGGGCCGACGCCCGCCGTAACGAGCAAACCTTGCTGGACGCGGCCGCCGCGGCTTTCATCGCTTCCGGCGTCGACGTGCCCGTTCGTGACATCGCCGCCAAGGCCGGCGTGGGCGTGGGCACGATCTACCGCCACTTCCCGACCCGAGCCGATCTCATCGTCGCCGTCTACCGCTACCAGGTCGAGGCCTGCGCGCAGGCCGGACCGGCCCTGCTGGCGACCAGCAGCACACCGCACGCCGCCCTGGCGAGCTGGATTAACCTCTTCGTCGACTTCCTGGTCACCAAGCACGGCCTCGCCGCGGCGCTGCAGTCTGATGCCGCCGCCTTCGAGACTCTGCACGCCTATTTCCTCGACCGCCTCGTCCCGGTGTGCGCCCAGCTGCTCGACGCCGCGGCCGTGGCCGGCGAGATTCTTCCCGGCCTGGATGCCTACGAACTGATGCTTGCGGTCGGCAAGCTCTGCATCGGCGCGGACCACAACCCCCGCTATGACGCACGTCGCATGGTCGAACTCCTCATCGCCGGACTGCGCCTCCACGAGGGAACCTCAGCCGCCGGAAATCTCTAACGACAGGGATCCGGGGAATTGCGCGCCCAGCGGTCGGGGATCCTGGCCAGGCTAGTCGTGACCTGAGGTCGCGCTGCTACGTCCGGACCCGGCACCGCGGCCCCCGCCACCTGACCGGGCACGTCCCGGCAATTTTTTACGGCATTCGCGGTTTCGTTCCCCGGAAATGTCATACCCACCCACTAGAATCGAACTAGAAAGCTACAAGCGAACCCCGAGGGCACACCACCCGGGGACCACCCCGCCCGCACATCCCGCATCCCGCAAGGGAGGTGAGCACCGCCATGACCGCGCCCGCGCCGCCCGCCAGCACCAGCGAGGCACTGGGCATGCTGACCTCCGCGATGAGCTACCTGGCCGCCGCGGACGCGACCCAGATGCCGGCCGCCGAGCAGGCCCAGTGCCTGGCCACGCTGGAACGGCTGGACGGCATGGAAACCGCGGCGCGGGCCTTGATCCTGACCGCGTTCACCTCTTCGCTGGGGTACCGCGAGGACGGGGACTACAGCCCCCGGTCCTGGCTGATGCACCAGACCCGGGTGACCCTGGGCACCGCCAACGGGCATGTCGGCTGGTCCCGCCGGGGCCGCCTGCACCCCCGGGTGCTGGCCGCACTCGCCGCCGGGGACCTGTCAGAGTCCTACGCCCGGATGATCTGCGGCTGGACCAGCCGGCTCCCCGGCAACTGCCAGGACGACGCCGATGACATCCTGGTCACCGCCGCCCAGGCCGGGATGAAGCTGCCGGACCTGGCCGCCCTGGCCGCCGAGATCCAGGCCCGCGCCCGCCCCGACACCCCCGATCAGGACGAGCCCCGGTTCGAAGACCGGACCGCCAAGCTGGAGACCACCTTCGGCGGCGCCGGCGTGCTGACCGCAGACCTCACCCCCGAATGCGCCGCCGTGGTGACCGCGGTCCTGGACGCCCTGTCCGCGCCCCGCGGCGCGGAAGACGACCGCACCCACGGCCAGCGGTACCACGATGGGCTGGAGGAGGCGTGCCGGCGGCTGGTCGCGGCGGGCCTGCTGCCCGAGCGGGCCGGCCAGCCGGTCAGGGTGACGGCGTACATCCACCTGGCCGACCTGATCGACCTCGACACCGGCTCCAAGCTCCAGAAGGAATGGACCGACCGGATCCGGGGCCAGTGGGCCGCCGCCCGCGCCGCCGCCTCCCTCCGTGGCAGCGACGGCTCGGCGTGGCTGGACGGCAAGGCCGCGGAGGGGTTCGCCTGCGGCGCGGCGCTGACCCCGGTGGTGTTCGGCACGGTCAATCCCGGCGTGATCGAGGACCTGGTCCGGTTCTGCCTCGAGCTGGCCGGGCACGGCCCCGGCCGCTGCACCCCCACCCCCCACCCCGACCCGGACCACACCGGCCCGGATCACACCGGCCCGGATCACACCGGCCCGGATCACACCGGCCCGGCTCCGGCCGGGCCGGGGGAGCCGCTGCCGGGTCCTCAGCCGCTGCCGCCCGGGCTGAGCCGCGAGTCACTCGAGCAGCACATCATCGGGGCCGCTGTGAAGTTGCTCTCGGGCCCGGACGGGCTGGCGAGCTTCTTGCGCCGCCGCGAGCTCGGCGCCCGGCTCGGCGGCCCCAGCCAGCCCCTGGACATCGGCTACAGCGACAACGTACCGGCCGGGATCCGCAACGCGGTCAAGGCCCGCGACCGCCATTGCCAGTGGGCCGGCGGGTGTGACCAGCCCGCCTCGGCCTGTGAAGTGCACCACCTCAGGCACAAGGGCCACGGCGGCGAGACCAGCCTGGACAATTGCCTCACTCTGTGCTTCTTCCATCACGCGGTGCTGATCCACCGGATGGGCTGGACCCTGGTCCGCAACCCCGACGGCACCACCACCGCGTGGAACCGGAACCGGACCAAGGTCCTCCGCAGCCACAGCCCGCCCGCCCGCGCCGGGTAACACCCCGGCGCCCTCAGAGGGCGGTACCGTGATCAAGGGCTCTGCCACCTGGTCAAACGCGTCGACGAACCAGCTTGAGGGGAACCTCGCCCTAACGGGGTGTCCTCGCTGCGGTGGCGAAGTACCGAGATGATCGCGTACCCGTGCGCGGGACCGGCCGAGAATACCGACAGCAGCAGCAGGTCCAGGCTTCCCTTGAGGCGTTCACGGTCCATACCTCGGAACACCATGCCTAGCACTGCCAGACGTCAACGGTGTCGCCGTGGCCTCAGTTCCTGGTGACACGGGTGAGACAGGGTCTTGACGAACCGCCACGAAAGCCTCACGTGGTGTCACCATGTCGAAAGTTGTGTCACCACGTCGAAAGGAGTGGTAATGCGTCCGAAAGGGTTGCTTGCCACCGCAGCTCTCACCGTAGCTGCGATGGTATGCGCGATTGGCGCCACCAGCTTGCCCGCCGCGGCCAGCACGACCACGGAAAACACCCTGCATCCGGGAGGCCCGCTGATCCATCCAAGTAGCGGCGGTATCACTTCAAATGTCTCGACCACCACGACGATCAGCCTGAACTGGTCGGGCTACGCGGTGACCGGGAAGAAGCCCTACAACTACAGCACCCGGTAAGGGCGACGCGCAGCCTGCGATAGGCGCCACGGACGAACGCGCCCGGAGGCGCCGGATCGTCAGCTAAGCCTTCCACGGCGCGGGTGACGGTCAGCATCCCGGCCTGGTCGGCCATGAAGCGGACGAAGGTCGCCTGCGCGATCTCTGACCAGATGATCCTCACCGGGAGCCGCCGAACACCTCAGCCATGAAGTCCTCGTGCGACTTCAGGCCCGGCCGCCCGGCCGCCTTCCACGCCTCGTGTTCGGCGATGGCGGCGTCGATCTCGGCTTCCTCGACCTGCTCGGCGGATGCGCGGTCCCGCAGGGCCTTCAGCGTGTGGTACTCGTGCATTGGAACCACTACAGCGGTTTCACCGCCGAGGCGGATGACGTCGTGGCTGTCGTGTTCCGAAGGCTGCACGCTCACGGCACGATACTAACTCGCCGCGTGGCAGCCCGCCCGTCCCGACGGCGCGGGCGCGCCGAAACAGCGCAGGTAACCCGCCCAGAGACCTCACTCAACGACCGCAATGTCGGCCAGCCGCCACGTGTCCCAGGCCACCGGCCGGTCCGCCTTGCAGTGCGCGCAGGCGGTGGCGAGTTCGGACCGGTAGGTGGCCCCGCAGTTGGAGCAGGTCCGGTTGGCGATCGCCGCACGGGGGTCTGTCCGGCTGCCGGGCGGCCGGGTGAAGACCAGGTCATACTTCCCGGCCCAGGACAGCCACGAGAGGCTGGCCACTGAATTGTTCATCTGCTTGCTCATGGCCCCGCCGAACGACACCGCCAGCGACGACAGGCTGGTGGCCGAGGCCATGGCGGTCTGGCCCTGAGCGCCCGGCGCCACGACCGCGCGCAGCTGGCTGAACGAGACCCGGATGCACGCGCGCTGCTGGCGCACGTCGAGGCTGATCAGCTCGGGGGCCAGGGCCTGGTAGTCCACCGGAAGCCGCGCCCGGCGGCGCGAGCCGGCCCGCGCGCCCTGCTCTTGTATCCGCTGCAGCCTGGCGTCCCGTGCGGTATTCCGGGTGTAACGGCCAAAAAGCGTTGACCAGAACGACGGGGCCGCGAGGTAACGAATGGCCTCTTCGTCGCCGGTCGATATCGCGGCGAATATGACCAGGCAGATCAGCTGGGAGGCATCAAGCAACAACTGCTCGTCGAAATACGGATCGGCGTGCCGGGCCTGCGCCAGCACGGCGGGCAGGTTCGGGTCGGCGGAAACGGCCGGCCCGGGCGCCACCCGCTTGCGGCGCAGCCTCCGGCCGCGCAGCACGGTCACGTAGATCAGCATGCCGAACAGCACCGCGAACATCAGCGCCCAGCTCGCGATGACGATAAGGACCACTACCCCGAAGCCGGATTTGACCGCGCTCCCCGCAAGTACCACCCCGCTCACCATGGCTCACGCTGCCAGAGACCAGCACCCAGTCGTAATTTCCGGCGGTGACGACTCCCTTGCAGTACCGGCAGGCCCCGCCGGGATCGAGGTCCAGGGGCGCGCCGCACGACGGGCAGCGGTTCGCTGGCAGTCCGCCGGAGGCCGGGGTGACCGCGCCGGCCGAACGGGCGAACGTCAGGTCCTCCGACCAGGTGGCCATCTCAGGGCCGCCGCGCAGGGTGAGGCCGGTGGGCTCGTGCCGTTCCATCCGCCAGCCCTGGCAGCGCACCCGCACCCGTACCTCTTCGACCAGCTGGCTCCGGGTGGCCCCGACAACAGCGGCGCTGACCACTCGCCATGCGCCTGCGCAGGACACTTCCGAACGGGCCCGCAGCTCCAGTAGGGCCTGGTGCGCGCGGTACAGGCCGTTCGCCATGAAGGTCCGTGTGCAGGTCGCGTCGCCCGAGACCAGGCTCTGGCAGTTCAGCGCCGTCGCGGCGACGGCCCAGTCGGTGAGCGCGGTGACGCGAAAACCCGGGTCGCGGTTCGCGATGGCCGCCCCGCCGGACCTGATGACCGCGTCGTCGGGAACGGGCGGCAGGACGCCGTGCCCCCAGCGCGCCTCGTCGCCGGCGGTGATATCGACCGCCGAGCCGTACCGGAATGACTGCCTGCTTGTCCCCAGGAGCCGTACCACCATCATCGGCAGGATGAAGATCGGGAGCAGCAGGATCATCACGAGGAAGAACAGGACCTTGAACAGGGCGAGCGGATTCGCGCAGCCCTGTCGGCTGCCGGGGCTGTCCGGGCTCGTGATCGGGCCCCTGGTCGCCCAGCGTGACACCGCGGTAAAGACGAGCAAGATCCGCTCGGGCAGCGGGAACTTCTCACGGTCGGCGGGCACGTAAGTCGTCCGCACGAGGGGGAGTTGGCATGTCGCCATTATTCGCATCAACGCGCAGTTCCGGGCAACCATCGCCTGGATTCGGCGCGCTTGCCGGCCGTTACGAGCGTCATCGGCGTCATGGCCAACCTGGCCGCGTTGTCGATCACCCAGACCGTCACCCAGCTCCGCGCCCCGCGCGCCCCGCACTCGCCCGTCCCCTTGACGACCGGCCTATCAAAGTGATATCACTTTGATAAGTGATCGATGGCCGACACTAACCGACAGGGAGGCATCCCGATGTACGCACTGAATGACAACACCAGCCCCTCACGATTCGGCACCCGACGCCCGGGCACGCCATGGGCGTACCGCCGCCACCTCCGCGCCGTCGCGAACGTGCGCTTTGCCGTTGGTATCTTCCTCACCGGCCTTGCCGCCGTGCTGTTCGCTCACGGCGACTACGGGTGGGCAGTGCTCCCGCTAGCGGGGGCGGTGGCGCACTTCTCGCTGGGCTACTGGCAGTTGGTTGTCGCCCGCTCCGCACCTCGACCTCGCCACCTCGGCCGGTAACCGATGGAGTTCGTCGCGCGCTTTTAGGGCCAGGCCTCCGGCCTGGCCCTCGTCGTTCACCAGGAGCCGATCGACGAGGGAATGGAGGATCCCATGAGCCACCAGAGTGTTCCAGGCAGGGTCCGGCCGCGTAGCCGGCTCCTCGCGGGAGCTGTTGGCAGCGCCCTTGTCATGGTGCTTGCCGCAGCGGGCTGCTCTTCGGCTGGCCGGCCTACAGGGGCGCCGGCCAAGGCGACGGGCGAGGCCGCGGGCCCTGCCTGGTTGTGCCAGCCCGGTCAGAAGGCTGACCCGTGCACCTCGAGCCTCGCCGCTTCGGCGGTCACGGCGAGCGGCACCGTGACGCCGGCCACCTGGCCGCACGTCGCGGCGGCATCGAAATTCGACTGCTTCTACGTCTACCCGACGGCGAGCCTGGCCGCGACCGGCAACGCCGACTTGGCCGTAACCAAGCTGGAGACATACATCGCGAACGAGCAAACGGCCCCCTTCTCCCAGGTCTGTGATGTGTGGGCGCCGCTGTACCGCGAGCAGACCTTCCCGAGCGTATTGAAAGGCCTCGCGGGCGACGAGAGTCTCATGCGCTCGACCTTCACAGTCGCCTACAACAGCGTGCTCCCCGCCTGGCAGCGGTTCCTCACTCATAGCGGCAACAAGCCGATCATCCTGATCGGGGATTCCCAGGGCGCGGCGGTCCTCATCCACCTCATCTCCGCCCAGATCGACCACGAACCGTCGGTACTGCGCCGTCTCCTCGTCGCGATCCTGGTCGGCGGGAACCTCCAGGTCCCATCCGGCAAGCTGGTCGGCTCGACGTTCACAAAGGTCCCGTTGTGCACCTCCGCCACGCAGACGGGTTGCGCGATCGCCTTTTCCTCCTATTCTTCGGAGCCTCCGGCCGACTCGGTGTTCGGCCGGCCGGGCCAGGGCACGAGCCTGCAGTCCGGGCAGACGGCCAAGGCCGGCCAGCAGGTCGCCTGCGTCAACCCGGCGGCCCTCGGTGGCGGTACCGGCGACCTCGATCCCTACATCCTCACGGCCGCCCAGCCCGGGGCTGAAGGAGCCGGTTGCCACCCCGTGGGTCACCTTCCCCAGCCTCTATTCGGCGACCTGCGAACGCGGCGGCGGCGCTAGCTGGCTCCAGGTCACCAGCCTTAACGGGACCAGCCACGCCCGGCCTGTCGTGAACGAAGACATCGTAGGCGGCACCGACGATACCGGCCCGGCGTGGGGCTACCACGGCTACGAGTACGGACTCGTCCTGGGCAACCTGCTTCAAGACGTCGCCGGCGAGGAGGCTGCGTGGCAGTCGCGCCACTGACTCACTAGGCGGAACGACCCGCCCAGGCCGGTCCGGCATCGGGAAGTACCCTTGGGCGATGTTCTCGCCTCGAGGCCCGTCTCTGCGTGAACTGGCGATGCAGGCGCTGTCCTCCGTCGAGGGCGGCTACGACCTGCTCGCTCCGAAGTTCGACCACACGCCGTTTCGCACCCCCGGTGTCGCGCTCGACGCGACCGCCGATGCGTTGCGCCCACTCGGCCCGTTCGGCCGGGGAGTGGACGTGTGCTGCGGCACCGGCGCGGGTATGCGGGTCCTCGGATCCGTGTGCCAAGGACCGATCACGGGCGTCGACTTCAGCGCTGGCATGCTCGCGCAGGCGCGCAGTGCGCACCCGGACGCCAGGTGGGTACGGGCCGACGTCCGGGCCCTGCCCTTCGCCGAGGCCTTCGACCTGGCGGTCAGTTTCGGAGCGCTCGGGCACTTCCTGCCCGCCGAACGGCCCGCGCTATTCGCCGGCGTGTACCGCGCGCTGCGGCCTGGCGGGGTTTTCGCCTTCCCGATCGGCGCGCCGCAGCCCATCACCTCACGCTGGTACTGGGCACTGCTCGGGTTCGACCTGGCCATGCGGGTCCGCAATGCCGTGTGGCGTCCCCCGTTCGTCATGTACTACCGCACCTGCCCGCTGCACCCGGTCCGCAACGACCTGACGGCGTCCGGATTCACCGTGACGACCGTCCCCTTGACGGCTCTAGGCCGACGCGAAGACGGCAGCCCCCGGTACCGGCTTGTCCTCGCGCGCAGAGCCAGCACGCCCTGACTGCTACGTACGCCGTTGGGCTGCCTCTGGGGTATGGCGCAATCGGATGTAATCCTTCAGGAGCATCCCGCCGCCACTCCCGGTCAGCGCTGCCTCCTGTGCCTCATAGAAGCCGGGCCGGTTCGTGGCGATCACCATCCCGCTCCAGACCCGCAGGACGCGCCGCAGATGCCCCCATCCGGCAGGATCTCGCGCACCGTCCAGGGCTTCCCGGTAGGCGGCGAGGAAGTTCATGCGCTCCCGGGCGGGCAGTTCCCTGAGGATTCGCTGCGGGTCCAGCGGATCCTCGTGATGCTCAGCGGGCTGGGCCGTCATGGAGTCACAGTATGGTCCGGCGCTGCGCGGATGCCACCAGCCGGGCCGCGTAGTTAAGGGGTGGGGTGCCTAGTCAAGGTCCGGGCGCAACCCTCCGTCGGCCACCCCCGGCTCATTCTGGCCCGCTCACACCATCAACCCCACCCGCCACCCGGATTGTCGACCAGATATTCGATTAATGTAACATTCTACCCATTCTATTGGGCATAATGTCACATTCGTCGACTGGCTAGCCATTTACCGCCACCTGTGATGGTACGGATGAGGAGGCGGTGCCGCATGTGACCGCCTTCGCGGCCGCAAAGCCGCCCTCGACGTCAACGCCCTTGCTGCGCCCGAGCTTGACAGGTATGTCGGGGCCTAGCCCAGCGCCCGGGCCCGCAGCCAGGCTGACCCGCTCTCACCGAGCCGGAGGTCAGCAACGGTGAGCACCCAGCAACCAGATAAGGGTGTCTTCAGCCCGGTGGCAGGCCAGGGTACCGGCCCTGGTGTTGACGGGCGCGATCAAAGCACCGACGGGCGGCGGACATCCCAGTACTTGACCTCTGCTTGCTCCAGCCGGCTCTCCAGCGCCTCCAGGCCGTGGGCCGCCTTGAAATCACGCTCAGCTGCGGTCACCGGCAGCAGCCACAGGAAATCGACATGCCGGTCACCCACATGGCAGGTCTGCAGGTCCGCCCCGAACGGGTACGGAGCTGAAATCAGCAGATGGTCGCAGGCCGAACCCGGCAGCCACGGCTCACCGATGGGAACCGTGTGCCCGAGTCCCAGACGGCCACCCCGATGGTAATAGACGCACCTCGCCAGCAATTCCACCGCCCGCGGTGTCGCCGCCGCCGTACTCACGATGAACTCCAGGCCCCAGCGTTCCCCGGCGGTTGCGGCCCACCCGCCCACCGAAATGTATTGCCACAGCTGCGCCTCAGCCA
>Ga0302229_10002400_pt1 | contig 13558 bp, 16 predicted proteins | sample II_Palsa_N1_3_FD_193518 | JGI IMG/M metagenome (GOLD analysis project Ga0302229, IMG submission 193518) | Peat permafrost microbial communities from Stordalen Mire near Abisko, Sweden - II_Palsa_N1_3 | ecosystem: Environmental > Terrestrial > Soil > Palsa > Peat permafrost | place: Sweden...
ACCGTAGTCCGACCCCGGGCGCGCTTCCTTGTACAGACGCGGTACCGTTTCGAGGTTGTGGTTCATCACATCGGGCGGAGCGGCATTGAGAATGCCCAGCGCGCGATCCAGACGACCACGGAAATCCGGCGTCAGAATTTCGATGCGGGTCTCCGGCGACAATTCACGCGTCTGACGGATGCATTCCACGAAGTGAGCCGCACCGCCGTCGCGCAGATCGTCACGGTCCACGCTGGTGATCACCACGTACTTCAGCTTCAGCGCAGCAATCGTGCGTGCCAGATTGCCTGGCTCTTCAGTATCCAGCGGATCAGGACGGCCGTGGCCGACATCGCAGAACGGGCAACGGCGTGTGCACTTGTCGCCCATGATCATGAACGTGGCAGTGCCCTTGCCGAAGCACTCGCCGATGTTCGGGCAGCTCGCTTCTTCGCAGACCGTATGCAGGTTGTGCTCGCGCAGAATCTGCTTGATCTCGTAGAAACGCGAATTGCCGGTGGCCGCCTTGACGCGAATCCAGTCCGGTTTCTTCAGCTTCTCGATCGGGATGATCTTGATCGGAATGCGCGCAGTCTTCGCCTGCGCCTTCTGCTTCGCCGTAGCGTCATAAGCAGCAGGCGCGGGAGCGGCGTCAGGGGCGGCAGTGCCGGCGAGATTCGCGGTAACGTCAGTCATTGGTTCGGTCCAGTCAGGCGGTCACGACACCGGCCTGCGGTTGGGCGACGGCCGCGGGCGTGCCGTCGATGTTTGCGGTGAGGCGTGCAGCAAAGGTCCGGGCTACGTCATCCCAGCCGGCAGCGACGCCGAGCGTCGCCATGTCGACGGTTTCGAGCCCCGCGTACCCGCATGGGTTGATGGCCAGAAACGGCTGCAGGTCCATCTTCACGTTCAGGCTGACACCGTGATAACTGCAGCCATTGCGGATTTTCAGGCCCAGCGCGGCGATCTTGGCGCCCGCATGCAACCCGGCATCCGGACCAGGCGCCACATAGATACCAGGGGCGCCCGCCTTGCGTTCTCCGGCGAGATTATACGCCGCGAGCGTGTCGATCACGCCCTGCTCGATCCGCGTGACCAGCTCGCGCACCATCAGCTTGCGGCGGCGCAAGTCGAGCAGCAGGTAGGCGACCACCTGTCCAGGCCCGTGATATGTGATCTGCCCGCCGCGGTCGACCTTGACCAGCGGAATGCCGCTGTCCGCGGACAGCAGATGCGCAGGATTGCCGGCTTGGCCCAAGGTGAAGACAGGGGGATGTTCGACCAGCCAGATTTCATCGGCGGTATCGGCGCCGCGTGCGTCCGTGAAGGCCCGCATGGCTTCGAAAGTGGTTTCGTAGGATTCGACACCGCGCCAGCGTAACGTCGGCGGAGAAGCGGGCAGCGCCTGGGGAACCTGCTCTGCCCGCGCGTCGACAGTAAGACCAGTCGAAACCAGCACCGCTGGATCAGCTAAGTCAGCTGGAGCGGGCTCGGGGGACAGGGAAGGCGAGGAAACCGGCGTGGCACACATGATGGCCGTAGTTTACCGAAATACTGAGATCCCCGCCGGACCCCACATCCCAAGCCCCCTCAAACGGTTCGCCAGCCGTCCCTCAAATGCATGCCAAACCGGTCACCCAGCCGCACCAACCAGTCGACCGCCCGCACATCGGCGCGCGCCGGGACGTCGAACGCCACCCGTGCCTGCGAGTCCGCTTCGACGCTCAGCCAGAGCCGTTCACCGCGCCGCAGACGCAGCATGTGGCCCGGTTCAAGCCAGTAGTCTTCGGTATCGTCGCTGCGTGTTACCCACACGGCAGAACCGCTCACCGCGAGCCGTGTGCTGCGCACAACCTTCATCGGAACCGTCTCGCCACCCTTGATTTCAAATGTGATACTAGAGGAAATTTCTCGCATGACACCCTCGTAAAAAGCCGTTTCGTGACTACAATCCTAGGCGTAGCAAGGGTTTACGCAAAACGATCAAATTTCACCTCTATGTGAGGAAAATTGCGATGGACCTTCGACAACTTCCTGCGCTGAACGCCATCAAGGCATTCGAGGCCGCGGCCCGCCATGAGAGCTTCTCGCGCGCCGCGGACGAACTGTTCGTGACCCACGGCGCGGTCAGCCATCAGATTCGCGCGCTCGAGGCCGAACTGGGGGTGGCGCTATTTGCGCGCGACGGCAAGCGGGTGCGTCTGACGGAGGTTGGCCGTCGTTACGCGGCACAGGTGCGCGCGGCTCTGACTGCGCTCGCCGACGCCACCCGCGAACTGCGCGCCGGCGACCGCGAGCGGCGTCTGGTCGTCTCGATGTTGACGTCGTTCGCGGCGCGCTGGGTGACGCCGCGCATCGGCAGTTTCATCGAAGCTCACCCGCAATGGGATCTCGAGCTGCTTTCCACCAATTTGCTGACGGACTTCGCCCGCGACGACGTCGATGCGGCGATCCGCTTCGGCTTCGGTAAGTATCCAGGGCTGCACGCCGAACTGCTGCTCGAAGAAATCTTCTTTCCCGCCTGCGCACCGAATTTCAACGGCGGCAATCTGCCGAAAGTACCGGCCGACCTCGCCAAGGTTCCACTGCTGCGCTCCGACGACGAATTGTGGCGCCCCTGGTTCGACGCCGCGGGCCTGACCGAATGGCCCGAGCCGAAACGCGGCGTGTTGTACCAGGATTCGTCGAACCTGCTGCAGGCGGCGATCGACGGACAGGGGGTCGCACTCACGCGCCGCTCGCTGGCGATGCACGAGGTCTCGTCAGGGCGGCTGGTAAGGCTCTTCGATGTGGACGGTCCAAGCCCGTGGCAGTACTACTTCATCTGCACGCCGCAAAGCCTGCAGACGGAGCGGGTACGCGCATTCCGGGATTGGGTGTTCGATGAGGTGGGACGCTTCAAACTGCTCTTCGACCGGGCCTGCTCGGCAGGACCGCAAACCGCAGCGGACGCATTGCGCGTCACGCCATAACGGCAACCGGGCGCGCGAAGCGACCCAGCCGCTTACAGCACGACCTTCACCATCGGATGGCCGGTGAGCGCGCGATAGATATCGTCGAGATGGGCACGGCTGGTGGCCCGCACGGTCACCGTAAGGCCGGTGTAGTTGCCGCCGCTCGACGGCCGCATTTCGACACGCGACGGATCGACCTCGGTGTCGAACTGCTTGACCACCGTCACGATCGTCTCGGCAAATTCGGGATGCGACTTGCCCATCACCTTGATCGGGAAATCGCAGGGAAACTCAAACAGCGAATCATTGTCGGATTGCATCTTTCACTCCTCGGCAACGGCCCGGGCAGCATGTCTGCCGCAGAGCCGCCGTCACGCGAATGCGTACGACCGCACGCACCCGCGCGCATCAGCGCTTACTTTTTCTTGTTGAACATCAGCATCAGCGAATCCCACACGCGGCCCACCACGCCGGCTTGCGGCACGGCCTGGAGCGCAACGATCGGGAACTGCGAGACCACCTTGCCATCCGCCACCAGCTTCACCGTGCCGACCTGCTGGCCCTCGGCGATCGGTGCGATCAGCGGGTCGATACGGTCGACCTGCGGCTTGGCCTTGTCGGCAAGGCCCTTCGGCACCGTGATGTACTGGTCGGCCTTCACGCCGATCTTGACCGTGTCTTCCGCACCCTTGTAGACGCGCGGCGTCTCGATCACCTGGCCGGCCTTGTACAGGCGCACCGTGTCGTACGCACTGTAGCCGTAGTTCAGCATCTTCAGACTGTCTTCGACCCGGTCGTGCTCTTTCACTTCACCCATCATCACCGAAACCAGCCGGCGCGATGCGTCCGGCGTACCCGGCAGCGGGCGCTTGGCGCTCGCGATCAGGCAATAACCGGCGGCCTCGGTGTGGCCGGTCTTCAGACCGTCGACCGTCGGATCGATCCACAGCAGGCGGTTGCGGTTCGGCTGCTTGATCTTGTTGTAGGTGAATTCCTTGACCGAAAAAATGTTGTAGTAATCGGGATAGTCGCGGATCAGGCGCGCCGACAGAATCGCCAGATCACCCGCGCTCGTGTAATGCTGCGCATCGGGCATGCCGTTCACGTCGGCGAAATGCGTATGCGTCATGCCGAGGCGCTTCGCCTCGGTGTTCATCATGTTGACGAACTGCGACTCGCTGCCGCCCACCAGTTCGGCCAGCGCGATCGCGGCGTCGTTGCCCGACTGCACGATCATGCCGTAGACGAGATCGTGCACGGAGACCGGCTTGTTCGCCTCGATGAACATGCGCGATTCGTCCGTCTTGACGCGGCGCACTGCCTCGCTCGGGTTAACGATCTGCTCCATCGTGATCTTCTTCGTCTGCAGCGCTTCGAAGACCAGATAGGCGGTCATCAGCTTGGTCAGCGAAGCCGGTTCGACGCGCTCGTCGGCGTTGCCGGACGCGAGCACCTGATTGCTGGTCGCGTCGACGAGTACCCACGAGCGTGCATTCACCGCCGGCGGCGGGACCTGCGCGAAGGCGGCCGTACTCGCCACCAGCGAGGCCGGCAGCAACGCGCCGAGCACCACGGCACGGCTGATGGTATGGGGAACGAAGGACGAGAGTGACGAAAAGCCGGAGGTGGAAAAACGCATAGGATCGATTCGGGCAGAAATATGCATCGCGCCCGGAGGCGCGCAGATTGGAAGAGCCGGTCGGCGAGCGCTGGCCGCGAAAAACGCAACGCGGCGCCCGTTGGACTTCCGGCCACACGATCGGTTCGCGCAACGCGCCCCACAATCCGGCCTTGCAATCAAGCAACGGCGCTGACGATGCGCCAATCAGCCGGACGGGCCGCGCTGCGCCCAAAAAAGAGCGCTCATTATACGCGCGCCGGGGAGCCAACTTCGCGCATCGCGTGTGGATAAATTTTCATTTGACGCGTACCTGTACCCCGGAAAACGCGCTTCGACCTGCTGGCTATCGCCAGGCGTCGACGATAATGCGCTTGAGCACGTGCAGTTTGCGATGCAGAAAATGCTCGGCACCGGGGATCACCACCACCGGTAATTCCTGCGGCCGTGCCCAGTCGTAAACCGACTGAATGGGGACCGTATCATCGGTTTCGCCGTGAATTACCAGCGTGCTTTCCGGCACCGGCGCCACTTCCCAGCGGCTCGCCGCCGTTCCTACGAACACGATGCGTTCGATCGCCTGGCCTTCTTCGAGAAGCCGCGCCGCCACATGCGAGAGCACGAAGGTGCCGAACGAAAAGCCAGCCAGCACGAGGGGCAGGTCGGCCTGCCCGGGCTGTGCCCGCATGTAATCGAGTACGACGCGCAAGTCGTCGCGTTCGCCAATGCCCGCGTCATGTTCGCCCTCGGTTTGACCCACACCGCGGAAGTTCGAGCGATACGTCACGTAATTCAGCTGCACCAGGGTGCGGGCAAGCGTCTGCGCGACCTTGTTGTCCATCGTGCCGCCGAACAGCGGATGCGGATGCGCCACCAGCGCGATCCCGCGCGGCGCGGCGCCGCTGTCGCGCGTTTCATCGGGCAGATCGACCGCAACCTCGATCTTGCCGACTGGTCCATCGATCAGGAACTGTTTCGTATGAACGTTCATGGCACCGCTTATTGATCGATTTTCAGACGGTCGACGACCTTGCCGTTCGCAAGATGCGATTCGACGATCTCGTCGATGTCGCTCTCGTCGACGTACGTGTACCACGTGCCTTCCGGATAGATCACAAGCGCCGGGCCTTCCTCGCAGCGGTCGAGGCATCCTGCCTTGTTGATCCGCACCTGGCCCGGGCCCGCGAGGCCCAGTTGCTTCACGCGCTTTTTCGCATGCTCCTGCATGGCCTGGGAGTTGCAATTCGCGCAGCTCGGACGCTCAGCGCCAGGATCGCGCTGGTTGAGACAGAAGAAGACGTGGTACTTGTAGAAAGAGTCCATGGTGTCCGGGGAGAGGCCGTATCAGGGGGGGCTCGATGGCAGCCAGCGTGTGCATGCACCGCGGCGCGCCTGTAGCAGGACGATTATAGCGAGGGGGGCCGGGGCCCGCTGTTCACGCGTGCGCTGTTCGGCCCTGTTCGGCCGCGTTAAGCCTCAGCGCAAATTACGCGCCCGGGCGAGCCGCTCACTGCCCTGCTACCAGCGCCTGGGTGCTCAACCACGCGGAGATCTGCGCGACCAGATCGTCGCTTGCCGTGGCGAGCGCTCGCGCGCCACCAGCCGCATCGGCAGAAGTGGCCGGCGCCTGCGCGACGAAACTGCGCTGCGCGACAACCCTGCCGCTCTGCGTCAAAGTCACGCGCGCCGCGACGGCGCCATGACTTTGCGTCTGGCTGTCGAAAACCTGTTCGAACTGATTCAACTCCATCCTCAGCACCGGCGCACGCACGACGTCGGAGCCCGTCAGCACCGTGCCGCGCTGCGACAGTACATCGCGCAGACGCTGGGTGAGCAATGCGGACGGCTCCATGGTCCAGTGGCTGTCCGCATATGACGCGGTCTGCTGCGCGTCGGCGTAGCTCAAGCGGTAGACCAGCTTGTCCGAAGCCAGCGTCGCGGGGGCGGTCACGTCGAGCACCTTGACAGCCCGCATCGGACCCGAGGTGGCCACCTGCGGGGGCGGCCCAAAGTCATAGCGGGCGTCGGCGTGCACCGCAGGATTGCCCGCGCAGCCGCCCAGCACGCCGAAGGCGAGCGCGACGGCTAGCGCGGCGCCAGTGGAGCGCACACGGTGAGTTGGCCGAAGCGTCGCGCTACGAGGCGGGCTATAAAGCGAGCCGTAAAGCGAACGATGAAGCAGACTGGAAAGCGAGCGTGCCATGACATTCTTCCTTTCAGATCACTTTGCAGTGCCGGCTGTGGGCCACGAAAATCCAGCCTCACCTGGGCCCGGCGCAGCGGCTGGCGCCCCGAACAGCACACTGCGTGGACTGGTGCTGAACATGTCGGCGGCGCGATCCACCGAACGCGCGGCGGAACGCACATCGTCAGCCAATGAATTGACGTGCGGCAAGGTGTCGTAACCGACGCGCGCCGACAGCTCCTGCACCGACGTATTCATCGACGTCAGCGCATCACCAGCCTGCTGGGCCGCCGTGCCGACCTTGTTCAGGTTGGATTCGAACGGACCGTCCGGCCGGTTCAGGCCGGTAATCAACTGATTGGTCGAGGCGAGCGTGCGATTCAGCTCGTCGATCGTTTGCGGCAGCTTGCCCGCGGCCGGCTGCATCTGCTTCGTCAGTGTCGTCACGCCGTCCGCGGCGTGCTGCAGGCTTGCCGCCGTGGCCAGCAACTGTTCGCGCATTTGCGGCGACAGCGTGTCGTTGACGTCGTCCGTGATACGTTCCAGCTTGCGCAGGAGGATGTCGCCACGCTGCTGCAACTGGTCAAGCAGGCCCGGCCGCATCGGCAGTTGCGCAACCTGCTTTTCCGACGACGCCATCGGCGTCATATCGCGCCCCGTATCGTCGAGCTGGATGAACGCAAGGCCTGTCACACCTTGAAACCCGAGGCTGCCGAAGGTCGAGTGCGTGATCGGCGCGTGCGTGTCGACCAGAATGCGGATCAGGATCTGCCCAGGATGGTCGCGGTCGAACTTGATCGACGCCACCTTGCCCACGTCGAGACCGCGATAGCGCACCGCGGCGTCCGTATAGAGCCCGGTGACGTTGGTGCGCGCGATCAGGTCGTACGGCACGCGCACCGAACGGTCGACCTTGAACAGAAACACCGTCGCCGCGATCGCCACCAGCAGCACCACCGTGAAGAGTCCAGCCCAGAACGCATGTGATTTGTTTTCCATTTCAGATTCCCTCTTTCACAGCGGCAATTCGGACGATGCGGGTTCGAGCGCCGCGGCCGGCAGCTTCGCGCGGCGCTCCGGCGGCAACGCCTGCAGCGCGCGGCGGCCGCGCAGGCCGAGAAAGTACTCGCGAATAAACGGATGATCGACACCCGCGGCTTCCTCCACCGGTGCCGCGACCAACACCCTGCGGTCGGCCAGTACGGCGACGCGGGTCGACAGCGCGACCATGGTGTCGAGATCGTGCGTCACCATCACGACGGTCAGGCCAAGCGCACGATGCAGCGTGCTGATCAGTTCGACGAACTCGTCCGACGCCTGTGGATCAAGGCCGGCAGTCGGCTCATCGAGAAACAGCAGTTCCGGTTCGAGTGCGATTGCGCGAGCAATGCCTACCCGCTTGATCATCCCGCCCGAGAGCGCCGACGGCATCTTCGACGCATGCTTGCACGGCAGACCGACCATCTCGAGCTTCAACATGACGATGTCGCGCAACAGGTCCTCGGGGATCTTGCCGAGCTCGCGCAGCGGCTGTGCGATGTTGTCGAACACGGATAACGAAGAGAACAACGCGCCGCGCTGGAACAGCATGCCAGAGCGGCTGCGCATCAGCAGTGCAGTGTCAGGCGAGATGGTCGCGAGATCCTCGCCAAACAGCTTGATCGTGCCGGAGGACGGCCTTTCGAGGCCGAGAATCTGCCGCACGAGCGTGGTCTTACCGGAGCCCGAGCCGCCGACGATCGACACGATCTCGCCCCGCCGCACCTCGAAGTTCAGGTGCTGGTGCACGATGTTACGGCCATAGCGTTTGGTCAGATCGCGCACCTCGATCACCGGCTCGGCGATCGAGGGCAGCGGCTGGCCGCGCACGGATTGGGCAAGCGGCGCGCTCATCCGAGCCCCACGTTCTGGAACAGGATCGCGAACACCGCGTCGGCGAGGATCACGATGGTGATCGAGGACACCACCGAGGTGGTCGTGCCTTCGCCGAGGCTTTGCGAATTCGCCTTGATGCGGAAGCCGAAATGACAGCCGACGATCGCGATCAGCATGCCGAACGCCACGCCTTTCCCAAGGCCGATCCACAGGTTCGCGATCGGCACCACGCTCGGCAGCGCACGGAAGAAATAACCCATGTCGATGCCCAGCACGACTTGTGCCGCGAGCGCTCCACCGGCGAGCGCGACAATGTTGGTCCACATCACGAGCAGCGGCATCGCCACGCCGAGCGCCAGCACGCGCGGCAGGATCAGGCGCAGACCGTGTGGGATGCCCATCACGCGCATCGCATCGAGTTCTTCGGTGACGCGCATCACGCCGATCTGGGCGGTGATCGCAGAACCCGAGCGACCGGCCACCAGAATCGCCGAAAGCACCGGCCCGAGTTCGCGAATCACCGACAGGCCCAGAATGTTGACGATGTACTGGTTCGCGCCGAAGAGCCGCAACTGCTGCGCGGACAGATAGCTCAACACGATGCCGATCAGGAACGCGACCAGCGCGGTGATGGGCAGCGCTCTCGCACCAGCGTTGTAGATGTTGGCCGAGATTTCCGTCCACGGCGTGATCTTTGGATTGCGCGCGATCGCCAGCAGATCGAGCACGACGCGCCCGAGCATGGCAATGCCGCCGTACAGGTGCTCGAAGAAGGAGAACAGCCCGAGGCCGAGCCGGGTGAACGGATCGAACTTCACCACTGGCTCAGGCGACTCACGCACGGAATCGAGCAAGGCGATGCGATTGAAAATGTCGCGCTGGGTGTCGTTCAGTTCAACCAGTTGCGGCGGCAACTTGTGGCCCCAGACGCGCCACAGCGCCTGGCCGCCGACGTGATCCATGCGCTCGATGCGCGATAGATCCCAGTGCATCCCCTCGGCCCCGATCAGCGAGCGCAGACGGGGCACGACCTTGCCGGTGGCGCGGTCGCGCGCAAGCGCGAGCGCCGTCCACTGGCCGGAGAGCCGGACGATCTTGCCTTGGCTGCCTGCCGCGACTTCAAGGCCGGGCGGAGTGTCGTAGTTCAAGGATCGCGGGATTCTGGTTGTCGGATCAGGGGCCATTGTAGCGAACGCGGCGCGCAGCAGAGGGGCGACTGCGCTTCGAGTGGTTCTCGCGCGTCCCCTGTCGCTACAATATGCGGCATGAACGCCTCCAAGACCTCATCCCAACCGGGCCAATCGGGCGACTGGCGCATCGACCGCGAGCGCGCCATCGCGCTGTTCGGTGCTCACGCGCAAGACTGGCCGATCGAAATCGTCGAGGAAACCGGCTCGACCAACGCCGACCTGATGGCGCGCGTCAAGGCACTGCCGCGCCGCTCGAATGCGCTGCCTCGGCCGATCGTGCGAGTCGCCTATCTGCAGACAGCCGGCCGCGGCCGGCGCGGACGCACATGGTATGCGGAGCCGGGCAATGCGCTGCTGTTTTCGGTGGCCTGCGTGCTGCCGCGGCCACTCGAAGAACTCGCCGGCCTGAGTCTGGCGGTGGGCGTGGCGCTGGTGGACGGACTGCGCTCGCTGCCCGTTGCAGGACCTGGCCAGATCGCGCTCAAATGGCCCAACGATGTGCTGCTGGAAGGCGATAAGCTGGCCGGCATCCTGATCGAAACGGCGTGGAGCACCGACTACGCAAGCGCCGTGGTGATCGGTATCGGCACCAACGTCAAGGGCGCGGAGGAACTGGCCGCCAAGGTCGGCGCACTGAACGCAGGCATACCGCCGCAGGCGCGCGGCACCGTGCCGACCGCGCTATCGCGGGCGCTGCCCAACGCCAATCTGACCGACACGCTCGCGGCCGAATTGAACGCGCTCGAACCGGCACTCAAACGCTTCGCCGAGGACGGTTTCGAGCCGTTCCAGCCGCGTTGGAATGCCTGCCACGCGTATGCGGGACGCGAAGTGGTGCTGCTCGAACAAGGAGTCGAGGTTACGCGCGGCGTGGCGGCAGGCGTCGACGAACTCGGGCAGTTGCTGCTCGACACGCCATCGGGACGCCAGGCCATTGCGACCGGCGACGTATCGTTGCGCCTCGCCAACGGGGCCGCATGAGCGGCGCGCCTTTTCTGCTGATCGACGCCGGCAATAGCCGCGTCAAGTGGACGCTGGTGCAGGCCGATGGCTCGCAGAGTCATGCGGGTGCATTTGCGCATGGTGGATCGGGCGTGGGTGCTTCGGTGAGTTCTGCTGCTTCGACTACGTCCAGCGCATCCTCAGCTTCGGCCTCGGCTGCTTCAACCGCGCGCGCCGACGAGCCCGACTGGTCAACCCTGCCGCACCCCGCCAGCGCATGGCTTTCCAACGTGGCCGGCGAAGTGGTCGCGCAACGTCTTGCCGCCTTGCTGGACGCCCACTGGCCCGGCTTGCCGCGCACAACCATTCGCGCCCGCGAGCAGCAATGCGGCGTGACCAACGGCTATACGACACCTTCCGCGCTCGGCAGCGACCGCTGGGCCGGCCTGATCGGTGCGCACGCAGCATTTCCAGGCGAGCCGTTGTTGATCGCCACGTTCGGCACGGCCACGACCCTGGAGGCGTTGCGCGCCGACGGCGTATTCGTCGGCGGCCTGATCGCACCAGGCTGGTCACTGATGATGCGCTCGCTCGGTGAGCACACCGCGCAACTGCCCACGCTCGATGCCAACGCGGCCCGCGGTCTGCTGACGCCCAGCGCGCGCACGGCCACAGGCGGTGATCAACCGCAAAGCAACCAACCGCGCCGCGGCCCATTCTTCGCCACGGATACCCCGCGCTCGCTCTCCGCAGGTTGCGCGCTTGCGCAGGCCGGGTTGATCGAGCGGATGTGGAGCGACCTTCAGGAGGCGTGGGGGGTACCCGTGCGCCTGGTGGTGGGCGGCGGCGCTCTCGACGAAGTGACAGCCGCCCTCAAAGTACCGCATACTCGTCACGATTCGCTCGTGTTGTCCGGCCTCGCGCTGATTGCCGCCGAAGGCGCACCGGCCGGGCAGCACTGAGCTTCGCCATGAACACACGCCGCACCCTTTAGACGGAGACTCCAACGATGCTGCGCTGGCTGATCGCTATTCTGTTTCTTGCCAACCTGGTCGCGTTCGCGACGGTACGCGGCGCGTTCGGGCCGATTCCCCTTGCGGGCGCGCGCGAGTCGAATCACCTGAATCGCCAGCTTCATCCGGAGTTGTTGAAGGTGCAGCCGGTCTCGGCCGCCGAGGCGGCGGATCTCGCCGTGGTCGGCGGCCCCGCCCCGGCGCCGGCCATAGCAGCGTCAGAGCTGGGGCAGTAGCCTCACCCCTCAGCCCTGAGCGCGGACCTTCTTGAGCAACGCGGTCGTCGAGCGGTCGTGCTCGAACGGGATTGCCAGCGCACGGCCACCCCAGCCGCGCACCAGCGCCGACTCCGGAAGCTTGTCCATATCGTAGTCACCGCCCTTGACGAGGACATCGGGATGCAGCGCCTCGATCAATGACACCGGCGTCTGCTCTTCGAAGCACACCACCCAATCGACGCTTTCCAGCGCCGCGAGCAGGGCCATCCGGTCGCCTTCGTTGTTGATGGGCCGGTCATCGCCCTTACCGAGCCTGCGCACCGACGCGTCGCTGTTTACGCCAACAATCAGGCAGGCGCCAAGAGCCTTCGCATCGGCGAGATAGGTCACGTGTCCACGGTGCAGGATGTCGAACACACCGTTCGTGAACACCACCGGTCCGGTGAACGAGGGGCGCAACCGCGCCAGGGCATCGCGGGTCGTGAGCTTGCGTTCGAAAGTGGCGGCCATGGGGAAATCAAAGAAAAGAGAAATCATGCAAAACGGCCCGGCAGGCTTGCACCTGTCGGGCCGTCAACTCATGCGTTACGGGTCACTGACGCCTCGCGCCAACGATCAACGCGCGCCGTCAGGCCGGCTGTTCAGCCGAGCTCTGGTCGGCCTGCAAACGCGCCACCACTTCCTTGCGATAGCGGTTCAATTCCTGCGCCGTATTGAAGGTGCGCTCGAACAGGATGGACAGGTTGTGCAGGATGCGCTCCACCACCTTCTTTTCCCAGCCGTCGTCGAAACGGATCTGTTCGTCGAGCCAGCGTTCGAGCCATTCCGGATCGGGCAGGCGCGACTGGATCGTGTCGCGCGGGAACAGCGCCTGATTCACGTGCAGGTTGGTCGGGTGCAGCGGCTTTTCCGTACGGCGCGCCGACGCCATCAGCACGCCGATCTTCGCAAACGCCGCGCGCGCGACGTCGCCGAAATTCGTCATGGCCTTCTTCATGTAACGCAGGTAGGCGCCGCCATGACGCGCTTCGTCGCGCGAAATGGTTTCGTAGATCGCCTTGATCACCGGTTCCGTGTGCCATTCGGCCGCGCGGCGATACCAGTGATTCAGGCGAATCTCGCCACAGAAGTGCAGCATCAGCGTTTCCAGCGGAGGCGCCGGATCGAACTCGAAGCGCACCGCGTGCAGCTCTTCTTCGGTCGGGCACATTTCCGGCTTGAAGCGACGCAGATACTCCATCAGCACGAGCGAGTGCTTCTGTTCTTCGAAGAACCACACGCTCATGAAGGCGGAGAAATCGCTGTCGTGATGATTGTCGCGCAGGAACATTTCCGTTGCGGGCAACGCAGACCATTCGGTGATCGCGTTCATCTTGATCGTTGCGGCCTGCTCATCGGTCAAGAGCGATGCATCGAACGTGTCCCAGGGAATGTCTTTCTCCATGTCCCATCGAACGGATTCGAGCGATTTATAAAGTTCCGGATAAAGCATGGTGTTCATAGTCCCACCCCTGTTCTGCGCATTGCGACGTCTGTTTGTGTCTTTTGCAACTCTTGCTAACGGCGAACGAAACACACGCGTTC
>Ga0302229_10002405_pt1 | contig 13538 bp, 13 predicted proteins | sample II_Palsa_N1_3_FD_193518 | JGI IMG/M metagenome (GOLD analysis project Ga0302229, IMG submission 193518) | Peat permafrost microbial communities from Stordalen Mire near Abisko, Sweden - II_Palsa_N1_3 | ecosystem: Environmental > Terrestrial > Soil > Palsa > Peat permafrost | place: Sweden...
ATCTTGACGCTCGCGCCCGGGTTCTGCTGCGCCGCGCGCAGGACGCGATCACCGCGGTGACCTCGGCTGCGATCGTCCGGGCGGACCTGCTCGACGAGCCGGCCACCAGCGCGCTCCTGGCCGAGCAGGAGTGGCAGATCGCGCTCGCCGTGCGCGAGCAGGCGCGCCTGCGCGCGCTGCGGTCCGGACTGGCCGAGCCAAGGCCCGGCTCACCCGGCGCCCAGCTGCTCGACGAGCACCGGCGGACCGCGCGGGCGGCCGAGCAGAGCACCGCCGACCGGGTCGCTGCGCTCGAGCGCTACGCGGCCGAGGTCCACGGGGCCGACGCCGCCTACCGCGAGTGGCGCCAGCACGCGGCCATCGCCGAGCTCACCGGCCCGCACCTCGACCTGCTCGCGGGCACCGCCGCCGACGACCACGGCATCACCGAGCTCGACGCCCTCGCCGAGCGCGCCCGCGACCTCCGCCGGTCCTTCACAGAAACCCAGGACTAGCCGCTCAGCCGCCGTGCCGCGCTAGGACGTCACTCGCGCTGGTCGCTGACCAAGTCTGAGACGGGTCGACGCGCCGCCTCCGGAAGGAAACGGTCAGGCGCTTACCAAGTCGGTTATCGGAAGGCTCAGGCGGACAGGCTGTTCTAGCTCTAGGACGGAGCGGTGGACGGCGTGCAGTCGATAGGCAGCCGCCGCGGCATCGAGGTGGAACTCGCGGATCTCCCAGATGTCGTATTTCTCGTCGAGCACCACGACTAGATAGAGCGGAATTCCGGCCGTCGCATACTGGGCCCGCTTGTCCACCAGGTCTTCCCTGGCCGTAGTCGGCGAGGTCACTTCGACGACGAGAACCGTCTCCTGAGCGGTTGGCCTACTGGTGGGATCGTCGATGCACCTGTAGACCGCTACATCCGGGCGGCGGAAGGTGAATCGGGGAACCCGCCACAGTATGACATCGACGTCTGTCTCGACCGTCAGGCACGGGCCGGCGGGGGAACGGGCCGCCTCAAGCGCAAACGAAAGTCGCCGGGCGATCCGGTTGTGCCGGGGGACCGGCGATTCGCATCTGATCACGTGTCCGTGCACGATCTCGATGGCGCGTGAGATCTCCTCAGACAGATCGCGGTACTCCGCCTCGGTCATGTACTCAGGAAGATCGTTGAACCATCCTGGACTGCTCATAGGCATCATCTTTGCACGGCTCCTTAACCGTACGGCGGACCTCAGCGCGGCTGCTCCAACCTGGTCCAGGAGGAGGGCGGGTTGTCGTCGCGGGGGAGCCAGAGCATCGGCTGCGTCCGCGCGTAGCCGCGCTGGAACCCGCGTTCCCACGGGAACCGGCTGGCGGCGTCCGACCAGACGACCTGGAGGTACGGCACCCTGACCATGCCGTAGAAGGAGTCTGAGATCGTCAGCAGCCGGGACTTGCGCCAGCTGAGGTCGACCGGGCGGAACGCGATCGGCGTCGGGCACACGTCGTCGAGCACCGTCTCCGGGGTGATGTCGACCCCGTCGGCGGCCCGAGCGCCGATCGCGTTGATGATCGACGCGGCGCCCTCGACCGGCAGCCCGCACAGGATCAGCTCCGGCACCTGGCACGTCAGCCACATGCCGATGCTGTACGCCCACGGCGGCGCCTTGCGGTCGGCGCGGCTGCCGGAAACGGCCCAGCCGTACTCGCCGACCGTGGCGGCGACCCAGTTCAGGTGGTCGACCTCGCCGGGATCAGGCCCGGCGCCGTCCTGCACGTGCTCGGGGCACTCGGTCCGGTTCCTGCGAGGGGAAAGGCGCTTCGGAAGGTTCATGCCAGACACGCTACGCCGGGGGTCCGACATTCCGGCCGACGACAGGAAAGCCCTCGTCAGAACCGTAATCCGTTCGTTAGATCGGTGTTAGCGAACCGGGTCCGCGAGGCTCGTCGCGTTCGAATCGCCGGCCCCGTCGTGGTCGATCTCAGGGTCGCCGATCCCGGCGTCGTCGAGCCCGGTGACGTCAAGCCCGGCGCCGCCGGGCATGATGCCGCTGCCGACGGCGTCGTCGGCGCGGATGGTCCAGATCTCGCGCGGGATCAGCGTCAGCGCCGACGCGACCACGATCACCGCGGCCGCGGCGAACTGCGTGGCGGAGACGCCGATCGCCGCCGCCAGCGGGCCGGCCAGGAGGGCGCCGAGAGGCATCGCCGACATCGACCCGAGCGCGTCGTAAGAGGAGACCCGGGCCAGCTTGTCCGAGGGGATGCGGGTGGCCATCTGCACCGTCCACTGGACCATCATCACCTCGATCAGGGTGCCCAGCGCGAACGCGCACAGGCAGATCACCGGCAGCGGCAGGACCAGCGCGAGCGCGAGCGGGGTGAGGGCGATCGCGGCGCCCGACCCGACCACGAACAGCATCGGCTTGCGCGGCGTGTACCGGAGCGACACCAGGCCGCCGGCCACCAGGCCGAGCGCGTCGGCGGCGGTGATCGCCCCCCAGGCGGCCGGACCGCCGAGGTGCGTTCTGGCCACCACCGGGCCGAGCACCAGGAAGGCGCCGTTGAAGGCCATCATGACCAGGGCGTACTGGATCACGGTGGCCCACAGCCAGGTATGGCTGCGGAACTCGGTCCACCCCTCTCGCAGCTCGGTGATCATCCCGGAGCCCTTGGCGGCGGCGAACCGCAGGGTCCGGCCGCCCTTGAGCGACAGCAGCAGCGGGATCGTGCCCGTCATGCCGATCGCGCACAAGGTCAGCGCCCACCCCGGGCCGAGTAGCGCGACTACCAGCCCGGCCGACGCCGCGCCGGTCATCTGCCCGGAGTTCATCGCCAGCCTGCTGATCGAGCTGCCCTCTTGGAGCAGCGCGTCCGGCACGATCTGGGGGAGCAGCGCCTGCGAGGCGGGGTAGAACATGGCCGCGCCGATCCCGTTGAGCGCCTCCAGGCCGATCATCGTCCACAGGGCCGGATGGCCGGTCAGCACCAGCAGGCCGAACGTGCCCTCGCCGACGATGACGGCGATGTTCCCGGCGATGATCACCCACTGCGGCCGTAGCCGATCGGCGAACACGCCGCTGACGAGGGTGAACACCAGCATCGGGGCGACCTGCGCGGCCAGCACGTAGGACAGGTCGGCGGTCGACCCGGTGAGGTTGAGCACCGCGAACGAGACGCCGACCATCGAGAACCCGTTGGAGAACGGCGCGAGCAGCCGGTCGATGAGCAGGATGCGGAAGTCGCGGATGGCGAGCACCGGGTACCGGCGGGCAGGCGCACGCCACGACATGACAGGGTCCGTTCTACGTCGGCTGGGAAGATCCACGTTACGTGGCCGCCCCCCGAACCAGCAATTTCTTTTGCGTGGGGCCCTTTACTCCGCAGATTCCTCTGGTGTCTCGCCTTCTGGCGCTTCACCGGTTCGATCCGGCGGCTGAAGGGCCTCCGGCGGGGCCTCGGCTGCCTCCGGCCCGGCCGCAGCGGCATCCTCCGCTGCCCGGCCCGGCTCATCCGGCCCCTCCTGCGCGGCCTCCGCGGTGATGCCGAGCTGGCGCTCGATCCCGGTCAGCCGCCGTTCGAGCGCCTCCAGCGTCCCGCCGATCGACGCCAGGGTCTCCCGGAACTCGCTGACGACCTGAGCTCGGACGCTGACGACCGCCCGGGGCGGAAGCCGCAGGCCGACGCTGCCTGCCTGCGGCCCGCCCGCCAGCCACTCCGTCGCCAGCTGCTCGTCCGGGCCGGCCGGGTTTCCCTCGTCGTCGGCGGCCAGCAGCAGCACCTTCTCCCTGACGGCGGGCAGCGGGGCGGCCGTGATGAGGATCTGGACGCCGACCCCGTGACCCTCCCGGACCAGGCCGAGCAGGATGTGCTCGGTGCCGATGTACTCCTTCTTCAGCGCCAGCGCCTCGCGCAGCGACAGCTCGAGCACCATTTTCGCCCGCGGGGTGAACGGGATGTGCCCGGTCGGGGTCTGCTGGCCGGCGCCGATCAGGTCCCTCACCTGGTCGCGGGCCATCTCCAGGGTGAGCCCGAGCGACACGATGGCCCGGGCCGCGACGCCTTCCCCCTCGTGGATCAGCCCGAGCAGGATGTGCTCGCTGCCGATGTAGTTGTGGTCAAGCATCCTGGCCTCTTCCTGGGCCAGGACCAGGACGCGCCGCGAGGGCTCGGTGAACCGCTCGAACATGGAATTTCTCCCTCGGGAATCGGCGGGCGGGGAGATATCGTCTCACGCTATGCGGCTCCCCGCGAGAGAGCAAGAATGAGTGCTTTGTCCTTAAACGTGCAAGGCGGGGCTGCTGGGCAGGGCGGTCGCCGCCGGTGCCTCGCCACCGCCGGGCGGGCTCCCGGTCGCGCCCGGCTGGAGCTGCGCGAGAGCGCCGCGATTGACCCGGCCGGGCCGGAGAGCTGGCAGACTGGAGGGATGTCCATGACCGATCCGGTGACGGCCCCCCCAGTAATCAACCGAACCGTCGGCGAGCCGTGCGTGCTGCTCAAATTGGGCGAGATCTTCCTCAAGGGGAAGAACCGCCAGCAGTTCGTGCGGATGCAGCAGGCAAACGTCCGCGCGGCGGTGCGGAGCACCGGTGTACCCGTGGAACTCACGGTGCGCGAGGGGGTGCTGGTCCTCCGAGTGGCGCACGGCGAGGGCGAGGCGGCCGAGCGCATGACCGCGGCGGAGCGCGCCGAGGCGATGGACCGAGTCGCGGCTCGGGTCGCCGACGTGCCGGGCATCGTCCGGGTCTGCCGGGCGCTGCGGGTGGACAAGACGCCGGAGGCGGCCACCGCCGCCGCGATCGCCCTGACCAGCCCGGCCAGCGGCACCTTCGCGGTCCGCGCGCGCCGCCGCGACAAGCGCTTCCCCATCACCTCCGAGCAGCTCAACGTCCTCATCGGCGACCGGGTGAACGCCGCCCACCAGCTGAAGGTCAGCCTCAAGCACCCGGACACGGAGATCTTCGTCGAGGTCGACGCCCGCGAGGTGTTCGTGTTCACCAGCGGCCAGCCGGGCCAGGGCGGGCTGCCGGTCGGGATGAGCGGCCGGGCGGTCGTGCTGATGTCCGGCGGGATCGACTCGCCTGTCGCTGCCTACCGGATGATGCGCCGCGGCCTGCGCTGCACGTTCCTGCACTTCTCGGGAATGCCGCTGACCGGCCCGGAATCTATCTATAAGGCGTATGCGCTGGTCCGCGGCCTGGACCGGTTCCAGGGTCAGTCCCGCCTCTATGTCGTCCCATTCGGCAAGGCCCAGCAGGCGCTGGCGACCACCGGGGCCGGCCGCCTTCAGGTGATGGCGCAGCGGCGGCTGATGCTGAAGACCGCCGAGGCGCTCGCCGCCCGCCTGCACGCGAGCGCGCTGGTGACCGGGGACTCCCTCGGCCAGGTCTCCAGCCAGACGCTGACCAACATCACCGCCCTCGACGACGCGGTCAAGCTGCCGATCCTGCGCCCGCTGCTCGGCTGGGACAAGACCGAGATCATGGCCGAGGCGCGGCGCCTGGACACGCTCGCCATCTCCGAGCTCCCCGACCAGGACTGCTGCACGCTGCTCACCCCGCGCCGGGTGGAGACCAGGGCCAAGATCGACGACCTGCGCCGCATCGAGATCCGCCTCGACGCGGCCGAGCTCGCCGAGCAGCTCGCCTTGACCGCCCAGGAGTACCGCCCCGAGTAGCGCGACCTGTCGCCTACGCCAGAGACACCACTAGGCGCTGTCGATGGCGTAGCCGACAGGAGCCGAAACCTGTCGATGGCGTAGCCGACATGCCGCCGGAGACGGGCCGGCAAGGCAAGGCAAGGCAAACGGAGATACAGCAAGAAGGGTCGCCTCGTGTGCGCGGGAGCGGGAGTTGCCACTACGCGTGCGGCGCCAAGGCCGCGGGGGCCGGGGTCAGGGTGCGGCCGACCAGCGGTGACAGGTGGGTCGCGATGCTGGCGAGCTCCCGCAGGTCCGATTCGATGAGCGCCTGCGGGCCGTCGCAGAGCGCGGACTCCGGGTCCGGGTGGACGTCAATGATGATGCCGTCAGCGCCGACCGCGATCGCCGCCCGCGACAGCGGCAGCACCAGGTCCCGGCGGCCGCCGGAGTGCGACGGGTCCACGATCACCGGCAGGTGCGAAAGCCGCTGCGCGACCGGCACGGCCGAGATGTCGAGCGTGTTCCTGGTCGCCGTCTCGAACGTGCGGATGCCGCGCTCGCACAGCACGATGTCGAGGTTGCCGCGCTGGGCGATGTACTCGGCCGCCATCAGCCACTCCTCGATGGTGGCGGACATGCCGCGCTTGAGCATGACCGGCTTGCCCGCCGCGCCGACCGCCTGCAGCAGCGGGAAGTTCTGCATGTTGCGCGTGCCCACCTGGAGCATGTCGGCGTAGGAGGCGACCAGGTCGACGTCGCGCGCGTCGACCACCTCGGTCACGATCGGCAGCCCGACCTCGGCCCGGACGTCGGCCAGGATCTTCAGCCCGGCCTCGCCGAGCCCCTGGAACGCGTACGGCGACGAGCGCGGCTTGAACGCGCCGCCGCGCAGCAGCGACGCGCCCCCGGCGCGGGCCATCTTCGCGGCGGCCAGCGTCTGCTCGGGCGTCTCGACCGCGCACGGCCCGGCGATGACGGTCAGCGTGTCGGGCCCGATCGGCACCCCCGCCACCCGGACGACCGAGCGCCTGCGCCGATGCTCCCGGCTGACCAGCTTGTACGGGGCGGACGTCCGCACCAGGTCGGCGACGCCGGGCAGCCCGGCCAGGTTCAGCGTGGCGGCGAAGCGCTCGACGTCGCCGGAGAGCCCGATGATCGCCGCCGCCCCGCCCCGGCTGACGAACGCCTCGCCCCCTGCTTCCTGCACCACGCTGACCACGTGGTCGATCTCGGCGACGCTCGCGTCCGCGGTCATCACGACAACCATCCGACCCGCCCCTCCACGCGCCTGGCGGCGTCTATGCCGCGCGCAATCCCTTCAGCGTAGCGATGTCACGCGCGTGACCCGCCTTACCGCCGGGAGTTTCGACGACGAAGGGAACATCGCCGAGCGCCGCCAGCAGCTCGCGGAACGGCTCGGTGCCGATCTCGCCCGCGCCGAGCGCCGCGTGCCGGTCCCGCTTGGACCCGCAGCCGAGCAGCGAGTCGTTGGCGTGCACCAGCCCCACCCGGCCCGGTCCGGCCGCCGCCACCAGCTCGCCGAGCATCGCCGCGACCCCGCCGGGGGCGGTCAGGTCGTGGCCGGCCGCGAACATGTGACAGGTGTCCAGGCAGATCCCGGCCTTGGGGTGCCGCTCGACCGCCGCCAGGTACGGTGCCAGGTCGCCGGCCTGCGCGCAGAGCATCTGCCCCTGCCCGGCCATCGGCTCGAACAGCAGGTCGGGATCGTCGTCGCCGAGCTTGTCGAGCAGCGGCAGCACGATCTCGCCCAGCTGCCGCAGCGCCTGCTCCCGGTCCGCCCAGCCCACCGCCGACCCGGCGTGCACCACCACGCCCCGCGCCCCGATCTCGCCGCCGCGCTGCAGAGCGTGCGCGACCGCGGAGGCCGACTTCGACGCCACCGCCGGGTCACCCGAGCCCAGGTTGATCAGGTACGGCGCGTGGATGAAGACGGGCAGGCCGGAGTCGCGCAGCCGCCGGTCCTGGCCGGCGTCGCCCGGCCCGGCCGCCCAGCCGCGCGGATTGGACACGAACACCTGGATGACCTCGGCCCCGGCCTCGGCCGCGTACGCCAGCCCGCCCGTCGCGAGCCCGCCGGTCACGGTCGCGTGCGCCCCGATCAGTCCCATGGGGGCGTTAGAAGATCCCGCCGAATCCGCCGTAGGTCACGGTGATCGTGCTGCCGGCCGGGGCCTGGCCCGACGGGCTGACGCTGGTGACCTTCTGGCCGAAGCCGCTCTGCTGCTGGCCGACCACCTTGAAGCCGAGCTGCGTCAGCTGCTGCTGCACCTGCTGGAAGCGCTCGCCAATCAGGTTGCCGGGTATCTGCACCTCGGGCGGCCCCTCGGAGACGTTGACGCTGACCGTCGACCCGGGCGGCTCCGGCGTTCCCGGGGCGGCCGACTGGGACAGGATGATGCCCTGCGGCTGGTTGCTCTGCACGTTGGTCGGCTGCAGGTGGATGTTGTTGCTGCCCGCCCACTGCTCGATCGAGTTGATGTCCTGGCCGACCAGGTTGGGCAGCGCCAGGCCGGCCACCACCTCGATGGTGACGGGCTGGTTCTGCGGCCACGACGTCCCGGCGGGCGGCACGGTACCCGCGACCGAGTTCAGCACCACGGTCCCGTTGACGCCGACCGGCTTGGTCGTCGACGCCACCATCAGGCCGGCCGCGCGCAGCGCCGACTCGGCCTGCGACAGGGACTTCCCGGTCACCGTGGGCACGTTGATCATGTGCGGGCCGAGCGAGACGGTCAGCACGATCGTCGCGCCGGGCAGGGCCCGGCTTGAGGGGGACGTGCTGATGACGTCGTTCTTGGCGACGTCGTTGTCGATCTCCCTCGTGCCGATGCTCACATTGAACCCGGCCTGCCGCAGTTCCTGCTCGGCCGCCGTGACCGAGGTCCGGTCGACCGAGGGCACGGTCGTGTACCGGCCGGACGTCAGCCACCAGCCGCCGCCGCCGAGCGCGATCACGGCCACCACGGCGACCGCCAGGTACGCGAGCCGCCTGCTGAACAGCCACCGCTGCAGGAACGGCTCCCGCCCGCCGGGCTCGTCAGAACCGCCGCCCACAGCGGTTGCGCCGAGGTAGGAGCCGGCGTCGTACCGGCCCGTGGCCGCGTACTCGCCCCCGCCGTACCCGGCCCCGTACCCGGCCCCGCCGCCGTATCCCGTACCGCCCAGCCGTCCGCCTTCGAACATCGTCGTCGACGAGCCGCCCGCCACTTCCAGCGTGCCCGCCCCGGCGGCTCCGGCCCCGCCGTAGGGGTAGCCGCCGCCGTGCCCGCCACGCCCGCCACGCTCGCCGGCGAACCCGCCCTCGAACGCATCCCCGCCGTACCCGACCGTCCCGGCCGCCGCCGTACCCGCGGCCGTCCCGGCCGCACCAGGCGCGGCCGCGCCGTTCGACGCCGTCCACGCCCCGCTGACCGAGTCGCCCGGCCCGGACAGGCCGCGCAGCGATCGCACCGCCCGCCCGAACACGTCCGCGTTGGCGGGCCGCCACTGCGGGTCCCTGCTGGTGGCCGCGCCGACCAGCTGGTCGACCGCCGGGATGACCCCGCCGACGACCGACCCGACCGCGGGAACGTCGGAGTTGACGTGCGCGTAGGCGACCGCCAGGGGGGTCTCCCCGCTGTACGGCTGCCGCCCGGTGAGCATCTCGAACAGCAGCACGCCGGCCGAGTAGACGTCGGTCCTGGCGTCGGTGACACCCCCGGTGACCTGCTCGGGGGCGATGTAGGCGACCGACCCGATGATCTGGCCGGCCCGCGTGTTGCCGACGGCGGCCGAGGCCCGGGCGAGCCCGAAGTCCACCACCTTGACCCGGCCGTCCGGGGTGATCAGCACGTTCTCCGGTTTGACGTCCCGGTGCACGATCCCGGCCTGATGCGCGGCCGCCAGCCCGGCGAGGATGGGGTCCAGGATCCCCAGCGCCTCCTGCCAGGTGAACCAGCCGCGCTCGCGCATCAGCGCCCGCAGTGTCTGCCCGGGCACGTACTCCATCGCCAGGAAGAGGTGCTCGCCGTCGGCCCCCTGGTCGAAGACCGCGACGATGTTCTGATGAGACAGCTGCGCCACTGCCTTCGCCTCGCCGATGAACCGGCTCACGAACTCGGCGTCGCGGGCCAGGTCGGCGTGCATGACCTTAAGCGCCACCTCCCGGTCGAGCCGGGTGTCGGTGGCGAGGTACACGGTGGCCATGCCGCCGTGCGCGATGCGCGAGCGGACGTGGTAGCGCCGGTCGAGCATCCGCCCCGTGAGCATGTCCGCAGGCGCAGATTCCATCACGGACGATTTTACGGCCCGCCGCCGACGGGCTTCGCCCTATTCATCACTTTGTCTCATCTTGACCACAACGCGGCCGCGGCGCAGGTCACGCCGCAGGCCACACCCAGGCCGCACCGCAGGCCACACCCAGGCTGCAGCCCGGCCGGCGGCCAGCTCATGCCCGGCGTGCCCGCTGGGCATATATCTGCAAGTGTCAAGTTGCACCTATTGCGGTGATATGCAAGACTCCGCAGGCATTGCGCGGTTGAGGGAGGGCGTTGTCATGGAAGACCGTATCGAACACCGGATCACCATCCGGTCCACTCAGGACAAGGTATGGCAGCTTGTCACCCGGCCGGGCTGGTGGCTGCCCGGCAGCACGGCCGAGCCGGCCCGCAACCCGGGACGGCTGTCAATCGAGTACGGCGGCGACAGCAGGCCCTACGTGATCGACGTCATCCGGCTGGAGCCGCAGGGCTACGCGTCGTTCCGCTGGGCGAGCGCGTTCGGCGGCGCTGCCCCCGTGCCCGGCAACGCGACCCTGGTCGAGTTCTACCTGCGGCCGGTCGGCGACGAGGTCGGGGTGACGGTGGTCGAGAGCGGCTTCGCGTCGCTCGACCTGCCGGACGCGCTGCGGGAGGACAAGTGGAAGGGGAACGCCGGCGGCTGGCAGTACGAGCTCGCAGGCCTCCGGATCAAGGCCGAGCAAGGCAGTACCGTCCCGCGGGGGGACAGCCCGCTGGCATCGGGGGCTCCCGCCCCCGATCACCCCCGGCCCCCGTACCCCCCGGCGTAAGGCAGGTGACCGATCCGGGCCGGGTGTTCGCCGCCCTGGCCGATCCGCGCCGTCGAGAGCTGCTTGAGCTGCTCGCCAGCACCCCGGGCGTCTCCGCCGGGGCGCTGGCGGCCCGGCTGCCGGTCTCCCGGCAGGCGGTCGCCCAGCATCTGGCGGTGCTCGAGGAGTGCGCGCTGGTCAGTCGGCGGCGGGCCGGGCGGCAGGTACTGTTCAGCGTGCGGACCGACGGCCTGACCGCCACCGCGGACTGGCTCCGGGAGCGCGCGACCGCGTGGCTGGCCAAATAAATTCGAGCTGACCAGGGGAAAGATCCCCTATTGTGGTGGAATGTCGGTTGTTTCAAACCGGCCCTGATGTGGGACATTGGACACGTGGCACAGATAGAACCCTCAGCTGACGCACTTGTCGCCGAATGGCTGTCACTCCCCGAGGTGGCCACCCGGCTCGACCTGCCCATCAGTCGCGTCAAGCAACTGCTCCGCGACCGCAAGCTGCTCGCCTTCACCCGGCCGGGGGGTGACCGCGCCGTCCCGGCTGCCTTCCTGCACGACGACCAGATCGTCAAGGGCCTGAGCGGGACGCTCACGGTCCTGCTCGACTGCGGTTTCGCCGACGAAGAGGCCCTGCGCTGGCTCTTCACCGCCGACGAGACCCTCCCCGGCACCCCCATCGACGCGCTCAACGCGCACCGCGGGACCGAGGTCAACCGCCGCGCCCAAGCCCTAGCGTTCTAGGCTCCCAGCACTTCCAGGCTCCCAGCCAGGCAGCAGAGAGAGGCGACCCGCCAGACCGGGCCGCCTCTCTCCCCTGTCCGAAATCTCCTTGTGGTGGCAGCACAGAAAACCAAGTCGTGAGTTATGCTTGCCCACATGCCGCCGAGACCGAGACAGCCTCAGCCGACGCACGCGCCACGCGGGCTCAACCGCCGGGCCGCGCCGAGCATCGCCGAGGTGCTCAAGACCGGCCGGTCGTTCTCGTTCGAGTTCAGCCCGCCCAAGAGCGAGAAGGCCGAGCAGCAGTTCTGGAAGGCGATCCGGCAGCTCGAGTCGCTCAAGCCGACGTTCGTCTCCGTCACCTACGGGGCCGGCGGCTCGACCCGGGAGACGACCGTCGCGATCACCGGCGCGATCGCCGAGCAGACCTCGCTCGACCCGGTCGCGCACCTCACCGCGGTCGATCACTCGGTGCAGGAGCTGCGGCACGTGATCGGCTCCTACGCGGGCGTGGGCGTGCGCAACATGCTGGCGCTGCGCGGCGACCCGCCGGGCGACCCGAACGCGGAGTGGGTCATGCACCCGGACGGCCTCGCGCACGCCGTCCAGCTGGTGGAGCTGCTCAAGGCCTCGGGCGACTTCTGCGTCGGGGTGGCCGCGTTCCCCGAGCTGCACCCGCGCTCGCTCGACGCCGACGCCGACGCCCGCTACTTCGTCGAGAAGTGCCGGGCCGGGGCCGAATTCGCGATCACCCAGCTCTTCTTCAACCCCGAGGACTACCTGCGGATGCGGGACCGGGTGAGCGCCCTCGGCTGCGAGGTGCCGATCATCCCCGGGATCATGCCCGCCACCAGCCCGCGCATCCTCGACCGGATGGTCGAGTTCAGCGGGTGCAAGGTCCCGGTCGGCCTGCTCGACCAGCTCCGGGCCGCGACCGACCGGGGCGATCAGGCGGCGGCGCGCGAGATCGGCGTCGGCTACGCCTCCGCGCTGTGCGAGCGGCTGCTCGCGGAGGGGGCGCCCGGCCTGCACTTCTGCACGCTCAATAACGCCCGCGCGACCATCGAGCTCTACTCCTCGCTCGGCCTGGCCACCTTGAGCGGCAACAGGGCCCCCATCACCGCGTAGGGCGGCTCGCTGCCGGAGAAGCGGAAGCCGGTCAGCAGGTCGGTGAACCCGACCCCCCGGTAGAGCCGCCGGGCCCGGGTCTGCGCGTCGGCGGTGGAGAGCACCGCGGTCCGTTCGTCGCGGTCGTCGGTGACCGACAGCAGCAGCGTGCGGCCGATGCCCGCGCCCTGGTACGGCGGGAGCACGTGCAGCTCGGCGATCTCGAAGGAGTCCTCAAGCCACGCCACCACCTCGGGGCTCTCGGGCGCCGGGACGGAATACCCGGCCCCCGATCGCGACGCGAGCGCGCTGGCCACCATGTCGTGCCACCACTGCCCGCTCTCCCCGTGGAAGCCGTAGCAGAACCCGGCCACCACCCCGTCGTCGACCGCGGTCAGGCAGCGGAAGCCCGGGCTGGCGGCGTGCCGGTCCATGATGGCCTCTCGCCCGCCGATCAGCCGCTCGGGCGGGTTCATCGCGGCAGCGTAAACGCCGACGAGGTCGCCGATCGCAGCCCGGAACTCCCGAGCCCCAAGCTCGCTGTAGCAGACGCTCATTTGCGAAAGCTTAGGTGAGGTGGGCGCGGGACGGAGCGCGCGGGGCGGAAAGAGCGAAATTCAAATCCATGCTTCCGAACGGACCTCAGGCGACTGTCAATCCGACGCTTGCTTCTCCAAGCGCGGCCTGCCTGGCGGTGAGGGTCACCCGGCCGGCCGTGCCCGGCCGGGAGCGGATGAGGCCGCCGCCCGCGACGCCCGGCCGGTGGTTGCCGTAGGGGTCGGTGACCCGAACCGTTCGGCCGTCGCCGGGCGCACTACCGCGCCGCTCGAAAGCGCCGCCCCTGGAATGTCAGACCCGGGGCGTAGCTTCGAACTCGTCAGCAAATGAACTGGACTTTTCCGCGAACCTGTGTTCGAATGTAACTGTGTTCGAATGACGGGGACAGGCTCCGGCCGCCGCGACCCCTGGCGGCCGGTGCCGGCCGGGCGGAGCGTGGGGAAGCGCTTCGCCCGGCCGGCTCTCCGTGATACCCAGGCGAGCAGAC
>Ga0302229_10002426_pt1 | contig 13492 bp, 10 predicted proteins | sample II_Palsa_N1_3_FD_193518 | JGI IMG/M metagenome (GOLD analysis project Ga0302229, IMG submission 193518) | Peat permafrost microbial communities from Stordalen Mire near Abisko, Sweden - II_Palsa_N1_3 | ecosystem: Environmental > Terrestrial > Soil > Palsa > Peat permafrost | place: Sweden...
GCGCGGTGACATCGCCGGGCCTCGCGTCGAACTCGGCGCCGTCGGCCATCACGATATGCAGGATTCCGGTCACGTGGTACTGGAAGTGCGGCGCCTCGCACAGATCGGTGCCCGCGAGCGGCTTGACATGCTCCGACCAGCGCCAGCCGGGCTGGAGGGTGAGCCGGCCGATTTCTGCGCCGCCGATCTTGAGCAGGTCGAGGGCGCCGTAGTCGAAGGTGCGGGTCTCGTCGGGTGCCTGGAAGCTCTTCTGCTCCGCTTTGCCGGTCACTGGGGTCTCCTTTTTGGTTTTTTGCCATCGGATTCGTGCTTGCGGGACCAGCGTGACCGGCAGCCGTTGCAGATACCTTGCACTGAGCTGGTGGCGGGAGCGCCGCCGGGGCTTTAATAGGGCATGAGGTCGCTGGCCGTCCGGGTGCTCAGCGACTTCGGCGTGGATGGGATCGAGCCGCAGGCGCTCGGCAGCCGGAAGGCGCGGCTGGCGCTGCAGCTGCTGGCCATGGCCGAAGGCCAGGCCGTTCCGGCCGACGTGCTCATCGACGCTCTGTGGGGCACCGCGCCGCCCGCGCGACCCGAGGACCAGGTCGCCGTGCTGATGAGCCGTCTCCGCTCGGTCCTCGGGCGCGACCGGATTGAGCACCGTGACCGCGGGTACCTGCTGCACTGCGACTGGCTCGACGCGACCGAGCTGGCCGGGCTCACCCGTGAGATGGAATCACGGCGGCAGGCCGGCCACCTGATGGGCGCGGTCGCCGCCGCCCGGGTTGCGCTTTCGCTGATCCGCGGCGAGGGCCCGCAGCCGCTGCCCGGCGAGTGGGCCCAGCTCAGGCACGCCGAGTTTGGGCGGCTGGTCAGCCGGGCCCGGCTGGTGGCCGCCACAGCGCTGCTCGAGGCGGGTGACTGGATGGCGGCCGCCGACGCGGCATCGGCAGCCGCCGAACGCGATCCGTACGACGAGGTGGCCCTGCGCATCCTGCTCCGGGCTTATGTGATGGGTGGCCGGATGGCCGGGGCGCTGGCCCTGTACGCCACCGCGCGGCAGCGGATGGCCGACGAGCTTGGCACCGATCCTTCGCCGGAGACGACCGCGCTGTACACCGCTATCCTCCGCGGTGAGCTGGCGGTGCCCGCGCGGCCGTCCCCGGCCGCCACCAGCGGCGTGGTCGGCCGGGACGAGGAGCTGTCCGGCCTGGAGACGATCGCGGCGCGCGCCCGGGGTTCGCAGGTCGGCTCCACCGAAGTCATCGTCGTCGACGGGGAAGCCGGCATCGGAAAGACGACGTTGCTGCGGGCCTGGGCCGACCGGCGCACCGCCGCCGGAGACACGGTGCTGATGGCGTCGTGCGGACCGCTGGACCGCTCGCTGCCGCTCGACGCGCTGCTGACCGCGCTGGCCGGCCTGCTGCGCGAGCTCGGGCCCGACGCGACCGCCGACCTGCTGGGCGCCGACGCGGCGATACTGGCGCCGTTGCTCGGCGCGGCGCCCAGCCGGCGGGCACCGCCGATGCTGGCGGACATCGTGCTCGGGCCAGCGGTGCTCTACGCGGCCCTGGTCCGGGTCCTGGGCCGGCTGACCGAGCGAATGCCCCTGGCGCTGATCATCGACGATGCGCACCTGGCCGGCCCCGCGCTGCCAGACTGGCTCCGTTTCGTCCAGCGCGAGCAGCCCGCGGTGGTGGTGGTCGCCGCGGTCCGGCCCGGGGAAGGAGAGCCCCTGCCGGCCACGGCCTTTATCCATCTCGGTGCGCTCGACCGGGAGGCGGCGGCTGAGCTGGTCGGACCGGGCCGGGTTGACGAGCTCTACGCGCGGTCGAAGGGGCACCCGCTGTTCCTGACCGAGCTGGCCCGCCACGCCGCCGGCACCGAACTGCCTGCGTCCTTGGTCGAGTCGGTGTCCACCCGGTGCGATGAGCTGGGCACGGCCGGGATGCTGCTGCGCACCGCGGCCGTGATCGGGCCGGAACTGGATGTGGACCTGCTCGCGGCCGTGCTCGGCCGGCCCGCCCTGACCTTGCTCGACGACGCCGAGCAAGCCGTGGCCAAGCAGTTCCTGGTCGAAGCCGACGGGATGTTCAGGTTCCGGCACGAACTGGTCCGGGAGGCCCTGGCGGTGAGCGCGACCGCGGGACGGGCCGCGTTGCTGCACCGGCAGGCCGGCCGCGTGCTCGACCGGCGGCCGGACGCCGACCGGCTGACCGTAGCCGGCCACGCGCGCCTGGGGGGTGACCTGGCGCTGGCCTCGCGTGCCCTGCGCGATGCCTCGGCGCAGGCCGCGGAGCGTTTCGACCACGCGGCGGCCGAGGCGCTGCTCGACGACGCGCTGCGCCTGTATCCCGACCCGGACGGCTGGCTCGCCCGGGCCCGGGTGCGCACCCTGCGCAGGCGTTACGCCGAGGCCCTGCAGGACGTCAAGCAGGCCGCCTCGGCCGGCCCGGCCGCCCTGGAGGTAGGCGCCTGGGCGTCTTATTTCGGCCGCAACTTCCGGCAAGCCGCGCAGTTCGCCGAGGACGGCGCGCTCGCCGCGGCCGACGCGGCGACCCGGGCGCGGTGCCTGGCGGCCGGCGGCCGTACCCATCACGCCGCAGGGGACCTGGCCCAGGCCGAGCTGATGCTCGGTGAAGCCTTCAAGCTCGCCGAGGGCGCCGACCGAGTCACCGCGGCCGGGTGGCTGGGGGTGCTCCGGGCCCATCAAAGCCGGGTCGACGAGGCGCTGGCCCTGCTGCGCCCCGCTGCCCGCGGGCAGATCGGGGTGGAACATACCTCGGCGACCATGCACTCGCTGCTGTTTACCGGGCACGCACACGCCCTCGCCGGACGCCCCGCCCAGGCGCTGGCCGCGTTCACCCGGTACACCGCCGAGGTGGAAAGGCGCCAGGTACCCCGTTTCGGCGGACGGGCGGTGAACTTCGCCGGCTGGGTCCTGCGCAACCTGGGGGCCTGGTCGGAGGCGTACGATCACCACATCGAGGCGCTCGAGGTGGGCCAGCGTGAGGGGACCGCGGAGACCCCCATCGCCGCTCTGCAGGACTTGGCCGAGCAGGCACTGGAGACCGGGGATCCGGACGCCGCCGCCGCCCGGCTGGCGCAGGCCGCGGCGCTATTGCATGGGGACCTGGTGTTCGGCTGGCGGCTCGAGCTCAAGCAGCAGCTCCTGAGTGGGCGGCTGGCCCTGGGGCGGGGCGACGCGGAACGCGCGCTCGTCGCGGCCGGTCAGCTGGAGGCCCGCGCCACCGCGCTGGGCGTGCCTCGGTACATCGGCGTCGCCCGGCTGCTCGGGCACCGGGCCCACCGCGCCCTACGCACGCCCGTAGACCTGGCCGTCGTGGACGCGGACCTGGACCTGCTCGACCGCTGCGTGGCCATCGAGGCCTGGCGGTGGACCTGCGACATGGCCGCCGACTTCGCGCATGAGGCCTGGCTGGCCCGGGCCGCCGACCGGGCCGACCGGCTGGCCCGCGACGCCGGCCGCTACGCGGACGGACTGCGGCGGGAAGCGGATAAGCGGTCGAGCCGGATGCGGGTGCCCGGCCCGACGGGGACATGACGTGGACCGGGGCTGAGCCGGTCGCTCAGCGCGCCGTGAGCATCATCATGGAGACGACCAGGGGTGAGGTCCCGGCGAGGCCGGCCACGGCGTGCTCGGCCGCGCGCCGGACGGCGGTCCGGTCCGTCGGGTCCAGTGAGCGCAGGAACGGGGCGACCTGGGCCAGCCCCAGCCGCCATGATGCCAGCTGCACGGGGGTCACCAGTCCGGTGCGGACGGCCGTCGTACGCACCCGCACGTCGGTGAAGCCCGCCGCGGCCGCGCACTCGGCGAGCACCTGCGGATCGCCCGCCCGTGACCCCGGGCTGAGGCAGGCGTACCAGGTCGGCGGGTGGTAACCGAACGAGCCGAGGACCTGGTCAACCGCCCCCTTGGCGGGATGGTCCCAGCCCGGCGCGAACGTGCTGGCCGTGATGGCGGTGCCCACTCGCCGGGCCTCAGCCAGGCCCGCGGCCAGGTTGTCCAGGTGGTTGAGGCAGAACGCGGCCAGCACCAGGTCAAAGCTGTGGTCGCGGAACGGCAGCGCGTTCGCGTTGGCGGCGACCGGATCCCAGGCCGCGCCGCTGCCGGGGGCTGGGGTGCCGGGGGCTGGGGCGTCGGGGGCTGGGGCGTCGGGGGCTGGGGCGTCGGGGGCGGCGCTGCCGGGGGCGGGAGCGCCTAGGTCCCGGGCGTGGTGCAGCATGGCCAGGGATAGGTCGGCCGCGACCACCTGGCGCGCTCCGGCGGCCAGCGCGGCCCAGCCGGCCGCGCCAGTGCCGGCACCCAGGTCGAGGACGACAGCACCGGCCAGGGGTACGGGCGCAGCCTCGACCAGCACCCGGGCTAGCGGCGCGTACAGCGGGCCTGGGCCGTCCGCCCAGGCGGGCGCGGCGGCCTCGTAGCCGGCCCGCAGCCCGGCGGTCACTTCAGCAGCGCCGCCGCCCGTACGGCGTTCTCCTCCCACCATGCGAGCTCCTCGTCATAACCGCCGAACGCCTTCTCCCAGCCAAACTGGACCAGGGCACCCAGCAGGCACAAGGCCAGCTGACGGTCCCACCAGGGTCCGGTGTCGATGCCGCAGGACTCAAGGGCCTCCCGGTAGGCCGTGATCGAGGCCTCCTTGGTCTGCGGGAGCCGACGGCAGTTGATCGCGAGGTACCAGGCCAGGTCGGACAGCGGCGCACCGCACCCCGGCTGCTCCCAGTCCAGCAGCACCGTCCGCTCCGCGTCGTCGGTACCGAGGTTGTCGAGCTTCCAGTTGCTGTGCACGAACGTATGCGGGGTCGCGGCCAGGGCCTCGACCAGCGGACCCGGGTCGTGCGCCAGCGGGGTGACCGCCGCGGCCGCCGCGGGAGCGACCTGCGCCAGCAGCGGCCAGCCCTTCGCGACCAGCTGCGGGACCAGGTGCGCCGAGCCCACGGCGGCCTCCGCCATCGCCGTCCAGACAGAAAGCTCCAGGTAGCGGTGCATGACGGGAACCACATCGAATTCGGGGCCGCACGCCCAGAATTCCGCGTGCAGGGCGGCCATGTGCCGCAGGAAGCGCGCATGCTGGTCCAGTGTGATCGGCGCGTCGGTGGTGGGGACCAGCCACGGTGTGACGTCGCGCATGAGCAGGGCACAGCCTCCCCGGGGGATGGGGGCAGCGGCCACGATCGGCTGGTTGAAGCACTCGGGCAGACGGGACAGGATGCCCCGCTCCCACAGCACCAGGGGGGCGCCGCGCAGGCAGCCGGAGGCGCGCATGGTCCAGTCCTGCGCCAGATCAAGATGCTTGAGCACGTAGTCCTGGCCGTCGATCACCACCCGTTCCAGAGTGGCCCCCGACTTACCCGGTGCCTCGGCCAGGACCGTTCGCTCCGTCGCGGCCGCTAGAAGTTCGGTGAGCGGATTCGCGTCGACGGCGGCCCGCGGATCACGCACCTGCGGCCTCCATCTCGGCCAGCAGCTTGGCCGGCCAGCGGCCACCGCACAAGACCGTGTCGGCGACGATGCGGTCGTCGCGCACCGTCAGCAGGTGCATGTGATGGGCCGCGTGCGGCACGCCGTCCTCGGACCAGCTGAGCGTGTACTCCACGACCTCGCCCGTCCCGTCCTCAACCCGATGGCGGCGCAGTTCGTCAAAGCGGCCCGGGTCGGCGAACCAGCGCGTGTATTCGGCTCGGATCGCGTCGGCACCGGCGACACGCAGTCGCCAGTTGGGCACGGTCGCGTCCAGCGTCGCGTCCGCGCTCCACACGTCGCAGCCGGGAATGGTCGCGCTCTGGATCGCGGCTAGGAACTTGTCGATAACCGGTGTGCTGGCCATGGTCGCCTCCTGACGGGCTTGGGTCACTGCTATCGTCCCGGTCCCGGTTTGCAGTGAGGTTGCAGCCGCGGCGAGAAACCTCAGTCCAGCGCGGGCCGTTCGTCTTGGCCGGGGAGCTGGCCGCGCTCGGCTTGCTTGGCCAGGTGGCGGGCTTCCTTGAGGGACTGGCCGCGGGCCTGCGGGGGGAGGCGGTAGATAGTGGCGCCGCTCATCAGGTTGTACACGCGGATCCGGATCAGCGGGGCACCGGGACGAGGGCTGAGCTCCCGGCCAACCTCCTCGTGCCCGCCCATCAGCGAGAAGCCGCCTACGTCCAGGTCGACGGAGTCGGGCACGTAAATGTTCGCGCCGCCCATGAGCGCAAACAGGTTAAGGGTGAGCTCGCCGCCCTCGATTTCGGCGTCGCGCAGATCGATCTCGTCGCCGCCCATGATGGCGACGGCGTTGATGCTGCCGACGGCGCGGAACCGGCCGCGCCGGTGCGAACCGCTCATGATCGAGACCATCCAGCGCACCGGCCGCTTCGCCCGGGCGTCCCGGGTCAGCGCTGGGGACCCGCTCGCCTGCGCTCCCCCGGCGGGCAGGTCGCTGGTCAGCGCGGCGAGCTCGCCTCGGGTCTTGGCCGCCAGGGCCCGGCCGGATCGCTCCTCGAGCTCGTCCAGGGTGAGCCGCCCCACGGCGGCATGGTCACCGAGCGTCCGCAGGGTGACATCACGCTCGGCGTCGGAGACGCGGAGGGACTGGTCGGGTTCGCTCACCACAGGCCCCTTGCAGAGTTGGCGTGCCGGTCAGTAAGAGTACGCCGCGCCAGTGTGGTTAAGGAAGGTGCGGCGGCGGAAGCAGCGACGAGCACCCTCACCGGCCCGCGTGAGTGTTGAGCCAGGAAACAAGAGGCAGGCTCGTTCGGAAAAAAGAAATAAGACGGTCCTTGGCCGACGCGGTTTCCAGCCAGGGTTCCACCGGCCATTGCCGCCACGCCGTCAGGCCCTTGTTCCTGAGCAGGCCGATGCGGGGGTGATCGGCCGGGTAACCGCGGGGCGCGGACTTGAGCACGCCGTGGCCGTGGACGACGATCCCGGCCTTCTCGATCGCGGCGATGATCTCCTCGAGCTCGGAGCCGGGCCGGTCGTGGGCCACCGCGGCCCGGTAGCGGGCCAGCTGATCGGGGCTCAGCTGCCACATGCCGGCGCCCGCGGCGAGGCCCTCGGCGGACAGCTGGACGTAGCCGGTGCCGCCGACGACGGCCCCGATGTGCGTCTTATACGGGGTTTTGTCAGCACTGAACCTGACGTCCCGGTACGGCCGGAAGATCTTCGGCTCGCCGAATTCCGCGGCCAGTTCCTCGGTCAGCTCGGTCATCGGGTCCAGGATCTTGCCCGTGTAGACCGCCTTGTGCTCGGTCCAGTAGGTCTTGGTGTTGTCGGCCGCCAGGCCGTCGTAGAAGTCCAGCGCTTCCTCGGGCCACCCGCTGAACGCCATCGCCGTGGCTCCCTTCCTCGTCGGCCTTAGGGTAGCGCCATGACCGATGACGTCACGCTGACCCACCTGGACGAGCCGCTGTTCGACGGGGCGGGGGCGACTAAGCGGGATCTGGTGGACTACCTGGAGGCGGTCTCGGAGTTCATCCTGCCGGAGCTGCGGGGGCGGCCGCTGTCGGTCATCCGGGTCCGGGGCGGCCAGCGGCCGTTCATGCAGAAAAACCTGCCGGACTACGCGCCGCCGTGGATCCATTTCGTGACGCTGTGGGCGGAGTCGTCGCGTCGCGAGGTGCGGTACGCGCTGTGCGACGACTGGCGCACGCTGCTCTGGTTCGCCAACCAGCGGGCGGTGGAGTATCACCCGACCCTGGTCCTGGCCGGGGCGATGGACCGGCCGACGCAGGTGATCCTGGATATCGATCCGCCGGAAGGGGGGCCGTTCGGGCGGGCGGTGGCGGCGGCCTTCCTGGTGCGGCAGGCGCTGGTGGACGCGGGCCTGCGCGGGGCGGTCAAGACCAGCGGGTCGAAGGGGGTACACGTGTACGTGCCGGTTGAGGGGGCGACCTCGGAGGAGGCCGCGGCGGCGACGCGGGCGCTGGCCGCGCGGGCGGAACGGCTGGACCCGGCCCTGGCCACCACGGCGTTCATCCGGTCGGACCGGGAGGGAAAGGTGTTCCTGGACTCCACCCGGGCCGGGGGCGCGACGGTGGCGGCGGCGTACAGCCCGCGGGTTCGGCCGGGGGTGCCGGTGTCGTTCCCGGTGCGCTGGGAGGACCTCGACGGGGTAACGCCCGGGGACTTTACCGTGCGCACGGTGCCGGGACTGCTCGGCCGGCACGGGGCTCACGGGGCTCACGAGGCTCATGAGGCTTGGGCGGGGCAGCTGCCTGCGCCGCAGCGGCTGAGCGAGGCACTGGTGGAGGAGGGGCGCGCTATCCCGATCGCCCGGGTGCAGGCGATGCACGAGGGCAAGCGGCGGGCGCGAGCGCGCCGGGAATCCTGATCCGGCTAGAAGGCCGTGCGGAGGGTTTCTGAGAGGGCCGCGGCGAGCTGGTCGACGTGCTGGCGCGCGAAGGGCAGCGGCGGGCGGATCTTCAGGATGTTGCCGTCCGGGCCGGTCGCGCTGATCAGGACGCGGCGCTCGCGCAGGCCGTTGACCACGTCCATGGCGGCTAGGCCGTCGGGCTCGCCGGTGCCCGGGTGGACGACATCCAGCCCCGCGTAAAGGCCGGAGCCGCGGACGGCGCCGATGCGGGGCGTATCTTCAGCGATGGCCGCGAGCGTGCCGAGGAGGTAGCGGCCGACGGCGCGGGCGTTGTCTGCGAGTCCTTCGGCTTCGATCACGTCGAGCACCGCGGCGGCGGCGGCGACGCAGACGGAGTTGCCGCCGAAGGTGTTGAAGTACCTGATCTTGCGGCCGAACTCCTCGACCGCCTCGGGGCGGGCGGCGACTCCGGCGATGGGCATGCCGTTGCCCATGGGCTTGCCCATCACGACGAGGTCGGGCACGATCGCGTGGCGCTGGAAGCCCCACATGGCGTCTCCGGTACGGGCGAAGCCGGGCTGGACCTCGTCGGCGATGTAGAGGCCGCCGGCGTCGTGCACGGCGTCGACCACGGGCCGCAGGAATCCGGCCGGGTCGGGCCGGATCCCGTCCGAGGAGAACAGGCTGTCGGCGATGAAGGCCGCGAGCTTGACGCCGTGCCGGCTCATGTCCGCGATCGCCCGCCTGACCCTGGCCGCGAACCCGCCGGTGGCGTCCTGGCCTTCGGCGCCTTCGGTCGGGGGCGCGACGGCCCAGACCATGCGGCCCAGGGGGACAGCCGGTCCGAGGCTCGGCGATATCTCGGCGGCCGCGGTGGTGACGCCGTGATAGGCGTTGGCGGTGATGATCGTGCCCTCGCCGCCGGTCCGGAAGCGCGCGATGCGCAGCGCCAGGTCGACCGCCTCGCTGCCGGTGCAGGTGAACATGACGTGGCCGATCTCGGCCGGAAACGTCGCGAGCAGCCGCTCGGCGTAATCCAAGAGCAGATCGTTGGCGTAGCGGGTGTGCGTGTTGAGGGTCGCGGCCTGACGCGCGATCGCCTCGACGACCCGCGGGTGACAGTGCCCGACCGAGGGCACGTTGTTGTACGCGTCCAGGTAGGCCTGGCCGTCCGCGTCGTAGAGGTGCACTCCCTCGGCACGGACGATCCGGACCGGGTTGCGGTAGAACAGCTTGTAGGCCGGCCCGAGCAGCCTGGATCGCCGCTCGACGATCCGGCGCAGCTCGGGATCGAGGGTGTCGGCGGTCTCGACGTCGAACGCGTTGACCATGGACGCGGTATCAGGCATGCCTGCCCTCCGGCTCGCACACGCGGTGGATGCGCTCGGTCAGCTCATCGGCCCGGATGGCCTGCAGTCGGTCCAGGTGGTCCCACGCCCGCGGGGTGTTGCGCAGGATGTAGGCACGGTTCTCGGGGAACCTGGCGGCGCGCCACTCGCTGATGACGATCCTGGCCAGGATGCGGGCTCCGATCAGCTCGGGCAGGAGATCGAGTTCGGCCGTGGTCAGCGCGGTCGTGGCGTGGTAGCCGCTGATCAGGTCGAGGGCCGGCCTGAGCAGGTCCGGCTCGGGGAGGAGCTGGTAGGCGGCGGCGATGGCGACGTCGTTTACCAGCGCGGTCACGGTCACGTCACCGAAGTCGATGATGCCGCGGACGCGGTGCGCGTCGGCTAGGACGTTGTCCGGGCTGAAGTCGTTGTGCACGAGCTGCGTGCGCTGGGCCGCCAGCCGCGGCGCCACCTCGGCGACCAGCCGGCTGAGCTGCTCGTCGAGCCGGCTGGTGTCCGCGGTTTTCGGCCGCTCCGCGATGAGCGGCCTGAGCTGGGCCAGCTGGGACAGGTCCCAGAGCAGCGGCCGGCGCAGGACCGGGTCATCGTCGTCGAACTCACGCAGGGCGCGGCCGAGCTGCGCGAGGGTGACCCCGAGCCGGTACCGCAGACCGGCGGAGGTCGGCACCGCGCGGAGCAGCTGGCCGTCGAGGTAGGTGATGACGTGCACCACGCGCCCTCGCAGCGGACCATCCGCGACCACCGTCCAGGGCTGGCCGTCGGCGGCGGGGATGACCCGCGGCACGGGCAGCTCGCCGGCCACGGACTGGAGGTGCTGCAGCACCCGGACCTGGACGCTGACCACCGCGGGGTCGGCCCGAAGGTGCGCGAACTTCACCACGTAGCGCTTCTGGCCGCCGGCCCGGAGCAGGAAGTTGTCGTCGGCCTCGCCGGGCAGGCGTTCGAGCTCGCCCTCGAGCCCGCCGCTCAGCCCGAAGCTAGCCCGGACGGCGACGGCGGCCTGGGCCGCGGTCACGGCGACCGACGGCGTCAGCCGCGTCACGTCCAGGAGGGAATCACCGGAACCGTCACGGCCCGCGGCGACGTCGTCCGGGATCACATCACCGGCCATTCTGTCACCCCGCTGTCACAGGTTCCCACGGCCATAGCGTAGATCCGTCTCCTGGTTGAGTAGGGTCCTAGTATGCATGCGGGCGAGCGGTTTACGGATGGTCCGGAAACCGCGGACGAGGGGTCCCTGCTTCAGCCTAAAGACAATCCGGAAACGCGCCCGGCGGCGCGCCGATGGCGGGCCGTGGCGCCGTGGGTAGCCGGCGGCCTGTTGCTATTCGCGTACTTCCTGCGGATCTCGTTCAGCGAGCGAGTGGACTCGGACGGCGCCAACAGCGCGCTGCAGGCGTGGGACCTGGTGCACGGTCACCTCCTGATGCACGGCTGGATCTTCGGCGACGCGACCTTTTACACCTTCGAACTGCCGCTCATCGGGATCGTCGAGCTGTTGTTCGGGATGGGCAACGTTGCCGCCCACGTCAGCTCCGCGCTGGTCTACCTGATCGTGACGGCCTGCGCCGTGGCGGTGGCCAGCACCGGCAGCCGGGGCCCGGCCAGGGTGGTTCGCTGCATGGTCGTCGTCGCGGTGCTGGCCATGCCGCTGCTGGCCACCCATACCGTCTTCACCCTGCTAGAGGAACCCGACCACATCGGGACCTCGATGTTCCTGCTCGTGACCTTCCTGCTCATTGACCGCGTGCCAGAGCGGCGGTTCACGGCGCCGCTGGTCGGCCTGATCCTGTGCGCCGGCCAGCTCAGCGACGCTACCGTCCGCTATGTCGCGGTGCCGGCCGTCGTCCTGGTCTGCGGCTATCGCGCACTGGCCGGACGGAAGCTCCGCTCCGGTGACACGGCGCTCGTCGTCGCCGCGGTCGTGTCCGTGCCCCTGAAGTCAGCGCTCCAGGCAGCGATGCGGCATTTTGGCGGATTCGTGATGGTCCCGCCGAAGGCGCGGCTCGCCTCGCCGAGGCTATGGCCCGAGCACGCATCGTGGACGTGGCTGGACGTCCGCCTCCTTTTCGGGTCGGTCCACGAGCCGGGCACCAAGCTGGGCATCATCGGTGCCGCCCTCGGGCTGATCTGCCTGCTGGCCGCCGTGTTCGGCCTGGCCCGGGTGACATGGACCTGGCGCAGGGCCAGCCGGGCCGAGCAGTTGCTGCTCGTCGCGATCGTCTTCAACATCGTCACGTACCTGGTCTCCGTGATGCCCTTTCCCAACGTCCCCCGGGAAGTAGCCGCGGTGCTGCCATGCGGGGCGGTACTCGCGGCGCGGGCCCTCGTGCCCGCCCGGATAACCGCGATGCCGCGGGCCGTCGCCGCCGTCGGCGCGACAGCGCTGATCGCCCTGCTGCCGCTCGCCGTCGCGGCCACGCGACCACCCGTAAAACCGGAGCAGGTGCCGCTGGCCGCATGGCTTGAGGCGCACGGGCTCACCTACGGCCTCGCCGGGTACTGGGATGCCTCGATCGTCACGATGCAGTCAGGCAACCAGGTCCAGATCCGCGCGGTTAGCCTGCGGACCAAGTTCGAACTGTATTACTGGGAGACGAACGCGCTGTGGTACGACCCGTCGCGGTACGACGCCACGTTCGTGCTCACCGGCGACCACGGCCTGTACCCGCCGGCCCACTTCGAGCACTACCTCGGCAAGCCGGCGGAGACCTACCGGGTGGCAAACTGGGTGATCCTGGTCTACCGGACCAACCTGCTCCGGCATCTCACGCCAATGCCGGGTCCTTCCTGAGTCCTATGCGGTCTGCCAGTAGACGGTGTAGTACTCGTGGGCGGCGCGGGCCACCGGGATCAGCCGGATGGGCCTGCCCCGGGCGGGCGCGGCGGCCTCGAAGGCCATCGGCTGCGCGGCGGCGCGGTGGACCGAGGCGGTATCGAGCACCGGAGTCAGCTCACCGGGGTCCGTAGCGTAGACGCCGCTCAGCACGATCGGGCCGTAGACCGCCGCCTGCACGGACGGAAGGTCAGGCGTCGGCTCGAACACCAGCTGCATCGGCAGCGTGACTTCTAGCAGGTCACCCGGCCGCCACCAGCGGTGGAGCGCGATCCACCGGCCCGCTCGCGGGCCGACGATGCCGGCTTGCGCAGCGGGGATGGCGGTGGGCGCGGGGATGGCCGTTTGCTCGGCGGGGATGGCGGCGCCGTTGAGCCGGACCACGGGCGGGGCGGCGAGCCAGTTGGGCACCCGTACCCGCAGGGTCATCGGGCCCGCGCCCGAGACCACGGACAGGCTCGTCGCCGGGTCGTCGGGAAACCCGGTCGCCTGCCGCAGCACCAGCCCGTGGGTCCGCACCGCCGACGGGATGAACAAGTTGACGTAGATACCGGCCGCGTCGCGCGTGTAGATGGTGTCGGCGAACTTGGCCTGGGTTTCCAGCCCGCTGGCGGTGTCGCAGGTAAAGGTGTCCCAGTCGGTGGCGTAGATGTCCGGGTTGCCACGGGGGAAATAGTTGAGCGGCTTGCGTTTGAACGCGCCCGCCGAGAGGCCGGTGTAGTAGCAGTTGAAGCCGTGTGGCGAGGTCGGGTCCTGCTCCCCCAGCATCTGGTTGAACAGCGTGCGCTCGTAATAATCGATCAGGTCCACCCGTTGTGGCTGGTGGAAGTGGAGCAGCCTGGTCAGCTTGAGCATGTTGTAGCTGGCGCAGTTCTCGCAGGTGAAGTTGGACAGCTGGGCGGCGACCACGTCGGGCTGCTGGAAATGCTCGTGGTTGCCCACGCCGCCGATGACATACACATGATGTCCGGTGACGATGTCCCAGAAGTTCTGCGCGATATCGTGATACTTGG
>Ga0302229_10002434_pt1 | contig 13475 bp, 8 predicted proteins | sample II_Palsa_N1_3_FD_193518 | JGI IMG/M metagenome (GOLD analysis project Ga0302229, IMG submission 193518) | Peat permafrost microbial communities from Stordalen Mire near Abisko, Sweden - II_Palsa_N1_3 | ecosystem: Environmental > Terrestrial > Soil > Palsa > Peat permafrost | place: Sweden...
CGATCAGGCTGATGTCGCGGGCCGCGCCGGTCGAGGCCGACGTGGCCATCGCGGCGTAGACCTGCAGGGCCACGCTGACCGGCCGCTCCCGGGCCGCGGGCCGGTACGACCCGAGCGAGGCCAGCACCCGACCCCGGCGAGCGGCGAGCTCGTCGTCGCGCACCTCGAGCCGCAGTTCGCGGCGCGGGATGTCGATCACGACCGTGTCGCCGGTCTCGGCCAGGGCGATCACGCCGCCGGCCGCCGCTTCCGGCGCGACGTGGCAGATCGACAGGCCCGAGGTCCCACCGGAGAACCGCCCGTCGGTGATCAGGGCGCAGTCCCGGCCCAGGCCCTTGCCCTTAAGGAAGCTGGTCGGGTACAGCATCTCCTGCATACCGGGCCCTCCGCGCGGGCCCTCGTAGCGGATGATGACCACGTCGCCCGCCTTCACCACGCCGCCCAGGATGCCCGCCACCGCGTCCTCCTGGCTCTCGAACACCACCGCAGGCCCGGAGAATCGCCACAGCTCTTCCGGCACCCCGGCGGTCTTGACGATCGCGCCGTCGGGTCCCAGGTTGCCGTACAGGACGGCAAGCCCGCCGTCGGCCGTGTAGGCGTGCGCCACGTCCCTGATGCAGCCGCCGGCCCGGTCGGTGTCCAGGGTGTCCCAGCGCGCCGACTGCGAGAACGGGCGGGTGGTGCGGACACCGCCGGGAGCGCCGTGGTACAGCTCGACCGCCTCGTCGGTGACCGACGCAGACCCCAGGTCCCAGGCGTCAAGGAACTCCTGCAAAGAAGAACTGTGCACCGTGCGCACCTCGCGGTTGAGCAGCCCGGCCCGGTCGAGCTCGCCGAGGATCGACGGGATGCCGCCGGCCCGGTGCACGTCTTCCAGGTGATACGCGCTGCTCGGCGCGACCTTGCACAGGCAGGGCACCCGGCGGGAGAGCTCGTCGATCTCCTTGAGCCCGAAGTTGACGCTGCCTTCGTGGGCGGCGGCGAGCAGGTGCAGGATCGTGTTGGTCGACCCGCCCATGGCCACGTCGAGCGTCATCGCGTTCTCGAACGCATCGCGGCTGGCGATCGACCGGGGCAGCACAGACTCGTCGCCGTTCGCGTAGTACTGACGGGTGATCTCCACGATCGCCCGGCCTGCCCGCTCGAACAGGCCGCGCCGGGCCGAGTGCGTGGCCAGCGTGCTCCCGTTACCCGGCAGGGCCAGCCCGATCGCCTCGGTCAGGCAGTTCATCGAATTGGCGGTGAACATTCCCGAGCAGGAGCCGCACGTCGGGCAGGCGGATTCCTCCATGGCGAGCAACTCGTCGTCGGACACAGAAGGATCCGCCGAGGCGACCATCGAGTCGATCAGGTCCAGCTTGCGTCCAGATCCAGTGCCGGCCTCCATCGGGCCGCCGGAGACGAACACGGTCGGGATGTTCAGCCGCATGGTGGCGATCAGCATGCCCGGCGTGATCTTGTCGCAGTTCGAAATGCAGATCATGGCGTCGGCGCAGTGCGCGTTCACCATGTACTCGACCGAGTCGGCGATCAGTTCCCGGCTCGGCAGCGAGTACAGCATGCCGCCGTGCCCCATGGCGATGCCATCGTCCACCGCGATCGTGTTGAACTCGCGCGGGATCGCGCCGGCCCCGCGGATGGCGTCGGCCACCACCTGGCCGACCTCGCGTAGGTGCACGTGCCCGGGGACGAACTCGGTGAAGCTGTTGGCCACCGCGATGATCGGCTTGCCGATGTCCTGCCTGGCTACCCCGGTGGCCCGCAGCAGGGCGCGAGCCCCCGCCATGTTCCTGCCGTGCGTAACCGTCCGGGACCGAAGCGGCGGCATACCGAACTCCCCTCAGCTTGTGTTCGAGGAGCCCCAGCCTACCGGGCAGCGGCCCAGGTCAGCCCGGAAAGTCAGCCTACCGGGGCGGCGGTCGGGTCCGGGAAGGCCTGGTGCGCGGCCTTGTGTATCCGATCGATTTCGGCCTCGCTCAGTGGGGGCTGGCCGCTTTGCCGCGCCCGGCGCCGCAGGTACTTGCCCAACCGCGGCCCGCTGAAGACGTCGACGTCCCTGATGGTGGCCACATCCCAAGGGATCTTCGGGCCGTAGACAGCCATCGCCGGGCGGACGGTGACCGGGCTGCCGAGCGCACCGGACAGCATCTCGGCGGCCTGCTCCGACTCCCACCGGGCATGTTCGAGCCGGTCCTTCTTGCTGAACGGGCCGTGCCACAGCTGCAGGCCATTCTTCGTCCGCACGACCAGGTGCTTGTCCCATGCCTCTGAGTCGATGGTGAACACCCCCGCGGGCCCGACCACCAGGTGGTCGATCTGCTCCTCGCTGTCCGGGATGAGGTTGCCGTGCATGGCGCGGTAGCCCGCCCGCTCGAGCTTGGCCAGCTGCTTGCGGGTATGGCGCTGCGTCCTGGTCAACTTGACGCGCTGGCCGGGCAGCCCTCTCCTGGACCGATAGATGGTGTCGGCGATGGCCGCGATGACGGCGAGCGTCAGGCCGAGCCGCCAGGAGACCACGACCGCGAACACCACTCCGACGATGATCGCGATGACAGCACGCCGCTGCCACGCCCGGATCCTCGGGTTGGCGGAAAGATGGGCCAGGTTGCCCAGGCGCTCGCCGATGCCCGGCTGCCGGGGCCCGTCGTCGGCCGGTTCGGCCGGCGCGACCACCAGCTTCCAGGTGGGCCTAGGCGGGTCTTCGGCCGTCGCGGCCGGCCCGAAGGGGACCACGACGGCATCCCGCGCGTCCTCGGGGTCGTCCAGGTCGACCGGGTCCTCAAGCGGCGCCCAGTCCAAGAACGAGGGCCCCTCATCCGGCTCATCCGCCTCGGCCGATGCCTCAGGTGCGGCAGCAGGGCTCTGCCCCGTCGCCGCCCCGTCAGCCGGCCATGCCGCCGGGGCAGCGGAGGACGGGGTAGCGGAGGACGGGGTAGCGGAGGACGGGGTAGCGGAGGACGGGGTAGCGGAGGACGGGGTAGCGGAGGACGGGGTAGCGGAGGACGGGATACCAGCGGCCGGGGAGCCCGCGCCGCCAGCACTGTTCGGCGCCGCGGCATGCGGCGGCGCTCCGCCCGGTGCTGCCCCGCTGTGACTGCTCATTGTCACCGGCCGACCTGGCGACTTGCGACTTCTCAGCTTCGGCCACGCCATTCGGTACTCACCCACCACCTCAGCGTAACTGCCCTATGGCCCAGCGCATAGCGCCGTCGTCATCCAAGATTGTGCCCTACAACGCTCGGTTTATAGCAACACATTCCTCGTGAACGGCCGGAAAAGCCGCCAGAAGTCTAGACCTTTCCTGGCTACCATGAGGGAGCATGACCCAGATTCACGAGCTCACCATGATCGAGTTGGCCACGGCGATCCGGGCCCGCGAGCTGTCGCCCGTCGCCGTCACCGATCACTACCTGCGCCGCACGGACGAGCTCAACGATCGCCTCGGAGCCTTCTACACCGTCACCGCCGAACTCGCTGCCGAGCAAGCCCTGGCCGCCGAGAAGACCGTCGCGGCGGCCGACGACCCCGGACAGCTGCCGCCGCTGACCGGCGTTCCCATCCCGATCAAGGACCTGAACATGGTCGCGGGCGTCCGCCAGACCCTCGGCTCGCTCGCCTACGCCGACAACGTCCCCGACGCCGATGACTACGTGGTGGCCGCGCTTCGCAAGGCAGGCGCGGTCATCACCGGCAAGACGGCGACGCCGGAGTTCGGCCTGCCCTGCTACACCGAGACCAAGATCGGGCCGCCGGCCCGGACGCCGTGGGACCTGTCCCGGTCCGCGGGCGGATCCAGCGGCGGCGCGGCCGCCGCGGTGGCGGCGGGGCTGGCGCCTGCCGCCCAGGGCAGCGACGGCGGCGGGTCGATCCGCATCCCCTCCAGCGTGTGCGGTCTGTTCGGGATCAAGCCGACCCGCGGCCGGGTTTCCGGCGGCCCGATCGTGCCCGACCTGTCCGGCCTGGGCGTGAATGGACCCCTCGCCCACACCGTCGCCGATGCCGCGCTGCTGCTTGACGTTATGGCCGGCAACTTCCCCGGCGACATGTACACCCTGCCGCCGCTGCCGGCCGGCGAGTCCTTCCTGAGCTACGCCCGCCGTCCGCCGGGCCGGCTGCGGATCGGCCGGACTCTGCAGAACCCGGTCGCGGGCGCCGACGTGCACCCCGATTGCCAGCTGGCCTACGAGGAGGCCAGCACCCTGCTGGCCAGCCTGGGCCACGACGTCGAGGACATCACGCCGCCGCTCGGCCCGGACGTGGTGCCGTTCTTCGAGGTCCTGTGGTACACCCACGCCACGCTGGCCCCGGTGGCCCCGCAAAGCGAAGAAGTGCTGCTGCCGCTGACCCGCTACCTGCGCGGTCGCGGTCAGGCCGTCAGCGCCAGCGAGCTCATCTTCGCCCAGGCCTACCTGCAGGCCGTGACCCGCCTGGCGCTCACCACGCTGAACGGCTACGACGCCGTCCTGTCCCCGACGCTGGCCATGCCCCCGGTGCCCGTCGGCTACTTCGATGAGGTGGAACCGGCCGAGAACTTCGAGCGGCAGAAGCGCTTCACCCCGTTCACCGCGGTCTACAACGTGTCCGGCCAGCCGGCCGTCAACGTCCCGCTGCACTGGAACGCCCAGGGCCTGCCGATCGGCGTCATGCTGGCCGGCCGGATGGGGGAGGAGGGGACCCTGATCTCCTTGTCCGCCCAGCTCGAGCAAGCCCGCCCCTGGGCGCACCGGCACCCGCCGCTCTGGTGATGGCCCCCACCCGCGACGATCCCCCCCTCGACGCAGACGAGCGAACGACGCTGACCGCGTTCCTCGACTTTCAGCGCGCCACCCTGGCCCTCAAATGCGACGGCCTGACGGACGATCAGCTCCGCGAGCGTGCGGTGCCGCCCTCTGACTTGTCCCTGCTCGGCATCGTCAGGCACATGGCCGAAGTCGAACGTAACTGGTTCCGGCCCGTTCTCGGCGGGCGGGAGATGGCGACGATCTTCGCGCCGGACATGGACTGGGAGGCCGCGTTCCGCGACGTGGCCGCGGCCGACGTGCCCGAGGCCTTTCGCGTCTGGCAGGAAGAATGTGACCACGCCCGCGCCCTGGTCGCCGCCATCCCCACCTTGGATGCCGGAGGCCACCGCGGCCCAACCAGTCACCACTGGGTCTCGGTGCGCTGGGTCCTCACGCACATGATCGAGGAGTACGCCCGCCACAACGGCCACGCCGACCTCCTCCGCGAGCGCCTAGACGGCTCCACCGGCGAATGACCGCACTCACCCCCCGGGCGACACCATGATCGTGGCCAGAAATGGGCGCTATTTGCCAAAATCTGGCCACGATCATGAAAAGGACCCCTAGCTAGTGGCTGGGGGGCAGGTCCAGGGCGGGGTTGCGGTCGAAGAAGCCAAACGGCTTAAGCCAGAACGACACGATGTCGGCGGGCATCACCGGCCAGTCCTCCGGCCGGGGGATGTGATGCAGGCCGAACACGTACCAGAGCACGATGTCGGTGTTCTCGATGGACCGGTCCTGCGCGGTCCACACCGGCAGGCCGGCGTCCTGCTCGCTCTGGGTCGGGAAGTCGCCGCATGGCCAGCGCTCGTCCGGGTGATAAGGCGTCACCCATAGCGTGTGCCCGATCACCTCGGCCCGGCGGAAGGCGGGCGAGGAGCGATCGAGCAGTGGTGGGAACATCCCCGACGGCACCAGCTTGTAGCCGACCGAAGTGCCCAGGCCGTTCCGGACGTTGTCGTTCACGATCTTCCAGCCGCGCTGAGTGTTCCAGTCGTAGTCCTGCTGGCCGTCCGCCTCGGTGCGCAGCGGAGTGCTGGCGAGCGCCAGGCCCAGCCCGTAGGGATCGTTGCCGCCTGCCCGGGCCGGCACCGAGTCGACGGCGTAGACGGTGTTGCCTGGCCCGTCCACGTCGAGGTCGAGCCGCGCCACGATGAAGTGCTGGTGGAATGGCGCGTAGGTGCCCTGGTCGACCAGTGTCCCCGAACTGGGCGCGGAGCCAACTGAGCCAACTGAGCCAACTGAGCCAACGGAGCCAGCAGCGCCGGTGTGCGAGGTGACCAGGATGCCGGTGGCGCGGACCTCGCACTCGATGTTCCCGTCCTGGTAGAAGCGCCAGTAGATGAGGTACTCGTAGTTGGCCACGGTGACGTGGAAGGAGACCACCAGCCGCCGGGCCCGCCGGACCTCCGCCCCGGCGCGCTCATCGACGTGCTTCCACAGCACGCCGCTGTCCTCTTCGTGCACGCAGATCGCGTTGGAAATCGTCCGCGGCTCGCCGCGCGAGTCGTGCACTACCGCGTCCAGATAGCTGATCTCGCCCAGGCAGTCACAGCCCAGGGCCAGCGAGGTGGTCATGAAGCCCAGGCCCCACTCGCCGATGTCGAACGCGGTCCGGCGGTAGTGGTCCGGGCTGGCGTCGCGGTACGGCACGACCATCTCGGCGAACGAGAGCCGGTGCGCCACCGGCCGCAGCCGCCCGGCGTCGCGGAACCCGACCTGGTGCAGCACCAGGCCCTCCCGGTGGTTGAACCCGAGCCGCAGCTCCCAGTCCTGCCAGCGCAGCAGCCGGCCCTCGAGGCTGAAGCCGGCTCCGGAGGGCTGGCGGATTTCCAGCGGAGCCACCTCGCGCAGCGGCTGGCCGATGAGCTTGGGCAGGTACTCTCCCCGCACGTCCGCAGGGGCGAAGTCCTCGCCGCCCTCCTCCAGTTCCAGCAGCGTCATCCGGTTCAGGTCGACGACCGGGTGTAGCCCGGTGACGTGATGGGCGTACGGGTTACCGTCCTCGCTACCCCGGTGCCAGACGTCGCACCAGCCCAGCCGCAAGCCGCGGTAGCGTTCGGGCACCAGCGCGGCCCCGTAGGCCCACATGTCGGTCAGCACCAGGGACATGTCGGTGATCCCGCGCCGGGCCAGGGCATCGACCAGAGCCGGCTCGCCGCGCAGCATCTGGTCGCACTCGTGCCACTCGTCCACCGTCATGTTCGGCTGCTGGCCCGGCAGGTGCTCCCAGGCCGTGACCGCGTCCCCAGTCAGCGACACCACCGCCCGGTAGGCCTGCCCGTCGGCCCGATCCCAGCACACCGCGAGCGCCTCCCGGCCGGCCACCTGGCCCGACCCCAGAACCTCCAGTGCGGCCAGCGCTTCCTTGGCCGGCTCCCTGAGCTCGATCGAGGCGATCCGCCAGCTCTCGCCAACCCCCCGGTCTCGCCGCAGGAGCGCCGCCGCCTGCCGGATCTCCCTAGCCGTCAGTGGGTCAAGCGGATGCTCTGGGCCGGCCTCGGACGGCTGGGCTGAGTTGGTCACGATCGTCCCTCCATTCCCGCGGGCACGGCCCATCCTGGCGGATAACAGGCGGCGTGACTACACCCGCCCCGGGGCAGTAATTCCATAGCGCCTATTCCGGACCAGCAGCTAGGGGGCGCGATGTCGGGTGCGTGCGGACTTGACATGGTTGACGGGCCTAGCGTAGGCAGTGTTGCGTGAGATGCGGGCAGTGCGGTGCGTCTTTGGGAGAGGACGACCGGTTCTGCGGGGATTGCGGCGCTCCGCTGGGAGCTTGCCCTGCGTGTGGTGAGCCGCTGACTCCCGGCAAGCGCTTTTGCCGTTTCTGCGGCTCGGCGCTCTTTGAGGCCGGGTCCGCGGGCTCCGAGGTTATTCCGGCTCCGGCTGCGGCGGTAGGCCGGCCGGCCGGGAAGCTGGTGGCGGAGCGGCGGGTGTGCTCGGTGTTGTTCTGTGACGTGGTGGGGTTCACTCCGCTGTCGGAGTCCCGGGATCCCGAGGCCGTCCGGGAATTGCTGTCGCGCTACTTCGAGGTAGCGCGGACGGTCATCGGCCGGTACGGGGGAGCGGTCGAGAAGTTCATCGGCGATGCGGTGATGGCGGTCTGGGGCACCCCGGTGGCGACCGAAGAGGACGCGGAGCGGGCGGTTCGCGCCGCGCTTGACCTGGTGTCCGCCGTCGCCGAACTCGGAGCCGAGTCCGGGGTCCCTGGCCTCGCGGCGCGGGCCGGGGTGGTGACCGGCGAGGTCGCGGTGAACCTGGGCGCGGTCGGCCAGGGAATGGTCGCCGGGGACGCGGTGAACACCGCCGCCCGGGTGCAGTCGGCCGCGGCACCCGGCACGGTGCTGGCCGACACGCCGACCCAGCGCCTGGCGGACAGCGCGATCGGGTTCGCCGATGCCGGCGACCATCGGCTCAAGGGCAAGGCCGAGGCCGCCCGGCTGTGGCGGGCCACCCGGGTGCTGTCCGCGGTCGGCGGTGTCCAGCGGGTCGACGGGCTTGAGGCGCCGCTGACCGGGCGGGACACGGAGCTGCGCACGATCAAGGACCTGTTCCACGCCGCCGCCGAGCGGCGGGTACCTCGGCTGGTGCTGGTATCCGGGCCGGCCGGGGTGGGCAAGTCCCGGCTGGGCTGGGAGTTCGAGAAGTACGCCGACGGGCTGGCGGCGGAGTTGTGGTGGCACCGGGGCCGGTGCCTGTCCTACGGGGAGGGCGTGGCGTTCTGGGCGCTGGCCGAGATCGTCCGGCAGCGCCTGGGCATCGCGGAAGAGGACACCGCCGAAGTCGCCGCGCGCAAGCTCGCCGCCGGACTAGACCGGTTCGTCCCCGACATCACGGAACGGGCCTACGTCGGCGCCCGGCTCGGTCGTCTGCTGGGCGTGGCGGCCGCGGGGGACAGCGGGACCACCTTGTCCCGGGAGGAACTGTTCGCGGGCTGGCGGTTGTTCTTCGAGCGGCTCGCGGCGGTCCAGCCGGTGGTCCTGCTGGTCGAGGACGCCCAGTATGCCGACACGGGGCTGCTCGACTTCCTCGACCACCTCATCGACTGGGCGCAGGGCCTGCCGATCTACGTGCTGGTGTTCGCCCGTCCCGAGCTCAGCCAGGCCCGGCCGGGGTTCGGGGCCGGACGGAACCGGAGCATGCTGACCCTGGATCCGCTCGATCCGGCGTCGATGGATCAGCTGGTGAACGCGCTGGTGCCGGGGATGCCGCCGGCGGCGCGGTCGGCCCTGACCGGTCACGCGCAGGGCATCCCGCTGTTCGCGGTGGAGACGGTCCGCGCCCTGATCGACCTGGACATCGTCCGGCCCGACGAGGGCGTCTACCGGCTCGTCGGCGATATCGGCGAACTGGCCGTGCCGGACAGCCTGCACGCGCTGCTGGCCGCCCGGCTGGACGCCCTGGATCCCGAGGTACGGCGGCTGGTGGCCGACGCTGCGGTGCTGGGGACGACGTTTCCGGCCGACGCGCTGACCGCGGTCTCCGGGCAGGATGAGCCGTCCGTACGCGCGGCGCTGGCCGACCTGGTCCGCCGCGAGGTGCTCACCGTGTCGGCCGATCCGCTGTCCCCCGAGCGCGGCAGCTACCAGTTCGCCCAGCAGATGCTGCGCCAGGTCGCCTACGACACGCTGTCCCTGCGGGACCGCAAGATCCGCCACCTCAAGGTGGCCGCGCACCTGCGCGCCTCGTTCGCCGGCGACGGCGAGGAGATGGCCGACGTCATCGCGCGCCATTACCTGGACGCGCTGAACGTCCTTCCCGACGATCCCGACGCCGCCGAGATCCGCGGTCAGGCGGTCACCGCGCTGGTCCGGGCGGGCGAGCGCGCCGAGCGCACCGGCGCCCCGGCCCGCGCCGCTACCAGCTACGCCACCGCCGCCCGGCTCGTCGCGGCCGAGGATGCGGACGACCGGCTCGCCGCGGGCGCGCTGTGGGAGCGCGCGGCGCAAACCGCCAATGCGGCCGCGGACTACGCCGCGGCGGTCGAACACGCCGGGCTCGCCCGGGAGCACTACCTTCAGCATGGCCAGGACCGGGCCGCGGCGCGGGCGCAGGCCATCGCCGGGCAGGCTCTGCGCACATGGGGCCGCCACGCCGAGGCCCGCGAACGGCTCACCGCCGCGATGGAAGTCCTGCGGACCGATCCCGACCACGACACCGTCCTGGCCCTGACTGAGCTTGCGGTGCTGGAGACAGTGGCCGGCTCACCCGACGCCGACCGGCTCACAGCCGAGGCCCTGACCCTGGGCCAGGCCCTCGACATCGGCACCCAGCAACTCAGCTCGCTGCTGCTCAACCGCGGCATGTACCACGCCGCTGCGGAACGGCGACCGCAGGCGATCGCCTATCTGCGCGAGAGCGTGCGGCTCGCCACCCAGATCGGCGATGGTCTTATCGTGGGCCGTGCGCTGCTCAACCTGTCGGACGCACTGGCCGCTACCGACCCCGTGGCCGCCGCGGACGCCGCCCGGACCGCCGCCGGGCATCTGCGTCGAACCGGAGCCTGGGCGTTCCTCGCGATAGCGATCGTGAATCTGGCTGAGGCGCTGCTGGAGCTCGGTGACTGGGACGCCGTCGAGGCGGAACTCACCCGGGTCTCGGACTCTGACGGGCGGACCGACGACGGTTATATTGCGTGCTATCGCGGCTGGCTCGCCGCCTTGCGCGGCGATATCGAGACGGCGCAGGCCATGCTGGCCGGAGTGAACGACTTGCGAGCCAGCGAAAATCCTCAAGACCAGGCGATGGTCGGCGTGGCGGAGGCCTTTACCGCCGCTGCCCGCCACCAGTCGCAGGACGCGTCGCGCTGTGCCCGCGCCGTGCTGGCCCACGCGGACGTCCTGGGGATCAGCTTCGACCACCCGCGGTGGGCGTGGCCGCTGGCCGCGCGGGCCGCGCACGAACTAGGGGACACTACCGCCGTCGGGGAGCTGCTCGCGCTGCTCGACTCCTACCCGCCCGGGCAGCTGGCCCCCATGCTGCGGGCCGAGCGCGACCTGGTCCGCGCTCGGCTGGCCGCGACCGACGGCGGCCAGGACGCCGCGGCCGCCTTCGCCGCCTCGATCACCCGCCTGCGGGAGCAGAGCACCCCCTACCACCTGGCCCACGGCCTGCTCGATCACGCCCAGTACCTGCTGGGCCACGAGGACGCCGAGGCCGCCGAGGCCGCCGCGCTGGCCATCGAGGAAGCCCGCGACATCGCCGCCGGGCTGCGCTGCCAGCCGCTCCTCGACCGCGCCGCGGACCTGGACCCGGCGAACCCGAAGACCCCGGCCGACGCGCCGATGCCGGCCTAGGCATCCGGCGGACCAGCCCTAGGCAGCCGTCGCGGCTTGCGGCGCCGCCTCCGCAGGCCCTACGTTGCGGCCATGCACAGTGTGGATCCGACGACGGAGTCGATGATCAGGTCGGTGCTCGCCTACGCGGAGAACCGGCTGCGGCTGGACCCGGTCCCGCTGGACCAGGGCCCCAGGGACCCGGCCGAGCTGGACGCGGCGCTGCGCGGGCTGCTCGGCCCCGAGCCGCATAATCCCGACCAGGTGCTCGGCGTGTACGCCTCGGTCCTGGCGCCCGCGGTGATCTCGGCGGACAGCCCGCGTTTCCTCGGTTTCATCCCGGCCGCGCCGACCAAGGCCGCGCTGCTGTTCGACATGCTGGTCTCCTGCGCCTCGATCCAGGGCATCTCCTGGCTGGAGGCGGCCGGCGCGATCAGCGCCGAGAACCAGGTGCTGCGGCTGATCGCGGATGCGGCCGGGATGCCGGCCGCGGCGGGCGGTTGCTTCGTCTCCGGCGGCTCGGCCGGCAACCTGTCCGCGCTGGTGGTGGCGCGCGAGGTGGCCAAGCGCAAGGCCGGATCGGCGGCCGCGGGCCGCCGCTGGCGGGTGGCGGTCAGCGAGGACGCGCACTCCTCCATCGTCAACGCACTGCGGATCTGCGAGATGGACCCGCTGGTCGTGCCCGCCCCGGATCACCGGCTGACCGGCGCCGCGCTGCGGGCCGCGATCGGCGCCGATGGCCACCCCGACTCGATCGCCGCGATCGTGGCCACCTCGGGCACGACCAACGCCGGCATCATCGATGACCTGGCCGGTGCCGCCGCGGTCGCGCGCGAGTACCGGCTGTGGTTCCACGTGGACGGCGCCTACGGCGGGGCCGGCCTGTTTGCGCCGAGCATCCGGGCCCGCTACGACGGCATCGAGCACGCCGACTCGTTCATCGTGGACCCGCACAAGTGGCTGTTCGCCCCGTTCGACTGCGCGGCCCTGCTGTACCGGGACCCGTCGATCGCCAAGTCGGTGCACAAGCAGGACGCGTCGTACCTCGACGTCATCCACGACACGCCGGGGGAGTGGAACCCGACCGACTACGCCTATCACCTGACCAGGCGGGCCCGCGGCCTGCCGCTGTGGTTCTCGCTGGCGGTCTACGGGGTGACCGCGTACTCCGAGGCCATCGAGACGGCGCTCGCGCTGGCCCGCCAGGCAGCGGACGAGATCAAGGCCAGGGACCACCTGGAACTGATCCGCGAGCCCGAGCTCGGCGTGGTGCTCTTCCGCCGCCGCGGCTGGACCTCCGCGCAGTACACCCGGTGGGCGGACCGGCTGCTGGCCGACCAGGTGGCGTTCATCCCGCCGTCGGCCTGGGAAGGCGAGACCGTGGCCAGGTTCGCCTTCCTGCACCCGCACACCCCGCTGGACCTGGTGCGGGAGATCCTGGACCGGATGGACTGACGCATATAGTGAGAAGGTGGCGACAACTCGGCCAGGGGACAACGGGGTCAACGGGGTCAGCGGGGTCAGCGCGATCTTGCTCGACGCGGGCGGGGTGCTGGTCTTCCCGGAACCGGACCGGGTACTGCCGCCGCTGCATGCGGCGGGCTTCACCCCCGATTTCGCCACCCTCGAGCGGGCTCACTACCGGGCGATGGCGATCCAGGACGCGGCGGCCCTGCCGCCCGCTCAGGACACCTGGTGGCGGGAGTACCTGCTCTCCTATATCGCCGCGTGCGGGGTGCCCGAGGAGCAGTGCGAGGCGCTCGCCATCGAGGTCGACCACGGGGTCAGGGGCTACAGCTGGGCCCACGTCGGCATCGGGGCGATAGACGGCTTGCGGGCGGTGGCCGGGCTCGGCCTGCCGATGGGCGTGGTCTCCAACTCCGACGGCACGGTCGAGTCCGACCTGCGCCGCCTGGGCGTCTGCTATGCGCCCCAGACCCCGGACGCCCTCAAAGCCCCCGAACTCACCGGGGTCCCGGTCGGCGTCGTCATCGACTCCGCCGTGGTCGGCGTGGCCAAGCCCGATCCTGCTATCTTCTCCATCGCGCTGAACGCCCTGCACGTTCCGTCTGGCGGAACCGTGCTGCACGTCGGGGACAGCCTGCGCTTCGACGTGGCCGGCGCCCTGGCGGCGGGCTTGCAGCCGGTCCACATGGACCCCTACGGGTTCTGCCCGGAGCCGGCCGGGCACCCGCACATCCGCAGCCTGGCTGACCTGCCGCCGCTCGTCACCGGTTAGCGAGCCGGCTCACCCCCCTGGCGATAAACTACGGGCTCGGCTACGCCCGGCCTGAAAGTGAGAGTCGCAGATCATGCGCTGGTCCAAGATGCACATCCCGACGCTGCGTGACGACCCGGCGGACGCCGGGGCGCCGAGCCACCGCCTGCTGCTCCGGGCCGGGTATATCCGTCAGCT
>Ga0302229_10002435_pt1 | contig 13466 bp, 18 predicted proteins | sample II_Palsa_N1_3_FD_193518 | JGI IMG/M metagenome (GOLD analysis project Ga0302229, IMG submission 193518) | Peat permafrost microbial communities from Stordalen Mire near Abisko, Sweden - II_Palsa_N1_3 | ecosystem: Environmental > Terrestrial > Soil > Palsa > Peat permafrost | place: Sweden...
CTCCACGGTTATCTCTGGCCCAAGCACCGCGGCCGTGGTGTTCTGCAGGAGACGCCCGAAGCGCTCTTTGATCCATGCACACGATCGAGCCGGGGCTTCGACTGTCAGCGTTCCGTGGGCGAGCTCACGAGGGCGTAGCGGTGCCAACCAGACGCGGTAGGTGGAGTCGTCGACCGCAGCCTCGAGCTTGCTCTGCACCCGCAACCAGATCTGCTCCAATTCGGTGCTCACGGCAGCGTCGATCCGCTCCTTTGGGAGTGCGTTGGGAAATCTCCTTGAAGGGGTCTCGTGGGGAAGACCCGGCCGGCCGAATATACCCGAAGCGTGGATGTGGGTTATCGAATGGCGCGACCGACGACGCAAATGGCGAGAAAAATCGAACTCGGGGCCAGTCGGGGAGGGTGTGCGCCATCCGCGGTCGAGTCGCCCTATACTGGCTGGCTGCGCAGCTCGCGCGCCGGCGTGGTCGGCGCGCGCCTGCCGTACGACAAGGACGAGCGATGAAGCGCACCTACCAGCCCAAGAAGCGCAAGCGAGCCCGTACGCACGGGTTTCGCGCGCGCATGCTCACCCGCGGCGGGCGGCTGATTCTCAAGCGCCGGCGTGACAAGGGCCGCAAGCGCCTCTCGGCGTGAGAGGATGGCGCCGCGAGTGCCACGTCGCGCCGCTCACCGGGGACGCCTCTCGCACAGCGCCGAGTTCGAGCGGGTGTACCGTCACGGGCGCTCCTCGGCCAATCGTCACCTGGTGTTGTACAGCTTCCCCAACTCGTTGACGGAGCGTCCCCGGCTGGGGCTGTCGGTCTCGCGCAAGGTGGGCGGGGCCGTCGAGCGCAATCGGGTGAAGCGGCTCTTGCGGGAGGCCTTCAACCGGGTCGAGGGGGAGCTGAGCCCCGGCCAGGACTTGGTTGTCGTTGCCCGCCCCCCCGTGAGCGAGTTGGCTGAGCGCGAGGGCCTGGCAGGTGTCGATGCCTCGCTCGGCGAGCTGCTCACGAAGGCCGGTATGCGTACCGGTGGGCAGGTGGCTGGGGAGGAGCGGTGACGGGCGCCGAACGTCAGCGCCCGACGCGGTTTGGCCATGCCTCGCGCGTCGCCAGGACGCTCGTCAGCGCCCCGATCGTGGCCTACCAGCGGGTCATCTCTCCCGGCCTGCCGCGTCGCTGCCGCTACGAGCCGACCTGCTCGCGCTACGCCGCCCAGGCCGTTGCCGACTACGGCATACTGAAGGGCCTGGTGCTCGCCGGATGGCGCCTGCTCAGGTGCAATCCGTGGAGTGGTGGCGGGTACGATCCGGTGTCGGCGCAGCAGCTTTTCGGAGTTGTGCCGCCCTCCCAAGCGCGTCGCTGAGGCTGGGCGACCAGGCAGGCGAGCCAACCGATACCTATGCCGATCCTCGCGAACATCATCCAGGAAGCGTTTTCGCCGCTGATCAGCTTGTTCGAAGCCGTGCTCGTGTTCATCCACGACCACGCGGGCATCAGCTGGGGTTTGGCGATCGTGGGGCTGACCGTGATCGTGCGCGCGGTGATGATGCCGGCGACGTTCAGCCAGTTGCGTTCGATGCGCAAGATGCAGATGGTGGGCCCGGAGCTGAAGGCGCTGAAAGAGAAGTACAAGGACGACAAACAGCGCCAGCAGGAGGAGATGATGAAGCTCTACAAGGAGAAGGGGATCAACCCCTTTGCCTCCTGTTTGCCGCTGGTGCTGCAGCTGCCGGTGTTCATCTCGCTCTTCTACATGCTGCGCACCGACTTGAAGAAGCACATCTGTGGCCCGTCGCTCGTGTCCCACTACAACGCAGTGCACCACGCGGCGATCACCAGCGTGTCGCATCTGCCGACGAAGTACATCGAAAGCACCACCTGCCAGAGCGTGGACCCGGGGTCGGCGAAATTCCTGTTTGTGCCGGACATCACCGCGAAAGCGACAGGCATCGTGCTGATCGTGCTGCTCGCGCTCTACCTCTCATCGCAGATCGTTTCCACGCTATTGATGAGCGCCAGCGCAGAACCGAACCAGCGCTGGATGATGCTTGGGTTGCCGCTGGTGTTTGTGATCTTCTTCATCAAATATCCGGCCGGGCTGCTGATCTATTGGATCACCACAAATTTGTGGACGATCGGGCAGGGCTTCATCGTGCGCCGGCACATCGCCCCCCCGCCGCCTCCCGTCAGCAAGGGGATTCCCCCGCCAAGCAGCGGCGATTCCCCGAACGGGAAGGCCGGCGGCAATGGCGGTGGCCCGAAAGGCAGATCGGGTGGTCCGACGGGAGAACCCGAGCTCGCGGGTGTGGGGCCGGCCGGCGCTCCTCCCCCGCCGCCGCGTAAGAAGAAGAAACGGTCGGGCCGGCGGCGATGAGCGAGCGGTTGCAGGTCGATGCCGATGAGCCGGAGGAGCCGGCCGAGCTCTTGGCCGAGCTGCTCGAAGAGGTCGCAGATGGCCTCGATTTGGATTGCGAGGTGAGCGTTGAGGAGTTGGACGGGGAGCTCCGCGGCTGCATCAAGGGGGAGGATGTCGGCCTCTTGATCGGCCGTCGCGGCCAGACGATCGATGCGCTTCAGCATCTGGCGCAGCGGATCCTCTTCCACGGAGCCGGCTCGAAGGTGCGGGTGGTGATCGACGCCGACGGCTACCGCGAGCGCCGGGCCCTAACGCTGCATCAGGATGCCGACGACGCCGCCGAGGAAGCGCTGCGATTGGGAGAGCCGGTGGAGCTTTCGCCGATGCCGGCATCGGAGCGACGGGTGGTGCACGAGCACCTGCGCGAGCGTGGGGACGTGCGCACCCACAGCGAGGGCGATGAACCGGAGCGGTATCTGGTGGTCTCGCCGCTGGGGGAGTAGTGCTTGTGCGGCGGGAAGGTGTTTGAAGATCTGCCGCTGCCCCGATCCAGCGACACGCCGTTTCACGTGAAAGCCGAGGGACTCCCCGCGACTGCCTCCGCCAAGCTTGACGACCTGGTTGAGCGCTACCACTTGGGGGAGAGTCAGCGCGCGCAACTGGAGAAGATCTTGCTCCTGCTGGCGGCAGATGAGCGAGCGCCGACCACGGTACGCGATCCGGCCCGGGCTGTTGATATTCACCTCGCCGACTCGCTTGTGGCCCTTGGGGTGGAGGCGATTCCTTCGGCGAAAAGGACCGCGGACCTTGGTGCGGGTGCTGGCTTTCCGGGATTGGCGCTGGCGGTGGCGCTTCCGGCTGCGGAGTTCTGCCTGGTCGAGTCTCAAGCTCGCAAGTGCGCGTTTATCGAAGGACTTCTTGCTCGCGCTGAGGTGTCCAACGCCCGTGTGGTGCGTGCTCGCGCGGAGGGGTGGGGGGAGGGAGTGGGGGCCAGTGATGTCGTGCTCGCCCGGGCTTTGGCGGCGCCCGCGGTGGTGGTCGAGTACGCCGCTCCGCTCCTGCGGCTCGGGGGAGCGCTGGTCGAATGGCGCGGGCGCCGGGAGTCGGGCGCCGAGCGCTCGGGTCTCGCTGCGGCGCAGCGACTGGGCTTGGAGCTCGTCGAGGTCCGCCGCGTGGCGCCATACAACGGTGCCCGCGACCATCATCTCCATGTCTACCTAAAGAATCGAGAGACTCCCAGTGGATTTCCTCGCCGGGCGGGAATCGCTCGCAAGCGGCCGTTGGCGCGCTGAGGGGCGTTTCGGGGAGATAGCGCGGTTCCTGGTCAGTGCAGAGTCCAGTGGTGCCGCGTCTGGCCGGGCAACCGCTTGACCGCGATCGGCGCTAGCGTGCCGGTCACGATGGGAACGGTCTACGCGATCGCCAACCAGAAGGGCGGGGTGGGCAAGACAACGACTGCGGTGAATGTGGGAGCCTGCATCGCCGAGGCCGGCTACCGCACGCTGCTGGTGGACGTGGACCCGCAGGCGAACGCGACGGTGGGGCTGGGCTTCCCGCGAACGCAGGCCCCAGGGCTGTATGAGGTGCTGACGGGTTCGTCGATGGCTGGAGAGGCGGTTGTGGAGACGGGGATCTCTGGCTTGAGTCTGTTGCCGGCGGGTGCGGGGCTCGCCGGGGCCAACGTCGAGCTGCCGCGGCTGGAGGGGTTCGAGGGACACCTGCGCGAGAGCCTCGAGGCGATCAGGGGAGATTTCCAGTACATCCTGCTCGATTGCCCGCCATCGCTCGGCCCGCTGACCGTGAGCGCGTTGGTGGCATCGGACAGAGTGATCGTGCCGGTTCAGACCGAGTACTTCGCGCTGGAGGGCTTGGCGGGGTTGCTGGAGACGCTCGAGCTGGTGCGCCGCGAACTCAATCCTGGCCTGACGGTGGCGGGGATGCTGCTGACGATGCACGACAATCGCACCCGCCTGGGGCGCGACGTGGAGCGCGAGGTGCGCGAGCACTTCCGCGAGCTGGTGTTCCAGACGGTGATTCCGCGTAACGTCCGCGTCGGTGAGGCTCCGAGCTACGGCCTGCCGGTGACCCATCACGACCCCCACAGCACCGGCGCGGAGGCGTACTTTGCGTTGGCGAAAGAGGTGGCTGCCCGTGGCTGAGAGGGCCGCTGATCATACCCTCGCGGCGTCATCGGGCCGGGCCCGTGCCGAGCACTGTGCCCGTCCCTCTTCCTTGCGAGGCCGCGCCAACGGCCTTCTCGGGGCGCGGTTTGAAGAGGCGGCTCGTGGCTAGGCCAAGGCCAGGTATGGGCAGGGGCTTGGAGGCGATCCTCTCGGTGTCGTCTCCCGGCGCCGCGCACCAAGAGCTACGCGAGGTGCCGGTGGAGTCGATCTCGCCCAATCCCAACCAGCCTCGACGGCGATTCGACGACGAGGCGTTGAGTGCTTTGGCGGAGTCGCTGAGCGAGCGCGGGGTGCTGCAGCCGGTGCTCGTGCGACCCAAGCCGGATGGCACCTACGAGCTGATCGCCGGAGAGCGTCGCTGGAGGGCCTCCAAGATCGCAGGCTTGAAGACGATCCCGGCGCTCGTGCGTCCCCACGACGACGCGGCGTCGCTGGAGCTGGCGCTGATCGAGAACATGGCGCGTGAGGACCTCAACCCGGTCGAGGAGGCGCGGGCCTGCGCCGCGCTTGTGGAGGAGCTGGGCCTCACGCGCGAGCAGGTGGGCCGCCGCGTGGGTCGCGGCAGGGTCGCCGTCTCCAACCTCATGCGTCTGCTCGACCTCCCCGACGAGGCGCTCGAGCTGTTGGAGGGGAGCACGCTCAGCGAGGGCCACGGCCGCGCGCTGCTGCTCGCCAAGGACCACACCGCTCGTCGCCAGCTGGCGCGCTCCGCGGCCGCGGAGGGGTGGTCGGTGCGAACCGTGGAGGATCGCGCGCGGCGCAGCAACGGCGAGGCGCCGGGCGACGCGGGCGAGGGGCGCCGGGCTCGGGCGACCCGCGGCGTGCATCCCGACCAAGCGGCTGCCGCAGCGGAGATCGAGACGAGCTGGGGGGAGGCGCTCGGGGCCGAGGTGAGAGCGCGTCCGCGGGCGGATGGGAGCTACCGGATCGAGCTCTCGTTCGAGTCCTCCGAGGAGGCGCTGGCGCTGGCCTCTCGGCTTGGTGCCCGCCTTGGGTCCTGATCGGAGACGGACGCTAGAATCCCTCGCTGCGGGCGATTAGCTCAGTTGGTTAGAGCGCTTCTCTGATAAGGAGTAAGTCTCCGGGGTTTTGGCCCCATTTTCCGGCTTAAATCAGCCGATTCCGTCCGATTCCTGCGCTAAAGTGTGCCCTGAATGTGCCCCGCTGAGCGCATATCAGGCGGCCAAGCCCTAGCTCTATCCGGCGCTCAACTCCTGGCCGCTATCGACGGTTCGCGCTTGCGCGATCTCTTCGTTCTCGGTAGCGCGAAACCTCAGCCCCACGCCCGCAAGCGCGACAAGGCCCTCCCCGATCAACGCTTTGTTCAGACCACCTGTCGCAGCGGGCGTCAAAGCGTGAGCAGCGCGCAGCGCCAGCACTGCGCCCAGGTCTCCCACCACCGAGACGGCAGCGGCCCCGATAAGCGCGGAGCCCGCGACACGCAGGCGACGAATGGAGGTGGCAGCTCTAGCCGCCGCTGCGATCGGGGCAAGCGCGGCGCTCGGCTGTCTCATGCAGACAACTATCTACGCTCATGGCGGACATTGGACGCCCAAAGCGGGCGGATCGCCTGATGTCCGTCCAGCGCCACAACATCGCTGACGGCACACGCTGGAAGGTTCGATGGCGTCAAGCCGATGGCGTCATGCGTGCCCGCTCGTTTACGAGCAAGCAGGAGGCGATTGCTTTTGACGCCGATGTGAAGGCGCGCAAGTACAAGGGCGAGACGCTGCCACGCGCCCACCACGAAACGATCGCCGAGGCTTTTGACGAGTGGTGGCGCCTGCGCGGATCAACCAAGGCGCCAGCGACACAGCGCACGTACCTCGCTGCTTGGAACCCGCATGTGCGTGGTCGCTTCGACCATCACGACATCCACGAGCTTGTATCCAATCCGCAGCTCCTTGACGAGCTGGCCGCTGACATGCGCGAGCGCGGTGTCGGCAACGCTGCGCAGCGCAAGGTGCTGGTCGTTTTGTCTGCCGTCCTAACGGCCGCAGTGGAGTGGAGGCGAATCCCGGTCAACCCCGTCTTGGCAATGCACAAGCCACCGGGAACGCGAGAGCGAATCCCGCACCCGTTTCCCCCCGTCGTCGTGGAGCGCATCCGGCTTCGCATGACGCGACGAGAGACCAAGGACCCAACCGGAACACGCGCGATGGGCGATGCGTGTCTCGTCAGCCTGCTCAGCTACGCGGGCTTGCGTCCCGGCGAGGCTCTAGCGCTGACGTGGGGCGACATCGGCACCCGAGCGATTGCCGTAGACAAGTCCGTCAGCGACGGATGCGAAGGCCCTACCAAGACAGGCGCCGTCCGGTCTGTGCCATTGGCTCAGCCCCTAGCTACCGACATGGCCGAGTTTCGATACGCCCTCAATGCACCTAGCGACGACGCCCTGGTCTTTGCCGCAGCAGACCGCGACTGTTGGTCGCGGTCGGACTGGAACAACTGGCGCAATAGGGTTTGGAACCCGACCATGAGCGGTCTCGCGCAAGGCGAAGAAGCCTTGCAGCGCTTGGCGACCGCCGTTCCATACGACTGCCGAGCCTCTTTCGTCAGTCTCTACCTGCGCGCCGGTCATAGCCCGTTGGAGGTCGCGCAGTGGGCAGGCCATTCCCCGGCCGTCATGTTCAAGCACTACGCCCACGTCATCGACGAGCTGGTCGGCGAGCCCGTGCTACCCGTCAATGAGCAGATCATCCGTGCGCGCGTGGCGGTCAAGCAGATGTCCCCCGGTGAGCTAGATGACCTTGCCGCTGAACTCCTGCAGCGGCCGAAAGTAGGGGCGGGCTCCGGTGTCGATGCCATGTACTCGCCGCACGTCGCGCCCGACATACCCAAAGACCCACCCAAAACGGCCTAGATACTGATTGGAGGGGTAGCCAGCCGCACTTCGCGCGGCTGGCCCGCCACCCACCCCGCCCGATTTGCAATAGGGAAGCGCCTCACGCCCCTGGTCTTTACGGTTGTCCTATTGGACGCCCTTTCGCTACCGCATCCCACCGACCCAACATAGTTGTGCCACTGGGATGCGCTAGCAGCCCAGTGGCGTGAGGCGCAGTGGTGCGGCATCGGGCGGGGTGGGTGGCGGGCAGATGGATGATGAAGAAGAACAACCACTTGAAAACAAAAGACAAGAAGAAGAACAAGCGGAAGTAGCCCGAGCCGTCACGATTAAATAAGGAGTTGGCGCGAAGGATCGGGCTACTTCCTTCGGCGATGGGATGGGCGATCGTCGGCGCTCGCTACTTGCTCGCGTGCCGCTCGGCCTCGCGTAGAAGCTCAGACGCAGGAATGCCAAGACCATCCGCGATCTGCCAGAGCGCTCGCAAGCTGATGTTTCGCTCGCCGCGCTCGGCGTCGCCCACGTACTTCGTCGTGAGGCCGCAGAGGTCGGCCAGCGCTTCCTGGGTCAGCTTGCGCTCGTCGCGGAGCGAACGTATCGCGGCGCCGAAGGCGCGGTGTCGAGGGCCGAGCGGCGGCATCCGCGCACCCTGTCCGACTGCTGCCTGTTCGTCCACGAACTATCAGGGGGAATCGCTGCTAGAGTCCCGCGCGCTTATGGCCGACGTGCCGTCGCGCCAGGGTGCCGGGCCGAGACACGGCAACGGTATCCGAGCGTCGGATGACCGCAAGCAAGTCCCTACAAACATAATGGCCCCGGCGACGGCTGTACACCGCCCCGGGACCGTGGCAAAGGAGCATTACCTCCCATGCACACGCAGACTAACCCAGGGGAGTCCGAGGAGTTCGCCCGCCTTGATGGGGCGATCCTCGGACTTCTCGTCACGCCGTACAACTCGGACTTCTCGTCACGCCGTACAACCCGCGCCCGTGGTCCGAAGATGAGATCGCACGGGCGATCACCCTACCCGGTGATGTCCACGACGCCGTAAAGCGGCTGCACAAGGTCGGGCTCGTCCACCGCTGGCACATGCTCGTGAGCGCGACCGCAGCGGCGGTTCGCAGCGAGGAAATCGCACAGGAACCCGACGACAATTCGCTGCTCGCGGCAGATCGGCGCATGGAAGGCGAAGTGCTGCACGTCCTCTTGCGCACGAGGAACGTCATGCCGATGTCAGAGAAGGACATCCGCCGCGCGCTGCGCATCAAGAAGAAGGACAAGCTCGGCGTCCTCGACGCGCTGAATCGCTTGCGCACAGCGGGGCTGGTGGACCGTCCTGGCGGGCTGGCCGTCGTGTCCGACGCGGCGGTACGGCTCGACGCGATCGACCCCTCGTGACGAGCGTGCGCGTCATGCACGTCACGGAGCTGCGTCTCAGTCCGGCTGCCCTGGCTTGCCTCCGGGCGGCGGACATCTTCTTCGCCGATGAGCTATTGGAGCATCCCGTAGATGAGCTGATCCCGCTCGGCGTCGGGCCGAACGAGCTGTACGAGGTCGTCTGCCGCCTCGCGGAACACGACCTTTGCCTGCCGCCATGCCGGGGTGGGCGCAAGCTCCGTCCTCCGAAGGAGCGCGATCTGGAGGTTTTCCGGCTCCGGGTCGTGGAGGGCCTGACGCTGATTGAGGTCGGCGAGCGGGTGGGCCTGTCGCGGGCACGGGTCCGCCAGCTCACGCGGCTGTCCTTCGGGCTCGGCGGGGTGGTGCCCACGGTGAAGGCCCGCAGGTGGGCCGTGACCGAGGCGCGGCGCCGCCAGCAAGAGGGGTCGTCCACCCTCCGGTTCAGCCGAGCATCGGCGTAGGTTTGGGGCGCCGAGCTTGGGGAGCGACCCAGGCTCGGCGCTCCGCATTGGCTGATGGCGGCTCGACCGTGGCGACGGGTGCCGCTTCTCGTGGACGGTCGAGCAGCATCCAGCGGATTCCGTTGTGACCACCTGAGCGCGTTTCGCTCCCTGTAGCTGAGCGGACGGCCCTTGCCCGTCAACCCCTTCGGCCTCCCTCCATACCGGCCGACCCTCCGGCCTCCGGGGTGGACAGCCTGCGGCGCCGCCCGCTTGGCGCTCGGTATCGAACCACTCACAGGAGGTCATACCGACATGCCCCGCAGGAAAACCGCAGCAACACCCGCACCCGAGAGCAGCCCCACTCCCAGCACGAGCCGAGGACCGGCGCTCAACCGCGCCACCCTCATCTGTCGCCTGACCCGCGACCCGCAGCTCCGCCACACCAAGAGCGGACGCGCCGTCTCCACTCTGCGCGTCGCCGTCAACGACGGCCCCGAGCCCACATTCCACGATGTCGTCGTGTGGGGTCGCACGGCCGAGGTCGTCTGCCAGTACATGCGCAAGGGTCGCCTCATCCACGTCGAAGGTCGCATCCAGCTTCGGAGCTGGACCGCCAAGGACGGCAACGAGCGCCGCAACGTCGAGGTCATCGCCAACCGCGTGCAGTTCCTCGGCAGGGGCGCATCCCCGGCCGTGGACGGGGAGGCGGCGTGATGAGCACCGAACCTCGCATCTACGTCGCCTGCCTGGCGGCATACAACAATGGCCGGTTGCATGGCGAATGGATCGACGCGGATCAGTCCGCCGACGAGCTGCACGAAGCGGTTGCACGGATGCTCGCTGCGTCACCGCAGCCGGGCGCGGAGGAGTGGGCCATCCACGACTACGAGGGCTTTGGCTCCCTGCGTCTCGGCGAGTACGAATCGTTTGAGCGCATCGCAACCATCGCGGCGGGCGGCGCCCAACACGGCGACGCTTTCAGCGCATGGCTTTCCTACGACGAATCGCAGGACGCGACCGACATGCAGTCCTTCGAGGACGCATACCGTGGCGAGTGGGATTCGCTTCGCGCATACGCCGAGGACTACGCGGAGTCGACCGGCATGTACGACGCCGCCGAGAAGTCGGGATCGCAGTACGTCGTCGTGGACATCGACATGCTGACGCGCGACCTCGACATCGAGCTATACACCGCCCGCTCGGATCACCGCACGGTCTACGTCTTCGATCCGAACGCCTAACGACTGTCGTGGCCTCACGCCGAGCCCGGCTTGCTCCCACTCACACGGCTCTCGTGCAACAGCGAGCCGTCGATGATCCACTCCCAGGTCGTGCCTGCCGACCTGACTTCGCGCCCCTTCGCGTCAACGGTCGGCAAGTCCATCGTGTAGTCGTCCTCGCCGGACCAATACGCGCGCCATAGATGCTCGATCGACTGCGCGTCTAGCATCGCTCGTCCGTATGCGTAGCGCGCGAGCGAGACAATCTCCATGTTGACGCGCGTCGCGCGCAGGACATTCTCAGTCTTGAACCGCTGCACAGTGTCTAGCGGCCAACTCGGCCCATATCTCGCGTTGACTGCGCGGCAGCCATCCATCGACTCGAAGGCATAGATACCCGTCAGCCTGGATGGAGCACCCTTGAAGTACGCGCGGCGTGCCAGCTCCGCGTCGTACTCGACGCGGTAGCCATTGATGGTCCCGACGACAAATGGCGACATAAAGCCCGTCGATACCGACGGGTTCGGAACGAAGGGAAGAAAGTCCGCGCGGCCCTCTACATACGCTGCGGCGAAGTCGGGATCGCTCATCGCCGCTAGGACCGACGATGTGTACTGGCCCGTGATCTGTAGGTTCATCACGGCCATTGAGTTGCCTGGGTCTACGAAGACGTAGACCCACTCGGGCACTCCCTGCTCGGATGCCATAGCGCCATCCTCCCACGGCCGCAGGCAGGAGTCGCTTGCGTGAAAGAGCCGAGTGGCAGGCGGGGGCGACTTAAGGCCCCGGCGCATTTGCATTCTCAATGCTATACGTCTATGTAATCGACCCTGACCAGGCCGGGCCAACGTGCTCACGATCCGCGCCGCCAAGAATCCGGGCTACTACGAGCAACCTGAGTTTGCCCGCGATGACTACTACGAAGAGACCGGCAGCGTACCCGGCCGGTGGGTCGGCCGGGGAGCCGAGACGCTTGGCCTGCGCGGTGGCCCCGAGCGAGGGCAGCTCGGAACACTTCTGACCGGACACTCGCCGATTACCGGCGAGAGGCTTGCCGGAGGTCGCGGGCGCCCGCCGAGCAACGCAGGATTCGATCTGACGTTCACGGCTCCCAAGTCGGTCAGCGTTCTACTTGCAGTCGGCGACGACGAGACGCGGCAAGCCATCCTCGACGCTCAAAACAGCGCAGCTCGCGCCGGTCTGGACTACCTAGAGCGACACGAGTGCTTTGCCCGCAGAGGCACGAACGGAATCAACGTCATACCCGCAGACGGTTTCGTCGGCGGGGCATACACGCATGAGATGGCGCGCTCAGGAGATCCCCACCTGCACACACACGTCGTCATCGCCAATCGAGTACACGCCGCCGATGCCCGATGGACAGCGCCCGACATGCGCCCGGTCTACGCAGCCGCAAAGACCGCCGGGACGATCGCCGAGGCGACCTTGCGCAAGGAGCTGACGCAATCTCTAGGCGTGCGTTGGCGCGCAGTCGTCCACGGCACAGCGGAGATTGACGGCGTGCCAAACACCGTCCTCGATCACTTCTCACGGCGCCACACCGAGATTAAGGAGCTGGCCCTCGCCCGTGGCTGGACCAGCGAGCGCGGCATCGCCGAGATACAGCGCGAGACCCGCGACCGCAAGCCGCAGCTCGATCGTGACATAGCCCAGGCGGCATGGCGCGCACGCGCCAGCGAGCACGGACTCACCGCGAGCAACGTTGCCAAGGTGCTCGGCAAGTCGGAGCTGCGAACTCCACGCCGCGACCTCGCCAAGCTGGCCGCGCACATGGCCGGACCTACCGGCCTCACGCGGCAGGAGTCGACGTTCAACCGGCGCGCGCTCATCCAGGGCATCGCCGCCGCCTATCCCGAGGGCATATCCGCAGCCGACTTGGAGAAGGCAGCCGACCGCTTCCTAGTCGAGCACGGCATCGCCGTATCTACTCGCATCGGTCACGAGCCCGCGCGCTACACGACGCTTGACATGCTGGCTACCGAGGCCCGCTTGATCGACGTGGCGACCGCTCGCCCGCGCGGAGTGCCGTTCGTGCGCTCGTCCCAAGTCGAGCGCGTCATCGCCCGCTCGCCTCAGCTCGGCGACGACCAGGCCGACGCAGTTCGCCACCTGACATCGGGCGCGGCGCGTATTCGTCTAATGGAGGCGCACGCCGGTTACGGCAAGACCACTGCGCTCCGCGCCGTCCGAGAGGCTTACGACGCAGCCGAGGTGCCCGTGATCGGAACCGCATGGCAGGGCCAGGCCGCGCAGGAGTTGAAGCAAGGCGCCGGGATCGACGCCAGCACGGCCGCGCGCCTGCTGGACCAGATCGCGCGCAAAGAAGGCCCGATCCCTGACCGGGCCGTCGTGATCGTGGACGAGGCGAGCGCCATGCCAACCCGTGCGCTGGCGACGTTGGCCGACGAGGTTGCCCGCCGCGATGGTCGCCTCATCCTCGTCGGCGACCGCGATCAGCTCCCCTCGATAGACGCGGGCGGCGCCTTCGCGAGTCTCGGCGACCGGCTAGGCGTCGCCCATCTGCAAGAGAACCGTCGCCAGCGCGACGAGCTACAGCGCGCCGTGGCCGGAAATCTCGCCGTGGGCCGGGCGCCCGAGGCGATAGCGCTTCTCCACGAGCACGGCCGCTTCCAGACTTACGACGACGCACGCCAAGCACGCGCCGACTTGATCGAGGCATGGACGGCAACCTCGCTTCAAGCTCCAGACCGAGCGCTCATCTTGGCGCACGACCGTCGCGATGTCGCAGAACTTAACCAGCTCGCCCGCGCACAGCTCGACGCGGCCGGTCAGCTTGGACGAACCCGCCTTCTCGCCAACGGTCGGGAGTGGGCGGTCGGCGACCGGCTTCTCTGCCGTCGCAACGACTACCGCCCCGACGTAGATGTCCGAAACGGCACCCGCGCCACCGTGACCCATGTCGATCGCGCAACGCAGACCGTCGCAATTCGCACCGATGATGGTCGCAACGTCAAGCTGCCCCCCGACTATTTGGAGCACGCGGACTACGGCTACGC
>Ga0302229_10002436_pt1 | contig 13464 bp, 12 predicted proteins | sample II_Palsa_N1_3_FD_193518 | JGI IMG/M metagenome (GOLD analysis project Ga0302229, IMG submission 193518) | Peat permafrost microbial communities from Stordalen Mire near Abisko, Sweden - II_Palsa_N1_3 | ecosystem: Environmental > Terrestrial > Soil > Palsa > Peat permafrost | place: Sweden...
AAACCCGGCGGAACGGGTAGAGCTGAGCGAAGAAATACACGAACGCGGGAACCACCACGCGCTCCCACCCGGTGGCCGTCCGCAGCAGCGCCATCTGCGAGACCAGATCCCGGTCGTCCCCCTCGGCCGCGGTCACCAGAGCGCGCAGCGCACCGGGCTCCCAGCCGATGTCGGCGTCGGTGAACAGCACATAACCGCACCCTGGATCGGCGCGGCTGGCCCGGCCAGGATCTGAGCCAGCCGGGATGCCCGCCGCCCGCAGACCCTGGGCCATCGCCCACACCTTGCCCGCCCAGCGCCCGGCAGCGTCCGGGGGTACCGGTGCTTCGGGGGCTTCGGGAGCTTCGGGGGGTTCCGGGGCTTCAGGGGGCGGCGTCCCGGCGACCACGCGCAGCGTCCGGGTCGACCCGCGGCCGAGCCGGGCCGCGACCTCGGCGGTGCCATCGGTGCTGCCGTCGTCGACCAGGATGACGCTCAACGGACCCGGATAATCCTGTCCGAGCAGCGCGGGCAGCGTGGCCGGCAGTATGGCGGCTTCGTTCCGGGCCGGGACCACCGCCACGACATCGGGCCAGCGGCCGGGCTCACCCGTGACCTGCGGTAGCCACTGGCTGGCCCGCCAGTACCCGCCGTGCCCCACGACTAGGTAGGCCCACACGGCCGCGGCCACCGTCGCCGCACTACTCAACGCCAGCATCCCGGCAGCCTCTCACACACCAGCCGGCTCTTCCCGCCCGGCGGGCCGTCGAGGATAACACGATTAATGGCGCATAAGTGATCCGGAAAGCAGCGGCGGCGTTCGATCGGATCCGGGCGACACGCTATCGGTGACCACTGCTTTTAGGGTTTCCTTTGTGTCCGGAGGCCTCTCCCGGAGAAGTTAGATCCCGTTCGCGGCGTCAGTTACCTCGGTGCTCCAGTACGCAGGGAGCGTGCTGTAGTTCGGCGGCTCGGCCTCGTCGGTCTCGTAGAAGTTCCCGATCCCGTCCTTGATCGCATCGGAGATATCGGTCCCGATGGTCGAGGAGGTCCCTGCGGCTAGGGTCGCGGAGAAGTAATGCGATGCATATCCGCTCATCCAGGCCGGGAACGTGGTCTCCTCGAACCCGGTCACGGAACCTTCCGTGGTGGCAGGTCCCTCGAATATCTGGAGGACTTCCTTCGGCCCGAAGATGTCGGCCGCGCTGGTCCCGTACGTGGTCCCGGGGCCGAACATCATGTACTTCGCGGACGGGGAATCCCGGTACAGGTCACGGTAATACTTGGTGCACGCGATGTTCGCGCCGCCATCAGAGCAGGTACCCGAGGGCGCCATCTCATCGAACAGGAAGCTGCTAACCCCGTACCACATCGCCGCGTCGGCCATCTCCGTCACGATGGTACTCAGGGACGTAGCCCCGTAGTTGGTGCTGATGTAGTAAAGCGGGATGATGCCCGCCTTCTGCAGCGCGGTGATGGTGGCGGGCCACGCCGGGTTTTCCGCGTCGGCCGGCTGCCCGTTGCACCCGGAGCCCGAACCATCTGGCGCGCAGATGTCCACGATAGCGCCCCCGACCGTGCGGGCCGAGGACTCTACCTGGCCCCAGGACGGGAGAGTCGGATACGCGTACAGGGTGGTGATGATGTTCTCGCTTACCGCGGCGTGGGCACTGGGAGCAAAGGCGATGGCGGCCAGCACTGGCGTGACGCCCAGGAGTCTCAGCTTGTGATACATGACGAGAAATCTATCGCCAGAGCACCCGGTCAAGGAGTCGGCCACGAACCGGCCCACGTGGTTCTCAAGCGGCTTCACTAACGGTGCGGCCAAGAAATCATCCACCACCGGCGCGAGTTCCGCCGCCTCGGTGACCAAGGCGAGGTGACCGCCGTGGTAGACGCGCAGCCGCGAGTCCCGGATGAGCCGGTGCATCAGCCGGGCATTGACCAGCGGGATGATCGGGTCGTCGTCCCCGGCCAGGATGAGCGTCGGCTGGCGCAGCCACGGCAGGAACGGCAGGCTGGCCCAACCCGCCGCGGCGGTGAGCTGGTACAGGTAGCCGCGCGACGGGCCGACCCGGAGACCGTCGTGCATCGCCGCCACGATCTCCGCGGAATCGATTCTCGCCAGTCCGCCGTAGAGGTCGCCGGCGACCCGCTGCAGGTAGTCGGGGTCCAGGTAACGCCGCGGTGTCGCCAGGCGGATGAGGACCGAAGGCCCAGCCGGCACCATCGGCGTGCCCGTCGCGGTCGCGACGAGCACCAGCCGACGGCACCTGGCCCGCTGAAACGCGGCGAAGTGCTGGGCGACGCCGCCGCCCCAGGAGATGCCGAGCACGTCGACGCGATCGTAGCCGAGCTCGGTCAGCATGGCCGCGATCAGCCGGCAGAGCCAGCTGAAGCGGTACGGCCAGCCCGGCGGGGGCGAGCCGCCGACGCCCGGCGGGTCGAACCTGATCACCTCAACGGCCGGATCGAGCTGGTCCACGAACGGCTGGAGCAGTTCGAGGCTGGCACCGATGCCGTTGATCAGCAGCAGCGGGACGCGCTGTGTCCCGTCGGCCAGGCCAGACCGGACCGAGACCCGGAGCAGCTGGCGCCCGACGGCGACGCTGCGTACCTCAGCGGTCGCGGACATAGGTTCCGGGTGCGACGCACTGGACCGGGTAGCCGGAGCGGCCGAGGAAGGTGACCTTGGGGTTGTTGTCACGCGGGTTGACCATGGAGGCTATTGTGCCCGCTGGTGCACAGCACGAACGTCACCGGGCCGCCGAGCAGCTGCGTCGTGGCGTAGCACGACTGCCACCGGCAGCGGTCATCGGCGACGCCCGCGATGACCTAGGCATCGACGTCGACCTTCTCCGCCTACGCCGCGTCGTCCGCGGACTTCAGTTGGCGTCCTCGGGCGGGTGCACCTCGCGGCGCAAGATCTTGCCGGTGGGCCCCTTGGGCAGCGACTCCACCAGCCAGACCTGCCGCGGGTACTTATACGCCGCCACCTTGTCCTTGGCGAACTCGCGCAGTTCGGAAGGCGTCGCGCTGGCGTCCGGCTTCAGCGCCACGGCGGCGCCGACCTCCTCACCGAGGTCGGGGTGAGGGATCCCGATCACGGCGACCTCGGCGACCGCCGGGTGCTCGTGCAGGACCTCTTCTAGCTCGCGCGGGTACACGTTGTAGCCGCCCCTGATGATCAGGTCTTTCTTGCGGTCGACGATGTAGTAGTAGCCGTCGGAGTCCACCTTGGCCAGGTCACCGGTGCGGAACCAGCCGTCCGTGATGGCCTCCGCGGTGGCCTCGGGCTTGCCCCAGTAGCCCTTCATCACGTTGTGGCCGCGGATGGCGATCTCGCCGATCTCTCCCTCTGCCGCGGCCTGGCCCGTATCGTCGATCAGCCGCATCTGCACGCCCTCGATCGGGGTGCCGATCGAACCGGGCTTGCGGACCCGGTCCGGGTGGTTGAACGACGCGACCGGGGACGTCTCGGACAGCCCGTAGCCCTCGAGGATGATGCAGCCGAACTTCTCCTCGAAGCCGCGCAGGATCTCCACCGGCATCGACGCGCCGCCGGAGACGCACACCCGGAGCGTCGCGGCCATCGCCGGATCGGCCTCCGGGTGGTGCAGCAGGGCGGCGTACATCGTCGGCACGCCTTCGAAGATGGTCACCTTGTCCCGCTGGATAATCTCAAGCGCCTTGGCCGGGTCGAACCTGGGCAGCAGGGTCAGCGTGCCCCCGGCCACGACGGTCGCGTTCAGGCCGCAGGTCAGGCCGAAGACGTGAAACAGCGGCAGGCAGCCCATCATCACGTCGTCCGGGTCGTTCTTCAGCAGCGTCCGCGCGGTCAGTTCCGCGTTGCGGACCAGGTTGGCGTGGGTGAGCTGGGCACCCTTCGGCTTGCCGGTCGTGCCCGAGGTGTACAAGATGACCGCGTCGTCGTCATCTTCGCGGCCTGGCTGTTCGGTCGCCGGGGCATAATCGGCGAGCAGGTCGGCCAGGTCGGGGGTCGCGACGGTGATCGCCTGGGCTCCGGCGTCGGCGGCGCCCTTGGCGGCTTCCCCGGCCGCGGACTGCCAGGCCAGCACCACCCGGGCCCCGGAGTCGCTCAGGTAGTAGCCGACTTCACGGCTCTTGAGCAGCGGGTTCATCGGCACCACGACCGCGCCGGCGGCCAGCGCGCCGTAGAACGCGATCGGGAACGCCGGGACGTTCGGCAGCATCAGCCCGACCCGGTCGCCGGGCTCGATACCGGACGAGGACAGCAGCCTGCTCACCCGCCCGGCCGCCTCGCGCAGCTGCGCGTAGGTCAGGACCAGATCGTCCATCCGCAGCGCGACCCGGTCCGGCTGGTCCGCCGCCGCCTGGTCGAGATGAGAGCTGAGATTCGTCATGGCATCCTCCAGTCCGCGCCGCTGCGGCAATCAGAACCGTCACGGTCCCACTTGTAAGCATCCTCCTCGCCTCAAACGGATTCAAATGCCCCCCCACCTGCGACCTCAGCCCCGGCCGAGGTACGGCATCGTGGTCGCCGTGATGGTGAGGAACTGGACGTTGGCGTCCAGCGGCAGGGACGCCATGTACAGCACGGCGTCGCCCACATGGCGGGCGTCGAAGGTGGGCTCGGCCAGGATGGAGCCGTTCGCCTGGAGAATGCCGCGGCTGATCCGCTCGGTCAGTTCGGTGGCCGCGTTACCGATGTCGATCTGCCCGCAGGCGATGCCGAACGCCCGGCCGTCCAGCGAGAGGGATTTGGTCAGGCCGGTGATCGCGTGCTTGGTGGCGGTGTAGGCGACGCTGTTCGGCCGGGGCGTGTGCGCGGAGATCGAGCCGTTGTTGATGATCCGCCCGCCGCCCGGGGTCTGGGCCTTCATCATCCGCACCGCGTGCTGGGCGCACAGGAAGGCGCCGGTGAGGTTGGTGTCGACCACCTGCCGCCAGTCGGCCAGGTCGATCTCGTCGATCCCGGCCGCGGGCCCGAACTGGCCGGCGTTGTTCACCAGCAGGTCCAGCCGTCCCCACTGCCGCTGGACGGCCTCGAACAGTGCGGCCACCGACGGCGGCGACGTCACGTCGGCCGGCACGACGAGCGCGGATTCGGCCGGCCAGTCGGCGATCGCGGGGTCGGCGGTCTCGGCGCTTTCCATCAGCGCTGCCTCGCGCCGGCCGGCCAGCGCGACCTGCCAGCCCGCGCCGAGCAGGGCCCTGGTGATGGTCCGGCCGAGCCCGGAACCCGCCCCGGTCACAACGGCTACGCCCATGGTTAAGCCCTTCTGAAGGTAGGAACAGGGGGTCAGGGGACGACGGTGACCGGCCACCGGCCGGCCTTGACCAGCCGCACCGCCAGCGACCCGACGAACCGGTGGCCGGCCTTGGTCGACGCGCCGACGATGACCGCGTCGGCGCGCACCTCGTCGGCCACCCGCCGCAGCTCGTTAAACGGGTCGCCGCGCGCCGCGATGAACGTGATCTGCACCCCCAGTACTGCGGCGTACTCCTCCGCCCGCTGCCGCAGGCCGGCCGCGCTCTCCTCGAGGGCCTCGCCCTGGGCGGCGATGACGCCCGCCCCGCCCCCGGCGGCGGCGCCGTACATGGCGGACAGCTGCTCCACATAGAGGCAGACCAGGCGGGCGCCCTGGCGCCGCGCCAGGCCGGCCGCGTACGCCCCCGCGCGCAGCGATGTCACGGAATCATCCACGCCGACCAGGATGACCTGGGGCCCGTCGGTGCCCAGTTCGAAGGCTCCGCCCTGTTGCTCCGTCACACGCGAATTATAAGGATCAATCGGAACGGGCGGTGGTGGCAGCGCCCGCCGACGTACGGACACAGTCAAGCCGGGAGTCCAGGCGGACCCCCGGCTTGACGCTCGTTGTCAGCCGTGCTCGTTTGTCAGCCGCGCCCTCTTCAGCCGCGCGGGAGAGCGATCATGCCATCGGTGTTGCCGGCCGAGTCCAGGTAGAACCCGACCAGGTCGCCGGCGTCGTTCACGCCGTTGATGGTGGTGGTGCCGATGCCTTGCGGGTCGTCCACGGTCGTGAATCCGTGCCCGGGCCGCCAGGTGAAGCCGTGCATGGTGGCGGTGCTGCCGGTGCCGACGGTGTACGCGCCGACCACCTCGTCGCGGTCATTGACGCCGAAGGCCTGGGTCATCGAGGCCCCGGGGACCGCCAGCGTGATGAACTGGCCGTCGTGCAGCCGCAGGAAGGCGTCGGTCAGCGAGGAGGTCTTGGCGTAGAAGCCGGCCACGTCGCCGTCGTTGTTGATCGCCGCGGCGGTCAGGCTCAAGCCGTCCACGCCGCCGGGCACCAGCACCCGGGTGAACGTGCGGGTGCGGATGTTGTACTCATAGCCGCGGTTGCTGCCCTGCGCGTTGGTGTAGAACCCCACCGCGACGTCGTGGTCGTTGACGCCAAGCAGCTGGTCGACGGGCGGGCTGGCGTTGTCGCCTGTCGGGAAGTTCACGCTGTAGAACCTGCCGCCGACGGAGAAGAAGCCGAAGTTGTCGTTGACCATGCTGGCGGTGTTCATGTTGGACCAGAAGCCCACCGTGACGCCGTTGTCGTTCAGGCCGGTGACCTGGGTCTGCACCGAGCCGGGGAAATTCTCGTTCCGATAGGTGTTGTGGCTCAGCAGGTATCCCTTGTTGGGGTGGCCCTGCGCGCCGGATCCGAAGTAGCCGGCGATCACGCCCTCGTTGTCCACGCCGAGCAACTGGTTGAACGTCAGGTCGCTGGCGTTGTCCACGGTGCGGAACTGGTACCCGCTCGGATGCGTGGTGCTGGCGCCCGCGGGACCCGCCAGGGCCAGGGCCGCCGTCATGGCGACCGCTCCCGACGCAGCTACGGCCACGCCCGCACGTCGCAGTGAGATCTTCCGCAGCACACGGCTAGCAGTTTTCATTGTGGTCTCCTGTTTCCGGCCGGCAGATGAGGTTTTACCGGTGAGGCTGCCCGCCTTGTCCCTCGCCTTGGACAGGATCACCAGCGGTCCCAGGGGGAATCTCGGGAGGCTAGAGGGGAACCTCGGTGCCCAGATGCCAGGCGTCGGCCGCGATACGCCAGGACCCGTCGGGCTGGGCGCGCACCACGGCGCAGCCGTGCCCGTGGTAGCTGACGTGCTCGCCGTCCGGATCGGTTCCTGTGGTGTGCCGCTCGCAGATCACCAGGGCCACGCCGGGGGCGGTTAGCACCGTCCCGATCCGGACCGCCAGCGGGAGCCGCAGAGCCATGAAGCTCCTCAGCGCGCTGCGGACCTCGGCACCGCTTACTTCACCACTAGGGACGTCGCCGTCCGCGCTTGGCTGCTGCCGCCGCCAGGTGACAAGCCGGGCCGCACCCTCGTACTGCGCCAGGGCGGCTTCGAGGTCTCCGTCGCTAAGCGCCTGGGACACCAGCTCAAGAGCCTCCTGCGGCCGGCGCGCGGCGGGCGGCTGGATCGGATCGGACACCTGCGGGCACCTCCATTCGGGATAAATGGGCCGGGCCTGTGTGCCGCGAGTGTGGCAGGCTGGCACCGGGGGAATGGAGCACCACCGGGGGAAACGCTGGGGGGCGGTCAGGAGATGCTCAGCAGCCGCCGGTAGAGCGCGGTGGTTTCGGCCGCCGGAGGGACGCCCACCTGATCGCGCAGCACCTCGACCAGCTCTTCGTAGTGCCGGACGGCGCGGGCGGTCTCGCCGAGGCGGTCCCAGCAGCTCATCAGCTCCCGGTGCGCGGACTCGTTGAGCGGCTCGTGCGCGACGGCCCGGCGGAAGGCCGCGGCCGCCGCCTGATGACGGCCGGCCGCCGCCTGCAGTCGGCCCGTGGCCAGCAGCGCCGACTCATAGGCCCGGCGCAGCTCGTCGCGGCGCACCAGCGCCCATTCACCGGCCGCCATGCCGTCGAGGAAATCCCCGCCGTACGTGGCGATGGCCCGCTGCAGGTCGGGCAGGGCGGCTTCGGACGGGCGAGCCCGGCGGGCCGCCAGCAGCGCGTCCTCGAAGGTCGTCACGTCGCATTCGTGCGACCGCGACCGGTCGAATCGGTACTGGCCGTCCGCGTACACCACCCAGCCAGGATCGCCGAGCGCACGGCGCAGCTCACGCAGTGCCGTATGCAGCGCGTTACCGAGCTGCGAGCGCGACAAGTCGGGCCACAGGGCCGCCGCGATCTGGTCCTTGGTCATCGGCGGGGAGGAGACGAGCAGGAACATCAGCTCACGCGGCTTGGCGTAGCTCCAGTCCGCGGCGGTCAGGGCAACGTCGCCGAACTCGACCACGGCCGCCCCGAGCGCTCTGATGCGAAGCGTCCCGGTGACCGCGGCACCCGACTTCGCCCCGGGCTGCGAAGCCCGGGGCCGCGCGGCCTTTCGCTGGGCGGCCCGGGTCGCTCCCGCCGGGGCTCCCCCCGCGGCCGGTCCGTCCGGGGGTGATGCGGCCGGGGGTGATGCGGCCGGGGGGAGCGTCCCGGCCGACGGCAGGTCGGCGGTCAGCTCATCGGGGCTGGCTAGCGCGCCCTGCCGCAGGGCGGTATCGAACGCCTCATCGCCGAGCAGGGTCCGCACCGCTTGGCTGGTCTGGTTATGTTGCAGCCGCTCACACGGGGCGATCACGGTGCCGATCGCGTCGCGCATGGCCTCGGCCGCTCCGAGCAGCCGTGCCGCCTGATGCACGTCGGCCCGGGCGAGCGCGATCCAGGCGAGATCTTCGAGCACGCTGGACAACCGCCAGCGGTCGCGCAGCTCGCTGTGCAAGTCAAAGCTGCGGCGCAGCATCGAGACGGCGGCGAGGTCGCCATCGGTGGCCGCGAGCAGACCGAGTTGCTCGACCGCCCACGCGATGCCCTCCCGGAAGCCGATCCCTTCGGACAGGGACAGGCTCTCGGCCAGCAACTCCGCGGCCTGCTCACCGTTCCCCTGGTAGCGGGCCACTGTCCCCAGGCTGATCAGTGACCAGGCGATCCCTTCGACGTCGCCCAGGTCACGGAATATCGCCAGCGCGATGCTCGCTTCCTTCCCGGCCCGAACGAAATCGCGCTGGAGCCAGGAGGCGAAAGCGAGGTAACCGTGCGCGCTCGCCGTGGCCCAGCGGTCGCCCGCGGCTTCGGCGATGGCCAGGCTCTCCGCGTGCAGCTCCACGGCCCGGGCGTATCGGCCTTGCTCGCGCGCCACGCTGCCGAGGACCTGCAGGCTACTGGCGATGCCCCGGGGATCTGAGAGCTCGCGGTACAGCCGCAGAGCGGCCTCCAGCCTGCGGACCGCGGGCGCGTAATCGCACTGCAGCAGGGCGAGCCTGCCGCTGCCGAGCAGCGCTTTGGCTCTCAGATCGGCGGCCGCGGCCGGGCAGGAGGTGACCGCCGCGTCCATCCACTGCCGGATCTCGTGGTAATGACCGCGGAGGTAGGCGTATCGGCCCAGCGGGCCGGCGATCCGCAGCGCCGCGATCGGGTGGCTCGCTTCCTGGGCGAATTCAAACGCCCGCCGGATGTTCGGCAGCTCGGCGTCCAGGCGGTCGAGTTCGGCCTCCAGGCCGGCTTCCCCTTCGAAGCGTTCGATCCGGGCCGCGGTGAGCTCCGCAATCTCGGTGAAGTACTCCAGGTGAGCCCGTCGCGTCAGGTCGGATTCCGACGCCTCCGCGAGCCTTTCCCGCGCGTAATCCCGGATGATGGCGAGAAAGAAGTAGCGCGAGTTGCCGCGGGCGTGCTCCACCCGCAGCAATGACTTGTCGGCCAGCCGGGTCAGCAGTTCCAGCATCGCCTCCGGGCGGATGCCACCTCCCGCGGCGATCCGTTCCGCCGCGGAAAGCGTGAAACCGCCGAAGAAGACGGCCAGCCGCCGGAATACGGCCCGCTCGGCGGAGTCGAGCAGGTCGTGGCTCCAGTCCAGGGTCGCGCGCAACGCCTGGTGGCGGGGCGGGGCGGAGCGCGCGCCGCCGACCAGCACGGTGAAGATGTCGTCTAGCCGTTCGGCCAGCTGGGCCGAGGAAAGTACCCGCATCCTCGCCGCGGCCAGCTCGATGGCGAGGGGCAGCCCGTCGAGCCGCTGGCAGATGGTCAGGACCGCGGCGGCGTTCTCGTCGGTGACCCGGAATGACGGTCGCACCAGCTGCGCTCGCTGCTCGAACAGCTGGACCGCGTCGGATCCGGCGAGCGTCGCCGCGGTGGGTGCGGGTTCGGCCTTCGGCAGCGACAGCGGCGGCACCTGCCAGCTCAGCTCGCCTTCCACCCCCAGCGCCTCGCGGCTCGTGGCCAGCACGACCAGGGCCGGGCAGGCCGCGAGCAGGTATTCCGCCACGTCGGCCGCGGTCGCCGCCAGGTGCTCGCAGTTGTCCAGCACCACCAGCACCGGGCGGTCGGCTATCTGCCCGGCCACCGCCTCGGCCGCGTCCTGCCCGGGGGTATCGGGCACGCCGAGCGTGGTGGCGATCGTCTGCCCGACGACGGCCGGGTCTTCGATCTGGGCCAGCGGCACCCAGTACACTCCGGCCGGGAAGGTCTCACCGGCGGTCCTCGCGGTGGCCAACGCGAGCCGGGTCTTGCCCGCGCCGCCCGGGCCGGTGAGGGTGATCAGCCGGCTGTGGCCGACGGCGTCCACGATGTCGCTGAGCTCGCTCGCCCGGCCGACCAGCGGGGTGAGGCGTACAGGAAGCTGCGCTTTGCTCAGCGACATCGTGCCTTTCCGTCCCCGTTTCGTCACCGGAAACGCCTTACAGTCACAATCTAGCTGCCACGGGCGTCGCTCACGAGAGGCAATGCGGTTCATCCGCAGGCCGCCGGGATAGCCGCGGGGACCGGCTCGGGGTTCCGCGGTTCCCCGTCGCCGCCGCGCCATGTGCTGTTCCCGGCTGGGTAATCTGGCGGCATGGATGAGAATCGTGCGCGTCGGGTCACCGACGGGCTCAGGGATCGCGGCATCAACGCGCATCTGAAGAAGTCAGGGGTTGACGCCTACGCCGTGCAGGTGTCGGTGAGCGGCGGCCGCGAGGCCGTCTGGGGTTCCGAGGGCACCACGGGCCTGGAGGCCGAGGTCCTGCTGGACGGGGACCTGGTCGGCTTCGTGCCGCAGATCCCGGGATCGGACACGTTCGACGAAGCCCAGATCGTCGACGCGATCGCGCGGGCCGACTACGACGAGCCCGTCGGCCGGGAACTTCCCGAAGCTCCGCCGCCGGCTCCGTCCCTGCCCCGCGAGGGCGGCGTGTTCCGCCGCTTCCTCGACGGCTTCCGCTACGACTCGGAGGCCTAGCGGAACGGGCTGGTAACCCGGACGCCGACAGCACGGGCGTGCACCTCATCGCGGCCCAGCCGGTCAGCCGCACGGAACTGGCCGATCTCGGCCTGGACCTCGTGCTGCAGCGCTTCAAGCGGAGCGAACTCTTCCATCCGTCCGGCCAGCCGCTGAAGGTAGGCGACCACCAGTGCGCTCACCGAGGTGTCGCGCTGTGCTGCCGCGATCCGGGCATCGCGGTAGACCTGATCAGGAACCGACACCGCCTAGGGGCGAAAGCTGGCATCGGTCGCGCTCGGGATGGAAGGCTATAGGGGTGCGTCTGGCGACCTGGAACGTGAACTCGGTGAAGGCGCGGCTGCCGCGGCTGCTCGACTGGCTGGCCGAGGCCAAGCCGGACATCGTCTGCCTGCAGGAGACCAAGTGCGCGGCGGCCCTGTTCCCCGCGGCCGAGGTGGGCGAGCTCGGCTATGAGGTCGCGGCCCACGGTGATGGCCGGTGGAACGGCGTCGCGCTGCTTTCGGCGGTCGGCCTCGATGACGTCAGCCGGGGGTTCCCGGGCGAGCCAGGGTACGAGGGCGAACCGGGAGAGCCCGCGCTGATCGAGGAGCCCGGCCTGCGCCGGCCGGAAGCCCGGGCGGTGGGGGCCAACTGCGGCGGGATCCGGGTCTGGTCGCTGTACGCGCCGAACGGGCGCACCCCCGACTCGGCCCACTACGCCTACAAGCTCGAGTGGTTCGCGGCGCTGCGCACCGCGCTGGCCGCCGAACTCGGCCACGAAACGCAGCTGGCGGCGTGCGGCGATTTCAACGTGGCGCCGACCGACGCCGACGTGTGGGACCCGGCGGTGTTCGTCGGCTCGACCCACGTCACCGCGCCCGAACGGCAGGCGCTGGCCGACCTGCGGGCGCTCGGGCTGACGGACGTGGTGCCGACCCCGATGAAGGGACCGCATCCCTTTACCTACTGGGACTACCGGGCCGGCAATTTCCATGCCGACAAGGGCATGCGCATCGACCTGGTGTACGCGACCGAGGCGGTGGCCGGGCGGGTGCAGGCGGCGTACGTGGACCGCGAGGCCCGCAAGGGCAAGGGCCCGTCCGACCACGCACCGGTGGTGGTCGACCTCAGCTGAGGATGCGCGCGGCGTTGTCGTGCAGCACGGTGCGCATGACGTCGGCCGGCAGCTCGAGGGCGTCGAACTCGGACAGGCACCGTTCCGGGGTGAAGAACGGGAAGTCGCTGCCCCACAGGAACTGCCCGGACAGCCGTCCGCGCAGCTCGCGGATCACCTCGGCCGGGATACGGCGCGGTGACCAGCCGGAGATATCGATGTACACGTTGGTCTTGTGCAGCGCGATGGCGATCAGGTCCAGCTGCCAGGGCCAGCCGAAGTGCGCGGCCACCACGGTCAGGTCCGGGTGGGCCGCGGCCACCGGGTCGAGCTTGAGCGGATGCGCGAGATCGATCCTGATGCCCTGGCCGCCCGGCTGGCGGGCGCCGATGCCGCTGGTTCCGGTGTGGAACAGGGCCAGCAGGCCGTGCTGCTCACAGGCCGCGAAGATCGGCCAGTACGCCGGGTCGTCGGGCGAGAACGCCTGCAGCGACGGGTGGAACTTCACCCCGCGCAGCCCGAGCGCCGCGATGTTGGCCACCTCGGCCACCGCCGCGTCCCCCTTGTGCGGGTCGACCGACCCCAGGCCGGTGAAGACGTCAGGGTAGTCACGGCACGCTGCGGCCACCGTCTCGTTCGGCACCCGGGGGCGGCCCGTGGCCGTCTCCGCGTCCCAGGCCAGCAGGACGGCCTTTACCTCAAGCCCGCGATACCGCTCCGCCAGCTCATCCAGCGACTCCCGCTGGGCCGGCGAGCGGAAGTAGGCCTCGGCCGCCTCGACGTACCCCGCCATGCTGCCGTCAAGCCAGTCCGGGGTGGGCAGGTGCACATGAAAGTCAATCGCGCGCAACGACACCGGACCACCATAGCCCTTCATAGGCCGAGGACCCGTTCGGCGTTCGCGTGGAAAACGAGGTCAAGCACGGCCTGATCGAAGCCGAACTCGTCCCATTCCCGCAGGATCCGCTCGTAGGGCAGGCTCGGGTAGTCGCTGCCGAACATGATCTTCTCCCGCAGCCGGCCCCGGATGTCGGTGCGCAGCGAGGCCGGGAAGTACTTGGGCGCCCAGCCGGAAAGCTCCCAGTACACGTTGCCCTTGTGCAGCGCGACCGCGGTCATCTCGTCGGTCCACGGCCAGCCGGGATGGGCCGCGATGATGGTCAGCGCCGGGAAGCGCG